>Ga0070694_100002398_pt1 | contig 11080 bp, 8 predicted proteins | sample KBSK1251metaG_FD_65470 | JGI IMG/M metagenome (GOLD analysis project Ga0070694, IMG submission 65470) | Corn, switchgrass and miscanthus rhizosphere microbial communities from Kellogg Biological Station, Michigan, USA - KBS K1-25-1 metaG | ecosystem: Host-associated > Plants > Roots >... | reverse complement strand
TTGTCATTCCAAAACTCCTCGAACGTTTTGGAGCGTGTGCTGCGATCTCCGGATAGCCGCATTCTCACCGACCATTCAGCAAGCTGGCTCCGGCGCGCATTGGTCAGCAGCATATCCTGATTACTGATATTGAAGTTGGCGGAAACGCCGACGCGATTGAAGAATTCATAGTTTTGGTAAGTGGTGGCAGTATCACCACTGCCCATCGCAATCAACGCATAGGGTGAGGTACTCAGGGTTAAGGTCGTGCCATTGACTGCCTGCTGGATCCCGCCATGCTCAATCGCAAAGGACAGCAAATCGGCAAAGCCAGGCTTCTCCACAGCGCTAGTCGAGCCATTAGCGCTGGCGGAGGCTCCGAGTTGCTTGTCGGTACGCGCAGTCTCTTGTTTCACCTGAAGCAGATTTAACTGGCGCAAGGTAGCCTTTTCGGTTGAGTCCGGCGCGGTGATCGCATCAGCGACCACATAGATCATTAACTCGTTGACTAACGAGTTAATCTCCGCAGCAGCTACCGAGTCAGTCGCCCCAGCAATCTTCCTTTTAATGACTATCTCGGCTGCCGCTCGCGCTTGATCTACCGCTGCTGGTGGGGCATCAGCGTAGCAATTAGCCTGGGGCGGTTGGGCAGCATTAGTTATAGGTACGGCTCTTGTTCTATCTGGGGCGGCAGGCGTGGAGCGAGAGGTATTGGCTTCAGCGCGACTTGAAGCTAAAGCTGATGGGGCCGGGCTACCATTGGAATGCGACGGGGAGTTGTTATTTGCGGATGAGTCGAAGGCGCTGCTGGCCGGAGAACTGCTCGTCGAAGGGCCGGTCACCGAAGGGCTGCTCACCGGAGGGCTACTAACGATATTGGTCGGCGCTGCCGCCGATAGTTCTTTCGTCAGCACCTGAATCTTATCAGCGACCTCCTTTTGCTCCCTCAGTAACCGCTGAATTTGGTTGGCAGTTTCCTTTCCGGCGCTAGGGTCTACATCGCCGACAGCGGCTTGGATATTCTCCAAATCAACAATGTCTTGCTGTAAAGAGAGTCGTAGGCGGTCATATAAGCTGAGCAAAGCGCGCTTATGGTTCTCCTGAACCACCGCTGATTTGCCATCCACATTGATTGCCTTGAGCCTCTCGATTCCATTTTTGAGTGAGTCACTATTCTGAGCTTGCTTTTCTTGAGCGAAAACCGGCCAGGTTGTGATCAGCATCACAGCGATCATAAACAACCTTGGCTGGAAGATCTTGGCTGAAGCTAGTCTAGCTAAAGCGGTAGTGGTCTTACTTTGAACAATCATCTTAATTCCTCCTCAAGCTCACCTGGCACAATTAACTTGACTTGCTGGATGTTATCCGTCGCTCAACAGCGGAATTCGATTCCTCGACGGTGCGTTGGATCCGTCTTGATGATGCTGACGTCCTTAAACCTGCCGCCGCCCATCGAACCTGAGACAAAGATATCGAATCTAGCATCATCAGGTTCACCTCCGGGAAAAGAGCCTTCGACCATGCTGAAGTGCGTATTTCCCGGCCCGGCAGTCACAGTGAACTGAAATGTCTTCGGAGCGCTAGAAATAGGCTTCAAGCCATTGCCATCTACCGCAGCGACAGCAAGATCTCCAACCTTAACCGCCTCCACTTCGATTGTGACTACCTCTCCGGGCTGCACCAAATAAACAGAAAGGGCTTTTTGTTGCATATGAACGCTCCTTGTTACTAACCAACTAACCTGAGCCTCTCAGAGTAATAACTGTCTAGCTCACCCTGAAAAAGCTCAACTGATGAGAGTCTTTCCGATACTGAAAGCATCTGAAAACTGTGCTAAACCATGACTGCCGCCATTGACCAATCTCCGCGCCGTTTCAAATCATTATTCAGCAGAGCATCCCTAATCCGTTGCTCTTTGTTTTTGAGAAAAGCGGCCAAAAGTTTGGCGGCGATGTCCGGTTGGTTGGCTAACTCCGGGTTATCAATCAGTTGATTTCCCAAGCCAAGAACTTGGCTGAAGGTTCGGTAGTTAGCGCGACCGGTGAGTTGAATGAAGCCACGACCTTTGAATTGCGCCCCATCCGGTCGCCCCTGGTTACCTAAATCCTGGCGATCATCGTACAGATCAAAAGGATGGCTTCCGGGTGAGGTATTGAATTTGGAGATGCCTTCCGAGATGGGCTTGAAACTACCAGTCTCTGCCCGAATCGTGGCCAGTGCCATGAGCACCATATCCTTGTCTGCCAATCCGGCCTCTTGCAGGGCAGTGAGGATAAACGGGAGGTTCTGGTTGATGTTCCCAATGGGAGTCCCAGGGAACATCTTGGAGACGATGTTGGCGGTAACGTTCGCAGCCACGGAAGGAAGGGTGGATGACGCCTCATTCATGGTTGCCGTGTCGGTTGCCGCATCATCTTGGCCCAAAGCCTGGCAAGTCTGCGGCCCGGCGATGCCATCGGCTGATAGCCCTTTGCTTTGCTGGAAAGCGATCAAGGCTGCTTCGGTTGCTGCCCCAAAGACTCCATCTATCTCGCCAGGATCGAAGCCAGATTCTTGAAGCCTTTGTTGTAGCTTGATCACGTCGGGGCTGGATGCCCCTTTCTTCAAAATCGGCATGGATTCGCCTCTTTATGTAAGCAGCGCTGCGTTCATAGCGCCCGCTCGTTTCAGTCAGCGTGGCTAACTCTCATTGCCCATCAACCGGCTCACCAGATCTTGCATCGTCAGATATTGAATCTAGCCCAGACCGCCGCGTGATCGGACGCCTGGGTGGTTTTGTTTTTCACTTCCAGAAAATGCGAAAACTGACTGTTGAAGTTATCCGCGCTAAAGATGCCGCGCCGCTCGATGGCAACCTTTCGATGGCAACCTTTTGTAACGGTCATGTTCACCGGGGCGCCGCTGTAGCAATGAGAGTAATCGAAGCACTCGGATGCGACGGCCCCGGCAGAACGGGGGTTAGACGCTCTTGTAGGAAATTATATCTCAGTTACTGTTGCCCCCAAGTTTATTCACTAAACGAAGGGCGCAACAGCACCAATAATATCATCGACGGCTTTCACGAATCGTTTCAAGTTGGCGATTGTGGTTGCTACTTTCCCCACGTCGTTTAAAGTTTTCTTGAGATCTTTGTTAACTGCCTCAAGTTGTTCTGTCGCATTTTGAAATTTCTGTGTGTTTTCATCAAACTGATTTTGCGCTAATTGAAGCTGCCCTCTATCAAGTTGTCTACGAAGACGGTCAAGGTCTAAGCGATCAGGCGCATCAGGCAGCAAGCTACCGCGCAACACATCCAGCTTGGTCAACACATCACCGATTAGTTTTATTAGCTCTAGCCGTGTCATAATTATCTATTCTCCTTGTTCAAGGTTAAGTTCCGCGCAGTGCTTGCACTGCTTTACCTATGCTCACTGCCCGCGCAGCAAATGCTTCCATCGCGTCCACTAGAGATGCTAAATCTGTCACTTTATGGCTTGATTCAGCATATTTAACCAAAGCATTATGTGCTTTAGCCATAGCATCCAACCCTTCACCAGGGTTCCCACTGGCAAATGCCTCCCAACGATCTTCATGAGTGCTAATCCTTTCTGCAAGCATCTTCAATTTCTCAGAATCTGCGCTAGAGCCTTTTAGCATCTCTCTATTATATTCATCGACCAAAGCAGTGCGCATATCTGATAAAGAGCTGCGCTTACGTTCGTAAGCTAAGCTAATATCATTACGAATTACCGCAATCAGGTTATTAACTGGGTCTTTGCCATTTTTGATGGCTTTGTCCAAAGCATTCTTGATCTTCTGTTGTAGTACGAGATCAAGAATCACTCCAACGATACTTGTTACTGGCCCAACAGCAGCCTTGAAAGCTGTATCATCATTGCCAGTCAGGCCGCTTACCGTGGACAATAAATTTTTCACCTCATCTGCCAGGCTCTTCGCCTCGGCTTTGACCTTTTCTGGGGCATCGCTATTAGCCAACTTCAAGAGGAGATCTCCATAGCTCCCTATCTGGTTAAGGGCATCCAGTCTTGCTTTCAACCCATCCTTACTAAAAACTTGTACGGATTCTATCTCATTAAGCTTGATTTGCGCCTTTTGGCTAAGCTGGCTTTGAATGTAGTGATCTCTTTCGGTCTTGTTGAGTTCTGTTATATAAAGCCTTGTACTTGCTATAACCACCGAAGACGCGCTCTGAAACTTTGTGATTGGATCTCGGAATCCAGACGGCCCACAGCCAGCCTGGAATAATACTGTCAATAATAACAGCACTGTCAGTATGTCTTTCCCGGATTTATGCTTCAGATTGGTCATTTGAGTCTCCTTTATTGTTGGATGTTGCTGTTTAGCAGATTATTAGCCTTGCCTCCTCTTCATTGTTGCTCGGCTGCCGGTTTCAAAATTACATGATATCGGCGTCTAACTTGTCATTGAGTGCCTTGGAGACCAGCAAGTAATCAATTTGGTCTTTAGCATCCTGATAAGTCCATCTCGCACCATTCAGTTTGTTCGAACTGAGGACATCAAAAAGGTTCGGCGTCGCGAGCAGCCCCGCGAGCGGCTGGCTCGTGGGCGCGTCGTTGAAATCGCCCGCCACTACCACGAACTCTGTGGCCAGATCAAACCGTCCGAGGATTTGCCTGACGCGTCCGCTTGCCGTTTACGCTTGGTATCGTTGCTCGCCTGATTACCGTAGCCTTTGCTCTTGAAATGATTGCAAAGTATCCAGAGTGTCTTGCCACCCGGCAATGCAACTTCGTACTCCGCGCAATCGCGGCTGAAGATCGGAAATTTCTGGTGGTTCGCGGCGGTAAACGTGTCGTCAATGTCGCTGCGGACGGAGCGAATCTCGAATTTGCTGAGCAAGCCGACATCAATCCCGCGATCATCGTTGCCGTCAATGAGCAGGTTGTGCGCGTATTGAACCTTGAGCGGCTTGAGCAGATTTTTATTAAAGCGGTCGAGGGTCAAACGGTCTTCCACTTCGACCAGGCAGAGGACATCGGCGGCGACAGCTTTCATCACCTGCGCGGTGTTCTGCGTGCTGATCTCGTTCACGCCCTCGCGCAGCAATTCTACCCAGCCGAGCCAGCTTGGCCGCCCTTTGGCGACGATGGTCACCCCGCTGCCATCTTGCTTGACCGAAAAAAGCTTGTTGCGGATTTCATTGATGGTGAACCAGCGGTTCGGTTTCGATTTGTGGAAGTCGTACTTTTCGAGCAGCGCTTTGATTTCGGTGCCGGTGGCGCCAGAGTAGGAATCTTTCGCCAGCAGTTCATTGAGTCGCTGCACATCCTGGAGCACGGCGGCGCTATCGGGCGAGAAGCCTTCGAGCTGCATGATGGCAGCACGCTCGAACAGGTTATTGACGTTGTAAGTGCCGATGCGAATGGTCATAGCTTGGTCCCCTACCAGCTTACGTCTCCTGGCAACACAAAATCACCACACGATCAGATCAGCCAAACCTACTCAAATTCAAAAGGCGTGGATGCGAACGAATGTTTCGTGAACTATGCGGAAAGCGTCCTGCGTTTCCGCGCGGCATTTAAGTTTTAGCGTTCAAAGCTCGCGCGCCTCTGTCTTTTTCCCGCTTTCGCCTTCTAGTGTTATCCAGCGGGAATTAATTTCATTGACAAGCGGATTTTTGACATTAAAGATCAGCGTGTCAGCCGATATGCCGCACGTGCGACCTCAATGCTTTTGGCTTTTGACTTCTCTCAGCCGGTCGCGATCGCTCCTGGTACTGTTCCCCTACTGACTAAGGCGCGAACGAAGCGTGAAAACGGCCACGCTAGGTCAAAAAATTTCTTCGTGTTCCACTTCTCACTGATAGAAGGGCTCCAACACCAAAACATTTCACGTTAGAAAGAGAATTTTTTGCCCCGGTGGCAAAGAGCTATTGTGCTACCGCCTGAGAGCTTGCGAAGGCAGCAGACAGAGATGAACTTATTGATCGGCATCGTGTGTGGCGGGCAATGGGGAGCCTGACAATCACGCTGCACAAATTACTTTGGGTCTTGTTCTTTGACCTTGAAACCCCTAAAACCGTGTTCTGTTCCTTGAACTACTCCCGGTTTGTTTTGCGTGCCTTGTGGTAAGCAAGGCTTGTACTGCTGATGTACTGCTAACCAAATGGAAGAAATTACAGCTAAGAATGCTTAGGACGGCGGGCTTTATATCACGCACTATCAGGACTGTCAATTGGCGAGAGATCAATTTTGCCGGGAAGCTGAAAATATTTTCGGTGGGGCCGCGCGGTGTTTCATTCAAACTTCAAACTGATGTCGGCGCGCAAGGCATGAGCGCGGATTTTGGCGAGCACTTCAATCGCCAGCGCCAGCGCACGACGCCCATCATTTCCACTGACCAGCGGCGAGCGGCGATCCCGCACGGCAGCGATAAAGGCTTCGATCTCCGCCAGCAGCGGCTCGCGTTTGATCACTTCCAGTGGACGCGCCACGATTTCAGGCCGTAGTGCGCCGTCACGCGGCGGCACTAATCGGCACATTGCCACCTGCTGCTCAGCGTAATCGAGCGAGTAGTATTCATTCGGCTGAAAGACGCGCAGCTTGCGCAGTCGCTCACCCGAAACGCGGCTCGCCGTGATGTTGGCGATGCAGCCATCGGCGAATTCCAGCCGCGCGTTGGCGAGATCAATCTTAGGCGTGAGGATCGGGATACCAACGGCGTCGAGTTGGACAACTTCGCTGGGCACGAGCGTGGTGATGATGTCCAACTCATGCACCATCAAATCCATGACGACATCAATATCGAGCGAGCGGGGCGTGAAGATGCCCATGCGGTGCGCCTCGAAAAAGCGCGGACGCGTGAGCTGCTCTTGCAGCGCACGAAAAGCGGGGTTGAAGCGTTCGATGTGGCCGACTTGAAGCGTCAAACCGCGCGAGTCCGCCAGTGCGATTATCTCATCGGCTTCCTCAAGCGTGCGCGCGATAGGCTTTTCGACCAGTACGTGAATACCAGCATTAAGGCAAGCGCAAGTGACTTCGTGATGGACGACAGTTGGCGTAGCGACACTCACGGCATCCACTGTGCCGAAGAGGTCGCGGAAGCCGCGCGTAAATTTCACGCCGTGCCGTGCGGCGATCTCCTGCCCGGTAGTCTCATTGATGTCGCACACTGCAACCAGATCCACTTCTTCCAGTGCGGCGTAAACGCGAGCATGCTCGCGTCCGAGGTGGCCTACGCCAATGACGGCGATTCTCAGCTTTTCAGTCATAGTTCGTCAGACCTAGTTCGGAGTTCGGAGTTTTGAGTTCGGAGTTTGACTCGCAATCCTGAACTCCGAACTTCAAACTCTCAACTCCGAACTCTTCGTATGGGTTGACAGGTGGCGATGACGTTCTTATGTTGGTCTGCGAGTTTGACTCGCAACTCACAACTTGAAACTTGAACGCGAATCGCGCTCTATATTACGTGCAAATCATCAAGCTTGCCAAGCCGGAACGGCACTACCTCATCGCGCTCGCCGTGCTCGCTGTGGGTCTGTACTTTTTCGAGTTGGGGCGACTGCCGCTTATCGGCCCGGACGAGCCGCGTTATGCTGAAGTCGCGCGCGAAATGTACGTCTCGGGTGATTGGATCACGCCGCGGCTCGGCCGTATTCATTGGTTTGAGAAACCGGCGCTGCTTTATTGGATGGTCGCGGCCAGCTATCACGCGCTCGGCGTTTCGGAACTTTCTACGCGCTTGAGCGTGGCGCTCGCGGCGAGCTTTGGCGCGCTGCTGCTTTTCTTTTTCGGGTGGCGCGTGCGTTCGGCGCGCTTCGGCTATTTGAGCGCAGCCACGCTCCTTACCAGCGGGCTGTGGCTCGGCTTCGGACGCGCAGCGACTTTTGATGTGCCGCTCTCGGTGGCGATGGAGTTAGCCTTGCTCTCCTTCTTCTGGTGGGAGAGGGAGCAACCCTTATCGCCCGAAGTCACAGCCGCGCCACGCCACGAACATCGAGCGTGGTGGGTCTGCTGTTTCGCGGTGGGGCTAGCGGTCTTGGCGAAAGGGCTCATCGGCCTGCTGTTGCCTGCGGCCATCATCGGTTCATACTTGATCGTCACGCGCGGCCTCGGCCGCATCTTTCGCCATCCGCGCTTGCTGCTCATCGGCGCGCCGATCTTCATCGCTACCGCGAGCGTGTGGTATGGCCCCGTGATCACGCGACACGGCCATGAATTCATCAACGAGTTTTTCATCGCGCATCATTTTCAACGCTTCCTGAGCAACAAGTATCATCATCCACAGCCGTTTTATTTCTTCTTCGCCGTGGCGCTGCTCGGCAGCTTTCCGTGGTCGCTGCATCTGGCGGCGGGAGCTTGGCGGGCAGCGAAGCAATGGCGCACCTTGCTTACTGCGCCGACTGAACGCTTGCGGCTTTTTCTGTGGCTGTGGTTGCTCGTTCCCATCATCTTCTTTTCGTTTTCAGGCTCGAAGCTGCCCGGCTATATCCTACCCATCTTTCCGGCGGCGGCGCTGCTGATTGGTTTGGAACTGGAACGCTGGTGGAGTCAACCGCCATTACTGACGCAAGAGGAATTTGATGGAGTCACCAGCCATCTTTATCTCGAAGAACTGAAACACTGGACAGACCGATGGCTGCGACGAATGTGGCTGGGTATCGGGACAGCTTTGCTGCTGCTGATCGCGGCGGCGGCAGTTGGCTGGCGAGGCGCTCAAGAGTTGAATGCGAACAAGAGCGCGGTTGGGGTAGTAGTAGCTATAACGGTGGCGGTGAGCCTGACTTACTGTCATCTGCTCGGGGTGACTGATTTGTTTTGGCGCCGCACAATCTTTCATGACGGTCAGGTCTGGACTCACTCACGGTCTCACATACTCACGATCCCCAGTGGTCGCACAGCCACACTCTTTTTGCCCTTCGGCTTGATGCTTATCCTTATCGTTGCCATCCACCTTTTGCTGCCCGGCCTCGGCGCGCTTGAATCTATGCGCGAGCTATCGCGGACAGCAACGCAAGCGGCGCGGCCTGGCGAGCGCTTGGTCTTCTACATCAACAACGAGCAGAGCATCAATTTTTACGCGCCCGATCTGCCATTGCGTGATGCGCGCGCGGAGTTGGTGACGACGATGGATCCGGCAGAGATCGCAGCGCTGCTCGAAATCCAAAGCGCACCCAGTCTGCTCGTCATCGCGCTTGAACGCTGGCACCTGGATGTGATTTATGACGAGCGTCTGGATGCTCAGATCCTTGCCAAACAAGAAAGAGTGAAGCCAGAGCGCGGCTTGGTCTTGATGCGCGTGTGGCGGCGAAAGCAAGTCAGCATCCAGTGATGAAGAGATGATCTCGTCATTTTTCAGTCGTATCGCAGTGCAGTCATCGGGTCGGTTCCGGCAGCTCGACGTGCCGGAATATAACTGGCCAGCAGCGTCACTGCCGCCAGCAACAGCGCCATGACGACGAAGGTCAGCGGATCGGTCGCGCCCACACCAAACAACAAACTGGCCATCAGGCGCGTCGAGATGACCGCCGCTCCGACTCCGACTCCGATGCCGAGCAGCGCGAGCTTGGCTCCATCGCCAGTCACCATCTTGAGAATGTCTGAACGCTGCGCGCCGAGCGCCATGCGGATCCCCATTTCGTGCGTGCGCTGCGTCACCGTGTAAGACATGACGCCGTAAATTCCAACTACCGCCAGCACTCCGGCCACCAAAGCAAACACCACGAGCAAGGCAGTATTGAAGCTGCGCTGCGAAATGGATCCAGCAACGATCTCTTCCATCGTCCGAATCTGCGTGATCGGCAGCGATGGATCAATAGATCGTAGTTCCTGGCGGATGGCTGGAATCAAACTGCGCGGATCGCCATCCACGCGCACGATGAGAGAACTGATGAGCAGAGCGTTCCGCCACGAATTCTGCCTAAAGGGCACATAAATCGCCGGAGCTACTGGGTTCTCTATCTCGTCGAGCTTGGCGTTGACGAGGACGCCGACGACTTCGCGCCAGCGTGTCTTATCAGCCGCGATCTGGAGGCGCTTGCCAAGCGGATCTTCGCCGGGCCAGAAGCGGCGAGCCAGCTCTTCGTTGACGACCACAACCTCCGGCGCCTCAGCCGTATCGCGCTCATTGAACGCACGGCCTGCCTGCAGTCGCATGCCCATGGCGCGAAAGTAATCGGAGCTGATGGTGCGATAATCCGCACTTGGCTCCTGACCAATCGGCACTGGCTGGCCCTGCACAGTGAAATTGACGCTGGCCGCTCCGACGAGCGGGACTTTGAAAATGCCAGCCGCCGACTGCACGCCCGGCACGACCTTAATACGTTCCAGCGCGCGTTCGTAAAACCGGAACTGTTGCGCCTGATCCTTGTAATTTGCCACTGGCAACGGCGTGAAAATCGTGAGGACGTGATGTGGATCGAAGCCCGGATCAAGTTCCATGACTGAGCGAAAACTGCGCATCATCAATCCCGCGCCAGTCAGCAGCACCAGCGCCAACGCGATTTCGACGACGACCAGTGTGCCCAGCAAGCGCCGATGCCGGAGGCCGCCCGCCGCGCCTTTCTTCCCTTCTTTCAGCGCTTCGGTTAGTTGAATCTGCGAGGCTCGAAACGCGGGTACGATGCCGAAGATGACTCCCGTGAGCACCGAAATCAGGAGCGTGAAGAGTAACACTTCGCGGCTGATGCCAATCTCCTCGACGCGCGGGATGCTATTGGCGCTCAGGCTTGTTAGTAACGCTACACCTTGATAAGCCAGCAGCAATCCCAACAACCCACCGCTCAGACTGAGCACCATGCATTCAGTCAGTAATTGCCGGATGAGTTGCCAGCGCGTTGCGCCGAGCGCCGTGCGCACGGCCATCTCCGCTTGTCTGGCCGTGGCGCGTGCGAGCAGCAAGTTCGCCACATTCGCACACGCAATGAGCAGCACACACCCCACCACACCTAATAAAATCCATAGCGCGAGTCGCATGCGGCCGGTCAGATATGCATGCAGCGGCTCTACCACCGCGCTGAAATTCGCGTTGGAGTCAGGATACTGCTCTTCCAACCGGCGAGTAATCGCATCCATCTCAGACTGCGCCCGCGCCAGTGTCGCCCCAGGCTTCAATCGCGCGACGACGCGCAGATTGGCGAAGG
>Ga0070694_100002397_pt1 | contig 11080 bp, 5 predicted proteins | sample KBSK1251metaG_FD_65470 | JGI IMG/M metagenome (GOLD analysis project Ga0070694, IMG submission 65470) | Corn, switchgrass and miscanthus rhizosphere microbial communities from Kellogg Biological Station, Michigan, USA - KBS K1-25-1 metaG | ecosystem: Host-associated > Plants > Roots >... | reverse complement strand
GACCGGCGCATCGGAACGGTCCTGCAGCCCCGCGATTGGCGCAATCTGGCGATGATCGTCCTGGCCGGATTGGGGGCCGCCGCGCTCGCGGTGGGCGCGGAGTACCTGCTCGGCGGCTGGCGTCCCGTGCCGAAGGGCATTGCCGTGCTGGGTATCTTTGGCGTGGCTTACGGGGCGCTCACTTTGGCGTTCCGCCACCCCGATGCGATACGCGCATGGCAATCTCTGACCGGCTCGCCCGCCAATTAGCGGCGCTTCCCGCTCGTCCCGGCGTTTACATCTGGAAAAACGCCGCCGGGGAGATCGTGTATGTCGGGAAGGCGGCCAACCTGCGCACGCGGGTGCCCGCGTATTTCGCGGCGGAGCAGGGAAGCACCGAGCGCGAGTTCTTGCGCGAGCAGATTGCCGACCTCGAGACGATCATCGTCCCGAACGAAGCCCAGGCGCTGCTGCTCGAAAACACGCTGATCAAGGAAAACCAGCCGAAATTCAACATTCGGCTCCGCGACGATAAGAGCTATCCGCAGATCGCCGTCACCCTCGCCGAGCCGTTCCCGCGTGTGCTGGTCGTGCGCCGGGTCACGATTCCGGGCGCTCGCTATTTCGGGCCGTACACGGATGTGGCCACGCTGCGACAGACGCTGAAAATCATTCGGCGGATCTTCACGGTGCGGTCCTGCTCGTGGCATTTGCCGGAGGACGCGCCCGACCGGCCGTGCCTCGATTTCCATATCGAGCGGTGCAAAGCGCCGTGCGTCGGGTATCAGAGCGCCGAGGACTACCGGCGGATGATCGATGACGTGCTGTTGTTTCTCTCGGGGAAGACGCTGGACGTGCGGGCGCGGCTGCGCGAGCGCATGCAGGAAGCGAGCAATGCCCAGGACTACGAGCGGGCGGCTCAACTCCGCGATGCGCTCAAGTGGCTGGATCAGCTGGAGCGGCCCCAGACCGTCGAGGTGGTGGGCGGTGGGGACGCCGACGCCATCGGGCTGGCGCGCGACGGTGACGACGCGGCGGCGGTGATTCTGCGCATTCGCGACGGCCGCTTGATCGCGCGCGAGCACCGGTTTCTCGAGCACGTCGAGCACGCACCGGAGGGCGATGTCTTGCGAACGTTCCTGGTCGGCTACTATCTGCCGCTCGAGCAGCGGGCGCAGCGCGTCGTGATGCCGTTTGTGCCGGCTGATCTCGATGCGGTGCGCGAGCTGGCGCCGGGCGTGGATTTCGCCGTGCCGCAGCGTGGCTCGGCTGCCAAGCTCGTGGAGCTCGCGGACCAGAATGCCCGCCATCTCCTCGACAGTTTCAAGATCGAGTCGTTCGATATCGACGAGCGCGCGGCCGACCCGGTCTTTTCGCTCGGCCGCGACCTCGGCTTGCCGGTCGTCCCGCGAGCGATGGTGTGCATCGACATCTCGACGAACCAGGGACGTGACACCGTGGGGTCACTCGTGTGGTTCGAAGGTGGACGCCCGCGCAAGGCGGAGTACCGGCGCTATCGAATCAAGGGAGTGCAGGGTATCGACGACTTTGCGGCCGTGAAAGAAGTCGTCAGCCGTTTCCTGACCCGGCGCATCAACGAGCACAAACAGATTCCCGACCTGATCGTGATCGACGGTGGGAAAGGCCAACTCGCGGCGGCAGTCGAGGCGGCCCGCGAGCAGGGACACGAGCGCCTGCCGATCGTCAGTCTGGCAAAGCGTGACGAGGAGATCTATCTGCCGGGGTACGCCGATCCGTTGCGGTTGTCGCGCAGCAGCCCGTCCCTGAAGCTGCTGCAGCGCGCGCGCGATGAGGCGCACCGGTTCGCCGTCACGTACAGTCGCAAGCGACGCGCGCAACGGACCATCACGTCGGAGCTGTTGAGGATTCCGGGCATCGGTCCGGCGCGGCGGCGACTGCTGCTCGAGCGATTTGGCTCGCTCGCGGGGGTCCGCACCGCGACCCCTGCTGAAATCGCCGCGCTCCCGGGATTCTCGACCAAGCTCGCCGACCGCATTCTCGACCGGTTGCACCAGCGCGCGTGACAACCTGGATGCTCGAGTGCTCGGCGTGCGTTCCGATTCGCACGCGAGATGCTGAGGGCTTCCCCGGCGTCTGTGAGGTCTGCGGCGCTCCCTACCTGGTCCGCTACGAAACACTTCCGCCACCGGAAGCCAAATCGCTCCTGAAAGGCCAGCGGTGGACGATGTGGCGCTACAGCTCGTGGCTGCCGCTAGCAGAGAGTGAGCACCCCGTCACGCTCGGTGAAGGCGGGACACCATTGCTCGGCGCGCAGCGCCTGGGCGCCCGCCACGGCTTCGATCGATTGTGGGTCAAAGACGAGAGCACGAATCCCACCGGATCGTTCAAGGCCCGCGGACTCGCGGCAGCCATCACCCGCGCCGTGCGCGCCGGAGCGACGCGCTTCGTCATTCCCACTGCTGGAAATGCGGGTGTTGCGCTCGCAGCGTACGCGACGCGAGCGGGTGTGGAAGCGAGGGTGTACGCGCCCACGACGACGCCGGCGCCCATCCTCAACCAGATTCGCGCCTTTGGCGCTGATCTCCAGCTCGTCGACGGCCACATCGGAGATTGCGGCATTGCCGCCCGGCTGTTCTCGACGGGGACAGGCGCGATGGATGTGTCGACGCTCCGGGAACCGTATCGGATCGAGGGCAAGAAAACGCTTGGTCTCGAGCTGGCTGAGCAGCTTGGATGGACCCTGCCCGATGCGATCATCTATCCGACCGGGGGCGGAACGGGTCTCATCGGCATGTGGAAGGCGTTCCAGGAGCTGCGTGACAACGGCTGGGTACGCGGTGCCTTGCCACGCATGTACACCGTGCAGGCGACGGGCTGCGCGCCCGTCGTCCGGGCTTTTGACGAGAACGCTGAGCGCTCCACGCCGTGGTCAGATCCCCAGACCATGGCCGCAGGGCTCCGCGTACCGGCGCCGCTCGGAGACCGGCTCATGTTGCGAGCACTCCGTGAAAGCAAGGGCGGCGCCGTGGCAGTGAGTGATGAAGCGCTCCAGGCGGCCGCCACGGAGCTGCAGAAGGTCGAGGGCATCGATGCGTCCCCTGAGGGCGGCGCGGCGCTGGCAGGGGCCGTAGCGCTCAAGGAGAAGGGATTGCTGCGGGGCGACGAGCGCCTGGTGCTTTTCAATACCGGTGCCGGGTGGCTCTACAGAACCTAAGCCATTTATATTCCAAGACTTCGGCCCATGCGCATCGCCATCTTTGACCCGGCAGCCGGTATCAGCGGCGATATGACGCTGGGCGCACTTCTCTCTCTCGGCCTCCCCATATCCTGGCTCGAGGAGCTACCTCATCGGCTTGGGGTACGGGATGTGCGCGTTGCTGTTCGCGACGTGCGACGCTCGGGAGTCACGTGCAAGAAGGTCGATTTCGAGATCCCGGAGCAGCCGCATGGTCGTCACGTGGGCGAGCTCGTGCAGCTCGTGGAGCGCGCGCCGATTTCCGAATGGGTCAAGACGCGCGCGATCCGCGCGTTTCGACTCGTGGGTGAAGCGGAAGGCCAAGTGCACGGCGTGGCACCGGAGAAGGTCCATCTCCACGAGGTCGGGGCCGTGGATGCGGTGCTCGACATCGTCGGCGCGATCGAGGGCATCGAGCGGCTCGGCGTCGAATCTGTCTATAACCTGCCGGTTGCCGTGGGGCAGGGTTGGGTCGAGGCTGCACACGGACGACTCCCCGTCCCGGCCCCGGCGACGGCGATTCTGCTCGAGGGACTAGAGGTTCGGGCGTCGGGACCCGTGGAAGGGGAAGCGACGACGCCCACCGGCGCCGCACTCCTGCGTGTTCTGTCGGCGGGTGCACCGCCAGAGCGGTGGCGGATGATGGGCAGTGGGTGGGGAGCAGGGGAACGCGATCCGAAGCATTATCCCAACGCGCTACGGATTCTCGTGGCGGAAGCGGCAAGCGAGGCGGGTCGCGTCGTGCTGCTCGCGACTGACGTGGATGACATGAGTCCGGAGTACGTGGATCCCTTACGGCAGGCGCTGGTCAGCGCGGGAGCGTTGGACGTCCAGACCTGGCCGGTGCAGATGAAGAAAGGGCGGCAGGGTTTTCGGGTAGAGGTGATGGCGCCCGAGGCGTTGGCCGATGCAGTAACGGCGGAGTTGTTCCGGCACAGTACGACCGCCGGGGTGCGGCGCTGGTTCGCCGAGCGGGCGACGCTGCCGCGCCATCAACTGACGGTGCAGTTCGATGGCGTCGCCGTGCGAGTCAAGGTGTTGGACGGCGGCAACGTGCGGGTGAAGCCCGAATACGATGATGTGCTCGCGGCCGCGAAGGCATTGGGACGGCCACCGATCGATGTGGCGCGCGCCGTGGAGCGTGACGCCGAGGCTCTTATTGCGAAAGCCAAGGAGTGAACGTGCGAACAGTCCGTAGCCTTGTCGTAGTGCTGCTGTGTATGCTCACCGGCCGGCTGCAGGCGCAGTCGAGCGGCTGGACCCCTCCCAAGTGCGAGCTGAAGCCCGGACACTACCTGGTCAACGGTGGGCTGCTGCATCTGCAGAATGCCGCCAAGACGAAGTTCGATGACCAGAAGAAGAAAGAGCTGGACGACGCGCAGAAGAACCTCACGCAGGCATTGACCTCGGGCGGTCAGGAAAAGAATCCTGCGGCGTGGTACTACCTCGGTCGCTACTTCATCATGGTCAGTGACGCAAGGGGGATGGATACCGCGTTCACCAGGACCGAGGCCCTGAAGCCCGACTGCAAGGGTGATATCGATTTCTGGCGGCGCTATCTATGGGCGCCGATCTTCAACGCCGGGATTGCGGCGATTCAAGCCAAAAACAACGATTCCGCGATCGCCTCGTTGCGCCGGGCCTCGTTCCTGCTGCCGGTTGACCCGACGAGCGCCAAGTATCTGGCGATCGTGTTCTATAATGCCGGTCAACAGGATTCGGCGCTGGTTTATTTCCGGCGCGCTGCGGATATCGCGGCGAAAGACCCGAAGTTTGCCCAGGACCGCAAGGATGCGCTTTTCAACCTGGGGCGCATCCAGCAGAGCATGCAGAAACTTCCAGAAGCCCAGGCGACTTACACGGAGTTTTTGGCCGTGTATCCCAAGGATCCCGAGGTCCTGAGCGCTCTGGGTAGCCTGTACATGCAGCGTGGGAATAAGGACAGCGCCTTCTCGATTTACCGGCAGATCATCGCGAATGCCGATTCGATGGGCTGGGTGTCGCTCCTCAGCGTGGGCGTCCAGATCTACCAGAGTGTCCCGCAGGAACCGGACACGTCCGCCGCCGGCAGCAGCTGCCGCACGCAGGCGCGCGGTGTCCGTCCGGCCCTGACCCTGGCGCGCGTCAAGGCGCGGTGCGATTCCGTGACGAGGGAGATCTATCGCGGACACACCGAAAGCTCCAAAGAGACGTACAAGTTGGCCGCACAGGCGTTCGACGCGAGTCTCAAGCTCAACCCGTACTACCGTGAAACACTGCTGTATCGGGTGAATACGGCGGAGGTGCTCGAGGATTCCGCAAACGCGCTGTCCCTGGCACGACGCCTCGTCACGATCGATCCGATGAGTCGTCAGTCGATCAGGATGGTGGCATATGCGCACCAGTTGAACGGCAAGGTCGATTCAACGATTCATTATCTGCGTGTCGCCGATTCGACGCTGCTGGCCGACGTGACGATCAGCCAGTTCGATTCGACGGATGAGGGCCGCGAGGTGAAGGGGCTTATTACGAACACACGCGAAAAGCCCAACGCGCCGTTCAAGCTCGTGTTCGACTTCGTGAACGCCAAGGGAGAAGCGCTGACGAGCGACACCGTGCAGGTGACTGCGATTCAGCCGGGCCAGAGTCAGGCTTTTGAGCTGAAGCCCAAGGGACCGGCGATCGTCGCATGGCGATACAAGAAAGAGTAACGATTGCCAGCTTCCCAAGCCGAAAAACGGTCGTCGCTCACCAGCGGCGGCCGTTTATTCTTGGAGGAAGGACGCCATGAAGATCAGTCCCCTCGCGGGCCATCCGCCGCCGCAGGCGATGCTGCTCGACGTCGCCAAGCTGGTGACGGCCTACTATGCAGAGATCCCCGATCCCACCGTCCCGCTCCAGCGCGTCGCTTTCGGCACGTCGGGCCATCGCGGGTCGTCGTTTGAGAAGACCTTCAACGAATGGCATGTGCTCGCGATCAGCGAGGCCATCTGCCGCTACCGTCGGCAACAGGGGATCGACGGCCCGCTCTTCCTCGGCGCCGACACCCACGCCCTGTCGGCGCCGGCCAGCACCACCGCGGTCGAGGTGCTCGCAGCCAACGGCATCGACGTCATGCTCGCCGAGCACGACGCATACACACCGACGCCGGCGGTCTCGCAGGCCATCCTGAGTTACAACCGCGGGCGAAGCACAGCGCTCGCCGACGGCATCGTCGTCACGCCGTCGCACAATCCGCCGGACAACGGCGGCTTCAAGTACAACCCCCCCAACGGCGGACCGGCCGATAGCGGCGTCACTGGATGGATTGAAGCCCGGGCGAATGAGCTGATGGAGCGCGGCCTCGAAGGTGTGAAACACATCCCATACGAGAAGGCGCTGCGCGCCGCCACGACGCACCGGTACGACTATCTCAACGCGTACGTCAGTGATCTGGGGAATGTCATCGACTTGGAGGCAATCCGCGGCGCGGGGCTTCGCTTGGGCGTGGACCCTCTGGGTGGGGCCGGCGTCGACTATTGGGCTCCCATCGCGGACCGCTACCATCTCGATCTGACAGTCGTGAGCGACGTGGTGGATCAGACGTTCCGGTTCATGTCGGTGGACTGGGACGGGCGCATCCGGATGGACCCGTCGTCGTCCTATGCGATGCAGCGCCTCATCGGCCTGAGGGATCGCTTCGACATCGCCTTCGCGTGCGATACCGATCACGATCGTCATGGGGTCGTCACGCGGAGCACGGGGCTGCTGCCGCCCAATCACTATCTCGCGGTCGCCATCCAGCATCTCTTCCCGCACCGGCCCCAGTGGACCGCGGCCGCCGGGGTCGGGAAGACCGTCGTGAGCAGCGGCATGATCGATCGCGTGACCGCGAAGCTCGGCAGGCGGCTCCACGAGGTGCCGGTCGGCTTCAAGTGGTTTGTTGCAGGCCTGGGCGACGGGTCCCTCGGCTTCTGTGGGGAAGAGAGTGCCGGGGCGACGCTGCTGCGCCGCGACGGAACCGCTTGGACCACGGACAAGGATGGCATCGCGCTCGCACTGCTCGCGGCCGAGATCATGGCGCGGGCCGGCCGCGATCCGGGGGAGCTCTACGGTGATTTGACGCGCGAGTTCGGTGCGGCGGCGTACGATCGGGTCGAGGCGCCCGCGACCCCCGCACAAAAGCGGCGGCTCGCGGCGCTCTCACCCGGCCAGGTGCAGATCACAGAGCTCGCCGGGGAGAAGGTCCAGAGCATCATCACCAAAGCTCCCGGCAACGACGCACCCATCGGAGGTGTGAAGGTGAGCGCCGCGACCGGATGGTTTGCCGCTCGGCCATCGGGCACCGAGGATCTCTACAAGATTTACGCCGAGAGCTTCCGGGGGAGGGACCAGTTGAACCGCATCGTGCAGGAGGCGCAGGTGATCGTCGACAGCGCGCTCGCTAGCGACTAGATTCAACGTTTGCTGAACCCTGCGGGCGTAATTCAGGGGTAGAATGCCAGCTTCCCAAGCTGGACGTCACGGGTTCGAATCCCGTCGCCCGCTCTGGAACGAAAAATGAAAAGAGGACCGGGCAGCAGGTTGGCCGGTCCTCTTTTTTCGCTTGAAGGGAGCCCCCATGCGCGCGCTTTCCGCCGTCGCCACGCTCGCCCTCAGCAGTTTCGCCGTGTCCGGTCCGACACCGCTCCGTGTCCTTCGGGTCACACCAGAGCAAAGCGCTCCCGCCACCACCGTCATTACCGTGACGTTCGATCGGCCGGTCGCCGGTTCGCTGGATTCGAGCGTCGACGCCAAACGGATCTTTGCCATCACGCCCGCGGTCGCCGGTCGTGTGGAATGGCGCGATCCGATTACGCTGCGGTTCACCCCGGCGGCCCCGCTCAAGCCGGCGACAGAATACTCCGTCACCGTCTCCAACGATTTCGCGGCCATGGACGGCAGCCGGCTCGACAATCCTTACCGGTTCACGTTCCGCGTGCACGGTCCCGTCGCGCTCGAGGGCGTACCGGCTGGCCCCAACGAGGCGCCAGAGTACCTCAAGCCCGACGCCCAATTCGAGATCGTATGGAGCACGCCGGTCGACCTCGGAGAGGTCAGCAAGCGGGTGTACCTCGAGCTGGACCGCGGCTGCTCGGCGGGTCCCATCGTCCGCGTCCGCGCCGTCTCCCAGCGCGCGATCACCGACAAGGATTCGTGGCGATATCGCGAAGCAGGCGGCTGGCGGCGCGATCGCGCGAGCGACGCGCTCCGGCGCGTCGTGCGTGCTGTTCCGGTGGAGCCGTTGCCGAGGGCATGCCGCGGCGCGCTCTTCGTGCCGACGGAGCTCGACCCGGAGAGCACGAGCCCATACAACCGGTGGAGGCTCGCGACCTACGGCCCCTTCCAGCTGATTTCCGCGTTCTGCGCATCGAGCCCGATCTGTCCCACCGGATACACGCGGGTCACGTTCTCGACCCCGGTACGCGGCGCCGACCTGCTGCGTGGCCTGCATTTCCTGCCGCGCGTTGCGTTCACCGTGCAGGATACGTCTGACGAATCCGCCATCTGGATTCTCGAGGCGTCACTCAAACCGCGCACCGGATACGCCGTTGTCGTGGACACCACGATCCTGCGAGACGTGTTCGGCCAGCAGCTGCTCGGCAATCCGGTGAAAGCGTTTGGGACGACCGGGTACGCGCCCGGTGTGAACTACGATTACGGCATGATGCTGGTGGAGCGCGCCGGCTATCGCACCTTTCCGGTGCGACACGTCAATGTCGACACGCTCATCCTGACCACGGTCGCCGTCCCTGAGAGTCTCGAGGCGCTGGTCCTCCGCGCGCCGCCGTGGAATTTGGGAGACGTGTGGGGCCGGTTGGCGCCCGGAGCAACACAGCGAGCCGTGCCCGTCGAGTCACGCCAGGACGTGCCGCTGGTCAGTGTCGTGCGGGCGCCCGTGTACAACGCGGCCCGACCCGGCTCACCGGCGCTCAGTGCGATGCGCATTGCCTACCCAGGGGATACCGGCACGCAATGGAGACGTGGCGCACCGGTCACCTTGCTGCAGACGACGAACATCGGCCTGACCGCGCGAGTGGGGGAAGCAGAGGCACTTGTGTGGGTGACCGGCGTGGACGACGGACGGCCGCGCTCCCGCGTCGATGTCGAGCTGCATGATCCTGCGGGCAACGTGCGCGCGCGCGGCACGACGAATCCGCAGGGGCTCGCGCGCCTCTCCAATTTCCGCGCGGATTCGACCGCAGACGCGGAGCAGCGCGGCTTTGCGGGCTATGTGTCGGCGCGACTCGGTCTCGATCGCGCCGTTGTCGCCATCAACACCTGGAGCGGTGATCTGGCGCCGTGGCGCTTCAACGTCGGCTCGGCGTGGGGTACGGACCGCGTGCCGGTTGCGGGCGCGGCGTTCACCGAGCGCGGGATCTATCGTCCCGGCGAGCACGTGTACGTGAAAGCGATCGTACGCACGGGCGCGCTCGGCGCGCTGCGGGTTCCCGCATCGGGCGATTCGCTCCGCTGGTTGTTTCGCGACCGCGAGGGCGGCGTGATGCGGGACTCAATCGTGCGGCTTTCGGCATTTGGCACCGCGGCGCAAGAGCTGACCCTGGGCGGCGATGTGGCGCTCGGCACCTATACCGTGTCGCTTCAAATGAAACGCAACACGTGGCAGGAGATCGCCAACACGAGCTATCGCGTGGCCGAGTACCGGCCGCCCGAGTTCCTGGTCACCGTCACCGCCGATTCCGGGGCTCGCTTCAGCGGCGACTCGCTGCGCGGCAACGTCGAGGCACGCTACCTCTTTGGCGCGCCGATGGCGCGTGCCGCCGTCACATGGACGGTCAACGTCACTCCGGGCACGGCCTGGGGCCTGAATATTCCGGGGCTCGAGCGCTACTACCTCGGGGAGTCCGGCTGGTGGTGGGAAGACTGGGGGGGGGACGGCGACGTCACGCGCAACCGTGCGCGCACCGTCGCAACGGGAACTGACACGCTCGACGCCGCCGGTCGACTCACGGTGCGAGTTCCCGTAACGGCTGCCGAGGGACGGCCGGCCAACGTCCGGCTTCAGGCGACCATCACCGACGTGAATCGACAGGCGGTGTCGGCATCCGCCAGCGTGCTGGTCCACCCCGCGTCCTTTTATCTCGCCGCGCGGCCGCTCGGCGCCAACTACTTCTGGACGGCGGGCACGCCGCAGGAAATCGCGCTCCTCGCGGTACGACCGGATGGCCGCCGTGTCAGCGGCGTCCCGGTGAAGGGAACCGTCGTACGGCGCGAGTGGCACCGGGTGCAGCGCGCACGGGACGGCGTGGAGGAGCAAGTGGGCGAGTGGGTCGCCGATACCGTCGCGCGCTGCGACCTCGTCAGCGCCAGCGAGCCAGTCAGCTGCAAGTTCACGCCCGCCGCAGGCGGTACGTACATCGTTTCGTTCCGCGCGACCGACGACGTGGGGCGCACGGCGTCCACGAGTTTCTACCGCTGGGCCACAGGCAAGGACTGGATTCCCTGGAACGACGAGAGCCAGTTCAAGCTGGACCTGATCCCCGACAAGACGCGCTACGCGGTCGGCGATACGGCCACCATTCTCGTGGCTTCGCCGTTCACCGACGCGGAAGCCTGGATCACGGTGGAGCGCGAAGGGTTGATCGAGCAGCGCCGCATGCGTCTGACGGGTGGCGCTACGCCGTTGAAATTCCGCGTCACGGAAGGCTATGCGCCGAATGCGTTCGTCTCGATCGTACTGGTGCGCGGCCGCAGCGCGCCGCCCGGCGGCATCGCCGATCCCGGACGCCCCACGCTGCGCGTCGGCTACGCGGAGCTGCGCGTCACGCCGGAGGTGAAGCGTCTGGCGGTAGATCTTAGCCCCGAGTCATCCGAATACCGGCCCGGTGATTCCGCGCGAGTGCGCATCCAGGTGCGGGACGGCAC
>Ga0070694_100002392_pt1 | contig 11095 bp, 14 predicted proteins | sample KBSK1251metaG_FD_65470 | JGI IMG/M metagenome (GOLD analysis project Ga0070694, IMG submission 65470) | Corn, switchgrass and miscanthus rhizosphere microbial communities from Kellogg Biological Station, Michigan, USA - KBS K1-25-1 metaG | ecosystem: Host-associated > Plants > Roots >... | reverse complement strand
CTCATGACGAGGTCCCCTCGTGGAGGCGCCGATACTCCTCGAGCACGCGATCGGCCTCCGCCTCCACCATCTGGTCGACGGTGTCCGCGTCGCGTCGTTCCTGCTCACGCGCGCGGGTCCACTCCGCGAGCCGCCGAGTATACTCGGCCCACTCGTCGGACAGCCGGAACTTGCCCTGACAGTGCTCCTCATCCATTTCCTGCGAGGGGGTCTTGGGGCACCATCGGTTGCACGCGAGCACGGGTAGCGAGCCCAGATTCGTGTCCACCCCATCGGAGGGGTAGCAGTAGTGGTGCACCTCGCGATGGAACGACGGCGGGGGCTGGTAGACGAGCCCCCGTGGCGTCTCCTGTACGCCCGGAATCGTCTTGGGCACGCTATCGGGCACGCGGATGAGCCGGGGGTCCTCCGCGTCGACCTGAATCTCGAAGCGATGGTAGTGCCGGCAGGGGCCTTGCTCGCACAGTCGCGGCGGCGGGGGCCGCCGGTCGCGCAAGGGCTCGGCGTTGGCCGGCGATGGCGGATCAGCCAACTCGAACCCCTGCGCGAGATCGTCACGCACGTCATGAGAACCCATCAGAACCTCTTTCCATTGGTGCGCCGGAGTATCCTGCGTTTCCAGTGGGGGTTCCATGGGGGTGGCATGGGGTTTCCAAGGAGTTTCCCAGGTCCGCAAACCAGGGGGCTGGAGACCCTGGCCTGCCGACCATGGCCTCCAAGTGCTCGGGAGTACGTGGCCAGCCCCACCTAGGCAGCTGTCAGACCCACTCCGGAGTGGTGAAAATCGACCAGTTTTCACCACGGGAGTGGTGGAATCTCCCCAGATCTTGTCACTCCGGAGGCCGAACCCATGGATCTTGCCAGTGGCAAGAGATTCGCATCATCCTTTGGTCATGGCGAGACCCAAACCTCCGGGCCACCACGTGGTCCCAGAACCCCCAACCCCCCCGATCAAGGGAGCGGTCCTCTTGCGGGATGCCCTCTACCTCGGCGACAACGGACGGATCACCTGCTACGCCCACCACGGCACCACGGCGCTACTGACGGGGCGTGACCTCAGTGGCCAGCGCATGGCCGTCGTGACCCAGCGCGACGCCGCCGAATGGCTGACGAAGATCGGCGAGCCCATCATGTGCGAGGACTGCCGCATGGGCATCCGTCCACGCGGGGCTGCTTCCCACTCACCTTGCTGCGAGGTCGAGTAGCCATGGACCCCACCGCCTACCTCAAGCGCATCGGCGCACCCAAGCGCGTCAATTCCGACGTCCGCGACGCGGTGCAGGACCTGATGCGGTGGCTCGACTGCGGAGGGTCCGCGCCCGACTGGCGCACCTCCGAGCGGGGCACGGCGCGCTTCCAGCGCTACGCCCCGAGCACGTTCAAGCGCTACTGCGACTCGCTGACCGCAGTCAAGGCGGCGGCGCCGACCGAGCTGGCTCCCGCTCTGTCCGCGCTCCACGCACAGTGCGTCAGCACGGGCTGGCCCATCCGCTTCGCAAGCGACCTTGACCATGATGCCCTAGCGATCGGGTCGATGCTTCCTCGTGAGCCCTTTGCGTGGTGCTTGCGTACCGATGGCACGCACATCGCACGTGTGCGGGATCTCCGTGCCACGGGGCAACTCACGATGCGCATGGTTGCAAACGCCTTCGGTGCTGAGAACTGCCGCTTCTACGTGTGGGACGGTAGCTCACTCCAGACCGCTGACGATGCCGAGTCCGCAGATGCCCAACTCGCGGTGCTGGCGGAACGGCGCTACGAGGTGCGGAGTCACCGCGCATGCTCTCTCATCCCGCACCGCGTCGCGACCGAAGGCAGGGGGGAGATCCTCGCAGCGGAATGGGCGCTCAAGTATGGAGAGCCGTTCATCGTCACCGATACGTGGAGCAAGTAGGGCCGCTGAGCCCGTCGAGGGTGTGCGGTGCGGACCGGGGTAGGAGTCGAATGCCGCTGACAGCAGCCCGCAAGGGTCCCTGTGAGCCTGTTGAGACCTCTCACCGATCGCCACACCTTCGACGGACCCCACGACCCATCACCCTTTCATACGGGTCGCAACTCCCATCACCCATCACCTCCCATCACCCATCACCTGTAGGAGAAATCGCTTGTCTACCCCAACGTACAAGGTGTCCGCGAAAACGATGCCACCTGGGATTCTGGGAGCGCTGTCTGAGGTGTTCGGCCACATGGTCCGCGATGTCATGGTCACCGCATCGGATACCGTGCAGATCTCGGATGCGGGTGGTTCCGGTCAGCGTGCATTCGCATGCATCGTGGCGGATGTGCAAGTGGCCTCTGCTGTCGTGCTGTGGGGATCCTGGGGAGGTCCCAGCATCGCCACGTCGCGCGGAAACCGCGTTGACGATCTTCGAGGAGATCCAGTAGAGATCCCCGAGCGTGGAGCCATTATCACCGGCCGAACCGGAAGCACCTTTCATCATGCCACGGTGTGGGTTCGCGCCACCACGTTTCCAAGTGTCGTACTTCCGGGCCTCAGGGAGTTGTGGGGGGACAACCACGCAGCGATTCAGACGATGTCCATCGCCAGTGACGCGGCGGTGTTGGGGCACCCAGAAGCATCCTCAGTCCTCGCCGAATCCGTGGCCGTACCCATGGCAGACCTCTCTGAACTCGATAGCAGGGTTCTGTACTGTTTCGGGGCACTCAAGGCGGGTGAGTACCGACGCGAGGCACTGAAGCGGATCGCACGGGGGGATACGATTCCGAGAACCGTTGCCATCGGCGATTCGGCCGTTGAGGCGGTGGTAGACACGCTCGTCGCGCGCGGGTTCCTGAAACGTCTCGCGAATGGCTCGGTGACCATGACCCCACAGGGACGCGCCTTGCGGCGTCCATCCTTGGGAGCAGAACTGTGGGGCACTGTTACGGTGCGCCGCATGGAGGCACGGTAGCATGCGCAAGATCACCAAGATCACCGAGCGTGGCTGTGAGTTGTCCGGTCAAATCCTGCGCTTCTACGAGTCGCCGCGGTACAAGGCCCGCTCGCTGGTCGCGCAGCGCAAGCAAGAACTGCTGCGATCCCACGTCCGCGAGGTCTGCTCGCTGGTCGCCAGGCACGCGACGACGCACGCCAGGCTCGCAGAGACCGCCGTCAACCGCGATCTCACGCCGCGCGAGGAGCGCCAGGACCGCGCCGTCGAGGCCCGCATCCGCGAGCTGGTAGCCAGCTTGCCCAAGCCCCGGGGCCGCGCCGCGATCGGCGTGGAATTCTCGGGTGATCCCAGAGGATTCACGGTCAAGCTCGTGGTGCCCGGCGACAAGGGCGGCAATACCTGGGGCTTGGACGGCCGTTACGGAATCTGAACCGGTGGCAATACGAACCGTAAAGGTCAGGCTGCGGCAGTGGCCGTGGGCCCTCGCCACGCTCGCGATCATGGCGGTGCTGGTCGGCGCGTGTTCATGGGTCGTTCTTTGCACGTAAGTTGCCACTGTCCAGTCGCACTGAGCCCCCTGCGGTTGGCTTGATGCGGCGATACGGGTCGCAACTCCCATCACCATCACCTGTACCCCAACGTACAAGGTCACCATCACGGAGGGCAAGTAGCCATGTCCAGCATGACCACGAAGCGTCTTTCTCTCGAGATCGAGGTGGAAAAGCACAAGGATTCGCGCGGCAAGATCCGTTCCTACTCGGCGCGATACTTCGGTGGCACCGGAGGGTGCACGAACGGGCAAATCGAAGCGTGCGGCTCTACCGAACAGGCTGCGATCGAAAACCTCAAGGCGCGGATTGCGCTGGTCGTCGATGGCCTCGGGCGCGTCGAGATAGCCTCGGATGCTACCGTGGACTGGCACGCGATCACGCTGCAGTTGCAAGGGGGTGGATTCGCCTACCAGTTCCTGAACGTGGTGGACGGGCGTGTGTCGCTGCGCTCCTCGTGCAACTGTATGGACGGCACGTTCGACCAAACCCGCAGGGCCATGCACGAGCACTTGCGATCGCTCACGCACTGTTGCTGTTACCTCTGTCGCACTGAGATTCCCAACGCGTCCGCCATCTACTACGCGACCACGATCGAGTCGCGCATGGGACTGACCGGGAACCACCCTTACTATGTGTGCAACGCGTGCGAGGACAAGCTCGGTGGCGCGCTCGGTGCCCTCGCAGCCCTACGTGATGCGATCGGCGCGCGCGACCCTCACCCGCTCGTCCGGTGCGGCGCGGTCGCGCCCGACGGCACACATCCTCCAATCCCGGGCGCCGCGCAGCGCACGAGCCGGGTACTGGAGAGCGCAGCGTGACGCGCTCGATCGTCGCACGACAAGGAAAGGCCAGCGCCATGGCACGCACCAAGCCGACCCACCGTCGCGTCGAGATCACCGTGTGCGGATCCGGTCGCTTCCCGTTCGACATGCTGCGTTACGACCAGTGCTGTCCGGTCCACTGCTGTCCGGTCCACGGCTTCGGGCCTGGCGCGATGCTGGGCGAGGAGTTCCGCGTCGTCACGCTGGCGATGTACGGCACCGACGGCACCGACGAGCCATCCACCGAGCGCTGGCAGTCGTTCGGCTGGCACGTGCTGACCGGCGCGCAGCTCGCATCCTACCGCTCGGATCCAAGCATCGAAGCTGTGGCGAATCTTCGGGACCTCCTCGGGGCCACCGCCTGCCTGGGGGGCAAGTAACCATGCCGACTGGTCCCTCGACCTGTCCAGAGGATTCACGGTCAAGCTCGTGGTGCCCGGCGACAAGGGCGGCAATACCTGGGCTTGGACGGCCGCTACGGCACACGGCTGTTTACGAACAAGGAGATCTGAGATGACTGCACTGATCACGCACCACGCCTTTTGGGCGTCACTTCCTGCGCCGCTCACGCGGCTAGGCCGAGACTGCGCATCGGTTCCACAGGTCGCCAAACGCGTCCGGCATGAGTTGGCACTGGCCATCGGTACCGTGCTGCCTGCCGATACCAAGGTGTCAGTGCGCGTCGTGCACCACACCTCCATCAATATCGACGTGACGGAGTGGCACGGTGAGGTCTTTTCACCAGAATACGAGTTGACGCTCTGGGATCCGTCCATTCGCTGGGAGGAGCGTCCGCGATGGCATGAGGGGTGGGGGCGACATATCGATAGTCGCCATAGCGTGGCACTGGGCGATGCGCTGGTGCTGATCGAGAGGATCGCTAACCGGCACAACTTCGACCGCTCGCAAATCGAGGTGGACTACTTCGATGTCGGATACTATCTGACGGTCGCTGCGGGTCCGGTGGAGGCTGTGCGGGCGCGCGGGATCCGCATGGAGCATGACCAGAAATTTCGGGCGCTCTGTGATCGCGCGGAAGCCGTCGCGGTCACTCTCGACAAGCGGGTGCTCGCTTCGGTGCTGGGCCCCGGGGGGCTGGCGGCAGCTGGGGAGTGGACGATGAATCGGCTGATCCGTGTGGCCGAGCAAGGGACGTCCCTCGTGTATGACAAGCGCCGCCGAGGTTGGGTACCACAAACGAACAAGGAGATCTGAGATGACGGCTTCGTGAGGCCACGAGCAAGAGCACGAGCGAGGCGTAGCGCCCATCGGTCGCACCGGATATTTCCGGTGCACTGACCGACGCTTCCAGCCCCCCGAGTAACCCCAGCCCCGAGTTACCCCATGAATCTCCCCCGCCTCTATGCGGAGTCCTCCGCGACCCCCCCTTCCCCCGCGTGGGCCCCTTGTCCGTACCACACCCACTGGCGCCCCATCGCTTGCCCCCTGTGCGGGGTGGGACCAGCGCTCGCGGTCGCCCTCGAACAGCACTGGTCGGAGATGGCCTCGCTACTGGGCGAGCCGCCGTACGTCCCAGCGCTCTCCCATGGGCCTTGCTTTCAAGCGTTCTGCGCGCTGGAACTCACGGACGCCGGGGTGGGAATCCTCCCGCGAACGCCCGCGCCGGCCGGTATCAGCCTTTCGCCCCGCGCTCCAGCGGGCAGAACAAAGAGGACGCCATGACGACCGATCGGTACGAGGTCAGCTCGGCCGCATCACCGGCCGTCCCTGCTGATCACCTGGATGCCGCTGGTCGGGGTGTCGGGCCTCGTCGGCGGCGTGATCGGCGGGGGTCGCGGAGAATGATCGTGGTTGAAGGCCTAACTACACATTCCCTAGGCGCGAGGTTGTTTGCCTGGCGGGACACCGTGCGCGCGGTGATCGAGTGCGGTCTGGTCGTCGCCGCCAAGCAACAAGGATAACAACATGAAAATTTGCCCGAGCTGCGCCGCCTTTCTCCCGTGTCCTGCGCGTCGCCTGTGCCGGACTCCGGAGGTTCATAGCTGGTACACGCCGGCGGAACGAGACGCTCTCCCGCTGCACGTGCGCGACGTGGTCATGAGCGCGCTCGTTCGGCGAGGCCTCCTCACGGTCCGTTTGCCCCCCGTCGATGCGATGTTCGAGGCAGATCCCGCCTGAATCGGCTTGCCACTGGCAAGCCGGACGTGCGTAGATCCCACGCGGGGATGCCCACATGGTGCTTCAGGCGATGGCGGTAGCCCGCGAGGTTGGCACCACCCACCAACCGACGCAGAGGGTCGCTGATGCTTCCCCTCGCATCACACGCTGAACCCCGCCACCTTTTCCACACACCAGGAGATCGAGATGAAGATCGAAGATGACCACGACAGCGAGGACGAGAACGTGTTCGAGGATGACCATCCGGATCCCGGGATCGAGGAGGACTCTCCTGAGGACGAGGAGGACGCCTCGGAATCGCCCGAGTCATCCCTCCCCGACCTCCCCGACCTGGTCTCCCCCGCCCCCGCGTCCCCGGACGCGACACCGGACGAGGACGAGGAGTTCGCCGGTCCGGAGACCGCGCTGTCTCCGCAAGCGGTGCGCTGTGATCGCTGGGTCCGGATGGGGTCGTTGGTGCTCGACCACAAGCACTGGCAGAATCCCCGGACGGCGACGGGTCTCGATGAGGCGTCGATCGCAGAACTCGCCTCGAGCATCGGGGCGGAGACCGTCGTCGATGCCCGCGGGGTGTGGGCGGGCATCCAGGAACCGCTGGAGGTGATCCGAGTCCAGAACAATGGGGACATCTGCAACCTGGTTATCGCGGGACAGCGGCGGTTGACCGCCGCGCGATCGCTCCCCCAGTTCAACGCCTTCGTGCTTGTGCCGGTGTGGGACCTCGAACCGGACCCGGTGACGTTGACGCCGGAACTCGCGAGCAAGTATCTGCTCTCCGAGTTGCTGGTTGCAGCCACCCGCAGCCCCCTCAGCAGCTACGAGCTCTCCGAGGCTGCGCAGAGGCTGCGGTCATGCCGGGATCCCGACACGTTCCCCCCGAAGGAGTACACGCTCGCGCGGATCGGGCAGGCCATCGGGAGATCAGAGGGCTGGGTCAGCAAGATCCTGGCGGCACGGGATCGCGCGAGCCCCACGCTCCTGGCCTCATGGAGGCGTGGGGACGTGACGGATGAGCAGTTCAAGGATCTGTCCAGCGACCGTGACTTGGAGTCCCAGCGCGCGTCCACCGAGCGGGCCGTCGCTGCCCGCAAGGGCGGCGACAAGGCGGGGGCTAGGACGCTCGCCAAGGAGCAGAAGGAGCTCGCGATCCAGAAGTCTCCATCCGGCAAATCCAATCCCGCTCCCGACCCCAAGGGCGGCAAGACGGCCACCGCCGCCGAAAAGGGCAAGGACACGCCGGTCAAGCCCACGATCAGAGCCACGCCCCCCGAGTCCGCTCCCGAGATCAAGCGGCGCCCTCCCTCGTTCGCGGTGGTGGAGGATCTGCTCGCAACGGCGCTCAAGCGTCCGCCCACACACGATCTCGTCAAGGGTATCATTTTTGGGGTCCGGTGGACCTCGGGGCTGATCGACGCGGCCAACCTCCCGCGTCAATGGCAGGCGTACATGCAGCACTTGGCGGGCGGGGCGGCGGCCAAGCCATCTCCTCCTACCCAGAGCAAGCCCCCCAAGAGCAAGCCCCCCATCAAGAGCAAGAGCAAGACCCGGCGTTGACCCGATGGCCCGCACCCCCAAGGCTCAGCGATGCATCTATGAGGAGGGCGGGCGGGTCTGCCCGTTCCCTGGCACGGGTACACCCCGGCTCTGCCAGCCGCACCGCGTGGCGCTCCTTGACGCGGCGCGGGTCCCGGACCCCGCGGAACTCCTCGCCCACTGGGTCCGTGGCTTCGTCTCGGGGCGCCCCGTCTCTCCCCAGGAAACCATCGATCTCCTCTCGCAATGGTTCAAGGATCGAGGACAGGGGCCGCGGGTCCACCGGGTCCCTCATCGCGTGCGGGACCCGGTGGACCCACGCCGCGCCGAGGGTCCGCGCCGGGCACAGAGGGCGGCGTCCGACCTAGATGCGATCGCCCACGCGATGGCGCGGCAGGTGCTGGGGTTCACGGCGAACGAGCCGCTGACCCGCGAGCAGATTCAGGATCGCCGACGTCGCTTGGCTCGCCAGCATCACCCAGATCTCGCGCACACCGCCGCCGCCCGAGTTGCGGCGACCCGGGACATGGCCAGCATCAATGCGGCGGCGGACACCCTGCTTGCCGCCGTCCGATAAACACTGGTACCCTGCACTCGTGCCGGACCCCAACTTTGACGCGGACGTCGCGCGAGCTCGGGCGATCTACGATCAGTTGGGCCCGTGGATCGACCGCTACCACGGGGGGATCCCCGCCGGGTTCGTGGCGTCCGCGATCCAGCACGAGAGCGGCGGCAACTTCGCTGCGCCGGGGGACCCTACTTTGGGTGAGATCGGATACCTCCAGGTCGCGGCCTACGTGCCGCCCCTGTTCGGGTATGATTCCTCCGCTCGAGCGGACCCCGAGAGCAACATCGCGATCGGGGTCCTCGAGTACGAGCTCGAGGCCGTGCTCTGGTCGCTGGCGTTCCCCCAGGTGCGGCTGGGGACCGACGACAGTTGGAAACTCGCCCGGCTGGCCTTCGCGATCGGGCGCGGGGGCTCGCATCAACTCGCCACGATGGCGTCGACCGCGGGCGGTGGGCTTACCGACGGGGACGTGTATCATGACCTCGTGCGCTATGTGATGGCGACCGGTGGCATCCCGCTGGGTAGCCAGAGCGCCAGCAAGGTGGCGCAGCGGGTGATCGACATCGACCGACAGTGGGCGATCGGGCGTGAGGTCTCCGCCGGGATCTCCGGCCCCCCGATGATCATCCCCGACCCGCCGGCGGGCCCCTACCAACTTCCTGCAGAGGTCGCCGACTACTTCGTGGAGCCCCTGTCGGGAACGACCCTGCTCATCCTGGGCGGCATGGCGGTGCTTGCCTACCTGATCATGAGGCGCTCATGAAACTGCCGCAACTCCGTCCGCCATCGACCTCGAAGATCGGTCCCGTGTCGGTCAACCGCACGGTCGCGCAAACGACCAAGCCCGCGGAGACGTCGGGGCATGGCGAGCATCGCTCGCAGATCGTCACGTACTTCACCAAGATCCCGGTGATCGGTCAGCCTCCCGAGATCCTCTACAACGGCGACCGCATGTGGGCCCGGGTCATCCTGACGCTCGAGACGGCCGGGCCCGTGGCCGTGGGCCAACAGTCGCAGATCGTGCCCGTGCTGTCCGGCAAGGGCCAGTTGCTGGAGACGGACGTGCCCACGGCGTTCACCATCGCCAAGGGCAACCGGATCTACATCGCCGCCACCGGCGTCAACCGGGTCAAGATGGTGATCGAGCCCTACCCGTGGCTCGAGGCCATCACCGGGCTGATCGGCGCCCTGGTGTCCTCCATCGGGTCCGGGATCGCCTCACGCCTGTCCGGCGCCCCAGCAACTCCGGCCGCCTCCCCATCGAAGCTCTAAGACTTTCCACTGGCAACCCAGGAGCCTCCCTTGTCATTCCCGCAACCTAGCTCCGACCAGTACGCGATCTCGGGATCGCAGTTCTTCGCGCTCAATACACCGCTGTCCTCGCCGGGGGACATCTACGAGTCCACCCAAGGCGGCCATGGCCTGGCGCTGGGCCCTCAGAGCGACATCGCCAACGTCAACGTGGCCTACTTCGACCAGCAGGTCCCGACGTTCATGCAGCGCGTCGTGATCTCCCCGGGCCGCGCGTTCGTCGGGCGCATCGACGCGCGCAACGACACCAAGTACGCGCCGGCGCAGCGCCCAGGCCGGATCCTGTTCTGGTCTGATGACCTCTTCGATCCGAACTTCCGCCCCCGGGGGTTTGGGGTCCAAGACTCCATCTCGTTCGTGGCCCCGATCCTGGACGTGATCCAGTACTTCAAGCCGCTGGCGTCGCTGACGTCGGGACGTCAGGACAAGGAGTTCGTGTTCCAGAACTACATCGTGGGCACGGGCACGTTCTATATCGTCGTGCCGTACTACGGCCGGAAGTACTGCTACGTCGAGTTCACCAACCGCGAGGTCACGCCCAACACGTTCGGCATCATCGGGGTGAACTACGCGATCACCCAGAACGACACGCTGAACCCGTACCACCAGGAGACGACGATCCGCGCCGCAGCGGCGGTGGCTGGCGGTGCGCAGGTCACCAAGATCATCACGGCGGCGGCGCTGGGGGTGTTCGATGCGCTGGTGTTCAGCGTGACCAGCCCCGGCCCGGCGCCGCTGCGGATCCTCATGTCCGACGAAGCGCAGGGGCTCTGACCATGGCGATCGCGCTCACGCTGGCGCAAGCAGCCGGCCAGGCATTCGACAACCTGCAGATCCGGTGGCTCACCGACGGGCTCCAGTTCGCCCTCACACAGTTCTGGAAGTCCACGATCGACACGTTCCCCGACGGCGACGTGAACTCGCACCCGGTCTCCAACTGGCTGACCGTCATGGCGTCGCTGGCAGACCAGATGCCGGCCGTCGCCGTCCCGATCGACCAGTTGACGGCGGCGGCGGAGGTCGTCTACCGCCTGTGCTGGATGGGCGACTTCCTGCAGAGCAACGGGAATATCTCGACGGCTCAGGCGAGCATCCTCCTGGCGCGATACAACTTCTTCATCGGCTTCTGAACCTGGAGATATGAGATGACCCGAAGAGACGACGTTGCTTGGTTGGGACCGGTGGCGCTGGTCTATACGTGGAGCGCGTTCCTGATCGCAGGAGCGCTTGCGCTGGGTGGGTGCGCTACCGATCCTTGGAGTTCCCCGGATCTGCCCA
>Ga0070694_100002389_pt1 | contig 11098 bp, 11 predicted proteins | sample KBSK1251metaG_FD_65470 | JGI IMG/M metagenome (GOLD analysis project Ga0070694, IMG submission 65470) | Corn, switchgrass and miscanthus rhizosphere microbial communities from Kellogg Biological Station, Michigan, USA - KBS K1-25-1 metaG | ecosystem: Host-associated > Plants > Roots >... | reverse complement strand
AGGACTATCCCGGGGCGCCGCCGGAAAACCTCGTGGCCGGCTCAGTGGTGTTCTCGCCCCCCGACCATCCGGTGCCGCTGAACGACCACTTTCAGTGGTGGTCGTACGTGAAGGGTGCCAACTGGCGTCATCCGCTCGGCCCGGCCAGCTCGATTGTGGGGAAAGAGCGATTCCCGGTCGTGCACGTCGGGTACGCAGACGCGCTGGCTTACGCAACATGGGCCGGCAAGCGCATCCCGACCGAAGCGGAGTGGGAGTTCGCCTCGCGCGGCGGCCTCACCGGGCAGCGCTATCCGTGGGGCGATGCGTTTGAGCCGGCGGGCAAGTGGATGGCGAACACCCATCAGGGGCACTTTCCCGACCACGACACCGGCGAGGATGGCTTCACGGGCATCGGCCCGGTCGCCCGGTTTTCACCCAACGGGTACGGGCTCTACGACATGGCGGGCAACGTCTGGGAATGGGTCAGTGACTGGTATCGACCGGACTACTACTCAGAGCTCGTCGCGGAAGGTGGTCTCGCCCGCAACCCGCAGGGACCATCAACAGCATTCGACCCGAGCGAGCCCGGCGAGCCGAAGCGCGCGATGCGCGGGGGGTCCTTCCTGTGCACCGATCAATACTGCTCACGCTATACGCTCGGCACGCGCGGGAAAGGAGAGGTTAGTACCGGGACGAACCATCTCGGATTTCGCCTCGTCATCTCGCGGCTTTCTCAATAACTCCACTGTGTCGCGAACAGGATCTCGGTGCCTTCGGTGCCGTTTCCCACCACGAATGTGAACACCGAGTTTCGCATTAACGCGAGGCCCACACCGCCTCCAACGGCGTAATGCAGTCCCTCGCGGGTGAGCCGGACTGATTCGCCCGGTCCGAAAACTCTCCCGGCGTCGTAGAACGCCAGCAGCTTGAGCTCGAGCACGCGCGGCGACCACAGCAGACCATAGCGCGCCTCGACGCCGCCCATGAGCTTGCCCGGGCCGAGGAAACGGCCGTCATGGTAGCCCCGCAGTGAGCGGTAACCGCCCATGGCGTTGTACGGTCCTTCGCTCGACTCGATCGTGAATTGGGCGGATATCGGCGGCGAGCCGGTCATGCTTTCACCTGCAATGCGTCCCGCGACCACCAGCCGATTGAACGGATGCACGTAGCCACGCAACGACGCCGTCGTGCGGGTATAGCCATGTCCACTCGCGACCAGGACCTCGCCGAAAATGCCGCGGTGCGGGTCCGGCTCGAGATCACGCCAATCGAGCACCAGCCCCGCGCGCACGACCGCGTCGTTGAACGGCACTTCGTCCGGGGTAACGACCCCGCTGGCAAGGTCGCGTTGGAACACGCTGCCGCCAGGCAGCTCGCGAAAATCGGTGTGCTCCAATGTCCCGCCGACAAGCAGTCGCAGCGGTCCGGTGATGCGTCGTTGGACCGTCACACGGGCCGAGCGCGTCGTGCGGCTGACCTGGTAGAAATGCGACCGCCCCTGGGTGCTGTCTTTGTCGAAGCTCGTGCCGTTGCCTTGGCCGTAGTAGCCGAGGCGGTTCGAGCGGATCGCGAACAGCGCGACACCGACGCGCCACCCATCCCAATAGGCCGGGAGCTGCGCGTTGGCGAGGAGGGTATAGCTGCCTTCTGTGCTCGCACCAGCGTCGAACGCGAGGCGCCCGAAGTACGGCTCGGGGCGCTCCACGTATCCTATCGGACTCACCCAGCCGTAGTGACCCGCGAACCAGAAACCGTCGATCGAGCTATACCACGCATAGGGGTACAGCTCGTCCATCCAATGGTTGCGGGGATCGATGGAAGGCGAAGGCTCGGCCTGCGCCGCAAGGGCGCACGGGAACGCGAGGAGCAACAGCGGCAGCGGCCTCAACTCAGGCTAGCTCGAACAGGTGAGCGGTATCGCGGAGCTTGGCCTCGGTCCCGTCGTGTACGGCGTACCGTCCTGGGTAGAGCGATGCGGCGCCGAACTCGCCGCGCTTGTTCACCGCGTAATAGGTGAGGCCGAATTTGGGCCGGCCACGGGCATCGAGCAGTCTCGGCTCGCTCGCGCTGATCACGCGCCGGAGTGTCGCAATGCAGGCATCGGTCGGCGCGACGCCGCGCCGCATGCTCTCCACCGTCAGGAAGCCGCCGCACACCTTGATGTTCGACTCGCCGCGCCCCGTCGAGCCGGCCGCGCCCACGTCGTTGTCGCAGTACTGCCCCGCGCCGATAATGGGAGAATCGCCGACGCGTCCCGGGATCTTCCATGCGAGCCCGCTGGTCGTGGTCACGGAGGAGAGATCGCCGCCCGGGGTGACCGCATTGCAATTGATCGTTCCGGTCGGCCGCACGACCATCACCTCTTTTTCCGGGACGTCGAGGTAGTCGTCCTCGGCATTGAGATTGGCGCGCCACTTGAGCCACTCCTGGCGGGAGTGCTCGGTCAGCAGATCTTCTTCCTTGAAACCATACGACAGCGCGAACCGCTTCGCGCCTTCCGCGACTAGAAAGATGTTGTTCGTGTACTTGAGGACGAGCTTCGCCACTTCGGACGGAGTCTTGATGTTCTCGAGACAGCCCACGGCGCCGGCGCGTTTGGTGGGGCCGTGCATGCACGACGCGTCGAGCTGCACCACGCCGTCGCGGTTCGGCAGTCCGCCGTAGCCCACGGAATCGTCGTTAGGATCGAGCTCCTGGATCTTCACGCCTTCGATCACTGCGTCGAGTGTGTCAACGCCTTGCAGCAACAGGTCGAAGCCTTTTTGCACGCCGCGCAGCCCGTTGGCGCTGGCGATGACGACGGGCTTGGCGGCCCAGCGCGATTGCGGCGGCAGCGGCCGCGGCGGCCGCATGGGATGGGGGATCCCCACCACTAAACCGCCGGCCATCCCGGCGGCGCTCGAGCGCAAGAATTCCCGGCGCGACAATGAGTCGGACATGGACGGGTTTTAGCCACTCGTCTACGGGCTGTCAACTTGCTACGTTGAGACCCCGTGGAGCTTTCGCTCGTTGTTCCCGCATATAACGAACGGGAGAACCTCGCTCCGCTGTTGGACGAGATCACGGCCGCCCTCACAGGCCGCAACTACGAGGTGATCGTCGTCGATGACGGTTCGACCGATGGGACGCTGGAAGCGCTCAAGGCGCTGCGTGCGCGGCACCCGCAGCTCCGCATCCTCGCGTTCGAGCGCAACGCCGGGCAGACCGCGGCTTTCGCGGCGGGGTTTCGCGCCGCGCGTGCGCCCATCGTGATCACGCTCGACGCCGATCTGCAAAACGACCCTGCCGATATCCCCCGCCTCGTGGACGCCTTGCAGCAAACCGGCGCCACCGCCGTGGCCGGCTACCGCGCCACGCGGCACGACACGCGCTGGAAACGGCTGCAGAGCCGCATCGCCAATGGAGTGCGCAACCGGCTCAACGGCGAAGTGATCCGCGATACGGGTTGCTCGCTGAAGGCATTTCGTACCGAGGCGGTGCGCGCGCTCCCATTGTTCACGGGGATGCACCGCTTTCTGCCGACGCTGATCAAGATGCAAGGCGGCACTGTGACGGAGATCGCAGTCGGCCATCGTCCGCGGCGCCATGGTGTAACCAAGTACGGCATGTGGAACCGCGTGTTGCGTTCGCTGGCGGACGCGTTTGCGGTGCGCTGGATGCAGCGGCGCGCGCTGCACTATCGCGTGCGCGAGGAGGACTGATGACCGATCCACGGGACGGCACGACGAGCGGGCTGGGGCACGAACAGTGGCTCGTGCAGATCGATGCCGAGCTGGACGGAGAGCTGTCGCTGGTCGAGCGGGCGGCGCTGGCGAAACACCTCATCAGCTGCGCGCATTGCGCCGGCGCGCGGGCCAGCCAGCTCGAGGTGCGGGTCGCGCTGGCACGGGCCGCCGGCAATCCCCACGCCTTCGTTGTCCCGCGTCCCGCCATCCGCGCCGGCACGCTCATGCTGTGGGTCGTCATCGCGCTGGGCGCGGGCCTGCTCGGCGGTTGGATCGCGCAGCAGCACTGGGGCGGGCCGGGGAGCGGCGCGTCGCTCGAGGAAACGCGTGGCACCATCGTTGTTCACTAGCCTCATCCTCACACTGGCGACACTGCAGGGCCCCGGCACCCGGCTGACGTATCGGATTCGGGTGATCGAGCCGGCGTCCGTCGCGCCGCGCGTGCTCGCGAGCGGGGCGGTGAGCGGGCCCGTCGATACCGACATGCGGCTCACGCTCCGCACGGACAGCACCGAAATCGAGGCGCTCTTCCAAATCACGCCGATCGGTGACACCGTCAATCTGGGCGCCGAATTCTTCACGCGCCGCCGAGTCGGCCGCTCGCGCCGGGGCCTGCCGCTGTGGGAGGAGGATACGTACCGGCGCGTCGTCCGCCTGGCGTGGAGCGACACGGCCCGTATTTATCCCTTCGGCGCGAACCGCGACGGCAGGGACGTGCGCTCGACGCGGGTGGAGCTGATTCTCGAGCGCGCGTTCGCGGGCGGTGAAGCGCGCCCCACGGAGGAATTCGATCTGGTCGATACCACCCGCAACTTCCGTCTGGAGGCCGTGGTTCGGCCGCGGCGCGCACGGGTCGTGTTGAACCTCGTGCGCGGCGACACCGTCAGCGGTCCCCGTGGGATCGATCTCATCCCCGAAGAGCCGCCTCGCGTCGTGCAGCTCGTGCTGGGCGGCCGCGCCACCACGCTCGTCGTCAGTCTGACGCGGCCGGACGCGCCGCGCACCGAGCGCGATCGCGCGCTGGCAGTCGATGTCGACGTCGTCTGCCTGCGCGTCGCCCCGCCCGACACGCCCGAACCGCTCGGCAAGCTGTGCGGCCGCCTCAACAACGTCGCGCGGCAGCTCCCGCTGCCCACAGGCGACACCCTCGCAGCAACGTTCGCATGGCCGGGTCCACGGTAGTAGCGCCACGCGCGCCGGGGCGCAAACAGCGTCTCGACCCGGAGATTTTCCATCTCCCGGTCGAGAAGATGCGAGAGGGCTATTACTCGGACAAATACTTCGTGCGCGCGCGCGACCTGCTGCGCAAAGACAAGCATCGGCCGCGCGTCACCATGCAGGTGTTCGGCAAATCGCACGCCTACCTCGGCGGGATCGATGAAGCGATCGCGATCCTCAAGCTGTGCGCCGAGCAGTGGGACGAGCTGGTGGTGCACGCGCTGTATGACGGCGACGAGATCAAGCCGTGGGAAACGGTGCTGCTGATCGAAGGCCCGTACGACGCGTTCGCCGTGCTCGAGACACTGTATCTCGGAGTGCTGGCGCGCCGCACACGGGTAGGCACCAACACGCACATGGTTGTGGAAGCGGCCAAGCCCAAGGAAGTGATGTTTTTCCCCGCACGGCACGATCACTGGCTCGTCCAGACCGGCGACGGCTACGCGGCGCACATCGCCGGTGCCATTGGCGTCTCGACCGACGCTCAGGCCTCGTGGTGGGGCTCGGAAGGTGTGGGGACCGTGCCGCACGCGCTGATTGCCGCGTACGGCGGGGACACAGTGGTCGCCTCGCGCAAGTTTGCCGACCTGTCCGATCCGGCGATCCGGTTGATCACCCTCGTCGATTTCGACAACGACTGCGTTGGGACGTCACTCGCCGTCGCGCGCGATCTGGGCGAGCGTCTGTACGGCGTGCGACTCGATACGTCCGAGACGCTCGTCGACAAGTCGGTGATTCCCCAGATGGGGACGTTCAAGCCGACCGGCGTCAACCCGGAGCTCGTGCGCAACGTGCGGCGCGCGCTCGACGCGGAAGGCTTCCCGCAGGTGAAGATCGTGGTATCGGGCGGGTTCAACATCGAGAAGATCCGCGACTTCGAATACCAGCGCGTGCCGGTCGATGCCTACGGCGTGGGGTCGAGCCTGTTCCAGGGCCGGTTCGATTTCACGGCCGACGTCGTCATGGTCGACGGCCAGCCTCGTGCGAAAGTGGGACGCGGCTACAGACCTAATCCACGGCTGGAACGGGTGGTGTAGGGGCGCAGCATGCTGCGGCCCCTACCTTGCGTTGCCGAGTCGCGCTGCATAATTTTCCGCTCAAATGAATAATCATGCACCGGTCCCGGTCGGCGTGCTGGGCGCTTCCGGCTACGTCGGCCAGGAGCTGCTTCGTCTTTTGAGCAGCCATCCCGGCGCCACCGTTGCCTTTGCGACGGCGGAGACAGCCGCAGGGGAGTGGGTCGAGGGCCACGAGCTCATCAAGGCCGCGGACGCTCCCTGGCAGCAGGCGGAAATCGTCCTCTCGGCTTTGCCGCACGGCGTTTCGGGACGCTTCGTCAACGAAGCCCGGGCGAGCGGCAAGCGCGCCGTCGATCTCTCCGCTGATTTCCGGCTGTCCCCCGAGGCGGTCTACGGACTGACCGAGTTCACCCGGCCGCACCTCGCGGACGCCGAGCTGGTCGCCAATCCCGGCTGCTATCCCACGGCCGCGTTGCTCGCGCTGATTCCGCTGGCGCAGCTCGGTCTGATCGACGTCTCGCGCGAGATCATCATCGATGCCGCCTCCGGCGTCACCGGCGCGGGACGTAATCCCAAGCGCGAATTGCTGTTCGGCGAAGTGACCGAGGATTATCGCGCGTACTCCATCGGCAACACCCACCGCCACCTGGCCGAGCTGAAGCAGTCGCTGGCCCGGGAAGGCGGCTTTACGGGCGATGTCGTGTTCACGCCCCACCTGCTGCCGGTCAAGCGCGGGATTCTCGAGACGATCCACGTGCCGCTGACCCGGGTGCTCGACCAGGCCACCGCCGAAGGACTGTACCGCGCGGCATATGATGGAGAGCCGTGCATTCAGATCATGCACGGAACGCTTCCCTCGCTCAAAGACGTCGTCTACCGCAATCGGGTCGCCATCGGCGTGTCCGAGGTCATCGACGTGCGCCGGCCAAGGCTCACGGTGATCGCTGCGATCGACAACCTCGTGAAGGGAGCGGCGGGGCAGGCCATCCAGAACATGAACGTGATGCTCGGGCTACCCGAGACGGCGGGACTCGCATGCTGACGGTGCGCGTCGTCAAGATCGGCGGCAATGAGCTCGACCGTCCCGACTGGGTGGCCGAATGCGCCCGGGCGCTGAAGCGCGGCGGTCCCGTCGTGGTGGTGCACGGCGGCGGTAACGCCGTCAGCACCTGGTCGCGCCGTCTGGGTTTGCCGGTCGAAAAGCGCGACGGCATGCGGGTCACCACTCCGCAAATTGCCGAGCTCGTCGAAATGGTGCTCGGCGGTCCGATCAACCGTCTTCTCGTCAGCGCGCTCCGTGCCGCTGGCCTGGATGCGATCGGTCTGTCCGGTGTTGATGGCGGGTTACTCACCGCCCGGCCGCACGCGGAAGGCGCGCTCGGTGAAGTTGGTGAGATCGAAAGCGTCCGCGGCTCGCTGTTGCAGAGCCTGCTGCTCGCCGGGCTGACACCTGTCGTGGCCCCGGTCGCGCCGTCGGTCACCGCGCCGATCCGTCCCTTGAACGTCAATGCCGATCAGGCAGCCGCGGCCATCGCCGCGGCGCTCGATGCGCAGGAATTGCTGTTCGTCTCCGACGTCCCGGGCGTGACGATCGACGGGGTCGCCCAGCCGACGCTCGCTACCGCGGAGATCGAGCCGATGATCGAAACCGGTGTCGCCTCGGGCGGGATGGCCGCCAAGTTGCGCGCCGCCGCGCACGCTCTCGAGGCGGGTGTTCGGGCCGTACGGATTGGCGATCTCGGCATGGTCGAGCACGCCACCGCCGGCACCCGCCTCCTCGCCGCCCCACCGGCAGTTCAACCCGCGTGACCACGCCGTCCGTCGCCAGCGACGCCGGCGCGTTGCTGGGCGTCTACGCGCGCGTTGGCCCGCTGTTCGTGGCCGGCGAGGGCAGCGAGCTCATCGCCGAGGACGGCGCGCGCTATCTCGACTTCGTCGCCGGCATCGCCGTCAACGCGCTCGGCTACAACAATCCCATTTTCCGGGAAGCCGTCACACGCGCGCTCGATACGGGACTCGTCCACGTCTCGAACCTGTACCGGACCGAGCCGGGCGAACGTCTTGCCGCCGAACTGACGAAGCGCTTCGCCGGCCAGGTGTTCTTCTGTAATTCCGGCGCCGAGGCCAACGAGGGAGCGTTCAAGTTCGCGCGCAAATGGTCGGGCAAGACCGACATCGTTGCGTTCAGCGGTTCGTTCCATGGCCGGCTGTTCGCGTCGCTCGCCGCCACCGATCGCCCCGATTACCGACGCCCGTTTGAGCCGTTGCTCGCGGGCGTGCAGATCATCCCGCTCGGTGACGAAGAAGCCGCGACGCGCGCGATCACCCGCGAGCGCACGGCCGCCGTTATCATCGAGCCGGTGCAGGGCGAGGGCGGCGTGCGACCGGTTGCGAACGAGTTTCTGATGTTCCTTCGGAAACTGTGTGACGAAACGGGAGCGGCATTGATCTTCGATGAAGTGCAGTGCGGTTTGGGTCGCACCGGCACAATGTTCGCCGCCGAGCAGACGGGCGTGGTCCCGGACATGTACACGCTCGCGAAGCCCCTGGGGGGCGGGTTGCCGATGGGCGCCGTGCTCCTCAACGACACCATCGCTGCCGCACTCGCGCCCGGCGATCACGCGACCACGTTTGGCGGCGGGCCATTCGTTGCAAGCGTCGCGCTCGACGTGGTTAGCGCCATCGCCGATCCCGATTTCCTCGCCGACGTTCGCGCCAAGGGTGAGTGGCTTGGCGGTGCGCTGACGGCATTGGCGTCGCGTCGCGCGCGCGTGCGTGAAGCGCGCGGCCGCGGCCTCATGTGGGGCCTCGAGCTCAACGAGATCGCTGCCCCGATCGTCGCCGCGGCGCGCGAGCGCCATCTCCTCGTGCTGACAGCCGGACCCACGGTCATCCGCATCGTTCCGCCGTTGACGGTGACGCGCGAGGAGCTCGAGCGCGGCGTCGCGATTCTCGATGAGGTGCTCGCGTGACCAGCGTCTCCATCAAGCCGCGGCGCGCTCCGCGTCCCGAGACCAGCTTGCGACAGGCGACGCTCGCCGACGTCGCCGCGATGGAGCAGCTGATGGCGCCATTCGTCATGACGGGCGACCTGCTGCCGCGCTCGAACTACGACTTGTGCCGCCACATCAAGGAGTACGTTGTGGCCGTTGCCCCCGACGGCGCCATCGTGGGCACGGGCAGCCTGAAGGTGTACAGCACCACGCTTGCGGAGATCGCGGGCCTCGCGGTGCGCGACGACCAGCAGGGCCGGGGGGTCGGGAAGGCGCTGGTCGAGGCGCTGCTCGTCGATGCGCGCGCGCTGGGGCTTCATGAAGTCTTCGGGCTCACGCGGAAGCCGCTGTTCTTTCTGCGTCTGGGCTTCCGGGTGGTGGAGAAAGAGCAGTTCCCGCTCAAAGTGTGGGCCGATTGCACACGCTGCCCCCGCCAGCATGCGTGTGACGAGGTGGCCGTAGCGCTGACGCTTTAGCCCCCCCCCATCTAGATTTCCCGTCCCATGCCCACATCGCGCGTCATCTTCTGGGACGTTGACACCCAATACGACTTCATGAAGGCGGACGGCAAGCTCTACGTGCCCGACGCCGAGCAGCTGATTCCCAATCTCAAGAAGCTCACGGATTACGCCCACGGGCACGGCATTCGGATCGTTGCCAGCGCGGACGACCACGTGCGCGAGCATGCCGAGATCTCCGCCACGCCCGACTGGAAGGAGACGTTTCCGCCACACTGTCTCCGCGGCACTCCCGGGCAGAAGAAGATCGCGGAAACCACGCTGCGCGATCCTCTGGTCATCGAGCCCGAGCCGCAGAATCCGGCGACGTTGGCCGCCCGCGTGGGCGCGCATCGCGGTGACATCCTGTTTCTGAAGCACCGCTTCGACGTCTTTTCGAATCCCAACGTCCTTCCCGTCCTCGATGCCCTAAACCCGCACGATATCGTGCTCTATGGCGTCGCCCTCGATGTGTGCGACAAGTACGCGATCGAGGGGTTGCTGCAGCATCGCCCCCAGGTCCGCCTCTTTGCGGTCGTGGACGCGATGAAGCCGATCGACCGCGACGTGGCGCAGCACTTGCTTAAGGAATGGGGCGAGGAGGGAGTCAGACTCGTGAAAACCAGTGAGGTCGTCATGGGGGGCTTGGTCGAAGAGCTCGCACGGGCGGGGGCGAGCGCGTGACAACTACGGCCTCCGCCCCGATGCAACACGCACCGCCGGCATTCGGCAAGTTCTTCCTGCCGGGTCCGACCGACGTGCACCCGGAAGTGCTCGAAGCCATGATCCATCCGATGATCGGCCATCGATCCTCCACAATGGAAAAGCTGCTGCAAGGCATCGCGCCCAAGCTCGGCGCCCTGGCGCGCACGGCACGACCGGTCTTTGTGGGCACCACTTCGGCCACCGGATTTATGGAGATGGCGGTGCGCAACGGGGTGCGCCGGCGCGCGCTGTCGCTCGTCAACGGCGCGTTCAGCGAGCGCTTCGCCGGCATCGTCGGCGCCTGCGGCAAGGAGTGCATTCGTCTCGACGTGCCGCTCGGTGGTGCGATCGAGCCGGACATGCTGCGCGACGCGCTGAAGCGCACTCCGGTCGACGCCGTTACCTGCGTGCACTCCGAAACCTCGACGGGGGTGTTGCAGGACGTGGCCGCCTACGCCGAAGTGGTCAAGGATTTCGACGAGGTGCTTTTGCTGGTCGATGCGGTGACGTCGATGGCGGGTTCGCCGGTGGAAACGGATGCCTGGAAGCTCGACTTTGTTTTTACGGGTTCCCAAAAAGCACTCGCTCTGCCGCCCGGCCTCGCGCTCGGCGCGGCATCGGACCGCCTGATCCAACGCGCCAAGACACTGGAAGAGCGCGGCGCGTATTTCGACGTCATCAGCTTTCTCACCGCCACGACCAAGTTCCAGCCGACCAACACCCCGGCGATTTCGCTGCTCTACGCGCTCGACGTGCAGCTCGCCCGGATCGAGCGGGAGGGTGGCGTCGAAGCGCGCTGGAAGCGGCACGACGCCATGCGCCGCCGGGTCGAGGCGTGGGGCGCGGAGCGCGGCATCAAGTTTCTGCCGCGCGAAGGACGGCACAGCTGGACCGTCTCCTGCCTGCGCCTGCCCGAAGGCAGGCACTCCAAGGACGTCGTCGGCGCCCTGAAGCAGCAG
>Ga0070694_100002388_pt1 | contig 11102 bp, 11 predicted proteins | sample KBSK1251metaG_FD_65470 | JGI IMG/M metagenome (GOLD analysis project Ga0070694, IMG submission 65470) | Corn, switchgrass and miscanthus rhizosphere microbial communities from Kellogg Biological Station, Michigan, USA - KBS K1-25-1 metaG | ecosystem: Host-associated > Plants > Roots >... | reverse complement strand
CTGAGAGAGGGCAGAAAGAAATTTAGCTGCCACGTCGAAACTCTCCTCATGCTTTAGTGTGCGAAGAATATTGTCAAGACGTCGCACCACTATTTCCTCCGCTGTCTTAGGTAGATGTACCTTCCGAGACAGGCCCTTTGATGAAGAGTAACCATTAACTTGTGGAGGCGCAGTAGGGGATCTGTTTCCTAAGGTATTGTGACTGGGGCTCCTAGTAACAGAAGGAGAATTTTGTTCAATCGATTTTGTAACGGAAATACTTACCAGTCGCTCTTGAAGAATTTGAGCGCGGAGCCAGCTTTCCCAAAGGTTGTCGGCTTCGGTCTCATCCTTGGGCCAGGTGGATTTTTCGCGATTGAGGGTAACAGTCTCATCACCGAAAAAGTGGAGAGATCGTTTAAGAAAGATTTTATTTTTTGCAACACGGTTCTCTACACGCCGCTTGTAGACAGCATAAATTTCACGGGCCGGAGTCAAGTCTCCACGCAAGATAGAATCTTTCAGTGTGGGGAGGTGCTTCTTGTAGAAAGAGTCGATATCCTCCCTTAAAAGATAAAGGCGATTAGGATCTAGAAGACGTAGGTAGCTTTCTAAAGCTTCCTGCGCCTTCGCTGAATCCAATTTTTGGCGTGTATAGTGTCCTTGTTCTAGGATACGGGCTACAGACATTTCTACCTGGCCTGGATCTAAAGAAGAACCGGTACGTACTTTTGGAGCGAGAAGTGTTACCTCAGCTGTTGCTTCAACTACTTGTCCAAAATGGGTTCCTGCAGGCTTTTTTACTTGACCCTTTGGTCCCATAAAGCCTATCAGGATGGCCACGATTCCCAGTGTTACTGCCGTGCAGGAGGTCCTTAGAATTGTTGAGTGTCGCATCCTTCTTCTATGAGAAAGCAGAGCAGCAAAAAAATTGGCTTTCACTCAAGGTTAAATAAAAAAGCCAGCTAAGAGTTTGTTTAAGGCGTGCTCCTTTTCTGGGTCGACACGCAATGCTTGTTTCTCTCTATTTGGTTTCTCTTGCTAGGCCGTAAAATCTTTTATGATCGTCCAGTTCAGGAAATTCACCGGTGGCCCTTTAGGGACCAATGCTTACTGCATAAAGGCTCCAAGAGGTACTATCCTGTTTGATGCCCCGGAAGGGGCTGACCAACACTTTGCCTCGGAGCGCATTGATCTACTCCTCCTTACTCATGGCCACTTCGATCACATAATGGACGCTGCCTGTATTCGCCGAAGGCATCACTGTCAGGTCGGTATTCACGCGGAGAGTGCACCCATGCTTTCCCAACCAGGATTTTTCAGGGACTGGGAGCCTGCTATAGAGATTGAAACAATACAACCTGACTTTCTTATCAAGGACACAACTCAAGCAAATTTCCTCGGCCTAGCTTTTCAGATCTTTCTCATACCTGGACATTGTCCTGGTAGCCTCTGCTTCCTGGTTCAACCAGATGGTCCTCTTTTTTGTGGTGACGTATTGTTTCGGGGAGGGGTAGGGCGTTGGGATCTCCCAGGAGGCAACCAAAGTGTTCTTCTGGAGGGTATACACCACCAGCTCGTTCCATTGCCTGAAGGGGTCGTTGTATATTCGGGCCATGGCCCTCCCACTACCATTGGATATGAAAAGAATCACAATCCCTTTCTAAGTGCTGTGTAGGGTATACTTCTTGCCGCTGGATGTGCTTCCTCAGTTAGGTTTTTAATAGGAGGGATGCTTTTGTCAGAATGGGGTAGAAGCATCTACGGCGTGGTTCTCTACACGTTTTCTTTGTTCAGGAAAAAGACGAGCGTGGTCATTTCGCAGAAACGTTTTTAGTGGCACAACGCGCTTTTGTCTTTAGTGCTTTGAGAAAGCTTTTCCTTCTGAGACACCAAGTGTTCCAATAGGTCTGTGCCGGACACGGAATACCCCTATGAAAACGCAGATGTTAAAGAAATAGACAGGAAACAGTCAAAGTTTTATCAGTCCTCCTGTTCCTAGCACGAGTTATACAGGATAGATCAATGAATGAGTGCTTTCGATAGTGGTGATATGCCTAGCCTCCCAGTGGAGCTTCCTATCTCTTACGGGAGCAATTCGATTTTCTTGACTGCCCAAGCTCCACGCTGTCTTTTCACCTATTTGGATATCGACATTGGCCAGCGCCACGGCGGTCCCTTCTTTGTTCGTTGTATAGCAAAAGAGGGTGGCGTTGAATCTGAAATTAGGGTGAAAGTTGGGACGCGAAGTTGGCATATCCCTATCTTTCGAGCCAATGCTACCTATTTTATAGAACTGGGTTATTACATGGACAACCAGTGGAGTGTTATTTCGCGCTCTCCTTCTGCTCAGCCTCCATCCGACCAACCTTCTTCTTCCTTTAGTTTTGACTATGCCACCATCCCGCTGTGCCTAAGCTTCCAACAACTTTTAATTTGTATTCAAAGTGCTATCCTCTCTGGGGAAAGTCCCATCGGGGCCCTGGCAAGACTTCAGAAAAAGAGCCAGTTGTTTCGGCTTAGTAACGTTAGCTCTAGCTTGCTCTCGGAGGATGAACAGACAATCCTGTGGGATGTCCTAGGCGGGGATGTGCTTAGTTTCCTCTCTCTTCCGTACCCAGAAATTGATACCGTAGAGCTGCGTTCTAGAATTCGGCGGCATCTGGAGCAGCATCTAGATGCTTTTAGCATAAGAGCAACCCCGCCAGGATGGGGGATCAAGGAAAGTGGTCTGTTCGCAACTCTAATAGCTCTCCTGAACGCCAACACCCCCCCATGGGACTCATGGAACAGAAGTACGTTCACCAGTTGGCTGAGAGCCTCTCAAGATGGGCAGAAGCTCGAGGGGTCAATATCCAGTTGGGGTAGTACTCCTCAAATCCCAAGTTGGGATAGCGCCTCTTCTGAGGAAGGACGAGATTTTTTTCTCCACGTCAATGCAGAAGTAGTTTTTTATGGAACTACTCAACCCAATTCATCAGTCATGATCGATTCCAATCCAGTGAGGACTAATCCAGATGGATCCTTCCTTTTTCGTTTTGTTTTTCCAGATGGGGCTTATGAAATCCCCATTGTGGCTACTTCACCAGACGGCCTCGAAACGCGGTCAGCCGTCCTGCGCTTCCATCGTGTGAGATCCTCCAGCGCCGGAGAGTCTGACGGAAAGCCTGCCACTAGCTAACTCTTCCTCTTGGAAGGCGGATGGCGAAAGACTCCGATCATCTCTTCTTTTTAAGGAGAGGCAGGCCCGTCTTTTCGTTTTCAGAGACGACATAACCTACAGGAAGGGCGTCCAGCACCCCTTCACCTACAGTACCCGCAAAATAGTAAAGGATAACCTCTTGTCCCCCTTTTAATTTTTGAACTCTGGCATGAAGAAAATAGGTCCTACCTGATTTTTTGCTTTGTACGGTATAAGCCATAGAGGTTTTTTGGTTACGGTTTCAACGAAAATCCTTTCAGGAACGGAACTGACCCGTGTCATATGGGAGCGCCGATGTTATCATCATGGCCGTATTGTTGTCATCGGGCTAACAGGTAAAACAGACGGCGCGGGAAGGGTGTTAAAGTATTAAAGAATCCCAGACGACTGCAAGGTCTTAAGCGCACCGTTCTTAGCTATGGTCTTCAGCGCGTTGGCCGTCATCCGCCCTATACGGATAAACTTCCCCAGTTGCGGAACCCAAATTCGCCTGCAACGCAGATTTGGAAAAAACTCCCTACGGGTTACCGCGGTAACATGCATTCCGATACCTCCCCGCTTCTTGGCGAGACCACGTCGATGCACTCTAGTTCCGTGTATAGGTTTTACTCCTGTAATGCTACATCTCCTAGCCATATCCTCAAAGAACACTTGATATTGCCTCGATCCTTCTCAAGGTCAATAGTTTTTCTTCAAGAAATACTTATCCATACCCTGCGTGCAGCAGAACCTCCTGTTGAAGCTCCAGAATTTTCCGAATGCCGCGCTCACCCATCTTCAGGAGATGATCCAGCTGTGCTACGCTGAGAACAGATCTTTCCCCAGAAACCTGCAGTTCTACGATATCAAGGGAATCTGTCATAACTAGATTAAGATCTACTTCAGCTCTCCTATCCTCTTCGTAATCCAAATCCAATAAAGCCTCTCCATCTACTATACCCAGACTAACAGCGGCCATCTTATAGGGCTTCGGAGAAGCGTTTAGCAATTCTCCGCAAAAAAGCCTTCGAATAGCAATGTAAACTGCTATCCAGCTACCAGTAACTGCTGCAGCGCGGGTACCGCCATCGGCTTGGAGCACGTCACAATCGACCAAGAGAGTTCGAGATCCAAGCGCTTCCATGCTAAAAGCAGCACGCAGTGCACGCCCGATGAGTCTTTGGATTTCAACTCCTCGTCCATCTTGCCTACCACGAGTAAAATCACGCGGCCTGCGTGTAGTTGTTGAATAGGGAAGCATGGAGTATTCGGCAGTAATCCATCCACCGACGACACCTTGTTCTTTTATCCACTTTGGTACCCCATGCTCTACAGTAGTTGCACAAATCACCTGTGTATTACCAAAGGAAACCAGCACTGAGCTAACTGCATAAGGGGCGATATCAATCTGAAACTTAGTTTCCCGCAAGGAATCGGGTGGTCTCTTTCTTGGCATAAGGGAGCCTGTATTTTACAGGTCAAACGTGGCAAGTACCATTTTTCTTGTTGCTGCAAGCAGGTTTTCATAGCCTCGCGGCACTTCGGCTTTTATAAGCTCCTTAGCACACGGGCCGTGGCTCAGATTGGTAGAGCACTGCGTTCGGGACGCAGGGGTCGCGGGTTCAAGTCCCGCCGGCCCGAAAGAGACAGAGGAACGAAAACGCGCAGAAGTTAGGTAGCTTCCTTGTCCACCTCCGCACTCGCCTCTTAAACAAAATAAACAAAACGAAAGAGTCATCCAGGCCAAGCGACTTTACCCACACCTGCCCAGAAAGAATGAGACAAGTGAGTCACCTATGAAAAAAACAACAAGGAACCTCGTCCCCACAATCTCCGGGAGACCAACCATCGATAAGCGGAAGCTTAGTTATTAGAAATCTGGTTTTGTTTTCGGGAGTCCAATCGCTTTCTGGTCAGGCAGAAATTGGCCGCGCTTCTTTAAAAGATCCACGCGTTCAAACCGCTTGAGAACACTGCGTTTTGACTTAATGGTGTTTTTACTTTTCAGGCTGGGATGTTGGCTCATGGTCTCGCAAGCTTCCCTTCTACAACTTCTACACCTCCTGCTGCAATCAACAAGTGCTACTTGTTGCAAAAAGTTGTGAAGAAAGGGTCACTCACTGTTATGGAGTAGGAAGAGATATCACTTCGGATGGGCAATGGAACGTGTTGGCACAAAACAGCCCCCCGCTCAAGGAGTTTTCAACATCCAGATGGTCCTCCTTGGCAAGACCACAGGCGTTATTCCAAGCGTTAAGAAGGAATTATGGGAGCACCAAAGCCTAGAAATGCGGATTTGTCCATGTGGGCGCTCTCTGCAGAGAGCATTGCTTGAACCCTACATGAAACGCAGACTTTTGGTTTCACATACCGCAGACTTTTCTGATACAGTGCGCACGGAGCGGGTCCTACTATAACGCAGTCGTAGTGTTCCAGTGTCTTCCACATCCCAGGGCATAGACTTTCTTCTTGCTTATAGTAAGGTAAGCCTCATGTCTTCGTAAGAGAAGTTTTTGCATAAAGCCCCCTCCCTTGTGTTACAGTTTTACTACCTAGAAATAGCCTAGTGAGGCGGCAAGATCTAGGTGGAGGTTCAACGGGAACATAGTGCATGCCTATAAATTCAAGTGGAAGACTTTTTGGTATGCACTGATAGTGGATCACTCTGCAGAGCTGCACTTCCGCAAGAGAGGAAGTAAGGATCCCACTAGACCCCTGATAATCCCGATGAGACCATTTCCATTAGCCCCGCCAAAAATTTCTTCCCTTAACCTATCTTCTCCTGGCGGAATGGACGTTCGGCTTGATGTGCCAAAGGGAGTCACAGGGCCTTTTGTCAATTCCTTCTCCATGTACCACTGTAGAATAATACTACACTTTGGATTGAAGAAAGCTTTTTGAAAGCACCACAAAACGGTACCATCTTCAAACCTCTTCTAAGCTGAACAAAGTGGCAGGATGGCTTTTGGATCTGGAAGCCTCTGCATATGTTTTAGAGAAAATAAGCCCTGCAACTCCTCTCTATGTTTGTTCCAGTGAAAATTCTTATTGCCCTACGGCCTCACATAAGGCGCACAAGTGTGCCAAGAATTGCCATTACCCATTCCGGGTATCACCTGTTATAAATAAGTTTCGAAAAGTATGGTCCCAATGTGTACTGGAGTAACGACAATTGCCAAGATGTACTACTTTGCTCATGTGCCAGTTTTTCGATCCAGGCAGGGCTTTGCATGAGCCAAGAAGATCTTAAGACGATCATGGAAAGAAAAAAACTCTTCATCTTCTCCTTCAGTTTGGAAGCAATGGGGGGGCTTGCTTGAAGCAGAAGCGCAAAGGCGCCTAGTGTGCGATCCTGCTTTGGGTTGACGTATCTCTGAGAAAATCGCCCTAAAGTGAGGAAAGAAGCATGATGCGGCAAAATACATCGTCCAACATGAGACCACCGCACTTATCTACACCAACCCTAGTTTCATACGGCCAGCTTCACTGATCATCCCCTGATTCCAGGGAGGATCCCAAACCAACTCCACTCTGGCGTTTTCTACACCATTAATGGCAAGAATCTTGGCTTCGGCGTCTGCAGCAATCGCAGGGCCCATGCCACAACCTGGAGCAGTCAGCGTCATCTTGACAAGAACCTGGACCTTTTCCACCTCCTTAGGAATAACTTGGCAGTCGTAGACCAAACCAAGATCTACAATGTTCACAGGGATCTCGGGGTCAAAGACTGTCTTCAACTGATTCCATACTGCCTCTTCAGTAGGGCCCGCCGATATCTTCGTCTCTAAGGTATTTACCTTTTCCAGGCCGAGAGCATCAGCATCCTTCTCCTCAATTCGTACAAGTCCCGCATCGGTAGCTACAGTGAAGGCGCCCCCTAACATCTGGGTAATGATAACAGATGTACCTTGGGGGAGAATCAACGGATTTCCACTTGGGATTTGAATAGCATCACAGTCACGCAGAAGCTGGATTTCTTGAGAACCGTTCATAAAATCAATAGAAAGGGGTACGGGCTTCCTTCATAAAGCCAAAAGTCATTGGTAAGCAAGCAGTGGCGATAGTGGCAAGTCAGTGGTCTGGAGTAAAGGAAGAGATGTGGATTAAATAGAGTTCATGACTGTGACATCATCTAGCATGGATGCCTTATGCCACTAATTGTAACTTCGATTGTATGGCATACCATACACACCCCGAGGTATAAATGGACAGAGTCGATGAATTGACGGAGAATTAAGCGCTCATATTCTCCTCTCCCTCCAGAACAGCTAGTAACTCTTGATTGGCTCGATTCCACAATAGAACCCCATACCGGATGGGAAGTGCAACGCTGATCCTTCCACAGTACCTCTTCCTGTTGAAGGGCAAAGCTTTGTGCCACTCATAAAAGAAAGAAAAGAAAGAATACTTTTTTGTAGGCATAAAAACATGCCGTACCAGGAAGGACCAGCGTCAGAAGACACCCGAGTTTACACTATAAGCTGTGAAGGAGAACTCTCTTTCATAGAAGCCGGCCAGGATCCAAGCATGTGGCTCGCGATTTCTGTTCCCATTCTCGTTCCACTCCTTTTTTGGTGGACTACCCTCTCCCTCGCTGGCTTTCTACTTATTCGAACCCACAGAGTAGCTATAAGTGCTGACGGGTGGTCTAGTGGCTTCCCCCAGCTGACAGTGGAATAGTAGCGGGCGAGGCGGAGCAAGTAACGAGCTCATCTATAGCGGAGTTATGTAGCGGAGTTATAATTATTATAACATATAAATATAACAATATATTCTCGTCTCTCTATCCCAGATGGAGCCACGGTGACACCGCCATTTAATGGCGGCAGTTGCTGCCTCACCCTGAACCAAATGGAGTTCTCCTGGTATAATTTTGGCCATGCGGCCCCATCTTCAGCTAAAAAATACCACAAGCACACGAGTATCGGTGGAAACTAGGCATTAGTTTGTAGCAGCTTGCTAGGAAACCACCTTAGCCAGTAAGACTGTAACTCGGGTTCAGGTGGTGTGGGTTTTAGTCGGGGGGCGAAATGATTTAGATCTGGATTACAAGGCCCCTGGCTAGGATTCTGGTTCGGTTGCTTGCTGATGTCGCCCGTTCTTTGGTCAAAAGAGGGGGATAGGGTCGGATTCCAGGGGCTTTTTTGCCTCCTCTTTTTTGCCTCCTCTTGTAGAGCAAAAGTCCCCTCCCTCGCTTATGACGCCTAGAGTTAAGTCGGTCCAAGCCTCAAAACCTATCAGTTGGAGGACAACAATATTCCACTCCTTGGCTTCTTCCTTACCATCGTTGCTTCGGTCGCTATTGTGAACAAACTTCGGACGGCTGCTCTTGCCTCTCAACATAGTTTGTGCGTTGCCTCCCCCTGTAAACTAGGTCTTCCTTGGCATTGCGACTTAGGTATTTAAGAGGGTAAGAAAAAAAAGGCTTGCCCCACTGTACAAACTAGCCTCGCCTAGAGCTCTCCGTAAAGTCCGTTATTGAAGTCCGTTTGAGGACGGGCCTAACCCCTTTTCCATAGCTCCGTTTCTGTGGAGAAAAGAGAGAAACAGCCTTCCTAAGCAGGATCTAAAAGGTGGCGGACGGGATTAACTTCCTTGCTATAGTCTACCTCCGGAAACCCAAATCCAAATAGACGATAGAATTCTTTCTGGTATCCCTTAAAATCAGAGAGTGCTTCTATCGTATCTGTGGTAATTGTCTCCCAGAGTCTGATAACTTCGGTCTGTATGTCCTCCCGCATTTCCATCTCATCGAGATGGATACGGCCCTCTGTATCCAGTCTCGGACCTTTCGGAGAGCAAAGGTGATCCACAAACAGCCGATATATTTGCTCAATACACCCCTCATGTACTCCCCTTTCTTTCATAACTTTAAAGAGGATAGATATATAGAGCGGAACGGCAGGAATTGCAGAACTTGCCTGGGTTACTACTGCCTTGTTGATCGAAATAAAAGCAGTTCCACCGCCAAATTTTTTATTCAACTCTTTAGCTGTCTGTTCTAGATCCATTTTAGCACGTCCAATAGTGCCCTGTGTGTAGATTGCTTGAGTGAGTTTTGGTCCCAAATAAGAATAGGCGACTGTCCGAAACCCTTCCGACAATACACCAGCGTCTGCCATGGAACTAATCCACATCTTCCAATCCTCCCCCCCCATCACCTTAATTGTATGAAAAATTTCCTCGCATGTGGCAGACTCGAGAGTCACCAACTCGATTTCCTTCTTGTCCATGCGGATGTTTTTGGTGACGACGGAAGATCCTATTGGCTTCAGGGTGGATTTGTAGACTTTTCCACTCACCGGATCCAGACGACGGGGAGAGGCCAGACTGTACACAATTAGGTCTATCTGGCTTAAATCTCTCCGAATAGTCGAGGTAACCTTTTCCTTTGTCTCTTCAGAAAAGGCATCTCCGCTGAAACTCTTTGCGTAGAGTCCCGCCTTGACTGCAGCTGCTTCAAAAGCGGCAGAGTTGTACCAACCCGCTGAAGCAGGCTTTTTTTCGGTACCTTCCTTCTCAAAGGAGACACCTATTGTGGACGCGCGTCCACCAAACGCCGCTACAATCCGTGAAGCAAGCCCATAGCCAGACGAGGCACCTATCACAAGTACGCGCTGAGGCGCCTTAGGTAGCAAGGGTTTAGACATTACATAGCCCACTTGTCGTTGGACAAGAGCAACACATCCGTTAGGATGAGCTGTCGTACAGATAAAATTACGGACTCTCGGCTTGATGAACATACTAGTCTATAGAAACCCATCCAGCGTAGCATTGGCTACTCTGCTTTCTAAGGCAAACCTTTGAAATGCCTTGCCTAGAGCCTCTTTCTTCAAGCGGGAGGAAGAAAACCCCTCTGGAAAACTAACACTGTCAGGCATCGTTGGTTACAGCGGTAATGTCTATGCTTATCGAGGGCAGTTGTCATGTTATTAACTTCCCTCGATTTCCACCTCTCCCTATCCATAGCTGACAGGATTTGGTCCTCTGTCTATACAGGGAAAAGATAACTTTTCTTCTATGTTAAAAATACCCATTTCTTGCTCGAGCGCCTCCTATGATGTTCTTGTGGGTAGCGGACTACTTACCCACAGTGGAAATCTTGTTACCAAGATAGTGTCCCCCAGCAGGTGTGCGATCGTAACCGATTCTAATGTAGAAAAACATTATTTAAAGCCAGTACTTACCTCTCTAAAAAATGTAGGATTTAAGCCCCTAACATTAGTAGTCCCTTCTGGAGAACGATCAAAATCTTTCCGCCATGTGCGTAGCCTATGCCATAGCATGATCACAGCCGGCTTAGACCGAAAATCTGTTTTGTTTTCTCTTGGAGGTGGTGTCATCGGAGATCTTTCTGGGTTTGTCGCAGCAATCTTTCATCGAGGGATTCCGTTCGTGCAACTCCCGACAACTGTTACTGCCCAAGTAGATAGTTCAGTCGGCGGCAAAACTGGCGTTAACGTTGCAGCTGGAAAAAACCTAATCGGCGCCTTTCATCAGCCGCAATTGGTCATTATAGATCCCTCTACACTGGATACGCTGCCAAACCGGGAATATTGGGAGGGGTTTGCAGAAATAGTAAAACATGCTATCATCCGAGATGTAGCAATGCTGGAGATCCTATCCCCTGAACGGTCAAAAGATCTAGGCGCTCTTATCGCTAGAAATATAACTATCAAATCTGCTCTTATTTCCTCTGACGAAAGGGACGAAAAGGGGCTACGTACTCTTCTAAATTTTGGACATACCATTGGGCATGGAATTGAGACTGCAGCTGGTTATGGTGCATTGCTCCATGGAGAGGCTATTAGTCTTGGCATCCTAGCCGCACTTTGGCTTTCAGTGCGTTTCTCAGGGCTCCAGCGATCTGAGTTGGAACGCGTCACAGGGGTCCTCCATCGCCTTTCCCTTCCTATTACACTTCCCAATAAGATCTCTACTG
>Ga0070694_100002387_pt1 | contig 11102 bp, 5 predicted proteins | sample KBSK1251metaG_FD_65470 | JGI IMG/M metagenome (GOLD analysis project Ga0070694, IMG submission 65470) | Corn, switchgrass and miscanthus rhizosphere microbial communities from Kellogg Biological Station, Michigan, USA - KBS K1-25-1 metaG | ecosystem: Host-associated > Plants > Roots >... | reverse complement strand
AGCGTGAATTTCGCGGATGTTAATGGGGATGGGAACGCTGATTTGGTGGGACGGAATGCGAGCTCGCCGTATGATGTGCAGGTGGGACTCTCAAACGGCGGCGGGTTCGCGACGGCGACGGCGTGGGGAAGTTGGAGTCCGAGTTATAGCCTTGATTTCGCGGATGTCAATGGGGACGGCAAAGCGGACATTATGGGCCGCAATGCCAACTCACCGTCGGATGTGCAAGTGGGGATCTCGAACGGGAGCGGGTTCAATGGCTCGACGGCGTGGGCCTACCTGAGCGCGAACTATAGTCTGGAGTTCGGGGACGCGAACGGAGACGGGAAGGCGGACTTGGTGGGACGGAATGCGAGCTCACCGAATGATGTGCAGGTCGCCCTCTCGAACGGAGGCGGATTCGCCACAGCGACGGCGTGGGGGAACTGGAATGGGAGTTACAGTCTGGATGTGGCGGACGTCAATGGGGACGGGAAAGCGGACATGGTGGGGCGACATGCCAGCGCGCTTGATGTGCAAGTGGGGTTAGCGAGCGCGACGGAAACGGTGACTTACAGCAAGAACGTGAACTATGCTTACAACCAGAGCGGAGGACTCAGTGGGATCGGGACGAACCTCATCGGGAGCGACGCGAACACGACGACCAACGTCTGGAACAGCATCCAGTATCGCGGGTTCGCAAAGGTCAAGAGCATCACTTATGGGAACGGACGGAAGCTGGCGATGAGTTACAGCGATCAGCGGCATTGGCTGCTCAATCAGACCGTGACGCGGACGGACGGGAGCGATCCGATCATTAACCAGACCTACACTTACTACAATAACGGGATGCTGGCTGGGGTGACGGATGCCGTGGACTCGGCCTACACGACGAGCTATGGATATGACGATTACGACCGGATGAACGCGGTGAGCGTGGGGGGCTGGCATACACGAAGCTACAGCTATGACATCTGGGGGAACATGACGGGAGTGAGCGGGAGCGGTGGCTACTCGGCCACGATAAGCTACGCGCTGAATGCGGCTGGAGCGCCGACGACCAATCGGATTCAGAGTGTGACGAGCGGTGGGAGCACAGTCAATTATAGCTACGATGCGGCGGGGAACATGACGGCGGAGGGAGCGGTCAGCTACACCTATGACGCGGCGAACCGGCTCAAGGAGGTCGGAAGCGGAGGGAATAACGTCTATGGCTATGATGGGGATGGGAAGCGGGTCAGGAAGGTCGAGAGCGGCGGGGGAGCGATCTATTATGTGCAGTCGAGTGTGATGGGAGAAGTGGCGATGGAGATCAATAGTCAGGGCGCAGTGTATCGGGCATACGTCTATGCAGGAAAGGATCTAGCTGGGGTGCTGAGCTATGACGGGCAGTTCTATTGGGTCCATCTGGATCAGGTAAGGAGCGCTCGGAAGTTGACGGATTCAAGCGGAGTGGTGAGGTATCGGGCGGAGTTCGATCCGTTCGGGCAGGCGCTGCTGGAGTGGTCGAATCCGGCGGGAGTAACTAACCTGAACAGTCACAAGTTCGGCACTTACGAGCGAGACGAGGCGACAGGGTTGGACAATGCCAAGGCACGGATGTATCATCCTGGGCGGGGGCGGTTTATCCAACCGGACCCGAAAGGGTTGGGGGCTGCTGATGTGAGTCGGCCACAAACGCTAAATCGGTACAGTTATGTGCATAACGACCCGGCTAACTACTCTGATCCAAGTGGCTTGGACGACATGTTAGCTTACGCCTCGCCGACCTGTACGATAGGGTTCCTGTACACATTTACTATCGTTACTTGGACAGTGGGTGGCCAGATCGTCCGTGTCGAGGCTTGGGGTGGATGGACTTTGATCGAAGACTGTAGTGGGAATGGGGTGAGTAGCGGTTCCCCTGTAAATACTGGAGGAAGCGGAGCGCCTCAACAGCTTGCTGATGTTCCTCTTGGTGACTTGGGCAATTTTTTTGGTCAGTTGGTTAGTGGAGGCTGTGGAGAGTTTGTTAAGAAGCTAATAAATCAAGTCGCTAGTGATACCGGTGTTAAAGCGTACAACGATGATATTACCTCGGTTTTAAATGCAGTTTGGGGGCCAAATAAGACAGGGGTTCAGATTGTTAAAGATCTAAAAACAGATGATGGGAGACCTGCTGGTGGTTTAGCTCGGGGAAGTATTGGACAGGGTAATGCACTTATGCAAATCAGCGCTGTAACATACAATACCTCTGGCTCACCCGGAAATGTTGCTTTTAGCTTGTGGGCTGCTCAAATGGAGTATGCTAAAGTTGCATTGCATGAAGCGATTCACTTTGCTGCAAACACTACAACTTACTCAGACAGAGATTTAGCAAGAGCACTACTTAATATGGGAGCTATGAGTCAAGCAGATTTCAATAAGATTGACCAGAATGATCCGTTTAGCGCATCTGCCGCTTGGGATAAAGTATTACAGGAGCATTGCCCAGTACCGCAGTATAGTAGTAGATAGTAAATAGTGGAGGCTGCGGTGTAGCACTAGCATGAATGGTGCTAAGATAGGAAGGTGAAACATGATTATGTCGATGTCATTTGCTCTTTTATCGTTACTATGGTTCAACTCTAATCAGTTCAGTGTAGGTAAGGGATGGAGAGGAATAGTCCCACTACATTCTACAAAGGCTGATGTCATTAAGCTACTTGGCGAACCAAACCTTAAAGTTGATGGAGGTTATAATCTTCCAGATGTGACAGTCAACTTTATATATTCCACACAACCATGTGAGCTTGGTTGGAATGTGCCAGTAGGTACGGTGTTACGGATCCTGGTAAGCCTGAAGAAAGATAGGCCTAAATTGTCGGAGCTTGACATTGATTTGACTAAGTATAAGAAAAAGGTACATGGAGAGCTGCCAGACATTACTGATTATATTAACGATGAGGAAGGGATTCTGCTCGAAGTTCAGCAGGGTGAGGTGAGATTGATTTGGTATGATCCAGCAGCAAAGGACAATCATCTTAAATGCTAAACTACTGAGATATGATAGGTGCGAGTAGAGTCACTACGCCACTGCCCTTAATTGATCGAGTTTTCTGAGCCTCTCGACCTCCCAACAGATCGCCTCGGGCGTGGTGCGCTTCAAGTGCGAGGAGTACGACTCTCCACCGGAGAGTCGCATGGGCGCGGGCCGCGTCCGCCGCAAAGCCAACGATCATCCATCGGCCACGGTCGGCAAGTACGCCGGGCAGTAGACGCTCTATGATCTGGGCGGGAGGCCGCAGTACGTCTCGACGGTGATCGCGATCAATGGCGATTGGGCGCCGGCGGATGAAGACGCGCCGCCCGTGGGCTTGGGCTGGGTCTTTGGCACGCGGACGTATGACACCCAAAACCGGCTGGTGGAGCTCGAGCATCCCGATAACAGCACAGTGCAATTCCAGTACGACGGGTGCGGCTGCGTCGGCGGGGGCACGACACACACTGACGAGCGCGGCGTCCAGAATATCACCAAGAAGGACACCTTCGGGCGGATGACCGAGGCGATCCATCCGAATCCGAATAGTATTGCCATCGCCCATGCCTTTTATCGTTATGACGAGTTAGACCGGTTGGTGCAGATTGATTATGGCGAGGATTATTATGGCGGCGCGCAGTACAAATGGCAGACGCGCACGTTTGTGTATGACGGGTACGGGCGGCTCGCAAGCGAGACGACGCCGGAGGCCGGGACGGTGAGCTATACCTACACAGCGGCCGATCAGGTGGCGACGGTGACGAATCAGCGGGGGAAGGTCGTCACTTACAGCTATAACACGCGGAAGATGGTGACAGCGGTCAGTTACAACGACTCCACACCGGGGGCGAGCTATCAGTACGATGAGTACGGGGCGCGGACGCAGATGAGCGATGGGCAGGGGATGACGACTTATGTCTACAACTCGTTCCGGGAGCTGCAGAGCGAGACGCGGACGTTCGCGGGTCTGGCTGGCAAGCAATATACCTTGAGCTATACCTATAACCAGGCGGGGCAGATGACCAGAGTGAACTATGGGGCGGGGACGTCGGAGGGAACCAGCTTCCAGAGTTCAACCGCCTGGGCTTCCTGGGGCGGGAGCTATGATGTGCACCTGGCGGATGTCAATGGCGACGGGAGAGCGGACTTGGTGGGGCGGAATTCAAGCTCGCCGTATGATATTGCGGTGGGGCTCTCGAATGGGAGCGGATTCAATGGCTCGACGACGTGGGGAAGCTGGAGTCCGAGTTATAGCCTTGATTTCGCGGATGTCAATGGGGATGGCAAGGCGGACATCGTGGGGCGCAACGGGCAAGGGGATGTACAAGTAGGACTCTCGAACGGGAGCGGGTTCAACAGCTCGACGTCATGGGCGACTTTGAGTACGAACTATAGCGTGAATTTCGCGGATGTTAATGGGGATGGGAACGCTGATTTGGTGGGACGGAATGCGAGCTCGCCGTATGATGTGCAGGTGGCACTCTCAAACGGGGGCGGGTTTGGCAACGCGACGGCGTGGGCCTATTTTAGTCCCAGCTATAGTCTGGATCTGGCGGATGTCAATGGGGATGGGAAGGCTGATTTGTTAGGGCGCAATACGAGTTCGCCCTCTGATGTGCAAGTGGGTTTGTCGAACGGAGGCGGGTTCGCGACATCGACAGCCTGGGCATATTTGGGAGCGAACTATAGCCTGGATTTCGGGGACGCGAACGGAGACGGGAAGGCGGACTTGGTGGGGCGGAATTCAAGCTCGCCGTATGATGTGCAGGTGGGACTCTCGAATGGCGGCGGGTTCGCCACAGCCACAGCGTGGGGGAACTGGAATGGGAGTTACAGCTTTAATCTGGCGGATACCAACGGCGATGGGAAGGCAGACTTAGTGGGACGACATTCAAGCGCGCTTGATGTGCAAGTGGGGCTGGTGAGCGCGACGGAGACGGCGACTTACAGCAAGAACGTGAACTATGCTTACAACCAGAATGGAGGCTTGAGCGGGGTCGGGACAAATCTCATCGGAAGCGACGCGAACACGACGACGAACGTCTGGAACACGATCCAGTATCGCGGGTTCGGGAAGGTCAAGAGCATGGTCTATGGGAACGGGAGGAAGCTGGCGCAGACCTACAGCGATCAGCGGCAGTGGCTGCTCAATCAGACAGTGACGCGGACGGATGGGAGCGATCCGATAGTCAATCGGACCTACACCAACTACGATGATGGGAAGGTGGCGGGGGTGACTGATGCAGTGGATTCTGCTTACACCACGAGCTATGGGTATGATGATTACGACCGGCTGAACACAGTGAGTGTGGCGAGCGGCTACACGCGGAATTACAGCTATGACTACTGGGGGAACATGACTGGGGTGACTGGAAGCGGTGGCTACTCGGCGACGATGAGCTACGCGCTGAATGCGGCGGGAGCGCCGACGACCAATCGCATCCAGAGTGTGACGAGTGGCGGGAGCACAGTGAGCTTAGGATATGATGCGGCGGGAAATATGACGGCGGAGGGGGCGGTCAGCTACAGCTATGACGCGGCGAACCGGCTCAAGGAGGTCGGGAGCGTTGGGAGCAATGTCTACGGGTATGATGGAGATGGGAGACGGGTGAGGAAAGTGGAGAGCGGAGGCGGGGCAGTGTATTACGTATGGTCGAGCGTGCGGGGGGATGTGGCGATGGAGATCAACAGCCAGGGCAACGTGCATCGGGCTTATGTCTATGCGTGGAAGAAACTTGCCGGAGTGCTGAGCTATGACGGGCAGTTCTATTGGGTGCATCGAGATCGGCTGGGAAGCGGACGGAAGATGACAGACGCCAGTGGAGCGGTGAGATATCGAGCGGAGTTCGATCCGTTCGGGCAGGCTTTGTTGGAGTGGTCGAATCCGTCAGGAGTGACGAACCTCAACAGTCACAAATTCACAGGCTATGAGCGGGACGAGGCGACGGGGCTGGACTATGCCCAGGCGCGGATGTACCATTCGGCGCGAGGACGGTTTATCCAGCCTGACCCGAAAGGATTTGGGGCTGCTGATCCGAGTAGGCCGCAGACTCTGAATCGGTATAGCTATGTGCATAATGATCCGGTCAACTTCACCGATCCAACTGGATTGCAAGAGGGGGAGGATGGGGACCCTGAGGATCCACCCCCTCCTATGGATCCTGAGGAATATTGGGCACGTATTAATGCTAGTCTTCTCCCTAGTGTTGGACAGGGTGCTGGCCCCCGTGACAACCAGCGTGTAGCTAAAGCCCTTCGAGATTTACCTCAAGGGTGTCTCGACTTTTTTGGTGGTGCGATCGACGCGTGGGTAAATCGACTTTATACCGGTGATCTTAAAGATCTGAAGGTTATGTCGTACGATTCGAGCGAGCCTGTCCGTAATGACCCTCAGCGTAGAAAGATTAACCAATTTTGGATTCAGAGTGGAGTTGCCAATATTGCGATTGCCGTAAACATTAATGGCAATCGTCAAACATCTCGAACTATAATACTTGGGCGTGGTTACTTTGAGCCACTTAAGGACCCTGTTCTGATGGGAAATCTCTATACTCCGTATTATGCAGGCAAATACGTGATTAATAAAGTCGACTATGGAGTGTACTATTTCCAAAGTCATGTGCTTGCACATGAGTTCTTGCACATTGCCTATAATATGAGCGATGATGGCTTAGTCGCAGAGTTAGCTAACAACGGTGTGGGAGGTAAAAAAGCTAATATTGATTTAAGGGACGGTGCATCTTGGGGGCTTCAGAAATGGATAGCTGGAGGATGCCAAGTACAAACTCCGAAGAAGGAGGCGGATGAATGATGCAAAAAGAAATTAGGTTGCGAGGGGGGGCAATGAGGCTAGTTACATTGACAGTGTTGACTATTTTCATTTTTGTTAGCTCTCCCTTTGGGCAAACTCAGAGGGCACCTTTCCGTGAACAGGTTAATTTGGACTTTGGTACATATAGAGGGCAGGCTGAGTTGCAGGTAGAGACTCCGACATTGATTCGAGGCAAAACATTTACCTGTCGGGTTACGTTTAATAATTCGCGCGAGGGGAGGTACTTTTATAACCCCTTTTTCAATAACTGGATCGATCTTCCAGCACAGCTAGCGGTTTTTGACCGGAATAGAGAGTATATAGGTAATCTGTTTTGGCAGGCAGATTTAAAAATGGCGCGTGGGCCAGAAGATTGGGTGTACGTTGGAAAAGGTTTTGTTGGCACGTCGTTTAAGATGATAGCTGGCCATGTGCCGGGTACACGATACGAAAAAAGCAAAGAGTTACTTCCTAAGGGCAGTTACTACCTGCAGATGATTTACTACGGCGTTTTCTTACATCCCCGGCATGAACTAGACTCAAAGCAGGAAAGAGATAAATGGGATGAGTTGGACAATAAAGAGATGTTTCGCTCCAATCTAGTCAAGGTGGAGCTTACAGATGAGTGATGCGGCCCCAATCCCGACTTGTATCTCAGCCTTACCCTGAAACAATACCAATCTGACGTTACCTAGAACCGGGTGGGCCGACGCAAGCCTATCCCTACACGACGGCCAATCCGATCGGGTTGCGTTCGGGGGCGCAGTACAACTACTGCGCCGGGCAACTGCTCAAGAGCTTCACGCTGCGGCCGGGGCAGAGCACCGAGGAGCAGGTGGTGACGACGACCTATGATTTCGCGGATCGCCCGCTACAGACGACGCAGCCCAACTGTAGGTATGTGCGCACGGCCTACTGGGACAATTTCCTGAGCTTGAACACCTTTCAGCAGATCTCTTCAGAAAGTGAAATAATCAAATCGGTACATCGTGTGACGCGCTTTCAGCAGTGGATCGCCTACGCTTGTCATAGATCTGTGTCGTCGTCACGTGCCGGTGACCGAGCAAATCTTGCACCTTGCCGATGTCCACGCCAGCATCAAGAAGTAGGGTCGCGGTCGTCGCGCGCAAAGAATGCGGCGTATAGACGCATGCGCTCATGACAGTTCCATCCGGATACTGAATCTCTTTCATCGCTCCTGGAAGTTGCTCCAGATAACTCTGAATCACCCGCCACATCGTCACCTCATCCATTGCTCGCGCTGATAATCTCTTACTGCGCGGGTTGAGCCGCGGCCGGAAGAGGGGACCGCTCTTGATTTCGGCCTTCTCGATGTATTCGCTGATCGCCTGCGCCGCGTTGAAGTGGAGGCCAATGGTGCGGCGCTTGTCTCCTTTCTCGTGAAGGCGGATCGTCGCCTGGTCGCCATCCTGGTGGAAGTCTGAGACTTTGAGTCGGCAGCCGGTCGATAGTCTGATCCCGGAATAGAGATAGAGCTTGAGGATCGCCCGGTCGCGGTAATCAAGAAGTGTGTCTCCATTTGGTAGTCCCATCAACTGCCGCGCCCTAGTTGCGCTCAAGGCTTTGGTCTCCTCACGCGGATCGGTGGACTGCCGAGCGATGAACTGCGCGTGCGCCGGATTCGGCACCGTGATCGGCAGACGCAGCTCTGCCGCGGCCGCCGCCAGATACTTGTAGAAAGACGACAAGCTGGAGATTCTGCGGTTGAGCGTCTTTGGCGCCGCGTCCTTGGCCAGCAGCTCGTCGCGGAAGGCCACCACATCTTTGACCGATACTCGCAGCAGCTCGGTCGCGTCTCTTGGCCACTCGATGCGCATGAACGTGACGAAGCTCATCACGTCCTCGCGATAGGCCCGCTGTGTGTGCTGGCTCTGTCGGCGCTGTACCCACGCTTCAAAGATGGCAGTGATGGATGAGAAAAAATCTTGGACGCGCTCTCGCACGACGGGTGTCGTTCGACCAGCGAGGATCGCGGGCAGATCATTTTTCGTTGCTTGTTGTGGTAGTCGAGTGGTCATAGAAGGGCTGTTTTTGGAGCCTGGTTCACGGTCAAGTTCTACGCAAGATAAAATCCGTTACCGTTCACGGTCACAGGGGCAGTCTTGCAGCCTGATGTAGAGCATCAAGGATAGGGAGATAGATCTTAAGAGATAAGGCCAACTGACCATGGAAAAATCAATCAGGCACTGACCATTGACTGGCGATTGCTTCCTGAAAGAGAGTCAGAGTACGCCGAAGCGCTCATTTGAAAACTGAGCCTCTCGGCTGTATGATCGCCACCATTTGAAGGGAGATATCTCTTGAATCTACCAGTTCTGTCGCTGACCGCGTTGCTCATCGCCGTTGTGATTAGCTGTATTTCGCGCATCAACGTCGGTTTTTTATCCATCGCCTTCGCGCTCATCATCGGCGTCTTTTTCGGCGGGATGAAAGTGCAGGCGGTCGTCGCGGGCTTCCCCGTCAGCTTATTTGTGACGCTGGTCGGGATCACGCTGCTCTTTTCGCAAGCGAGAGTCAACGGCACGCTCGACAAAGTGGCCCGGCACTCGGTCAAACTCGCGCGTGATAGTCCCGGCATGATCCCGATCATCTTCTTCGCGCTGGCCGTGATCCTGGCCACGATTGGCGTCGGCAATATCGCCAGCGCAGCGCTCTTGATTCCCATCGCCATGGCCATCGGTGAAAAAGCCGGCATCACGGCTTTCTTGATGGCGATTATGGTCGGCAATGGCGCCAACGCGGGTGCCTTCTCTCCCTTCGCTCCAACCGGCATCATTGCCAATGATCTGATGGGCAAAGTCGGACTGATCGGAGTTGAGTGGCGCACCTATTTCAATACTTTCATCGCGCAATCCTTCGTCGCTTTCGTCGGCTACTTCACTCTGGGCGGCTTGAAGCTCTTCACCCGCGAGGCCAAGGTCTGCGATGAGTTGAAGGAAGAGGTCGAGCCTTTCACCGGCAAACAGAAATTCACTTTGGGCGTCATCGCCGCGCTTGTCGCGAGCGTCATGCTCTTCAAAATAGATGTCACGCTCGGAGCTTTTGTCGGGGCCGCGATCTTGACGCTGAGCAGAACAACGGATGAAGAAGCGGCGGTGAAGATGATGCCGTGGGGCACGATCCTCATGGTCTGCGGGGTGACGGTGCTCATCGCGCTCATGGAGAAGACTGGCGGGATGGAATTATTTTCGGATCTGCTGGCGAGGTTTTCGACCAAGACCACGGTCACGGCGACTATCGCTTTCGTGACCGGCGTGATCTCGGTTTACGCCAGCTCTTCGGGCGTCGTGCTGCCCGCTTTCCTGCCGACGATTCCAGGACTGATCACCAAACTCGGCGGCGGCAATCCGATGGCCATCGCTTCCTCGATCAACGTCGGCGCGCATTTGGTAGACATCTCGCCCTTATCCACGCTCGGAGCATTGTGTCTGGCGAACGCTCCTTTGAGCGAAGATCGCCGCGCTTTGTTCAATAAGCTGCTCCTGTGGGGACTGGCGATGTGTATTGTCGGTGCGGTGGTGTGTTTCGTTTTCTTCGGATTGCTCCTCTAAAAAACCACTTGGCGCTCGCGGAGCGAGGCGATCAATTCAGGTCCGAGGCCAAGCTCATTTAAGATCTCGTCAGTATGCTGACCCAAAGTCGGCGCGGGCCGTCGAATCTGCCCTGGTGTTTCGGATAGTTTGACAGGAATGCCAATCACCTTGGTCATGCCTGCGACTGAGTGCTCCAGATCAACAGCCATCTCTCTCGCCTGGACCTGCGGATCGCGATAAACCTGCTCGATGTTGTAGACCGGGCCGGCGGGCACACCTGCTTGTTCTAAAACCGTCAGCCATTCGGCAACCGATTTCGTGACGAAGACCGCTTCCAAAATCTCAGCCAGTTCGCGTTGATGCCGCGTGCGATCAGCGTTGGTCGCAAAGCGCGGATCAGCAAGCAAATCATGCCGCCCAAGCGCCACACAGAGTTGCTCCCACGTTCTTTGATTGGCTCCGCCCAAAGTCAAATAACCATCAGCCGCGCGCAACGCTTGATACGGCGCGGAGAGGCGATGCGCCGATCCCATCGGGGGTGGATTATTTCCCGTGGCAAAATAGATCGCCGATTCCCAGAAGGTATAAGCCAGACCAGCCTCTAACAATGAGGTATCAATTCTCTGCCCTTGCCCGGTCTTCAACCGATGAATGTAAGCCGCCAGAATCGCATAGCAAGCGTAGATGCCAGCGTTGAGGTCGGCAATCGGCACGCCCACTTTCACCGGCGGTTGACCCGCATGTCCGGTGATGCTCATCA
>Ga0070694_100002386_pt1 | contig 11103 bp, 14 predicted proteins | sample KBSK1251metaG_FD_65470 | JGI IMG/M metagenome (GOLD analysis project Ga0070694, IMG submission 65470) | Corn, switchgrass and miscanthus rhizosphere microbial communities from Kellogg Biological Station, Michigan, USA - KBS K1-25-1 metaG | ecosystem: Host-associated > Plants > Roots >... | reverse complement strand
CCTCCGTCTGGGTTAATGGACCATCTGCGGGATTTTCTCGAGCACGGCGGTGGTGAACTCGAGCAGCGAACGCATGACCCACGGCAAGAGCAGCACGAGAACGCCGACCACCGCCAGCGCCTTGGGCACGAACGTCAGGGTCTGCTCATGAATGGTGGTCACGGCTTGGAACAAGCTGATGGCCAGACCCACGACCATGGCCGTGATGAGGACGGGCGCCGCCAGCGCCACGGCCTGGAACATCAGGGTTTTGACCAACTCGATGGCGAATTCAGGGTTCATTCGGCGCCGCGTGATTCGAGGTCATCCACCGAAACTCAACACCACCGAGCGCACCACCAGATTCCAACCGTCCACCAGCACGAACAGCAGAATCTTGAGCGGCAACGAGACGGTGACTGGCGGCATCATCATCATGCCCATGCTCATCAGGACTGTGGCCACAACCAGGTCGATGAGGATAAACGGAACAAAGAGCAGGAACCCCATTTGGAACGCGGTCCGCAGCTCGCTGATGATGAAGCCGGGCACGACGACTTTGAGGGGGAGCTTGTCGGGCGAGGCGGGTTCGAGTTTGGCCAGCGCGGCGAACAGCTCGACATCCTTGGGGCGCGTTTGACGGAGCATGAACGACCGGATCGGGCCGGAGGCGCGCGCCAGCGCTTCGCCGCTGGTGATCTGTTTGGTGCGATACGGCGTCAGCGCCTCGCTATCGATTCGTTCCCAGGTGGGGGCCATGATGAAGAGCGTCAGGAACAGCGACAGCCCAATGATGACCTGGTTGGCCGGGGTGGATTGAAGCGACAAGGCGGTGCGCACAAATGACAGCACCACCGCGATGCGCAGGAAGCAGGTCATGAGCAGAATAATCGAGGGCGCCAGGCTCAGCAGGGTGATGGCAAACAACACCTGGATGGCCACATCCACATCGGGCGGTTGACTGGGGTTATTGAAACCGATGTTCAGCGTGACGGGGAGCGGCACCGGGGCGTTCGTGGTCTCGCCATGCAGGCTCGTGGTCAGCAACAAAATGAGCAGCAGCAACAGCAAACCCAAACCGCTTTTGATTCTGGATTTTGAATTGGGCATTGGGGCTCGGGCATTGGGGATTTTGGATTGAATCCAAAATCCAAAATCCAAAATCCAAAATCGACGCGGGTTCATGTTTTGCCTTGGACCGCTTGCTGCAGCGCGTGCACGAAGTTCTCTGGAGCAACCTGGGCGGGCTCCAACTCGGTGGCATCAGCGGCTGGCAGGTGGCTGACGAGAGTCACGCCGGCGGGCGAGGCGGCCAGCAGCATTCGCTGCTGTTGATAGCCGACCACATAAAGCACGTGTTTGCCGCCGAGGGCGCGCATCTCCAGCAACTGCAGCTGGGAGGGGCGTCCGCGTTGAACGGTGAGGCGCTGCCAATTCTTGAAGAGCCAGACGCCGGCCAGGAACAAGGCCAGCACGAGCATCAAGGCGCCAAAAACGCGGATGACAGAAAAGCTGGCGTCGGGGAGTGAGGCGGTGATGGGAGGGAGATTGGTGGATAACGGAGTGGCGGCAGTGAGAGAAAATGTGGAAAGGAATGCGAACAAAAGCACGAGGGCAATCCAACGTTCAACGTTCAACGTCCAACGTTCAACGTTCAACGGGGCAGGGTTGAAGGTGGAACGCTGAAGGTGGACCGTTGAACGTTTTGGTTTTGGGCCATTCATGGACCGTTTCAACCTGCTTCTGCACGCGAATTGGGGCCATGAACTTGCCTTGAAAGAATAGCCCTCACCCCCAACTCCTCTCCCATCCGATGGGAGAGGGTGGCCGCCAGGCCGGGTGAGGGTTCGGTTCATGGGGAGGCATGGCCTAACCGGCGGGCTGACTGCCGATGACCTTGGTGATCTTGATGCCGAGGCGATCTTCCACGACGACGACTTCGCCGTGGGCGATGCGTTTTTGATTCACAAACAGATCGACGGGGGCATCGGCGAGCTTGTCGAGTTGAACGACTGAGCCGGCGTTGAGCTGGAGCACTTCGCGCATTGGCATCTGACACGAGCCGAGCTCGACGGTCACTTTGACGGGCACATCCAGCAGCACTTCGAGATTGGCGGGCGCCTCCATAATCAGTTGGGTTGTCGTTGGCGGGGCAAGGATAGAATTCTGCACTCGAATTGGGGCCACGAACTTGCCTTGAAAGAATGCCCCTCACCCCCAGCCCCTCTCCCATCCGATGGGAGAGGGTGGCCGCCAGGCCGGGTGAGGGTTCGGTGCATGGAGAGGGGTTGGTTCAGGTGGTTCGAGTGGCGCCGGTCACAGCGACGGCCCATTTGCCTCCGGTCGTGCCGAGTTGGCCTTGAAATTTGAGCTGGCCGGCCAGCCGCAGCTGGACCTGCCGCGCGCTTCGCGGGTCCAGGGGAAGGATGTCGCCCGGCTTCAGGTTGGCCACGTCGCGGGCGCTCATCTCCAAGTCATCCCAGATGGCGGTGAGCGCGACGGGGACGTCGTCGAAGTTGCGGTTCCACTTGATGCGGGTGGGGAGCGGCGTGTCGTCGGGGGGGGCATCGGTGACGTTGCCGAGTTTGCGGATGAGCGGTTCGAGGGTGAAGCAAGGCAGGGCGATTTGGATTTGTTCGAGGCAATCGCCCAGCTTGGCTTCCATGGCGAGCACGAGCATGGTGGTATCGCGCGGGGCGGTTTGGAGGAAGTGGCCATTGTTTTCGTGGCCGAGGAGGACGGGGCGGAGCTCCTGAACGGCGGTCCAATGGTTGCACCATTCCGCCAGGATAAGGTGGACGGACTGGTCGAGCAGAGCGACTTCGATCTCGCTGAGCTCATGTTCGGCGGTGATGGACTGGGCGGGGCCGCCGAGCTGGCGATCAACGATCGTGAGGCCAAGGCGCGGGTGGATATCGAGGACCCCGATGCCGCGCAACGGTTCGACTTTGAAGAGGGAGAGATAGGTCGGATTGGGAAGCGACTCGGCGAACTTCTGATAGGAGATGGTTTGGAGCTTGGACATCTGGAGGGTGAACTCCAGGCGCAGGTAGATGGAGAGTCGGGCGGCCAGGGCGCGGATGAATTCCTCGTGGCGGAGGCGGAGGCGGCGGAGTTCGCCGGCGGAGAGGAAGACAGGATGGCGAAAGTCGTAGGGCTGGATGGTATCCTTGGCTTTGGTTTCCGTTGTTTCACCGGGCTTCAGGGCGGCGACGCTCTCCTGTTCAGCGACTTGAGCCAGGAGACGCTCGACTTCGGATTGGGACAGGACATCAGCGCCGCCTGGGGGTGGATCGTTGGGGGCGGGCATGGGACGCCTTACTGGACAGCGAACTCGGTGAAGTAGATTTCCTGCACGGTATTGCCACCGAGCGCGTTGTTGAAGATGGAGATGAGCTCGGCGCGGAGTTGATTGCGTGCGCCGGGCTTTTCGAGGTCGGTGATGGTTTTGCTGGCCATGGCGGTGTTGGCCAGGTCGAGCAGTTGGTCCTTGTTTTCCTCGATGACGTTTTTGAAGTCGGTCTGGCTGCCGACGAGGGTGAAGCTGGCCATCAGATAGCGGGAGCCCGCGCTGCCGGCGACATTAACGATGACCTTGGCGATGGGCACCGACTGCTTCTTTTTGCCGGCGGCATGACCTTTGGCCGATTCCTTGCCTTCTTTGCCGTCGTGGGCTTTGGCTTCCTTGCCCGACGCCTCCCGGCTGCCGCCGGAGCCGTCGCCGTGGCCGGACTCGCGCGCCTGGACGACTTTGGGGAGGACGAGAAACTTGGTCGTGGCGAAGGCGAGGGCGGGCATGAGGACAACGCTGGTTATGAGCGGGAGCCACGATTTGAAGCCGCCCGACGCCTCTTCTTTAGGAGTGGACTTGGTGCCCTCTTCGGATTTGGCGTCGGGTTTTTTATCGGGCATAGCGGAGGTCGATTAGCGCTTGAGGTTGACGAGTTCCTGGAGGAGCTCGTCGCTGGTGGTGATGACGCGGGCGTTGGCCTGATAGGCGCGCTGGGTGGTGATGAGATTGGTGAATTCGCTGGCCAAGTCGACATTGGAAAGCTCCAACGCGCCGGCTTGGATGGTGCCCATGCCATTGGAGCCGGGCGGGGCCGGGGTGGGATTAGCGGCTCCGCCCAGCGGGCCGGCGGCGCCGATGCCGGAGTAGAGGTTGTTGCCTTCCTTCATCAGACCGTTCGGGTTGATGAAATTCTGCGTGAGAACCTGGCCACGCACGAATTGGGTGCCGTCGGAGAGGTTGACATTGATTTTGCCATCCGTGCCGATGGCGAAGGAGACTTTGGTGGGGGCGGGGTTGGAAGTGGCGGGCATGCCGGTGGTGTCGATGCGAATGTCGCCGAGCGTGGTGAGTCCGGCGTCGGAGTACCCTTGCACGCGCATGCCGCTGTTCGTGACGAGATAGTTCTGCTCATCGACATGGAAATCGCCGGCGCGGGTGACGAAGGTGGTATTGCTGATGGCATCGCGCACGACGAAGAAGCCGGGACCGGTGAGGGCGAGGTCGGTGGAGACGCCGGTGCGGGCGAGGGCGCCCTGGCCAAAGATGTTGGTGATGGCGTCGACGACGACGCCGAGGCCGATTTGCATGCCGGGCGTGCCGCTATTGCCGCCGGTGCCGGCGCTGGCGTTGCGCAAGGTCTGGCTGAACGAATCGGCCAAATCCATCCGTGCTCCTTTGAAGCCGGTGGTATTGACATTGGCGACATTGTTGCCAATGACGTCCATGCTTTGCTGAAAGGCTTGCAGGCCGCTGATGGCGGAGGTGAGAGAACGAAGCATTGAGTTAAGGGATGAAATGCGATCAACCAGCCGGCGCCGGGGTGATACTGAGAACATTTTTCAGATCCCAGGTGCGACCGCTGACCACGAGTTGTGGCATCCCTTCCTTCATTTGCACGGCGGTGACCTGGCCGGTTACCGTGGTCGGAAGTCCATCCTCCTGGAGTTCCACCGTGCGTCCTAAAAGTGAATTGGCCTGCAGCGTGGCGATATCCGCCTGCATCGTCTTGGTCTGTTCCAAGGCGGTGAACTGCACCATCTGCGGAATCATCTCCATGTCCGTCTTGGGGTTCAACGGATCCTGGCTGGTCATCTGCGCGATGAGCAGCTTGAGAAAATCCTGCTGGCCCAGCGTCTGCACGGGCAGGCGGGCTTCGGTCCCGCTCTGTTGGCCGTAGTACTGGACCGGAGCGTTCGCGTTGATGGGAGCGGTGGCCATAAAATTAAGCCCAGGTTTCCCAGCCCGGGCGACTGGTGGCGAGGGTTGGCCGGGAGCCACACTCTCCCCGCGTCGATGCGGAGGCGGTGGATGCCGGCACAGGCCGTTCAGCCAATGATTCGTCTGGCGACCCGTGGCGCTCGGGAGCGTGGTGTGATGGCCCGAAGCCCGAAGAGCCTGCGCCGGGTGAAGAGTCGGAGCGGGACGCGCTCGCCGGTGAGTCGGAGTTTGCAGCCGCGCTGGTGGATTCCTGCAGCGGCGCCAGGTTCACCTTGTGCAGCGCCAGCGACTCCTGCAACTGCGGCCACAGCGCGTTGAGGTGCTGAAATTCGCCCCGCTCGCACCGCACCGTCGCCTGCACCTGTCCGTTGCGTTGCGAGGTAAAATGCACAAAAAGCTCCGTCCCCGGCTCTGGGCGCAGCACCACCGCCATCGAACCGGGTCCATGCTGGCGGACCAGCGAGGTTTCCCGGAGCACCAGCTGCGACAAGCGCTCGACCGCGCTGCCGATCCCCACCCCCGGAGCGGCCTCGGTGTCGATTCCCGGTGGAACAGGGGCGGGCCGGTCAGTCATCCCGACCGGCCGCCCGACCTGCCATTCCGTGGCGCCCAGACTCCTGGAAGAAGAAAGCTCATCCAGACGAACGTCCTCCTGCGAGATGCGGACCGAGATACCGTCCAACTCTTCCAAGTCTTTTTCGTGGCGTTCTAGAAAGGCGCTGCCCGGCTCGGAGCCGTTCGTTGAATTCATACCACTTGCCTGTTTAGCAACGGCTGTGCCAGCAACTTCCGCTGTGGACATCCCCTTGCCCTCCTTGGTGTCGCGGGGCGTCTCGCTCGGCGGCGGAGGCGCTTCCATCACGGAGGGCACCCCAGACGGGCCAAAGGCGGCTTCATCCGCGCCCAGGGACCCTGCAATTTCTTCCTGGTTCACCCCTGCTTCCGGCAATTGTGTCGCATCCTCCGCCCCCGCGTGCGACGTGGACGCACTGGCTTCGCTCGCGCGAAAGTCGACTTTCAACACCTCTGCTTCAGCTGCTGGCGCCTGGGGGTCCGCGGTGCCGAAGTCGACCTCGCAAATGTTGCTGCTCTCGGCGGGCGGGCGCGGGGGCCAGGCCACATCGATCTCGACCTCCGCCAACCCTGTGCTGTCCGCCCCGGCTGCTGACAAATCCGGCCGCTGGGCGTCCCCGGTGCCGCCTGCTTGAGATGGCGTGTCGGCGACGTCAACCGGTGGAATGACCGGGAACGGCACGATCACGGCCGAGCCGGGAAACGGGATGATATTGTCTGGCGGCGCGGCGGATTCGCGGGCGGCGCCAGTTCTGGGGCAGGTCCCATCTTGATCGGCCGCCTCGGTTGAAGCGCCTTTAATTGTTTTGTGGGCGGCGGGGCGCGCGTTGGGGTGCATGTGGTGGGTGCGCCGTTCGAGCGTCTGGGCGATGACCGACGCGAAAGGCGGCTCCTGCTCCTGTTTGTGGTGGGAGCGCTTGGACAGGCCGGCGGAAGTCGCGGGATTGCGCTCCCCATTGAGGGCGGCCAGGACCGAAAAGAGTTTCGGAGGAGTCATGGTTTGGCAGCGGGTTTATTGACTGTAGCGGCGCGAAGATTTTCAGAGATGCTGGCGGCGCGCCTGGTTTCCGTTTCGCCCAATCGTGACATCGATTCGAGGATGAGTCCGGTCTCGGCCTCCTTCATCAGGCCGAGAATTTTGACCACGATGATGTCGTCGAGTTCGCGGAGAATTTTGGCGGCGCCGGCGGGTTCCATGCTGGCGTACATCTTGGAGAGTTTTTTCAGGTTGGCGGCCTCGTCTTCCTTGATGCGATAGATGTCGCGATCGACTTGCTGCTGGAGTTTTTTGATGGCCTTGAGGGCGTCGTCGAGTTCGGCGCGTTCGGTGCGAAGGCGGGAGGAGAGTTCATTGAGCTGTTTTTCCTTGGCGGCGAGGGCGTCGCGTTCGGAACGCAGCTCGGTCATGAGTTGTTCCATTTCGGGGTTGAAGAAGGCCCAGGAGGTGCCCTCGGTATTGGCGGCGTAGCGGCTGGAGGGCTGTTGGTCGCGCTCGTGCTGGGGGAGGGTGGCGAGGCCTTTGGTGGTGAGGAACGCCAAAGTGAGCATGAACAGAACGGAACCGAAAACGGCGGCGAACAGTTTCGACTGCAAGAATTTCATAAGGCATCGCGCTCAGTTGCACGCGTTCTCGGACGGGGAACGCCCCGCGGGGGAGACGGCTGGACGCCGGCTCAGGAGGTCGTCGAGCATTTTGCGTTCCTCGAGGCGGAGGAGGCGGTCGTATTGGTCGCGCTGGCGTTGCAGGTAGCGTTCGACGGCCTCGCGTTGCTGGCGGGCCAGGAGCATGCGCTGGCTGGCCTGTTGCAATTCCAGATCGGCGGCGTGGAGCCCCTGGTCCAAATGCCGGCGGCGTTCTTCCAACGCCCGGCAATAGGCTTGGTTTTGCGCGGCCTGCGCGGCGGGGCACCCATCAGCCAGCGCATTCAGCCAACGACGCCGGGACTCCGACAGTTCCATGTCGCAATCAGACAACTGCAGGGCCGCGCGTTGCCGAGTCTGAATCGCGCGCGCGAGTTGTTCCAGGGCCGTCTGCTCCGCGCGCTGGCGCAACGTCAGCACGGCCTGAAGTTTGAACTTGAATCGTTTCATGCACGTGGCATCGGATGCGCTCAGAGCGCAGCGCGGCGCGGCGGGGGTGGAGGAGGTGCGAGCGTCGGCGGCAGCGGAGTCACTCCGCCGCCCTTGGACTCGCTTAGCGCCTTGGCGGGGCGGACGGTGGCCATGGTTTTACCCAGGAGTCCCCAGCTTTCGTGGGCGACGAATCCCTCGGGCACGCCTTGCCGGAGAAATTGCTGCAACGGCTCATGCAGCTGGATGGCGCGATCGATGACGGAGCTGCTCCCGGCCGGGTAGGCCCCAATGTTGATCAAGTCCTGGTTTTTTCGATAGATGGCGAGCATCTCCCGGGCGTGGCCCGCGAGTTCCTGCTGTTCGGGCGTGGTGAGATCGCGCACCAAACGGCTCACGCTCTCCAGGACATCGATGGCCGGGTAATGGTTTTGCGTCGCCAGCTCGCGGGTCAGCACCAAGTGCCCGTCGAGAATCGAACGGACGGCATCGGCGATCGGATCGTTCATGTCATCGGCTTCGACCAGAACCGTAAAAAGTCCCGTAATGGCTCCCTGCTCTCCGGTGCCGGCGCGTTCGAGAAGTTGGGGCAGGAGGGAGAAGACGGACGGCGTATAGCCGCGGGTGGCGGGGGGTTCACCCACGGCGAGGCCGATTTCCCGCTGAGCCATGGCAAAGCGGGTGATGCTGTCCATCATCAGGAGAACGTTGCGTCCGCTGTCGCGGAAATGTTCCGCGATGGCCATGGCGAGAAACGCCCCGCGCAGCCGGGCCAAGGCCGGCTGATTGGACGTGGCCACAATCACGACGGAGCGTTTGCGGCCCGATTCGTCCAAATCTTTTTCAAGAAACTCGCGCACTTCGCGTCCGCGCTCGCCGATGAGCGCGATCACGTTCACGTCGGATTCAGCCCGGCTGGCGATCATGCCCAGCAAGGTCGATTTGCCGACGCCGCTGCCGGCGAAAATGCCGAGCCGCTGGCCGCGCCCGCACGGCACGAAGGTGTCGATCGCCTTGATGCCGGTGGAGAAGGGGCGGTGGATGCGCTGCCGTTTCAAGGGATGCGGCGGCAACATGTTCAACGCCACCGTTTGCGCCGCTTCGACCGGCCCGCGTTCATCGAGCGGATGCCCCAGCCCGTCGATCACGCGTCCCAGCAGTGTTTCGCCGACCGGCGCCTGCAGGGGGCGGCCCAGCGAGACCACTTCGCTGCCGGGATGAATCCCATGGGTTTCCCCCAGCGGCATGAGCAGAACGTGATTATTGCGGAAGCCCACCACCTCGGCCAGGGTGCTGCCATCCTGCCGCAGCGATTCGATGCGGCAGACTTCGCCGACGCCCACCAAGGGGCCTTCCGATTCGATGACCAGGCCGATGACTTGTTTGACGCGCCCGCGGTTCTCGAAAAGGCGGCTGCGCCGCACGCGCTCCAGCAAATGGCCGATGCGCTGAGCGGAGGCGGTGGCGAAGCGAGTGCTCATGCCGACACCATCTGGCGTAACAGCTCAAGCTTGGTTTCGCGCCGGGCATCGATGACGCCGAAGCGTGTTTGGAGCACGCAGCCCCCCCGGGTAACGTGCGCGGAAGGTTGGAAACGGATGCGCTCTTTGCCTCCGTCGGGCAGGAGCAACGGCGAATTGGTTCGTTCCAGCAGGGCGAGATCGTCGGGATGCAACTGGGCGACCAGTTCCGCGGTATCCTCGACTTCGGCGCAGACTTCGCGGACGGTGGCCTCGATTATCTCGGCGGAGATGGGTAGTCCGGCCACGAGTTTCTGGGCGGCGGCCAGGGCGAGGGTCACGAGGACGCGTTCGCAGTCGCGGGTTACCTGCGGGATGGCGTTGCGGAGGGCGGCCAGCACGCCGGTCTGCAACTCGAGCACTTCGGCGCGTTGGCGGAGGAGCTGTTCGCTGAGGCCGCGTTCGCCCTCGACGCGGCCGCGCTCGAAGCTGGCCTGGAGGTCGAGCCCCCGGACTGTTTCGCGGTCGGTGGCGCGGACGAGTTGCACATCGCGCAACGGCGTCGGCAAGGGGAGGATTTCACGTGCCGCCTTCATGGTGTTTGCCGGTGTCGAGTTCGATCTCGCCTTCGCTTTCCAATCGGCGCACCACCTCGATGATGCGCATTTGGGCGGCGTCGATTTCCTTTTGCTTAAGCGGGCCCATGAAGCCCATTTCCTCATTGACCGTTTCGGCGGCGCGTTTGGAGATGCAGGAAAGCAGCGCGGTTTTGAGTTTGTCGCTGGCGGATTTGAGGGAGACGGCCAGGTCGCGCATGTCGATTTCGCGCAGAATTTTTTGGAGGCTGGGCGGGTCGAGCACGAGCAGATCCTCGAAGGTGAACATTTTCTGGCGAATGCCCACTCCGAGCTCGGCATTACGTTCCTCCAGGGCGATGAGCAGTGTTTTGCTGATGTTCTTGTCGACTGAATTCAGAATTTCCGCCGCCATCTTCAGCCCACCGGTCTGGTTGAGGGCGCGGGTGAGCTTCATGCCGACCTTTTGATTGAGGACGTCGACGATCTTTTCGACGACTTCGATGGGGGTGGGGGCGAGGGTGGCCAGGCGTTCCACGACTTGCTCGCGCATCTCCGGGCGCAGCAGAACCAGGAATTGGGCGCTTTTTTGCGGCCCCAGGTAACTCATCACCAGGGCAATTGTTTGGGGCTGCTCGAATTTTAACAGATTGTAAATCTGCCGCGGCTCCATCTCCATGAGTTGCTGCATGGCCACGACCGGCGCGCGGCTGGGGGAGACGCGTCCGACGATGTTGGTGGCACGAAAGAGGCCGACGGATTGCTCCAGCGTGGCTTGCGTGTAGGCGACGCCGCCGAGGATGGAGGTGCTGGCCTCGACGGCGACGCCGGTAAATTCCTTCAGTATCTCCTGTTGCACCTCACGGGAAATGATGCCGAGCTTGGCCATCTCGGTGGCGACAGCATCCAGTTCGGTGTCCGGCAAATTCTTGAGGACATGGGCGGCGGACTCTGGCCCGACCATCACCAGCAGCACCGCGAGCTTTTGCAGCTTCGTCATCTTCGCGACGTTCAGTGGCGCCGGCGGGTTATCCGTGGCAGGCATGGCTCAATTGCTGACATTGCCGCCGCTCAACCAGGAGCGGACAGCTTGGGTCACGTTCGAGGGATTCTCCTTGATGAGCGCATTGAGGACTTCGACGGTGACGACGCCGGGCCTGGCCTCCTTGCGCCAGTTGGCGACATCGCCGGGCAGGGCTTCGCCGCCGGCTCCGCC
>Ga0070694_100002384_pt1 | contig 11104 bp, 12 predicted proteins | sample KBSK1251metaG_FD_65470 | JGI IMG/M metagenome (GOLD analysis project Ga0070694, IMG submission 65470) | Corn, switchgrass and miscanthus rhizosphere microbial communities from Kellogg Biological Station, Michigan, USA - KBS K1-25-1 metaG | ecosystem: Host-associated > Plants > Roots >... | reverse complement strand
TCGAGCCCCACCAAGCTGCTCGACATCGTCGAGATCGGCAAGCAATTGCTGATGACGCGCGGCGCACTCACGACGTTCTCGATCGCGAACGACGTCGCGAAGTACTTCGCGATCATCCCGGCGATGTTCGCCGCCGCGTTCCCGGTCCTGATGACGCTGAACGTGATGGGGCTGAAGACGCCGCAGTCGGCGATTCTGTCCGCGGTCATCTTCAACGCGTTGATCATCGTCGCGCTGGTGCCGCTGGCGCTGCGGGGCATCCAGTACCGCGCCATGAGCGCCGAGGCGCTGTTGCGCCGCAATCTGCTGATCTACGGCGCGGGCGGCATCGTCGTGCCGTTCATCGGGATCAAAATCATCGACGTGATCATCACGGCGCTGAGGCTTGCATGAACATCACCAAGAATCTGCTCACTGCCATCCTCATGACGATCGTTACGACGCTGCTACTCGGCGTGGTCTACCCGCTCGTGGTCACTGGCCTCGCGCACGTGTTGTTTCCCGACAAGGCGAATGGCCAGCTGATCGAACGCAGCGGAAAGATCGTCGGCTCGCGGATCATCGGACAGGCATTCTCGTCGCCCGGCTACTTCCGCTCCCGTCCGTCGGCCGCGGGCACTGGCTACGACGCCGCGAACTCCGCCGGCACGAACCTCGGGCCGACGAACAAGAAGCTGATCGACGCGGTGAAGGCCGCCGTTGATGCAGCGAAGAAAGAGAACCCCGCCGCGCCGGTGCCGGTCGATCTCGTGACGGCGTCGGCGTCGGGTCTCGATCCGCACATCTCGCCGGCCAGCGCGGCGTTCCAGGTGCCGCGCGTGGCGCGGGAACGTGGTGTGCCCGAATCGGAGATCAAACGACTCGTGGACGCTCACACACTGGGACGCCAGCTCGGATTCCTCGGCGAGCCAGTCGTGAACGTCCTCGAGCTGAATGTGGCGTTGGATGACGCGCATCCCATGAAACGATAGGCGGCGCATGGCCGAGACGCCGCCGTCCACCGCGGAGTCGATGCTGGCGCGCGTCAAGGAAGAAGGGCGCGCGCGGCTTCGTCTGTATATCGGCGCCGCGCCAGGTGTCGGTAAGACGTACCAGATGCTCGAGGACGCGCACGAGCTGAAGCGTCAGGGGCTCGACGTCGTCATCGGCTTCATCGAGGCGCACGGTCGAGCGGACACGCTGGCGCGCATCGGCGATCTGGAACGCGTGCCGCTACGCGAGATCGAGTATCGCGGCGTGACGTTGACAGAGATGGACCTGGCCGCGGTGAAAGAACGCCGCCCGCAGGTTGCGGTCGTCGACGAGCTCGCGCACACGAACGCGCCAGGATCGGTTCATGCGAAGCGGTATGAAGACGTGCTGGCACTGCTCGACGCCGGCATCAACGTCATCACGGCCGTCAACATCCAGCACATCGAATCGCTGAACGACGCCATTGCGTCGACGACCGGCGTGCGCGTCCGCGAGACGATTCCCGACTGGGTGCTGAAGCGCGCCGACGAGGTCGTGAACGTCGATGTATCGGTCGAAACCCTCAGGCAGCGGCTGCGGCAGGGAAAGATCTACGATCCCGCGAAGATCGAGCAGGCACTCACCAACTTTTTCCGGAAGGGGAACCTCACCGCGTTACGCGAGCTCGCCCTTCGGCAGCTCGCAACCGACCAGGCGGGCAAGGCGCAGGCGTATCGCGCTCGCGAAGGCCTCGACCGTCCGGTCATTCCCGACAAGGTGATGGTCGCGATGGCGTCACGCGGGAGTGCTCGAACACTGCTGCGAGCCGGCTCGCGAATGGCCGGGCGGCTCGCGACGGACTGGTACGTCGTGTACGTCGAGACGCCGAGGGAAGAGCCCGGCCGGATCAAGCCGGAAGACCATGTCGCCCTGACCGACAACATCCGCTTTGCGCAGCAACTGGGCGCGAAGGTGGTGAAGCTCAAGGGATCACGCATCGCCGACGTGCTCGTGGAGTTCGCGAAGCGCGAAGGCATCACGCACGTGATCTTCGGCCAGTCTGCGCGCTCGCGCTGGGATCTCCTGCTGCACGGATCGATCGTGGACCGCTTCCTCCGCGACGTACGCAACGCCACGGTCCAGATCGTTCCCGTTCGCGACGATGCCGATGCCGGGGACGACGTGCTCGATGGGTGACGCGCGATGAAACTCCGGACCAAGCTGCTGGTCGGGTACGCAGGGTTTGTCCTCGCGCTGGGTGTTCTTGGCACGTGGAGTGCCCGGACGCTCAGTCAGATGAGCGCGGTGTCCGGCCGCATCATCGCGGAGAATTACGACTCGGTCGTCGCCGCTCAGGACATGAAGGAAAGCCTGGAGCGGCAGGACTCCGCTGCACTGTTCGATCTGCTTGGACAGCACGATCGCGCCCGCCGACAAATCGACGAGCATCGTCGCAGGTTCAATGCCGCGTTCGACAAGGCGGCGGGGAATATCACCGAGCCTGGTGAATCGGACGTCATTCGCGCGATTCGCGACAGCCGCGACGAGTACTACCGCCGCTTCGACGCGTTTCTGACGGCCTCCGGCGATCGCACCTCGCTGTACTTCCAATCGCTCGAACCACAGTTCAACGTGGTGCGCGCCGAATGCGACGGCCTCCTGCGCCTGAATCAGGAAGCGATGCGCCGCAAGGCGGACGAAGCCTCACGCATCGCGCGGCGCTGGTTCTTCGTGACCCTCGCGCTCGCCCTCGCACTCATGGCCGCGGGTATTGCCGTCCAGATCGGGTTGTCCAACGCGATCCTTGGTCCGGTGCGCCAACTGACCGACGCGACGACTCGCATGGCCGGGGGCGATCTGGACGCGACCGTTCCGGTTCGCTCAGGCGACGAGATTGGAACGCTGGCCATCGGCTTCAATCGGATGGCGGAACGGATCCGGCAGCTGAGGCGATCGGACCTCGGACAGCTCGTGGTGGCGCAGCAGACGACGGAGGCCGCGATCGACTCTCTGTACGATCCGGTGCTCGTCACGGACAGCGATCGGTGTTTGACGCGCATCAACGCCGCCGCCGAACGGCTGTTCGGTACGCGAGCGGACGTCATCGGCCATCCAATCGACGAAATCACCAGGGACAGCCGCATTGCGCACGCCGTCGCCGACGTCCTTCACTCGGGCAGCACCGTGGCGTCCGAGAGTCCAGCCGCGGTGGTCCCCTGGTCCGTCGGCGGCGCGCGCCGTGCGTTCCGCGTGCGATCGACGCCGATGCGGGACGCCGATGGGCGGCTCGTGGGCGCCGTCACGCTGCTCGAGGACATCACGCACCTCGCGGAGATCAGCCGTCTCAAGTCCGAGTTCATCGCCGACGCGTCGCATGAGCTGCGCACGCCGCTCACGAGCGTCCAGATGGGCATCCACCTGCTGCTCGAAGACGCGTCGAGCACGCTCACGGAGAAGCAGAAAGACATCCTGCAGGTGTGTCGGGACGATACGGCGCGGCTCGATCGCCTGATGCGCGAGCTGCTCGATCTGTCGAAGATCGAATCGGGAGAGGTGACGCCGGTGCGCAATCCGGTCCGCGCGGCGCCGCTCGTGCGCGACACGGTCGAGGGACTGCGGCTGCAGGTCGAAGCCAAGGGCGTGGCACTGAACGTCGACGTCGCACCAGATCTCCCGCAGGTGTTCGTCGATCGCGCACAGATCGAACGCGTTATCGGCAACCTCGTCACCAATGCCACGCGTGCAACGCCGCAAGGCGGCAGCATCACGGTGTCGGCGGCGCCGCGCGCCGGCGCGGTCGCGATCTCGATCACCGACACCGGGGTGGGGATTCCACGCGATTACCTCGCGAAGGTCTTCGAGCCCTTCGTGCAGGTGCCGGACGGAGCCGGAGGCGGCGCGGGTCTCGGTCTGACGATCAGTCGCCGAATCGTCGAAGCGCACGGCGGCGAGCTGAGCGTCCAGTCCGACGTCGGCAAGGGGTCCACGTTTACGTTCACGGTACCGATTGCGGAAGGGGCGCAGTCATGAGAGTCCTGATCATCGACGACGAACCGCACATCCGGCAGATGATGCGTCTGACGCTCGACGCGTCAGGATATGAAGTAGACGAGGCGGGCAGTGGCGAAGATGGGCTGACACGACTCGGCGATGGCCGCGCCCACGACGTGGTCGTGCTCGATCAGAAGATGCCCGGCATCGACGGTCTCGAGACCTTGCGCCGAATCAGGGCGCGCGCGGCCGACGCGCGCGTCGTCATGGTCACCGCGTTCGCATCGGTCGAGCTCGCCGTGGACGCGATGAAGCTCGGCGCGATGGATTTTCTCCGCAAGCCGATGACGCCGGAGATGCTGCGTGGCGCCGTCGCGGCCGCGCTGATCAATGAGCGCCAGGCGCGACCGGCGCCGGCCGCCGGATCAACCGCCAAGCCTGAAATCCAAATCCTGACGCTGAATGGTTTCCAAATCATTCCACCTGCGGAACCGCGGGATCTTTCCACATCGCAACACATCTTTCGCGTGAAGCATTTCAAGGACGGTTCGGAAGCCAGCGTGACCGTGGCGATCGACCCTGAAGCCGTGTCGCGCGTCGAGCGGCTGACGCGACGTCGACTGGAACCCGGCGGCGCGTTCTGGAGGGGGCAGGCCGAACGCCTGCTGTCCGCTTATCTATGGACCGAAGGCAAATTGCCGCCAGGAACGTTGACCGTCGACGATGTCTCGCGCGAAGACCTGGACGTGGCGATAGATTGGAAAGCAGACTGAGCGCAGCGACGCGCAACCCAATGTTCGGATTCGCCACGAGTACTTTCCTGTGGGCAGCGTCCCGCCTTCATTGATCGTCGGGACGAGCAGACTTTTCCGCTACCGTGAGTCGTAAGCGGTGACGCCCAGGCACTCCCGATGGGCCTGACATCGCGCCGGTGTGGTGCGCGACCATCGGATTCGCGACGGCCATCGTGTAATCGCCGAGCCCGATTCTCGGCGGTCTTCATCACGAGTACCGTCTTGAACCACGAACTGCGTGAGCGAGTTGCGACGTTCGTTGTTTGCGGACGACAGGCCCAACACGGGGTATTCGGGCGCAACGCAACCACACGATTCCGAGAGCGACCCGCACACGGCGAGGAAACCCACGGATGCTTGTGTGCAATCCGGGACATCGCGGATCGTCACGGTTGGACGACACTGCGTCAGAGGCTCCCTGAGCATGTTCAAGCTGATAGCCACGATGAGACGCGGGTCGTCGACCGATCTCGCCGCCGCCTGGGCTCGTTACCCGACGATCGATGCGGCTCGCCACGGGACCGTGACGCTGCTCCGCGACGATCGCATTCTGCGCGTCATGATTGTGCGCAACGAGATTCCGCCGGCATTCGTGGAATGGGCTGAACGGTGAATTCCCAGCTGCGGACACCCGCGGAACACACCGCTGCGTTGCTTCAACAGGGGGCTTCGGAGCGGCTCGCCGGTGATGATTGGCTCTGGCGCAGCATGCTCCATCCGACCCGGGTTTCGGTCACCTGGCGTCACTTACTTCCTCATCCACGGTGAAACACATGCCGAACGTCAGGGTCGATCTGCCGCGCGTCCACATGGCGGGTTCGGACGCGCATTACAACGCCCACATCGAGGTTGGGCGGCACGGCTTCGCGCTGTTCCTCGCGCCGGATGCGGAATACCCGATGCTGGATATCGATGGGACGCCGCAGCAACTGGGTGATCTGGTTCGTCGACTCCAGGCGGCGTTGGCATCGCAGGCATGAAGTACACGACTTACGACTCGATTCAAGGAGGATACGATGGCGGCTCTGAACGGTACGATCAAACGTCTGGTAAGTGATAAAGGATTCGGGTTCATCCTGGCGAGCGACGGCAACGAGTATTTCTTCCACAGCTCGGCCTGCAGTCAAACCTCCTTTGACGCGCTCCACGAGGGACAAGCCGTCATCTTCGACCGAGGACAGGGCCCCAAAGGTCCGCGAGGCGAGAACGTGAGGATTGTGTAAAGGCGATCGCACCGATAAGGCGATTGAAATCGACGCGATCGTTCGCGATGTCGTCGTCCATCTCGGATTGCCCTTTACAGCCCTGTCTGTCATCGAGTCGCCTTCAGCGCTGGCCACACCCACGCATCGCCGCTGCGGATTCGAATCGTGGCGGAACTTTCATCGGCCTCCAGGGACATGCTTTGGTGAGGGCTGGAGGCCGAGACCCCCGCAGGGCTCAGGACAGCTGCAAACGCCGGTGTTCAATTGTGCACACCCAGGCCGGCTGGTTGGGACATAAGATCGGTGTCGAGTTCCAGAACTGAGCCCGCCAGCGTTCGAGGAGTGCTCCCTTCCTGGTGATGGGTGCGCGCCGACAGGCCCACTTTGGCCATCAATCGAGCGCCCCTGAAACATCCGTCAACCGACAGTCAAGGAAAGCCCCATGATCAATACACGCACGCTCACCATTGTTGCCCTCGGACTCGTGGTTTCAACGCAGGCGCTGCAAGGCCAGGATCGGTCGCGATACCGTGACTTCCAACTCGGGGGCGACTTACCGTCGGTGTCGGCAGTGGCCAAGGTGGCCGCATCGGACGCCAAAACCGTCCATCAGCGGCCTGCGGTGATCCAGGAGCTGGAATGGCGGCCGCCGTACTTCTCGAGCGGCTCGAACGCGCCGCAGAATGATCCAGTTCGCCAGATCGTCTTCAGCTTCTATAACGATCAGCTCTCCAAAATGGTCGTCGGCTACGATCGCGATCGGACGGCAGGCATGACCGATGCCGACATGATCGAAGCGATCTCGACGGCGTACGGACCGCCATTGAATCTAGCGGTGAAGAAAACCCGAGCGGTCGGCTTTCAAGTCGAAGACGAGTTCGGCACGACCGTCGCCCGATGGGGCGACACGGACTATTCGGTCGTGCTCTACCGATCGTCGTACGGCTCAGAGTTCCGGATCATCGTGACTTCTCCGCGGTTAGAGGCCCTCGCGCGAACCGCAGCCGCGCAAGCCGTCCGGTTGGACGAGCGTGAAGCTCCCCAGCGCGAAATCGCGCGACAGAAGAAAGAAGTGGAAGACGCTCGCCTGTCTCAAGAAAAAGCCCGAATCACGAATAAGGCCGCATTTCGACCGTAAGCGACAAGAGGGCCGGTTGCATTCGGAGGTCGTATGACTGACTCGCTTGCGAACGTTGTGATTCCCTATCCTCGCTTTCTGGAGTATCAGGAGCGGCGCCGTAGCGTCGCCGCCGCATTGATGCTACCGGATGGACCACCAACGATCGACGCCGTGGTTGGCCTGCCAGCCGCTCCCGCGTCCCGGTGTGCCTCGAACGCGGACACGGACCGGGCGGCGCAGATGAAGCCGCAACGTGCGACTCCAAGAACCGGATGGCTAACGACAAGCTAAGACGAAGGCCAGCTTGGAAGTTGATCCAATCATTCACGCTACAGTTTGGAGCAGAAATCCCATGGATATCAGACCGCTACACGATCGGATCATTGTTCGGCGGCTTGAAGAGGGCGAGCAGAGAATCGGCGGGATCATCATCCCGGACACGGCAAAAGAGAAGCCGCAACAGGGCAAGGTCATCGCCGCGGGCGACGGCAAGGTGAAAGACGACGGCAAGCGCGTCCCCCTCGATGTCAAGGCGGGCGATGTGATTCTCTTCGGCAAGTATACGAGCCAGGAGGTCAAGCTCGATGGCGAGGAGTACCTCATCATGCGCGAAGATGAAGTGTTAGCCGTCATTGAAGGCGGCGGGACGAAAAAGAAGAAGTAGCTCGACGCGATCGATAGGAGACGGACGTCATGGCAAAACAAATTGTGTACGGCGATTCCTCGCGGCAGGGCATTCTCCGAGGGATCAACAGCTTGGCCAACGCGGTGAAGGTGACCCTCGGGCCGAAGGGACGCAACGTCATCCTCGACAAGAAATTTGGTTCGCCGACCATCACCAAGGACGGCGTCACCGTCGCGAAAGAAATCGAGCTGAAGGATGCGCTCGAAAACATGGGCGCTCAGATGGTGAAGGAAGTCGCGAGCAAGACGTCAGACGTCGCCGGGGATGGCACCACCACGGCTACGGTGCTGGCCCAAGCCATCTATCGCGAAGGGGCGAAGAACGTCACCGCCGGCGCCAACCCGATGGCGATCAAACGCGGCATTGCCACAGCCGTCGAGGCGATCGTGGCGTCCCTCAAGGAGCAATCCAAACCGGTGACCGGCTCGATGATCGCGCAGGTGGGTACCATCTCGGCGAACCACGATGAGAACATCGGCCGGATCATCGCCGAAGCGATGGAGAAAGTCGGCAAGGACGGCGTCATCACCGTCGAGGAGGCGAAAACACTCGAGACCTCACTCGAGATCGTCGAAGGGATGGAGTTCGATCGCGGCTATCTCTCGCCGTATTTCATCACGGACCCCGAGCGTATGGAAGTGGTCCTCGAGAATCCGGTCATCCTGATCCACGAGAAGAAAATCAGCTCGATGACAGACCTTCTGCCAGTGCTGGAACTCGTGGCGCGCGCCAGCCGCCCCCTGTTGATCATCGCGGAGGACATCGAAGGTGAGGCGCTGGCGACGATCGTCGTCAACAAGCTGCGGGGCACGCTTCGAGTCGCCGCGGTCAAGGCCCCCGGCTACGGGGATCGTCGGAAAGCGATGCTCGAAGACATCGCCATTCTGACCAATGGCCGGGCCGTGACGGAGGACCTCGGGATGAAGCTCGAGTCGCTCAAGATTGACGACCTCGGCCAGGCGAAGAAGGTCACCATCGACAAGGACACGACGACGATCATCGAGGGGGCCGGGGATTCGGCGGCGATCGAGGGTCGCGTGAAGCAGCTGCGCGCGCAGGTCGAGGACACGACGTCCGACTACGACCGCGAGAAGCTGCAAGAGCGGCTCGCCAAGCTGGTGGGCGGAGTGGCGATCATCAAGGTCGGAGCGGCGACCGAGACCGAGATGAAGGAAAAGAAGGGGCGCGTCGAGGATGCGATGCACGCGACGAAGGCCGCCGTCGAAGAAGGCATCGTGCCGGGCGGCGGGGTGGCACTGCTGCGGGCTGCCAAGGTGCTCCAGAACTTGAAGCTCGAAGGCGATGAACAAATCGGCGTCAACATCATCATCAGAGCGATCGAGGAGCCCATGCGCTGGATCGCGTCCAACGCCGGTCACGAAGGCTCGATTGTCGTGCAGCGCGTCAAGGGCATGAAGGACGAAGAGGGCTTCAACGCGCAGACCGAGCAATACGAAAACCTCGTCCAAGCCGGAGTGATCGATCCGACCAAGGTCGTCCGCTCGGCGTTACAGAACGCGGCGTCGATCGCATCGTTGTTGCTGACCACCGAAGCGGTCATCTCCCAAATTCCTGAAAAGAATCAGAGCGCTGCGATGTCGGCCGGGGGCATGAGCGGCGGCATGTACTGAGATGCCTGGGAGAGGAGTGAGGAGCCCATGCTGGATTGGATGAAGAGGCGCATATCGAGGGCGCATACGCAGCCTGAAGCAGATGCGCAGCCGGCGAAAAGGCAAAGGCGCGTCATGTCTGGTAAGTATCTGTTACTCTACCAGTACTTGGAGAACAGGTACGCGAACACCGTAGTCCTAACGTTCGCGGAGATCGAAGACCTTCTCGGTTTCAGGCTGCCGGATCTGGCGCGCCTCCACAAAGAGTGGTGGACGAACGCAGACCCAAACACTGACCAGCCCGGTTACTCAGATTCATGGATATTGGCCAGCAGGACTGCGAGGCCGAATCTGCTCGCTCAGACTGTTGTGTTTGAACGCGCATCCTAGGTTTCCGTTTCTTTCGCTAGTTCGTCATTGGTCATCCACGCGTTGACACGAAGGCCTGGACGCAGTCGTCTAACCTCTCGTTGTCGACGCGGCTGTGCTCCGCGATAATTCCAGGACGCCGAGCATCAATCGACCATACGCCTGTCAAAGTCACAAACCTTAGGGAAGCACCTGGAACGCCGGGCAGCCCGCGCTGGACGGTCCGTCTATCCTGCGGCGCTTCCTCGTCTCCGCAAACCCGTACCTCGAACGGAGGCCTCCATGTCGTGGGTCGTCGCCAACATCCATCGAATCATGATCGTGTCTGGTCTCCTTACGATGACGATGATCTACGCAGCGCTCGCACCTGAAGCTGCGCTTCGTTCGACGTTCGGAGAAAGCGTGAGCGGGCCGGTCGCCGACATCGTTGTCCGCAACTGGGGAGCGCTTATTGCGCTGGTTGGTGCCATGCTGATCTACGGAGCGCGCAAACCGGCGGTGCGCCCCCTTGCCCTGACCGTCGCCGGCGCGAGCAAAGCGGTTTTCATCGCGTTGGTGCTCTCGCATGGCGGACGCTTCCTCGGTTACCAGGCCGGGATCGCAGTGTTCGTTGACGTGCTGTGGGTCATGGTGTTCGCGTCGTATTTTCTGGCGGTGCGGCGTGTGCCGACGGGCGTCCCAAAGATCGGCTCGACGATCGGAACAGTGTGACAAGCGCGCGAGTCGGAGATTGACGTGGCGCCGAGCGAGGCAAGGGGGACGATCCTGGCCGGCGGAATCGCGCTCGTCGGAGGCGCCGTTGCGTTTCTCGGCGTGTTTTCGTACCTCGCCGCTCGCTTTCACTATCCCGAGGTTCTCGACGGCAGCGCGCAGGACGTGCTCCCGGATCTCCTGGCGACCGGGGCCGCGGGTCGGGCCGCGTGGGCGCTCTACGGCGTTCTTCCACTCGTGTTCATTCCGGCAGGCGTCGGTGCGTTCGAGGCCCTCCGGGAGCGCGCCGCCGGCCCGATGCGGGTGGGAATGTTCTTCGCTTTGCTGGCGGCGGTCAGCATGATGCTCGGACTGATGCGTTGGCCGAGTGTGCATTGGGAACTCGCGCGCGCATGGGGCGCGGCCGTCGAAGCCGACCGCCCCGTGCTGGCTGCGGTGTTCGATGGATTGAATCGTTACCTGGGAAACTTCATTGGCGAGTTTCTCGGTGAGCTCGGTTTCAGCGTGTTCTTCGTGCTCTCAGGCGTTGGTCTGTTGCGGCATCAGCGAGCGTCGCGTTGGCTCAGTTGGTGGGGTGTCGGCACGGGTGTCCTGGGCCTGATCGGCATGTGGCGCAACGTCACGCCCGCTGTGAACGTTGTGGCTGCGGCCAACAACTATCTTCTGCC
>Ga0070694_100002383_pt1 | contig 11105 bp, 9 predicted proteins | sample KBSK1251metaG_FD_65470 | JGI IMG/M metagenome (GOLD analysis project Ga0070694, IMG submission 65470) | Corn, switchgrass and miscanthus rhizosphere microbial communities from Kellogg Biological Station, Michigan, USA - KBS K1-25-1 metaG | ecosystem: Host-associated > Plants > Roots >... | reverse complement strand
TCACCAAAACCTGGAAATAAAACCGCACCCGGAGCTATGAAAACCGATTTCATTTGGAGTAGATTTTTATATGAGGCAACCGATCAGCTTTCGAGTAGATTTTTACGTGAGGCAACGGGTCCCTCAATGGGGACTAATCTAAGTGCATCAAGCGCAAATCCTTGGCACATGCTGCAAGAATTTGGCTGAAAAATATTGACGATTAACCCAAAGTAAGATATCTATCGCTCGCCCGAGTATTTTGGAAATAGGATACCGACTGGTCCTCAAGAGTCTGCGCCAGAGTGCATCCTCCCTCGACCAGCCTTGTTCGCGCTGATCAAACCACCGTTTGACCAGCGAATCGAAGCCCAGCACAAACCGAAACTGCTTACCGCGGTTTCTCGGGTTTGCTAATTAAAGGAATCCTTCGACAGTTATAACTTTCGCAGAAGGTAAGAATTGGGCGTCAGTTCCAGACCGGCGCTCAGAAACACGTGTCCCGCTGAAACCGAACCCAGCATTCGACCAGTACACGCATATGACCAAGCAAACTTCCCCAAAACCAAAACTCCTGTTGATGGCAAGCTCTCGAACGCGTAGGGATCCCCGCGGCCCACTGCTTCGATTTGTGCGCGACCACGCTCGCGTGCTAAAGCAGTTTGAGATTCACGCGACTAAAGGCACATCCAACTCGATCCTCGCAACTGGGTTATACACAAAGGAAGAAGTAAGAGAACACCGATCAGGGCGCGAGGGCGGTGTGGTCGAGTTGGCCGCGATGGTTGCGGATCGCGATTGCGAGGTCTTCATCTTCCTCTCCGATCCACTGGATCGCGTTTCCGACGCTCCCGAGAATAGGGCCCTGCAACGGCTGTGCAAAGAACTCAACGTGCGGCTGATTAATACTCTGGCTGGCGCCGAGCAGTGGGCATTGTACGAGGCTGCACTTTCAATCAAGGAATGGCAGACGCGTAAGCGTAAGCGTAAAACTCGCGCACCCGTCGCTCGGAAAGGAAAAGCAAATATCGACGAGCATGGTGAGCCCACCCATCCGACCATTGGCGATCAAACCCTGGCGCTCATTTCGCACGATGCGAAGAAAGACGAAATGGTCGCATTTGTTAATCGTCACCATGATTTTCTCCGGCGTTACGATCGCATCCTGACGACAGGTACGACCGGATACCTCCTCAAATTGCTGTTCGCCGATAACCGACAAGTGAAGAGGATTGAGACAGCAGCCCGTGCCAGTCTCGAGGGTTCTCCGGGGAGAATCGTTAATCTGCTAAAAGATGTGTGGCTAATCAAGCTGTTGTTCTGTAACCCAGAGAAACGATCACACATTGAGGGAATGGCCGCAAAGAGTCTACGAGGCAAATATGCCGTCATGAAGAAGGAGTTGGAGGGCCGAGAAGAAAGGTGGGATTCGGCACACTCGGGGCCGCGGCCGGAACTTACCGGCCCGGCTCGTGAGTTCGTAAATTTGATCATGCCGATGGCTTCTGGTCCAAAGGGCGGGGATGTACTGATCGCCAAGGAAGTTTTGAATCATCATTGTCACGCAATCGTTTTTTTTCAGGATCCGGGCACTGCCCAACCGCACGAGCCTGACATTCGATTATTTGAACGGACTTGTCAGTTTTGGCCAGAAGATAGACTTGACGCCGCCGGCGATATTTCCGGAGGCACTCCCCAACCAGTTGTCGAATCAAGATTCGTCGACACCAACTCAGCGGAGAGAGTTAACGTGAGGCAAACCTACGCCACGTGCGTTAGCGACTTTGAGTCTGCCGATAAATGGGCAAGACGTATGAAGAAGGTCGCTTCATCGCCGGGCTATCAGCCGCCCCTGGCGCATACACTGCGAACGTACGGCCTCAGGGACGTTGTGATCGTAGAGAGTGAGTCCGAAGCGGATACCGAAGAATTAGGCCGGGTTCTCACGCGTGCCTGCGCCGGATATTTGCATCGTCGGATTCTCACGACCGCGCGTGAAGGAAAAACCACGCGGATAGGAATCGGATACGGCTGGACTCAACTGGAACTGCTCAATCAGTTGCAGCGTTTGCGAGGGGAAGGTCTGCTAGACGGGAGGTCTACTCCAAAAGGAGATCTTATCTGGTCACCACTCATCGCCAACCTTCCAACGGTTTTCACCGAACTGGAGGCGTCTGTAATTGCCAACCGCTTTCAGGCGTTTTACGGCGTAGGAAAGCTCGAGTCGTTTCAGGGTAGCAGTATGATCCGAACGGGCTCCAGCGCTACGACTTTGCCAAAAGAGGACCTTGAGCTGATCACAAATTTAAGCAACGCGGATCTAATCATTACCTCTGGTGCTCGGTGGAACCCGAAAGCCCCCGTCTTTCGGATTCTGGATCCGGCCGCCATGAAGAGACTCGAATTACAGAGCGTCGTCGGAACCGTCTCGCTTATCTTTCTGAACCGGGACGGTCGGGAGGTTCGATGGGAGTATTCCCCGATTGGATTGGACTATAAGGGATTTCAGCAGGCCGCAAAACGAGGGGCAGTGATTCTTATATGCGGTGGAGAGTCCCGGAAGGAAATTGCTCTCGCGGCGCTCAGGGGCAAGCTGGTATCGGTATTGGTAACGACACGGAAGACCGCCGAATACCTCGTTAAGGAGCTGAGGCGGAACCGGCTCTAGCTGTCTCACGGGCCCAGTAACTCGCTGATCCAAAGGTCGCGCATCAGCTATAACTCGTTTCCTCGCGCACCAGAAACCGATTCTCGTCACAATACCGCAGTTTCTTCCAGTGTCCGGCCTTCGGCAAAACGCTCAACGCCAAGTTGCTTCGCATCAACCAAATCAGAGTAACCTTGCAGAACCAGTTCTGATGTAATGCGACCCGACGCGGGCGAGTGCATCACGCCATGCCCGCTGAAACCATTCACAAAGAATAAACCTTCGACGTTCGGCGCCGGTCCGATGATCGCGTGATGATCAGGCGTCATTTCGTAAAGGCCGGCCCAGGCGCGACGGGGATTCACTTCGGCTTCGGCCAGGACCGGGACGCGCGAAGCCGCATGCGTGAGAATTTTTTCGATGAATGAAGTGTCGAATTCAGTCTTGAAACCCGGCGTTTCTTGCGGATCGTTCCACGCGAGCAGAATCCCCTTCCCTTCGCGGCGAAAGTGAAAGCCGGTGGACATATCAATCACCATCGGAAATCGTTGTGGTAATTCAGCGAAAGGCTCAGTAGGAACCAGCTGGCGGCGCAACGGTTCGACCGGCAATTCAGCCCCGGCCATCTTCGCTATCTCAGCCGCCCAGGCGCCCGCGGCGTTGACGACGACGCGGGTCGAGATGAACCCGCGAGACGTGTGGACCCCTGCGATCCGGCTCGACTCATTTGGAGTGCGCTGACTTGTCAGCGCTTTTGAAAGCGGAGACGAGTCGCCGCACTCCACATCAATCCCAGTCACCTGCGTATCCAGCCAAAGACGCACACCCTTCTCGCGCGCATTCAGCATAAACCCCATCATCACACTGTGCGGATCGACAAAGCCGTCGGTCGGACAAAACGTGCCGCCGAGAATATCGTCAACCCGCAGTTGCGGGACCATCTTCACGATGTCTTCCGCCGCAACCCATTCGACGTTCGTGACCCCGAGTGCGTTCTGTCTTTCTTTATTCGCTTTTAAATAAGTGAGATGTTTTTCATTGGTCGCGCAAAAGAGATAACCATGGGCGCGGTAGTCACCAGGATGACCTACGACTTCATCGAAGTTCGAGAAAAAGTCGATCGAGTACTTCGACATCTGAATGTTTACCGGCGTCGCGAATTGCGCGCGCACGCCGCCCATGCTTTTGCCGGTTGAACCTTTGCCCTGGTGCGCTTCGCGCTCGAGCACGAGCACGTTGCTGCAACCAGCTTGCGCGAGATGGTAAGCGACACTCGATCCGACGATGCCGCTGCCGATGATGACGACGTCTGCGGTTTCAATCATGACGGCAAAGTTTCGCGCAAAGCGGCGAAGATCGCAAAGCAAAAAGGCGAGAGCTGAGCTCTCGCCTTCTTTTGTCCGACAAACTTTAGTTTGTCGATTAGTCTGAACGACAAGCTGAAGCTTGTCGGACGTTGACGTCTAAGCCGGCGCCGGTGTGCCTCCGGTAATCGGCGGCAGGATTGGCTTCAAAGGTTTCGCCGACGGTTCTTTCACCGCGGGCAGTTCCTGTTGCACGCCTCGATCTCCGGATTCGCCCGTATCGTCGATTGTTAGGCCAGCCACGATCCGACGAATCTGCACGCCATCAAGCGATTCATGCTCGAGCAGCACTTCCGCCAGACGCACCATCGTGTCGCGATTTTCTTCGATGATCCTGCGGGCACGTTCGTACTGCTCAGTCACGATCTTGCGGACTTCCGAGTCGATACGAATCGAGGTTTCTTCCGAATAATCGCGATGCTGGGCAATCTCGCGGCCGAGGAAGATTTGCTCTTCCTTCTTGCCAAAGGTCAACGGTCCGAGCTCTGACATACCAAACTCGCAAACCATTGCGCGGGCCAGTTCGGTCGCCTTCTCGATATCGTTCGAAGCGCCGGTCGTGATGTTGCCGAGAAAAGTTTCTTCGGCAATCCGGCCGCCCATCAAAATCGAAATCTGACCGAGCAAGTATTCCTTCGTGTAGTTGTGACGATCACCTTCAGGCAATTGCTGCGTCACACCCAAAGCCATGCCTCGCGGAATGATCGTCACCTTGTGCACCGGGTCCGCGTTCGGGACTTTCAATCCGACCAGCGTGTGCCCCGCTTCGTGGTAAGCGGTGACGCGCTTCTCTTCGTTGGAGATGACCATGCTCTTGCGTTCGGCGCCCATCAGGACCTTGTCCTTGGCCAACTCAAAATCGGACATGGCCACGACTTTCTTGTTGTAGCGAGCAGCATTAAGCGCCGCTTCGTTCACCAGATTGGCGAGGTCCGCGCCGGTAAACCCGGGGGTGCCACGGGCAATCACCATGATGTCCACGTCTTCACCCAAAGGAATCTTGCGCGTGTGGACTTTCAGAATGCCCTCGCGGCCCCGCACGTCGGGTCGGGAAACAACCACGCGACGATCAAAGCGGCCAGGCCGAAGCAGCGCCGGATCCAAAACATCGGGACGGTTCGTCGAAGCAATCAGAATCACGCCGTCATTCGACTCGAACCCATCCATCTCTACCAGCAACTGATTGAGTGTCTGTTCGCGCTCGTCGTGACCACCGCCGAGACCAGCGCCTCGATGACGGCCAACCGCATCAATCTCGTCTATGAAGATGATGCACGGGGCATTTTTCTTGCCCTGTTCGAAAAGGTCACGGACGCGCGAAGCGCCAACACCCACGAACATCTCAACGAAGTCAGAACCTGAGATGGAAAAGAAAGGCACGTTCGCTTCACCGGCAATTGCGCGGGCCAGCAAAGTCTTGCCGGTTCCCGGCGGGCCCATCATCAGGACACCTTTGGGAATACGGCCACCGAGCTTTTGGAATTTCTGCGGTTCTTTGAGGAATTCGATAATTTCCTGTAGTTCTTCCTTGGCCTCTTCGACCCCGGCGACATCCTTGAAGGTCACCCGCTTTTGCTGGTTGCTCAGCAACTTCGCCCGGGACTTGCCGAAGCTCAAGGCTTTGTTCCCGCCCGACTGCATTTGCCGCAGCATGAAAATCCAGAAACCAAAGATCAGAAGGAACGGCAGGAGGTAATACAACGCCGGCCACCACAGACTGGAACTGCCTTCTTCCTTAACACTCTCGACCAGCGGTTTACCGGTGCTATCGAGTTCGCGACAGGCCTTGAGAATGTCATTTTTAGTCTGCTCATTGGTGAGCTCGACGTGAAACTCCCTGCCGCTAGCTTTGTCGATTGCTACAGTTTCGGTTTGTTTGACGATGACCTGCTTCAGTTCCTGCTTCTTGATCTTTTGATCAAGCTGCGTGAGGTCGATGTTTTCCTGGTTCTTGCTGCCCGGATTGACCAGCTTATAAATCAGCAAAGCGCCGGCGATAATCAGTAGCCAAAAGATGATTTGTCGTGCGGTAGAACTCAATGCTTCCATTCCTCCGTGGCCGATCATACCCTAAATCGGCCATTCTTGTAAGAGGCCGTATTTCGTTACCGGCCCCCCGCATCGTCCGCCCTGCTATCAGCGTGATGACGGAACTCTTAAGATGCTTTGCCTGCGCATCCCGGTGCCTGAAGATTAAGGCACCCTCGTTAGTACGCGGTTTATCCCGGTGAGGTTCACAAGCGAGGCTTTGATCGAGGCCCACAATAAAGAAAAAGCCCCCCCTTTCTCACAATTCTGGCGCCACCGGGCAACTCGATCACTCGTCCGCTCCTGCTGCTGAAAAGAAACTTGTCGAGGGCGACGATGTGAGTATGTTCGAGCCGGCGCAAATCTCCCCGACAGGACGCGAGCCATTGCCTTAGCGCCCGGCGACGCAAGGCGGGCGGCGCCACCCGGAGTAAATCAGGCCGCAAAGCGGGTTCCTTCATTCTCGGGGTTTGGCCCGCAAGCGATAGTTCGAAAAGACGAGCCGCCGCACCTTCCAGGGCGACATCGTCTTCGCGCAAGATCTCGGCGGTTCGCGCCAGTCCTTCGACGAATCTTGGATTAAAGGACTTCATCAGGGGCACCAGCTCTTTTCGCACCCGCACCCGGGTAAATTTTTGATCGGCGTTCATTTCGTCCACGCGAACCTCGATCGAGTTTTGCCGGCAGAAGCCTTCGGTATCGAACCGCCGGGCCCACGACAACAGCGGCCGAACCAGGAGGATCTCTGTGCCGGTATGAATTGAGCGGACGGGTTCGATCCCGCTCAGGCCGGCAGCGCCACTCCCGCGCAAAAGGTTCAACAATACGGTCTCGACTTGATCGTCCAGCGTGTGTGCGGTCAGGACGATTGGGGCGCTGTGCAACTCCGCCGTCTTGCGAAGGAATTCATAGCGCGCGCCACGCGCAGCCTGCTCCAAATTGTCCTTAGCCGCTGAGGCTCTGGCTCCCACATCAATGGCCTTAATGACCGCTGGGCAGCCAAGCTTCCCGGACAAAAAAGACACAAAACGAGCGTCGGCATTTCCCGATCTGCCACGCAGCTTGTGATTCAGATGAGCAACAACGATTTTGATTGGGAGTTTCGTTGACCTGACGAGTTCGTCTACGCCAAGCAGGAGTGCCACCGAATCAGCCCCGCCGGAAACTGCAACGATTACGTTCACGTTTGCCGCCGGAAGGTCGAGCTTCCGCCATTCACGCCACAGATGCTGGCCAAACTTGCTGAGCCTCTGGCGGCGAGTTTCAGAGCCGTTTGATCGAACTGGTTTTCTGTTGCGTGAGATCGTCATGGTTGCGGCAATTCCGAGTGTTTGACGCAGTTGCTGGCTCAGCTCGAGATTTTAGCATCGAATCGCGGTTCGCTGGCCGAATCGCGGCGACGGCCATTGTTTGCGATTGTCAGGTACACAACGTAAGATCGCTCGTTGAATCAACTCAACTGAATGGAATTGACCGTCGCAATCACCGGGGCTTCGGGCGCGATTTACGCGCAGAAGACGCTAACCCATCTGGCCTCGAGTGGTGAGGTTGAACGAATCAACCTGATCTTGTCAGAATCAGCCAGGACTGTGGCAATGGTTGAGCTCGGTTTCGACTTGCGGAGCGCAGATGAAAAGAAGCTCAACGAATGGATCGGTTTGTCGCCGGCAGCAAAGATCTTGCGGCTTCACCGGCTCGACAACATGGCGGCCACGCCGTCTTCAGGTTCGCACCCGCAGGCAGGTATGATTATTGTTCCGTGTTCGATGGGAACACTGGGCGCGATTGCTTCGGGCGCCGGCACGAATTTGATTCACCGGGCCGCGGATGTCACTTTGAAGGAGGGCCGAAAGTTGGTTCTGGTCCCGCGCGAAACGCCCTACAATGCGATCCATCTTGAGAATATGTTGAAGCTCGCGCGCGCGGGCGCCCAAATCGTAGCCGCGAGCCCTGGTTTTTATCATCGCCCGCAAACGATCGACGCGCTGGTCGATCATCTTTGTTTTCGGATTCTCGATCAATTTGGTATTCCGCACTCAACCGCGACCCGTTGGAAAGGAGAATGAGACTGTGACTAACCAACAAAGAAGACGACTTCGAATGAATCTCGTGTTCGGCGGCGCAGTTCTTCTTTTGCTGATGGTAGGAATCGTCAGAGGATTATTCTCAGGCGAGGCTTTTATCGTTGCGCTGTGGAGTTCAATCAAGCAAGCCCGACCAGTCGAATGGATAATGCTCTTTGCTTTTTGGTACGCAGCCGTGTCTTCGCCGAACCTGGATTTCTGGTGGAACCGCAAGGTGACAAGCATTGGGCTGTCGGAGCATAAGTAGAATCGAATGGCCGCAGTCGTTAAAGACATCCGCACGACGCTCGAAATGATCAAGATCGAGCACACGCTGTTCGCGCTGCCGTTTGCTTTTCTGGGCGCAGTGCTTGCAGCACGTGGCATTCCAACGGCGTGGCAAATTGTTTGGATTACGGTGGCAATGGTCGGAGCGCGTTCGACGGCGATGGCTTTCAATCGCATTGTCGACCGTGATTACGATGCGCGAAACCCACGAACAAAGATGAGGGCGATTCCGGCCGGAGGCTTGTCCGTCGGGTTTGTCTGGGGATTCACGATTTTGAGCGCCACGATTTTTTTCCTGGCGGCAGCGATGCTGAATCGTTTGACGCTGTTTCTTTCCCCGGTAGCGCTCGTGAGCATCCTGCTTTACTCGTACACAAAGCGTTGGACCGCGCTGTCGCACCTGGTTCTCGGCTGGTGCCTGGGCATTGCGCCGACGGGCGCCTGGATCGCGGTGCGGGGGGCTATCGACAGTCCGATCCCTCTGCTGATTTCTGCGGTGGTGATGTTTTGGACGGCCGGGTTTGATGTACTTTACGCTTGTCAGGACTTCGAATTCGATCGTGGCGAAGGCTTGTATTCCATTCCGGCTCGCTTCGGCATTGCGCGATCTTTATGGATTTCCCGCGGGCTCCACGCGGGAGCATTCGCCGCGTTGGTTGCGCTATACTTTCTCACCAACCTGGGAGTGCTGGCTATGATAGGAGTGGTTGTCACCGGCGCCTTATTGATTTATCAGCACACGCTGGTGCGAGCCAACGATTTGAGCAGACTTAACGCCGCGTTTTTCACGACGAATGCCTTTGTGAGCGTTATTCTGTTTTTGACCTTTGGCAGCGCGGTCTTCTGGAAGTTCTGACGGAGTACAGCTATGAGCGCGATCGTCAATCTAACAAATAATCCGGTGGCCATTCATTTCGAGCCGTCGAAACTGCGAATGGACGATGACGAATACTTTCAATTCTGCCAGCTCAATCCGAACCTTCACATTGAGCGAACGAGTGAAGGAGATATTATCGTTATGGCTCCCACAGGCGGAAGCGGCGGAAGACAGAATGCAAAGTTGACTGCCCGAGTAACAAATTGGGCTGAACGGGATGGCACCGGCCAGGCCTTTGATTCATCGACCGAGTTCATCCTCCCGAATCGTGCCGGACGCGCACCTGACGTCAGTTGGATACGAAATGAACGGTGGGACGCGCTCAGCGAGAGACAACAGGAACAGTTTCCGCCGCTTTGTCCCGACTTCGTCGTCGAACTCCGATCGCAAACCGATTCTTTAAAGACATTGCAAGCAAAAATGGAAGAGTACATTACTAATGGCGCACAACTTGGATGGTTGATCGATCCGCTGGAGCGCAAAGTTCACGTTTACTGCGCGGGCGTCTCAGTTGAAGTCCTCGATGATCCCGAAACAGTCTCCGGCGAACCTGTCTTGAAGGGTTTTGTTTTGGACGTTCGAAAGATTTGGGATTGAGATTTTCATGAGCTTTTCACACGACACGAAACTAAACGACATCAGCGCCAGGGTTAAGAGCGGCGAGCGACTTTCTTTCGAAGACGGTGTTGCGCTTTTCGGCACCGACGATCTGAATGGTCTCGGCAAACTGGCGGACACTGTGCGCCGCCAGAAGCATGGGCGCACCACGTATTTCAACGTCAATCGTCACTTTAATCCGACGAACGTCTGTTACGTTGATTGTAAGTTCTGCGGATTCTTTCGGACGCCGCGGCAATCGGACGCGTACACGCACAACATCCAGGATTCGCTGCGCATCGCCGGGCAGGCTGTCAACGAAGGCGCCACTGAACTGCATATTACGGGCGGCCTGAACACCAAACTGCCGTTCAGCTATTTCACCGACCTGCTGGCAGCTTTGAAGCAGCAATATCCGCAACTACATCTGAAAGCCTTCACGATGGTTGAGCTGGATCACTTTGCCCACTTCTACAAGATGCCGGACGAAGATGTTCTGCGGCAGTTGATTGATGCCGGGCTGGATTCGTGTCCGGGTGGCGGCGCGGAAATCTTTCGCGAGCCCACCCGCTCAATGATCTGCGCACATAAATGCGACGCGCAGCGCTGGCTGGATCTCGCGGGCAAAGTGCATGCAGCCGGTTTGAAGACCAACGCCACGATGCTCTACGGCCACATCGAATCGTTCGAGGATCGAGTCGACCACATGATTCGTCTGCGCGACCAACAGGACAAATCCGGCGGCTTTCAGTGCTTCATCCCTCTGGCGTTTTATCCGCCGGACACGCAGATGGCCCACCTGCCGGGGCCTTCCGGCATTGATTCGCTGAAGACGATGGCCGTCTCGCGACTGATGCTCGACAACTTTCCGCACCTCAAAGCGTATTGGGTGATGCTCGGCAAGCGCCTGGCGCAGGTGGCGCTGCACTTCGGCGCGAACGACGTCGATGGGACGATCACTGAAGGCGGCGAACTGACGGAGAGCTACTCAGTCGAATCGAACAATGAAGTGAAGATGACCAGACCGGAGTTGATTGGTCTGATTGAAGAGGCCGGCTTCGAAGCGGTCGAACGCGACACAGTTTACAATCGGGTGGAACCGGCGGCGGTAGTGTAACCGTCGCTCAGCAAGAGGCTCTTATGACAACCGCAGCAACACAGCAACGAACGATATCACTCGCACATTCGCCGGATTCCGACGATGCCTTCATGTTCTATGGTCTGGCGACGCACAAAATCGAAACCGGCCACCTGGATTTCCA
>Ga0070694_100002382_pt1 | contig 11109 bp, 9 predicted proteins | sample KBSK1251metaG_FD_65470 | JGI IMG/M metagenome (GOLD analysis project Ga0070694, IMG submission 65470) | Corn, switchgrass and miscanthus rhizosphere microbial communities from Kellogg Biological Station, Michigan, USA - KBS K1-25-1 metaG | ecosystem: Host-associated > Plants > Roots >... | reverse complement strand
AGCGACCGGCGTCCGGTCACCGTGCTCTTCGCGGACCTGGTCGGGTTCACCGCCCTCAGCGAGGGACTCGACGCCGAGGACGTGCGCGCGATCCAGGCCGACCTCTTCCGCGAGATGTCGGCCTCGATCGAGCGTTACGAGGGGTTCGTCGAGAAGTTCGTGGGGGACGCGGTCATGGCCGTGTTCGGCGCCCCGCTCGCGCACGAGGACGATCCCGAGCGCGGCTTGCGCGCCGCGCTCCTGATGCGCGAGCGGGTGGGTGCGCTCAATCACCGCTGGGAGCGGCGGGTGGGGAGGCCGCTCGCGCTCCACATCGGGGTCAACACCGGCCCGGTGGTGGCGGGGCGGATCGGGGCGACCGCCGACGCCGCCTATGCGGTCACCGGCGACACCGTCAACACCGCGTCTCGCCTGCAGAGCGCGGCCCCGTCGGGCGAGATCCTGATCGGTGACGCGACGTACCAGCTCACCCACCACGCCTTCGCGTTCGCCCCGCGCGAGGAGGTTCCGCTGAAGGGCAAGAGCGAGCCGGTGGGGGTTCATCGCCTGCTGGGCCCGCTCGCGGCGCCCCGCTCGGCCCGCGGGCTCGAGGGCCTCGGGCTGGCCGCGCCCCTCGTGGGCCGCGAGCGCGAGCTGCGCCGCATGGAGGCGGCCTTCGAGGACATGCGGGCGGGGCGGGCCCAGGTGCTGAGCCTCATCGGCGAGCCCGGGGCCGGGAAGTCGCGCCTGCAGCGGGAGTTCTTCGGGCGCCTCGAGGCGGCCGGACGCCTCGAGGGCGTCACGATCCGGCACGCGACGTGCTCGGCGCTGGGCGAGCAGACCTACGGGACGGCGGCCGCGCTCCTGCGCGACGCCTACGGGGTGGAGCACGGCGATTCCGTCGAGCTCGCGCGGAGCAAGCTCGCGGCGGGTCTGGAGACGCTCGGGGTCGGCGAGGAGGACCGCGCGGCGATGGTGGCCGCGCTCGCCCGGGTGTTCGGGCTCGAGCAGGACGACACGCGCATCCGCCATCTGGAGCCCGAGCAGCTCAAGCGCCAGATCTTCATGGCCGTCCGCGCCCTGGTGGAGCGGCGGCTCGCCGCCGGCCCGCTGGTGCTGGTCGTCGAGGATCTGCACTGGGCCGACGCCGCCTCCATCGAGCTGATCGGCGTGGTCGCGGACCGGCTCGCCGAGCGTCCGCTCCTGGTCCTCCTGACGTATCGCCCGACCCTCGAGCCGGACGCGCTCGGCACGAGCCACACCCCGCACACCGCGATCGAGGTCACGCCGCTGTCGCGGTCCGGCAGCGAGGACCTGCTGGCCGCGTGGTTCGGAGACTCGACGCACCTCTTCCCGGAGCGCCTGCGGGCCCTGATCCTGGAGCGGGCCGGCGGCAACCCGCTCTACCTCGAGGAGGTCGTACGCGCCCTGGTCGCGGCCGGGCTGCTGGTCCGCGACGGCCAGACGTGGCGCTGCACCGCGGAGGCTGACACCGCGCAGGTGCCCGCCACGCTGCATGGGCTGCTGCTGGCGCGTCTGGACCGGCTCGACGCCGCGGAGCGGCGGGTCATCCAGGAAGCGGCGGTGATCGGGCCCCGCTTCGAGGTCCCGCTGCTGAAGGCGGTCTCGGCCGAGCCCGCCGCGGTGGACGCGGCGCTCGACGCGCTCGCCTCCGCCGACCTGGTGACGCCGGGGCCGGATCGCCGGTTCCGCCACGGCCTCCTCCAGGAGATCGTGTACCAGAACATCCTCGTGGCCCGGCGCACCGAGCTGCACACCCGGGTGGGGACCGCCCTCGAGGCCCAGGGCGCGGGCGATGCCGAGAGCCTCGAGCGGCTGGTGGCCCTCGGCCACCACTGGGCCCTCGGCGCCGACAAGCGGCGGGGTGCGCGGTACCTGGTGGCGGCCGCCGACTGGGCCCGCGGCATGTACGCCAACGCGGACGCGATCCAGCACTACCAACGGGCGCTCGGCGCGCTCGAGCAGTGCGACGAGCCGACGGTAACCGCCCGGATCGAGGCGGAGCGGCTCGTGGCCCGGGAGCGGATGGCCGACCTGCTCGGCCCGACCGGACGGCGGGCGGCCGCGCTCGGCGAGTACGAGATCGTCGAGGCCGGGTATCGAGCGGCGGGGGACGCGGCGGCCCAGGCGAGGATCCTGCGCAAGATGGGCGGCCTCCACTGGGACGCCGGCGCGCGGGCCCGGGCGCTCGGGTGCTTCGAGGCCGGGCTCGCCCTGCTCGGCGACCATCGCGAGCACATCGAGCAGGCGCACCTCTACCAGGAGATGGGCCGGCTGGCCTTCCGCAGTGGGGACAGCCAGCGGGCCGTCGAGTGGGCGGAGCAGGCGCGGCGGCACGCCGAGCGGCTCGCCGCCGACCCCGCGCTCGACGCGGGCGGTCGCGGGGAGGCGGTGACCGCCGCCGCGCAGAGCCACAACACGCTCGGGGCGGCCCTGGCCCGCCTGGGCCGCCTCGAGGAGGCGGTCGAGCACATCGAGCGCAGCGTGGCCCTCGCCCGGGACAACGGGCTGCTGCAGGCCGCCTGCCGCGGGCTCGCCAACCTGAGCGTGCTCTACAGCACGCTCGATCCGGCGCGCGCGATCGAGACCTGTGCGGCCGGCCTCGAGATGGCCAAGAAGATCGGCGACCTCGGGTTCCAGTCCCGCCTCTACGCGAATCTCGCGGTGGCCTACTGCGCGCTCACCAATCGCTGCGACGAGCAGGGCGTCGGCGCGGCGCACGCCGCGATCGACCTCGACCGGCGCCTCGGTCAGCTCGATCACCTGGCGGTGCCGCTCATCGTGCTCGGGCAGATCTACCAGTGCCACGGCGATCCGACCCGGGCCATCGCGCACTACCGGGAAGCGCTCGCGCTCGCGGAGGAGGCCGACGAGCCGCAGCTGCTGTTTCCCTGCTACGATGGCCTCGCCACCGTGCACCTGGACCTGGGCGACGAGGCGCAGGCCGAGGAGTTCATGCAGAAGGCGCAGGCGGTCTGCGAGCGGGCCGGGCTCGAGCCCGACGCGCTGGTGGTGCTGCCGTTCCTGGATTGACCCGAACACGACTCGAACAGAAAGGCACTCAGCTCATGGCGTCCATGCTCCTTCGCCCCGGTGATCCCGCCCCCGACTTCGCGCTGCCCGCGGTCAATCGAGAGGGCCAGGTCTCGCTCGACGACTATCGCGGGCGCAGCCCGGTCCTCGTCGCCCTGTTCCGCGGCCTGCACTGTCCCTTCTGCCGGCGGCAGCTCGTGCAGCTGGGCACGACGCAGGACAAGCTCAAGGCGCTGGGCGTGGAGACGATGGCGGTGGTCAACACCCCGCTGGAGCGCGCGCGGCTCTACTTCAAGTATCGCCCCGCGCGGGTGCTCCTCGCGGCGGACCCGGAGGCGGCGACGCACCGGGCATTCCGGGTGCCCGCGGGGGTGATCGTGGAGAAGGAATCGGAGGCCTCGTGGGCCAAGGGGACCCTCACGATCGGCCAGCTGCAGGCGACGCGGATCAATCCCACCGGCGAGCTGCCGGAGCCGCTGAACGTCTTCGAGGCGGGCGAGACCCTGAACAAGCGGGACGGGTTCGAGATGACCGAGATCGACGGGCAGATCGCGGCCGCGCACGGCACCCAGATGACCGGGCACTTCCTGCTCGACCGGGACGGGATCGTGAGGTGGCGGTACATCGAGGCCCTCGAAGGGATCGAAGGGCTCTCGAAGTTCCCGGGCGACGAGGAGATCGTGGCCGCCGCTCGCGGCCTCTAGGCCATGGCGTTCACGCCCCTTCGCCCCGGTGATCCCGCTCCCGACTTCTCGCTGCCCGCGGTCAATCGAGAAGGCCAGATCTCGCTCGACGACTATCGCGGGCGCAGTCCGGTCCTGGTCGGCCTGTTCCGCGGCCTGCACTGACCCTTCTGTCGGCGCCAGCTCGTGCAGCTGGGCACCACGCAGGAGAAGCTCAAGGCGGTGGGCGTGGAGACGATGGCGGTGGTCAATACTCCGCTGGCGCGCGCGCGGCTCTACTTCAAGTACCGCCCCGCGCGGGTGCTGCTCGCGGCGGACCCGGAGGCGGAGACGCACCGGGCGTTCCGGGTGCCCGCCAGCGTGGTCGTCGAGGACGAATCCGCGACCTCGTGGCCCGAAAGCGCCACGATGGGCCAGCTCCTGTCGGTCCAGATGAATCCCACCGGGGAGCTGGCCGCGCCCCAGAACCCCTTCGCGGCGATGGAGACCCTGAACGAGAAAGACGGGTTCGAGCCGACCGAGACCGATCAGCAGATCGCGGCCGCGCACGGCACCCAGATGACCGGGCACTTCCTCATCGGCCGGGACGGGATCATCCGCTGGCTGCAGATCGAGGCCGCCTCACGGATCGGGGACCTCTCCAAGTTCCCGAGCGACGAGGAGATCGTGGCCGCGGCCCGCGCTCTGTAGGTCAGTCTCGCCCGGGCGGGCCCCTGGCCGGATTCGCCATTTCATTGTCATTGCGGCCAGGCGCCGCCGCGGGCATCCTCTGTCCCATGCGAAAGGAAAGCCCGCGCCAGCCGTTGCCGGTCTGGATCGTGATGTTTCCGGACGTTCAGGCGCTCGACGTCACCGGCCCACTCGAGGTGTTCGCGCTCGCGAACCGGCTCTCGCGCGGCCCGGCCCCGCGCTACGAGCTCTCGGTGCTGGCTCCGGAGGCCGGAGCGGTCTCGACCTCGAGCGGGCTGTCCCTGCTGGCCGGCCGTGGCATCCGCGAGGCCACCGGGCCGGTCGACACACTCCTGGTCGCGGGGGGGCAGGGGACGCGGGCGGCCATGCGGGACGCCCGCCTCGTGTCCTGGATCCGGCGCACCGCGCCGCGCGCGCGCCGCGTGGCGTCGGTCTGCAGCGGCGCGTTCCTCCTGGGCGAGGCCGGCCTGCTCGACGGTCGCCGGGCCACCACCCACTGGGCGGTGTGTGAGGCGCTCCAGCGCCGCTACCCGACCGCGCGTGTGGAGGCCGACCCCATCTTCGTCCGCGACGGCAAGGTCTCCACCTCGGCCGGCGTCACCGCGGGCATGGATCTCGCGCTCGAGCTGGTGGAGGAGGACGGCGGGCGAGACCTGGCCCTCGCGGTGGCCCGCTGGCTGGTGATGTTCCTGCGCCGGCCGGGCGGGCAGTCGCAGTTCAGCGTCCAGCTCCGGGCGCAGGTGGCCGAGCGGCGCGGGCTGCGCGACCTGCAGGTCTGGATCGCCGAGCATCTGGGCGAGGACCTGTCGGTGTCCGCGTTGGCGCATCGCGCGCGCATGAGCCCGCGCAACTTCGCCCGCGCCTTCCGCCGGGAGATCGGCGCGACCCCCGCCGCCTACGTGGAGGCGCAGCGGGTCGAGGCCGCGCGCCGTCTGCTCGAGACCGCCGACCTGAGTGTGGCCGAGGTGGCCACCGCGTGCGGCTTCGGCCGGGTCGAGACCATGCACCGCGCGTTCCGGCGCGGGGTCCGGGTGAGCCCCGGCCAGTATCGTCGCCACTTCCGCGCCGCCTCGTGACGGCGCCAGCTCAAGGAGAACGCCCCATGGACATCGCCATCCCGCTCTTCGAGGGGATCACCGCGCTGGACGCCATCGGCCCCTACGAGGTGCTCTCGCGCCTGCCCGGCGCGCGGGTGCGCTTCGTGGCGGTGACGGCCGGGCCCTATCGCACCGACAACCGCCAGCTCACTCTCGTCGCCGACGAGCCCCTCTCCGCGGTGCCGCACCCGGAGGTGCTCATGGTGCCGGGCGGCTTCGGCACCCGCGCGCTCGAGGCGCCGAATCCGCTCCTCGACTGGATCCGCGCCGCGCACGAGACGAGCCGGTGGACCACGTCGGTGTGCACCGGATCCATGCTGCTGGCCGCGGCGGGGATCCTGAAGGGCCTCGAGGCGACCACCCACTGGATGTCGCTCGACCGCCTCCCGGCGTACGGCGCGCGCCCGACGCTCAAGCGCGTGGTCGAGCAGGGCAAGGTGATCACCGCGGCGGGCGTGTCGTCGGGAATCGACATGGCGCTGACCCTGGCCGCCCGCATCGCGGGCGACGACGTGGCCCAGGCCATCCAGCTCGGCATCGAGTACGATCCGCAGCCGCCATTCCGTGCCGGCTCGCCCGCGACCGCGCCGGCCCACATCGTGGAGGGGCTGCGCGCGCGGATGCGGGCGCGGATGGAGCGCGACGAGGCGGCGGCGCTCGGTCGCCGCGCGTAGCCGGAGCTCTCGGGGCGGGGCGCCCGGCCCGCGCCCCGCCCCGCCGATCACCCGACCTGGTAGCGCTTGATCGCGGCCTGGTCGAAGGCCAGGCCCAGGCCGGGCTTGTCCGGGACCACGAGCTGGCCGGCCTCGATCTTCGGGGTCTCCTCGTAGAGCCGGAGCGTCCACGGCATGTACTCCACGGTGAGGCCGTTGGGGATCGCCGCGATCAGGTGCACGTGGATCTCGGGGATCAGATGACTGACGACCGGTAGATTGAAGGCCTCGGCCATGCCCGCCACCTTCATCCACTGGGTGATGCCGCCCACCCGCAGGAGATCGATCATCACGATGTCGATCGAGCGCGCCTCCAGCAGGTGGCGGAAGGGCACGATGCCGTAGTGGTACTCGCCCGCCGCGATCGGGGTGTCGAGCGCGTCCGCGATGCGGGCGAGGCCGGCGAAGTCGTCGTGGGCGGTGGGGTCTTCCAGCCAGAAGAGGTGGTAATCCGCGATGCGCTGGCCCACGTCGATGGCGTGGTGCACGCTCCAGAGCTGGTTGATGTCGCACATCAGGTCCACGTCGGGCCCGATGGCCTCCCGCATCACGCGCACCCGCTCCACCGACGCCGCGATGGTGGGCTCGCTCCCGCACTGCATCTTCATCTGGCGGAAGCCCATGTCGCGCAGGCGCGGCCCCGCGGTGGCCAGGTAGTCGACCGGGTGCTGCCGCATCAGGGCGCCGCTCGCGTAGGTGGGCGCGCGGTCGCGCAGGCCGCCGAGCAGGGCGCACACCGAGCGGCCCGCCGCCTTGCCCATCAGGTCCCAGCAGGCCATGTCCACCGCGGACAGCGCGAGGGAGAAGATGCCACCCGGCCCCGAGCTGCCCGCCATGCGCCGGCACTTGGCCGCGATCGCCTCGACCTGGCTCGGGTCCATGCCGATGGTGAGGCGGGCGAGGCCGTCCACCGCGGCCCGGAGCGCGGGCGTGAGCGCGCCGCCGAAGAAGGTGAGCCCGATGCCCACCAGACCCTGGTCGGTCCCGAGCTCGAGCAGCACGAACTCCCGCGAATCGGTCGGCGCGGGCAGCCCGACCACCAGCGGATTGTCCGCCGGGGTCGAGAGCACGCGGGTGGTGACGTGGGAGATCTTCATTTCTTGTACTTGCCGGTGAGCTGGGGCGTGGTGCCCTCCTGCCCCTTTTCCTGCCGGTCGAGCCGCGTCTCGCGGGACCACGTGCGCTTGAGCTCGTCCCGGATGTTGAACTGGAGCTTGCCGAGCCCTTCGGTCTCGAGCTCGATGCGGTCGCCGTCCTGGAAACCGGAGAGCCCGCGGTGGTTCGTGCCGGTGGCGAGCACGTCGCCCGGCTCGAGGGTGTGGATGCTCGTCACCCACTCGATGCAGCGCGGGATCTTGTGGGCCATGTCGCTCGTGTTGAACGACTGCTTGACCGTCCCGTTCACCGAGAGCCGGATCGCCAGGTGGTGGGGATCCTTGATCTCGTCGGCGGTCACCAGATACGGGCCCATGGGGGCAAAGGTGTCGCGCGACTTCATCTGGTAGAACGTGTTGCCGGTGGGCAGCAGCCCGCGGGCGGAGCCGTCGATGAAGTTGCAGTAGCCGAAGATGTACTCCATCGCCCGCGCGGCCGGCACCGCGGTGGCGCGCTTGCCGATGATCAGCGCCACCTCGGCCTCGCCCTCGAAGATGGTGGCGGGTACGTCGGGCAGCACCATGGTGTCGCCGTGGCCGATCACCGCGCCAGGCGACTTCATGAAGGCGTTGATCGGGGCCGGCTCGCTGCGGGTCCCGTCCTCCATGTAGTTCACCGCCATGCACACGATGTTGGTGGGCTTGGGCAGCGGCGGCCGGATCCGCACCCCACTCAGCGGCACGGGCTTGCCGCGGCCGGCCGCCTCCTCGAGCTTCTTGCGGTAGTCGGCGAAGCGGGCGATGAGCCCGCTCATGAGGTCGCCGGGCCCGGTGTGGGGGACGTCCTTCACGACGTCGGAGACGTCCACCACCTGATCGCCACGGAGCACGCCCAGCCGGAATTCGTCGAACAGCAGCAGTTTCACGGTGTTCTCCTCTCGAGGAAGTCGATGACATCTCGTCGGTCGTCACTCTCCCGGAGCCCGGGCAGCCCCATCTCGGTGCCCGGGATGAAGAGCGAAGGGTCGGCGAGGTAGGCGTCCAGGGTCTCGCGCGTCCACACCAGGCCGCGCGCGCCCGCCGCGACCAGCGCGGGCGAGAAGCGGAAGGCGGCCAGGGTCCCGGCCCGCCGGCCGATCACCCCGCGCAGGTTCGGGCCCGGCAGCTTGTCCTCTCCGGCCGCGACGGAGTGGCAGGCGAAGCAGCGCTGGAAGACGCGCTCGCCCCGCCCGGGGTCGGCCCGCGGCGGGGAGAGTCCCGCCAGCGTCGCCGCGCCGCCCACCAGCAGTCCCACCGCCCAGCCCCTCACTTCACCCGGTAGACGACGAGCCGGTCGGCGCCGGACTCGGGCGCCCAGACCTCGCCGGGCCGGCCGAGGATCTGCCGCACGTTCGCGCCGCGCCGATCGCTCGGGAACGCCTCGAAGGTCTCGGTCTCCGGGTCGAAGCGCACCATCGCGTTGGCGGTCCACTCGCTCAGCCACACCTTGTCCCGTGCGTCGACGTAGACCGCGTAGGCGCGCGGCCGATCGCCCGGCAGCTTCCAGGTCTTCCAGGCCTTCGTCCCGGGGTCGTACCGGCTCACGTTGCCGGAGTTCCACTCGCTGACCCAGATCCGGCCGCGCGAGTCGGACCAGACCCGCCGCGCCCCCTGGTCCTTGGTCGGCGGCTCGATCACGGTGGCCGCGCCGGTGTCGAGATCCACCCGGGCGATGTGACTGCCCGCGAGCGAGGCGTAGTAGACCTGGCCGTCCGGCGTGGTGGTGATGCCGTAGGGGCCGCGGCCGCGCGGCGCGTCCCAGACCTGCATCGCGCCGGTCGCGGGGTCGAGACGGCCGTACACCCCGTTCTGGCCGGTGAACCAGATCCGCCCCCGCTTGTCGAAGGTCGCGGTGTTGAGGTTCACGTAGCCGCGCGACTCCGGCAGCGCCCAGCGCTTCACCTCGCGCGTGTGCGGGTCGACCCGGACGATGGAGTTGGTGCCGCCCTCCGTGACCCACGGTGCGCCGTCGGGTCCGATGATCACGCCGTGCGGCGCCGCGGTCGGGCCGAGCGAGATCAGGTCCACCTTGCCGGTGGCCGGGTCGAGACGTCCGAGCTGGCCGCCCCGCTGGGCGGTGTACCAGACGATGCCGTCGGCGCCCACCGCGACGTCGTGCGGGCCGCCGCCGGGCGGAAGCGCGTAGGCCTGCACCGCGACGTCTGCTGCGGCAGGGGACGGGAGGCAGAGCAGCGTGACGATCAGCGCGAGCAGCCCGCGACGCATTGGCCACCTCCATCGGATGTGCCGGCGGACGCGCCGGCAGTGGGCGAAGCCGCACCATGGTAAGACGCGGGGGACCGGTTGACAACCGGCCCGCCCGCGGCCACTCTCTCGCTGAATCCACTCGAGGAGGCTCCCCATGAAGGGACGCGTCGCGGTGCTGAAGGCGTACGGGGGCGAGTTCGAGCTGCGCGAGTATCCGGTGCCGGACGTCGAGCCGGGGGCCATCCTCGTCAAGCTGACCCGCGCCGGGGTGTGCGGCTCCGATCTGCACATCTGGCGCGGCGAGATGAAGGAGGTCTACGGCGCGCTGCCCAAGGATCTCACCTTCGGTCACGAGATGTGCGGCCGGGTGGAGCGGCTGGGCGCGGGCGTCACCACCGATTCGATGGGCCGGCCCCTGCGCGAGGGCGACCGGGTGACCTACTGCTACTTCTTCCCTTGCGGGCGCTGCCCGGTGTGCCTGAACGACGAGATGGGCTCGTGCCCCCGCAAGGTCCGCCCGAACCGGGTGGCGGGGAGCGCGCCCTACTTCAACAACGCCTACGGAGACTACTACTATCTCAGGCCCGGCCACTTCGTCTTCAAGGTGCCGGACGAGATCCCGGAGGACATGGCCACGCCGGTCAACTGCGCGCTCTCCCAGGTGCTCTACGGCCTGCGCAAGGCCGGCTTCCGCGCCGGCCATTCCCTGGTGATCCAGGGGGCGGGCGGGCTCGGCATCAACGCGGTGGCGGTGGCGCGCGACATGGGCGCGGAGACCATCATCGTGGTCGACCGGCTCGCCCCGCGGCTCGCGCTGGCCAAGGCCTTCGGCGCCGACCACGCCATCAACGCGACCGAGATCGCCTCCGCGGACAAGCGCGTCGACGCGGTGAAGGCGCTGACCGACGGCTTCGGGGCCGACGTGGTCGCCGACTTCGTGGGCTATGCCGACGTGATCCCGGAAGGCCTGCGGATGCTCCGCGGGGGCGGGTGCTACCTGGAGGTCGGCAGCATCTCCCCGGGCAACGTGTTCTCCTACGACGCCACCGCGCTGGTGCGGGGCAGCGTCCGGCTGGTGGCCACCTCGAACTACTCGCCGTGGGCGCTCGAGCAGTCGCTGTCGTTCATGAAGCGCAACGTGAAGCGCTTCCCGTTCGACCGCGTCATCTCCCACGTGTTCCCGCTCGAGCGCATCTCGGAGGCCTTCGCGCAGGCCGACTGGGCCCAGCGCGGCGGTGATCCCGCCGGCGTCTCCCGCGCCGCCATCTCCATGTAGATCGGGGGTCAGACGCGGTAGCGCTGGATCATGGCCTCGTCGAGGACGAGGCCGAAGCCGGGGCCGTCGGGAATCGGGAACGTGCCGTCCCGGACCGCGGGGCGATTGGCCCACAGGGCCTGCCAGGCGGGGTCGCGCTCCGGATCCGCAAAGCACTCCACGTAGGTGCCGTGGGACACCGCGGCCAGGAGCTGGCCCGCGATCTGCGGCTCCTCGTGGTGCGCCATCTGCACGCCGGCCGGCGCGCACAGCGCGGCGGCGCGGCGCCACTCGGTG
>Ga0070694_100002380_pt1 | contig 11113 bp, 8 predicted proteins | sample KBSK1251metaG_FD_65470 | JGI IMG/M metagenome (GOLD analysis project Ga0070694, IMG submission 65470) | Corn, switchgrass and miscanthus rhizosphere microbial communities from Kellogg Biological Station, Michigan, USA - KBS K1-25-1 metaG | ecosystem: Host-associated > Plants > Roots >... | reverse complement strand
CCGCCCACGAGCTCAAGACCAAGCCCATGCAGCACAGCGTGCGCGAGCTGCGGGCCATCGGAATCTCCCCCAGCGTGCTGCTCTGCCGCACCGACCGCTTCCTCTCCCCCGACATCAAGGCCAAGCTCGCCCTCTATTGCGACGTCCCCGAGGAGGCGGTCATCACCGCCAAGGACGTGGAGTCGATCTACGAGGTGCCCCTCGTGCTCTCGGGAGAAGGCCTGGACGCGATCGTGCTCAAGGAGCTGGGGCTCCGGAGCCAGGGCCGCGACATGTCCGCCTGGGAGGCCCTGGTGGAGAACATCAAGAACCCGAGGGGCGAGGTGGTGATCGGGATCGTGGGGAAGTACGTCTCCTTCGAGGACTCCTACAAGAGCCTCAACGAGGCGCTCACCCACGGCGGCTTCGCGAGCCAGGTGAAGGTGGTGCGGCGCTGGGTGGAGGCGGAGGACCTCGAATCCGGCAACGCCGCGGCCAAGCTCTCCGGGGTGGACGGCATCCTCGTTCCGGGGGGCTTCGGCACCCGCGGCACCGGCGGCATGGTGGCGGCCGCGGAGTACGCGCGGCGCACGGGGACCCCCTACTTCGGCATCTGCTACGGCTTCCAGTGGGCGGTCACCGAGTTCGCCCGCAACGCCTGCGGCCTCGCGGGGGCCAACTCCACCGAGGTGGACGAGAACGCGGAGCACAAGATCATCTACAAGCTGCAGGACCTGCTGGGGGTGGAGGAGATGGGAGGCACCATGCGCCTGGGCTCCTACACCTGCCAGCTCCTGCCCGGCTCCCACGCGGCGCGCATCTACGGCGCCACCGAGATCCGCGAGCGCCACCGCCACCGCTACGAGTTCAACAAGGCCTACGAGGGGTGCCTCAGCGAGAAGGGGCTGGTGATCGCGGGCAAGACCCCGGACGGGAAGTTCGTGGAGGTGGCCGAGCTGCCCGACCATCCGTGGTACGTGGCCGTGCAGTACCACCCGGAGTTCCAGTCGAAGCCCCTGGCTCCGCACCCCCTCTTCGCCGACTTCGTTCGGGCCAGCCTCGACAACCGCCGGGCCCGGCGCGGGGAGGCGGTCCCCGCCCGCGTCTCGGTCGGCGTGCAGTGAGGGCTCTCCTCTCGACCGAGGGCCTCTGGCGCGCCCTCACCCGGGGCAGGGGCCTCTTCCTCATCGCCGGCCCCTGCGTGATCGAGAGCCCGCGCCACCCCCACCGGGTGGCGGCGCGCGTCAAGGAGATCACCTCGCGGCTGGGCATCCCCTACGTTTTCAAGGCGAGCTACGACAAGGCCAACCGCTCGAGCCTCGGGTCCTACCGGGGCCCGGGGCTCGCGCGCGGGCTCGAGATCCTGGCCGGGGTGCGCGAGCGCCATCAGGTTCCGATCCTGACCGACGTCCACGAGGTGGCGCAGGTGGCGGACGCGGCCCGGGTGGCCGACGTGCTGCAGATCCCGGCCTTCCTCTGCCGCCAGACCGACCTCGTGCTCGCGGCCGCCGCCACCGGCAAGATCGTGAACGTGAAGAAGGGCCAGTTCATGGCCCCCTGGGACATGAAGGGCGTGCTCGACAAGGCCGCGTCCACCGGCAACCCGCGGATCATGGTCACCGAGCGCGGCTTCAGCTTCGGCTACAACAACCTGGTGGTGGACATGCGCTCCTTCCCCACCCTGCGCTCGTTCGGCTACCCCGTCGTCTTCGACGTCACCCACAGCGTGCAGCGGCCGGGGGGCCTGGGCGACCGCTCGGGGGGCGAGTCGCACTTCATCGACACCCTCGGTCCGGCCGGGGTGGCGGCGGGAGTGGACGGCCTCTTCATGGAGGTCCACGAGAACCCCGCCCGGGCCCTTTCCGATGGTCCCAACGCGTACCGGCTGGGCCGGCTGGAGCGGCTCCTCAAGCGCCTGCTGAAGGTGCAGCAGGCCGCCCACGGCTGATCCCGCGGCGCCCGCCGTGCGCCCCGTGCTGCTCGCCTGGGCGCTCCTCTCCCTCCTCACCGCGGCCCCCTACCTGCGCGCCTGGCTCGCTCCCCCGCCGGGCACGGCCTTCCTGGGCTTCTTCTACTTCGTCGACGACCAGTACAACTACTTCTCGTACGTCCGGCAGGCGGAGGAGGGCGCGTTCTTCTTCGAGAACGCGCTGGTGCTGGAGCCGCACCCGCGGCGCCTGGTCAACCTGGAATGGTGGTTCGCAGGCCGGCTGTCCGCGGCCCTCGGGGGGCGGCCCTTCCTGGCCTGGCGGCTGCTCGCCCTGACGGGAACGCTCGTGCTCCTCGTCGGGCTGGACCGCTGGCTCCTGGACGCAGGCCTGCCCGAGACCCACCGGCTTCCCGCGCTCATGCTGGTCGGGGTGGGGGGCGGCCTGGGCGGCCTCGCCTGGCGGGCCGCCCTCCTTCCTCTTCCCGACGCGATCGACGTCGTGACCGGCCTCTTTCCGTTCGTCGAGCTCCTGGCCAACCCGCACTTCGTCGCGGGGACGGCGCTTCTCGTCTGGTCGCTCCGGGCCTTCTCGCGCGCCGAGACCGCGCGTGATCACGCGCTGGCCGGGGCCCTGGGCACGGCTCTCGGCCTGGTGCGCCCCTACGACCTCGTCGTGCTGGGGGCGGCGCGCATCCTTGCCGTGCTCGTCACCGCGCCCCCTGGACGCTGGGCCGGGCGGCTGCTGCCCATGCTGACCCTGGCTCCGGCCGCCGTGTACCTGGCCTGGGTGTTCTACGCCATGCCCTGGTTCGGCTCGTTCGGCCTGGCCTACGCGTTGCCCCCGCTCCGGGCGTTCGCAATCGGCCTCGTCCCCGCGGCCCTGCTCGCCCTGCTCGCCACCCAGGCGCCCGCCGGCGGCGGGGCCCGCGCCGCCCGGGCTCACCTCGGGGCCTGGATCGCGGTGGCGTCGCTGATCGTCCTGGTCCGGCCCGTCGGGTTCCCCCTGCAGTTCGCGGTGGGCGTGGGGGCGCCTCTCCTGGCCCTGGGCGCGATCGGGCTCGCGCGCTTCCTTCCGCACGTCACCCTGCTCGCCGCGGGGCTGCTCGGGACGACCGCGCTCGTGGCCCTGGACCTGGTGGGCGGCGACAACCCCCGGTGGTATGTCCCCCCGGAGCGGACCGAGGCGGCCGCCTCCCTCCGCGCGAGCTGCCGCCCGGGCGATCGGGCGCTCACACCGCCCGACATCGGCCTCTATGTCGCCGGCCTCACCGCCTGCAAGCCCTTCACCTCGCACGCGGCCGAGCCGGACCACGAGGCGCGGGCGGAAGCGGTGCGGCGGTTCTACGCGGACAGCACCCCGGGCGAGCGGGAGGCGCTGCTCGACCGCGCCTGCGTCACCCACCTCGCGCTGCCGGGCGATGCCGGGGAGCGTCCCGAGGCCTGGCTCGGCGCGGGAACGCCGTTCCGCCGCAGGGCGATCGTGGGCAGCGGCCCGCGGGGCATCGGCCTCTACGTGCGCGAGGACCGCTCGACCTGCGTGGAGGCCGCTTCTTGATCCCCCGGGGTTCCTGGCGTCCGGTCCTCCTGGCCTGGGCGCTCCTGAGCACGCTCACCGCCGCGCCCTACGTGCGCGCCTGGCTCACCCCTCCCGCGGGCAAGGCCTTCCCGGGCGTCTTCTATTACGACGATGATCAGTACAACTACCTCTCCTACGTGGAGCAGGCCGAGCGGGGCGCTTTCCTGTTCGCGAACAAGCTGGTCCTGGAGCCGCACCCACGGCTGATCGTGAACCTCGAATGGTGGCTGGTCGGCCGCCTGTCCGCCCTGCTGGGGGGCCGGCCGTTCGTGGCCTACCGTCTGGTGTGGCTGGCCGCCTGCTTCGCTCTCCTCGTGGGCCTGGATCGGTGGCTCGACGCCGCGGGGCTTCCCGCCCCCCATCGACTCCCGGCGCTCATGCTCGTGGGCCTCGGTGGGGGCCTGGGCGGGCTCGCGTGGCGGGCGGGTCTCGTCCCCATCATGGACGCGATCGACGTCCGCACCGGCCTCTTCCCGTTCCTGGAGCTGCTGGCCAATCCCCACTTCGTGGTCGGCACGATGCTCCTCGTGTGGTCCCTCTGGGCGTTCCACCGCGCGGAGAGCCCCCGTGGGTACGCGGGCGCCGCCCTCCTCGGCACCGTGCTCGGCCTCGCGCGCCCCTACGACATCTTCCTGCTCGCGGGAGCGCGCGGTCTCGCCGTGCTCCTCACGGAGCCGCGTCGCGACTGGCTGCGCCGTCTTCTTCCCCTTCTCGGGCTGGCCCCCGGCATGGTCTACCTGGTGTGGGTCTACTCCTGGTTCGCCTCGTTCGGCGACCCCTACGTCTTCCCCCCGTTGCGCGCGTTCCTGGTCGCGCTGGCCCCGCCGGCCCTGCTTCTTCTCATTCCCGGGAAGGCGCCCGACCCGGGAGCTCGGAACGCCCGCCTGCACCTGGTGGCCTGGATGGTCGTGGTGTTCTTCGTCCTCCTGCTGCGGCCGCTGGCCTTCCGTCTGCAGTTCCTGGCCGGCCTCGGCGCGCCCCTCCTGGTCCTGGGTGCGCTCCGGCTCGCCCGCTTCCCGCCCGCCGCCACCCTCCTCGCGGCGATCCTGCTCTCCTCGAGCTCCCTGATCGCCCTGGAGCTCCTGTTCGAGGACGAGGCCGACTGGTACGTGCCCCGGGAGAGACTCGAAGCGGCGAGTGTGCTGCGGGCCAGCTGCCGACCCGGAGACCTCGCCCTGACCCCGCCCGACATCGGCCTCTACGTCACGGGCCTCACCGCCTGCCGCGCGTTCGTCTCGCACTCCCTGGCCCCGCATTTCCCCGAGCGCGACCAGGTCGCGCGGCGCTTCTTCGAAGCGAGCGCCCCGGCGGAGCGCGCGGCCACGCTCGACCGTCTCTGCATCACCCACGTGACGCTGCCGGGCGACGCCGGAGAGCGGCCGGCGGCCTGGCTGGGCGAGGCCACCCCTTTCCGGCGCCTGGCGGTGGTGGGCCGCGAGCCGGGGCGGATCGGTGTCTACGCCCGGGCGGACCGCTCGCCCTGCGCCGATCGTTCATCGACTCCCTAGCTCCGCGCCTCCCGGCCTCCCCTTGCTTTCGCGGCAGGGCCGCTCCTAGGATGGGCGGATGCCCAGAGACACGGCTCGCCGCGTGCTCGAGATCGAGGCCCAGGCCATCCTGGACCTCGCACCCCGCCTCGACGAGAGCTTCGACCGGGCGGTGGAGCTGCTCTACGCCTGTGCCGGACGGGTGGTGGTGACGGGCATGGGCAAGAGCGGGCTCATCGCCCAGAAGATCTCGGCCACCCTCGCCTCCACGGGCACGCCGTCGCTCTACCTCCACCCGGTCGAGGCCGCGCACGGCGACCTGGGGCGGATCGTGAAGGGCGACGTCCTCCTCGCGATCTCCGCCAGCGGCGACACCGAGGAGATCCTCGCCCTGGTGCCGCAGGTGAAGCGCCTGGGCTCGCCCCTCGTGGCCCTGACCGGCAACCCCCGCTCCTCCCTGGCCCAGGCCGCGGACGTGAACCTCGACGTCTCGATCCGCCAGGAGGCCTGCCCGCTCGGCCTCGCCCCGACGGCCTCCACCACCGCCGCCCTGGCCATGGGCGACGCCCTGTCCATGGCCCTCATCGAGCGGCGCGGCTTCACGGTGGACGATTTCGCGGTGCTCCACCCCGGGGGCCGCCTGGGCAAGAAGCTCCTCCGGGTGGAGGACCTCATGAGCACGGGCGAGAAGATCCCCCGGGTGTCCCCGGAGACGGTCATGAAGGACGTGCTCTTCGAGATGACGCGGAAGCGCCTGGGCCTCACCACCGTGACCGCTCCCGACGGGCGCCTCCTGGGCATGATCTCGGACGGGGACCTGCGCCGGCAGATGGAGCGCCACGGCTACACCCTCCTCGACAAGACCGCGGCCGAGTGCATGACCCGGAGCCCGGTCCTCATCGGAAGGCGGGAGCTGGCCACCCGCGCCCTCGACGTGATGGAGGGCCGGAAGATCACCGCCCTCCTGGTGACCGACGCCGAGGGGCGCATCGAGGGGGTCGTCCACCTCCACGACCTGTGGAAGACCGAGATGATATGAGCAAGGACGAGGCCCTGGCCGAGCGCTGCCGCGCCCTGAAGCTCATCCTCACCGACGTGGACGGCGTCATGACCGACGGCACCGTGCTCCTGCTCCCGGACGGCGGCGAGGCCAAGGCCTTCCACACCCGCGACGGCCTGGCCGTGGTGCTCGCCCACCACGTGGGCCTGCGCACCGGCCTCGTGTCGGGCCGGGTCTCGGAGGTGGTAGCGCGCCGCGCCGCCGAGCTGCGCATGGCGGTGGTGCGCCAGGGCGTGCGCGACAAGGGAGCGGCCCTGCGCGAGATCCTCGCCGAGCAGGGGCTCTCCGCGCACGAGGTGGCCTACATCGGGGACGACGTCAACGACCTCCCCATCATGAACGCGGTGGCGCTGTCCGCCGCCCCCGCGGACGCGCCGCTCGAGGTGCGCTCCGAGGCCTTCATGGTCATGGACGCGGGGGGCGGCCGAGGCTGTCTGCGCGAGTTCGTGGAGGCGATCCTGCGGGCGCGGGGGGACTGGGAGCGGGCCGCGGCCGTCGTGGGCACGAGCCCCCCCGCCGGAGGATGACCGACACTGCTCTCCTCGCCGCCGCCCTGGCGGCGATCGCGGGAGGCCTGGCGGCGGCCGCCTGGACGCGGAGCCGCCGCCGCGGGGAGCGCGGCGACCGCTTCCGCACCTCGCCCCACTACACCCAGGGCCTGCACTATCTCACCGCCGGCCAGCTGGAGCCCGCCATCAGCGAGCTCACGAAGGTCACGCGCGAGGAGCCGGGGGCGGTGGACGTGGTGCAGGTGCTGAGCCACCTGCTCCGGGAAGCGGGGCAGGTGGAGAGGGCCATCCAGCTTCACCAGGGGCTGCTGGCCCGCGGCGACCTCACCCGGGCGGAGCGCGCCTACGTCCTGGCCGCCCTCGGCACGGACTTCCGCAAGGCCGGCTTCCTGGACCGCGCCACGCGCGCCTACGCGGAGGCCCTGGAGGTGGACCCGCGCAACCTCCAGGCCCTGGTCGGCCAGCAGAAGCTCTTCGAGGAGCAAGGGCAATGGCAGGAGGCCTACGAGGTACAGACCCGCCTGGCCCGCCTGCGCAAGACCGACGACGCCCTGGTGCTGGCCCACCTCCAGGCGGAGCTGGGCCGGGAGGCGCTTCGGGCGGGACGGCGCGAGGCCGCGGAAGCCGCCTTCCAGGCGGCGCTCGCCCTGGACCGTCGCGTGTTCCCGGCCCACCTCGGCCTCGCCGAGCTGTTCGCGGAGAGCGACCCGAGGCGCGCGGCCGCCATCCTGGAGGATGCGATCGCCGTCACCCCCGAGCGCGCCTATCTCGCCTTCGAGCCCCTGGTCCGCGCCTATACGGCCTGCGGCGAGCCCTCGCGGTTCGCGGCCGTCTGCGAGCGGCTGATCCGCCAGGACTCGCGCGACTGGCGTGCCCGGGTGGCCCTGGCCCGTCAGCTCCGGGTCGAGGGCAAGCCGGAGGAGTCCTTGGGCCTGCTCCTGCGCGCCGTGGAGGCCAACCCCCAGGTGCTGCTCGTCCACCTCGAGGCCTGGCGTACCCTCCGTGCCCTGGGCGTGGTCGGCGAGGCGGAGGCGCGCTACGTGGCCGTGGCCGAGGAGTCGGCCTTCTACGTGGACCCCCACATCTGCACGGCCTGCCGCTACCGCGCGGACGACATGCTCTGGCGCTGCCCGCATTGCCACGAGTGGGACACCTTCGTGGAAGAGCGGCTGGGGCCCGCGGCCGGCCGCTGACGGCTCACGACGGCCGGGGGCGCCCCAGGGCGCGAACCGCCTCCCGCGCCGGGGCGGGCGCCGTCTCCGGTGCGACGCCCACGGCCAGGCCCACGAGGGCCCCCGCCAGCCCCGGATCGAGACCGGCCTCGCGCGCGGCTCGCCGAGCCGCCTCGGGATGTCGCGCGTGATCGAAGGCCGCCCGCAGGGCGCCCTCGACCTCGACGGGAGGCGGTGCCCCCGCCCAGGTCTCGGCTTCGGCCCGCCAGATCTCGAGCCGGCCCTGCGAACCCTCCAGCGGGGCTCGACCCCGCGCGACGTCCAGGAGGGCGAGGGCGGCGAGTCCCGCGGCCGCGACCGACTCCGGGTCGGGGTGGGTCAGGCGCGCGAGGGAAGCCGCGGCCGAGAGCAGGAATGGCGGGTCGGCGCCCCCGCGCGCGAGCGCCCAGAGCACGAGAGGGCCCGCGAGGCTCTCGGGACCGGGATCGCGCGCGTCCCCGTCCCGAGCACGCCGGTACCACGGCCCGTCGCCCGCCGGCACCAGCATCGCCGCGACTCGCTCCAATTCCAGGCCGCCCACGGCGGCGATCTCCGCGAGCAGCCCCAGGGGATCGAGGCCGCGCGGCCCCCGCGCGGGTCCGTGCACGAGGAGGCCCAGGGCGCGCTCGGGCGGCAGCTCGATCGTCGGAGGGCGGGACGGCGCCAGGTCGGCCAGCTCTCGGGCCAGCCGGTCGGCCTTCGCGTTCGTCTCCGCGACCGTACCCGAGGTGTCCAGGCGCCAGTGGCCGAAGGCGCGCTTCTCGTCGATCGGCATCTGGGCCTGGAGACGCGCCGTCGCCGCCTCCTCGGTGAGCCCGTCGCGGGCCTGGAGCCGGCGCCGCTGCTCCTCGGCCGCGCAGTGGACGACCACCAGCCGGTCGAAGCGAAGGTGCAGGCCGGTCTCCACCAGGAGGGCCGCGTCGGTGACGAACAAGGCCCCCCGGCCCGAGTGGAGGGCGGCCCGGCGCGCCTCCTCGGCCCGCACCTTCGGATGGACGATCGCGTTCAACCGCGCGCGGGCCTCGGGATCGGCGAAGACGCGCGCGCCGAGCGCCTGGCGGTCGACGCGGCCGTCCGGCCCCAGGGTCCCGCCGCCGAACGCGGCCACCACCTCCTCGTACGCGGCGCCGCCCGGCTCCATCGGCTCGTGGGCCACGGAGTCGAGGTCGCGGGTGGGAACGCCACCCTCCGCGAGCCGGCCCAGGACCTGGGACTTGCCGCAGGCGATCCCGCCGGTCAGACCGACCCTGAGCATCTCCCGGGCCCGATCATCGAGGTGAGCCGCCCCCCGCCGCCCGCACGGTGTTCTTCATCAGGAGGGCGATGGTGAGCGGCCCCACCCCCCCGGGGACGGGGGTGAGCGCGGAGGCGACCTCCGCCACCGCGGGGGCATTGACGTCGCCCAGGAGCGCGTAGCCCTTCTTCTCGAACTCGGGCCAGCGGGACGGCTCGAGCAGCCCGCGCAACCGTTCCGCATCCTCCACCCGGTTCATCCCCACGTCCACCACCACCGCCCCGGGCTTGACGTGCTCCGCGCCCACCAGGCCCGCGTGACCGATCGCCGCCACCAGGATGTCCGCCTCCCGGGCCACCGCCTCCAGGTCGCGGGTGCGCGAATGGCAGACCGTGACCGTGGCGTCGGCGTGGAGGAAGAGCAGGGCCAGGGGCTTGCCCACGATGTCGCTGCGTCCGATCACCACCACGCGCCGGCCCGCCACCTCGATGCGGTTCCGGGCCAGGAGCTCCATGATCCCGGCCGGGGTGCAGGGGACGAAGCGCGGGCGCTTCTGCACGAGCCGGCCCACGTTCTCGGGGTGGAAGCCGTCCACGTCCTTGGCGGGGTCCACGAGGTCCAGCACCCGGACGGCGTCGACGTGCCGGGGCAGCGGGAGCTGCACCAGGATGCCGTGGATCTCTCGCCTCCGGTTGTACTCCTCCACGACCCGCAGCACCTCTTCCGTCGTCGCCGAGGCGGGGAGGCGGCGGGTCTCGTGGTGGATCCCCAGCTCCTCGCAAGAGCGCGTCTTGCTCGCCACGTAGACCGCCGAGGCGGGGTCCTGCCCCACGAGGACGACGCCGAGGCCCGGGCGGTCCCCTCGCTCCGCCAGACGCGCGATCTCCCCGCGCAGCTCGTCCTTGATCGCGCGCGCGATGGTCGCGCCCTCGAGTCGGGTCGCCGTCATGCCGCCCGGATGTTACCTCAGCGCGTCGGGCCTCGCGGGTCCGACCAGGAGCCGGTGCTCCGCGGGCCGAGGGTCGCCGCTCCGGATGCGCGCACGCGGAGCATAGCGCGCGGAAGGAGGCAAAGGCGGCAGCGCCTCGGGCCACTCGTCCAGCACCGCCACCTCCCCCGAGGCGACCTGACGCACGATCACGAGCTCGCTCCAACCGTACAGGCTGGCGGGAACGCGCCAGGGCCCCTGGATCGACTCGTAGGGGACCGACCGTATGCCGTCGGCCTCCACCTGGATCGGGTAGAGGAACGGGACGGCCCCCCAGACGCTTCCCCGCGCGCGCCCCTCGTAGAGGTAGTCGACCGCGTGCTGGAACGTGAAGGCCGCCGGCCAGGCTCCCGCCTCGTCCAGGAGGAGCACGAAGGTGTGGGGCTCGAGCTGGGGCGCTTCCCGGGTGAGGCCGAAGAGGCTGCGGTCCTGCGCGGCCCAGTAGCTCTTCGCGTCCCACGCGCGCTGGAGGGCCGCCGTTCGCCCCGCCCCCATCGCCACCAGGGATCCGGCGAGGAGGGCCACGGCGGGGGCGCCCCCTCTCCGGGGAAGGCGGTCCGCGATTCCCGCCACGACCGCGGCCAGGAAGAGAGCGATCCCCGGCGCCGACAGGATCTGCATGCGCGCAGGGGTCAGGATCCGAGGGCTCAGGACCATGACGCCGTGGGCGAGGGCCGCCATTCCCAGCCCGATCCCCGCCATCCTGAGCGCGGCCGCGAGAGACAGCTCTGGCTCTTCGACTTCGCCGCGGCGGACCAGGACCCAGGCGACCACGAACGCCGCCCCCGCCGCGGCCGCCACCGGGGCGAGCAGCTCGGAGGGAGACGGCAAGGCCAGCGGCCCCAGTTGGAACCCGAGCTGGCGGAGGAGCCGGGACCCGACCCGCCAGGGATCCGGATCGAAACCGAGCGCCGCGACCTGATACGAGCCGGGCCGGCCGGGGAGGAGGGGGACCGCCGCGAAGAGGGCTCCGGCCAGCGTGGTGACTCCCCACACGGCGGACCACCGCACGCGCGTCCGCCGGTCGAGCCCCGGGGACAGCCAGGGAAGGAGGACGGCCCCGAGGACGAGCCCGGCCGTCGCCTCCAGTCCGCGGATCATCAGGAACCCGATCGCCGAGGCCACCCCGAGGCCAAGCC
>Ga0070694_100002379_pt1 | contig 11121 bp, 9 predicted proteins | sample KBSK1251metaG_FD_65470 | JGI IMG/M metagenome (GOLD analysis project Ga0070694, IMG submission 65470) | Corn, switchgrass and miscanthus rhizosphere microbial communities from Kellogg Biological Station, Michigan, USA - KBS K1-25-1 metaG | ecosystem: Host-associated > Plants > Roots >... | reverse complement strand
TTTTGTTTGCAATTCAGTTGCTCTGAAACACTTGCGTGAAAAATCAGGAGGTTTCCCTTGCGCGGTCGGAGCCCAACCGGTGCGTAGGGTGTTCAAATGAATATTTGTTTCTGAAAGTGGAGAATTCAACTATGCAAAAACTTTGGTCCTTATTAGTGGCCTGTTGCCTCAGTCTGGCGGCAGTAAGCGTCCTCGGGCAGGACGTGCAAACGAAAGGAATGATCGGTGGCACCGTTACTGATGCTACCGGCGCTGCCGTTCCTGGAGCTAAGGTGGTAGTAACAGGTCAAACAGGTGAAAGAACTGGCACGACAAACGAAGGCGGGATCTTCAGAATTGAAAACCTGGAGCCCGGAACGTACACAGTGCGCGTTGAGCAGACCGGCTTCAAGGCCGCGGTGGCGAACAATGTCACCGTCAACGTCGGTCGCGAGTCAACACTGAACCTCAAACTGGAACCGGGCGAGATCACTGCTACGGTCGACGTCACTACGACAGTAGGCGGCATCGATCAACAAAGCACATCGACCGGTCAGAACCTCAACGATCAACTATTCCAGAACGTTCCCGTTCAGCGACAGGTGTCGAGTCTGTTTTATCTTTCGCCCGGCGCAACCGACAGTATCAACGGCGGTCGTGACAACCCGTCGGTAGCCGGCGGTTCCGCACTCGACAATCTTTACATCGCTGACGGCGTGAACATCACAAACTCTGCATTTGGTGGTATTGGAACTTTCTCGCGCTCTTACGGCGCGTTAGGAACCGGCATCAACACCTCGTTCATCAAGGAAGTCCAGGTGAAGACGGGCGGGTTCGAACCGCAGTATGGCCAGTCGATCGGCGGTATCGTGAACATCATCACTCAATCGGGTGGCAATGAGTATCACGGTTCGCTCTACGGGTTCGCACGGCCAAGCGCATTTGAAGCGACGCGTCGTCAGGCTGACGATACACGCGTCAACAAGCAGGGTAGTTTACTTCATGAAGAGAACTACGACGTCGGCGCGGATCTCGGTGGTTATGTTCCGGGCCTGAAAGACAAACTGTTCTTCTTCGGATCTTTCAACCCAACTGTTCGGCGTGAGATCGTTAGCGGCGTGCGAGCAAACGCAGCAGACATCGCTGCGGGTAACGAATCAATCGTCAACTCCGGACTGTTCACTCAACGTGGCGAATTTGCACGGCGTTATCGCACCTATAACTACGCCGGCAAACTCGATTGGGTGATGAATCCGAATCATCAACTTACGTTCTCGATTTTCGGCGACCCGACGAAGACAAATCTCTCGTCGTTTGCTTTTCTGAATATCGACAACAACACTGCCGATAGCGTTCTCGACTACGGCACACGCAACTGGGCTTTCCGTTACAACGGTTCGCTCTCTCCGAGCTGGACTCTCAACTCGTCGTTCAGCCAGGGTCGAAGCCATTTCAACGAAACCGGCTTTGCCGACATTAACCAGATCGCCATCAGGAACCCGATCGATCCGGTTCGCGGTAACTTCACTGCGGTCGGCCGTGGATTCTTCGAACCTACCGAAAGTACAAACTGGAAGTGGGACATCAACACCGCCAAGATCTGGAACATGTGGGGACAGCACACGGTCGGCGTTGGTTACACTTACCAGCGCTCGCTTTATTCAGGCAGCCGCGAACGCAGCGGGCCTCGGTTCACGATTCCTACGACGAACGCGATTGGAACTCCCGCAGACGAGCTCGGCATTCCCGACTTCGCAGCGGGACAACAGTTCAACGTTCAGTTTCGCCTGCGAGCGCAGTCTGCTGCCTGCACCTTGTGTCCGTTGTTCAACGTACGCGGCACTGAAGTGCCCGTGTCGTTGCAGGTGTTCCGTGGTGAATTTGGACCACCCACCTTCGATACTCGAGCCAACTACAACGCCGGTTACGTTCAGGACACGTGGCGCATCAACAAGTACGTGACCGCACTCCTCGGTCTGCGAGATGAGCAGGAAAGAGTTATCGGCAGTCCGAACTCAGTTACAGGAGCCCGGTATGCCTATAGCTTCACCGATCAGTGGGCGCCGCGACTCGGCGTTAGTGTTGACCCAACCGGCAAGGGCAACATCAAGGTCTATTATAACTTTGGTCGCTTCTTCGAATTCCTGCCGCTCGACGCTGCTGAGCGTTCGTTGTCGCAAGAGCTCGACTTCATCGGCGCTCGTTTCGCTCCGGCGTTCACAATCAATGGCGCGGGTCAAAGAATCGTGACGCTAGATGCTAATGGCGCTCCGATACCGGTGATCGATGCCGCTCACTTGCTGAGTGGAACCGATGCTGCCGGTGGTTTGACTAACGCCATCAGCGTTTCAGCTTCAGATCTCAGCGCGATTACGGCCGGCACCAAGCTCGGCTTCCAGGATGAGCACATCTTCGGTGCTGACTTCCAGTTGCCGAAGAACTTCGTGTTGTCGGTGCGTTATCAGTACCGCAACCTGAAGCGCGTGATTGAAGACATGGCCGTGCTTTCGCCTGAAGCGGCGAATGCCGGCATCGGTCAGACGTTCTTTATCGGCAACCCGAGCTCCCGGCTCGATGCAGCCACGAACATCCAGCAGTTTACATTTCCAATCGGTGGCACTGCGCCAGCGGGCTGCACTTCCGGAATTGAATCGGAAGTTGACGATCCCGTTACGGGTGCTCCAATTGCAAACGTGTGCTTCGGAAGCGTCGGCATCAATCCGATTACCGGCGGCTCCGTTAACACTCCTGACGGTATTCCCGATGGCTTCGCCGATCCCGTTCGGAAATACAGGGCGTTTGAGTTTGAGTTGAACAAACGCTTCTCGAACAACTGGCAACTGTTGTCGAACTTCCGCATTGCCTCTTTGCGTGGCAATTACGAAGGTCACTTGCGCAACGACAACGGTCAAACAGACCCCGGCATTAGTTCGCTGTTCGACTTCACGCAGGGAGACTTCAACTTACTCGGCGATCAATTCCAGGTCGGGTATTTGAATACTGACCGGCGTTTTGTCTCGAACATCTATGCGAGCTACGGGTTCAGTAAAGACCGGACCGGCTTTAACTTGAGAGCGCTGCAAGGGCTGAATCTTGGTTTGGGATTCCACATGGAATCGGGCATTCCGATCAGCGAGTTCTTACCGCATCCTGTTTACCTGAACGCTGGTGAGGTTCCGGTGGGCGGTCGCGGCAAGCTCGGACGCACGCCTTTCTTCAGCCAACTCGATCTGCACGCGGATTATCCGTGGGTGATCAACGACCGTGCAAAGATCAGTTTCATTGCTGACTTCTTTAACGTAACCAACAACCGGCGGCTGCGCTTGCCGGATCAGTTCCGTCAACTCGATCTTGGCGAAAACAATCCGGACTTCCTGCAACCGTCGATCATCAGTTTGACCTCTGGTTTCCACTTACCTTTCTCCATGCGGTTGGGAGCTCGTTTTGAGTTTTAACTTCTAAGCAGGAGATTGTTTTACGGGAGGGAAGCTATTCCCTCCCATTTTTCTTTGCAGTAGAATCGGTGGCGCATCGTTTCACTTCCTGCCTTTTCGGAGACACGCCATGATTAGCACGAGAATAATGTTGCTTTGCGCGAGCATCATCGGGATAGCGCTTTGTCAGTTTGTGATTCTCGGCCAGGTGACATCGTCGCCGACGACTGCGACGGTCGAGATTCACGGACAGGTTCGCTTTGTTGAAGGTGGAGCACCGGCAGCGAACGTGCTGGTGCGACTCGAGAGTTACGATAGTGGTGGTTCGATTAGTGAAGCGTTTACTGATCGGTTGGGGAAGTTCAGATTTACGGGGTTGCCACCGGCGCAGTATTCGGTTCGTGTTCGTCAGGAGGGTTATCGCGACGCACAGCAGAACGTCGACATGACGACGACTTCGAACGGTCTCGTGATGCTGCAACTTTCACGCGACGTTTCGGGTCCTAACAAATCGATGATGGGAAGTATCGATGCACACGTGCCGGCGGCGGCGCAGAAGGAATTTGATAAAGGTGTCGCGGCGTTGGATCAAGGTGGAAAAGACAAGCTGACGTTTGCAGTGAAATGTTTTGAGAAGGCCGTTACGATCTATCCGCAGTTTGTTGAAGCGCGGTTGAGACTCGGGACCGGGTACATGGATCTCGAGCAGTGGGACAAAGCGGAGAAGGCGTTGCTGGCGACGCTTGAAGTGGATCCGAAAGCGTTCAATGCGCTCTTCGCGTTGAGTGAGATCTATTTACGCGAGAACAAGATCTCCGACGCTGAAAAAGTGTTGACTAAAGGACTCGCGGTTCAGGACGCGTCGTATCTTGGTCACCTGAACCTCGCGCGTGTTTACTGGGAGAAGTCGCGTGAGATCAAAGATCTCGCGCAGGCAAAACCCGCGCTCGAGAAATCATACGAAGAAGTGAAACGCGCCTTGATTTTGAACCCTGGCCTCGGCAGCGCTCATTTACTTAAAGGCAACCTTCTTCTACGCGTCGGCCGCGCGAATGATGCCGTGACGGAGTTCAACGAATACCTTCGTTTAGAACCCAACGGCCCCTTCGCGACCGAGACCCGCACCCTCGTCGACAAGATTAAGAAAGCAACATCCCAAAGCCGCGGATAAGATTTCACGCAAAGACGCAAAAGGTTCTCTTCGCGCCTTTGCGTCCTCTTTACGCCTTTGCGTGAAATCTTCTATCGAATCTTACGTGTGGCGGCGTAGAGGGCGAGGGCGCTGCCGCCGACGAATAACAACGCGCCGCCAACGACGCGTGCCTGGTTGGGAATCTGGCGGATGCTGCCAGTGTCACTAATAACAACCGCTGCTTTCGGTTCGATGTAGAGAGTTCGGTAAGTTATCACGCCACCCGCGGTAGCAACGATTATCCCGACAATGAGCAGCAATACTTTCACTTCCCCTTGAATGCCGCTTTGCGCTTCTCGAGAAACGCGCTTACGCCTTCGTCCTTGTCTTCCGTCGAGAAGCACAGCGCAAACAGATCAACTTCACGTCGCAAGCCTTCATCGAGACTTGAACGAGACGCAATCTTCACTGCCTCTTTCGCGAGCTGCAACGCGATCGGACTCTTGTCCGCAATGCGGTTCGCGATCTCCATCGTCTTCGCCTCGAGATGCGCCGCGGGCACAACGTGATTCACGAGGCCAATAGAGAATGCCGTCGCAGCGTCAATGATCTCACCCGTGAGAATCATCTCCATCGCTTTGCCTTCACCAACCAGTCGCGTGAGTCGTTGCGTGCCACCACCACCGGGAATGATCCCGAGATTGATCTCCGGTTGACCAAACGAGGCCGTTTCACTCGCGATACGAATGTCGCACGCGAGCGCGAGTTCGCAACCGCCACCGAGACAGTAACCATTGATCATCGCGATCACCGGCTTCGGAAAAGTATCGATCGCAGTAAACAACGATCGGCCCATCATCACGTCGCGCTGGGTGATCGAAGTGCGACCCGCAAACTCCCCGATATCCGCGCCGGCAATAAAAGCCTTGTCACCCGCGCCAGTAAAGACAACTACTCCGACCGAAGCATCGTCGCGCAGTTCTTCCAACAGCGCCGCGCCTTCTTCGCGAGTTTTGATGTTGAGAGCATTTCGTTTATCCGGGCGATTGATCGTGATGATAGCGACGCGCTCGCGTTTTTCGAGCAGCAGTGTCTCGTAAGTTTGTGACATCAGACTCCAGTTATATTGTTGATTAAACTTGTTCGGAGGGCGGAGCTTCAGGATCGCTGGTCGCGGCAGGTTGTTCGTCGGCAACCCACGACACGAACAGCCGTAGCCAGTTCTCAGTGGGTTCCGCAATCTGCACTCCAACTCGCGCTGTACCGTAAATCGCCGGCGCAACTCTGACCACTAACGCCGTCGCTTCGATCGGCGTGCCATCGGGCCGGTGCGCGCGCAGGTACAATCGTTCGCCGCGATTAACCTTCTGGTTCAAATGGAAGAGCGCGCCTGAAGTGGAAATGTCGTCAGTTTCCGTTGGCTCACTCCAGGCAGAGCCGTCTTCTGCGCGACCCGAAATCACGATCGGCAGTCGCAATGACATCCTTAAAGCAAACCGTCTCTCTTCGTTGTTATAGGGCGTACTCATCGTTAATCAGGACGACTGCGCGCGCTGCGCGTCTTCTTTGGTCCAATCGTAAAAGCCCTGACCCGTTTTCTTTCCCAACTTCCCTTCACTCACCATCCGTTTCAAAACTTCAGGTGGTCTAAATGTTTCGGAGCCGAGTTCGCGATGAAGATATTCGGCGATGTTGAGTCGCACGTCGAGCCCAACCAGGTCGGTCAACTTCAACGGTCCCATCGGATGGTTGTAGCCAAGCTCCATCGCCGTGTCGATATCCTGCACACTGGCCACACCCTGTTCAAACATCCGCATCGCTTCGAGACCAAGCGCCACGCCCAATCGACTCGACGCAAAGCCCGGAACGTCCTTGACGACGATCGGTTCCTTGCGCATCTTACGGCCAACGTCAGTGACTGTCTGTACAGTTTCAGCGCTGGTCCTTTTTCCAACAACAATTTCAAGCAGCCGCATGATGTGCACCGGGTTAAAAAAGTGCATGCCAATGACAGCTTCGGGGCGTTTTGAAGAACCGGCTATCTTCGTTATGGACAGCGACGACGTATTGCTCGCGAAAATGAAAGGGTGGTCGGAGGCGGATTCCAATTGCCGGAGCACTTCCTTCTTTAACTCGAGTTGCTCGGGCGCGGCCTCAATGATGAGATCTGCTGCGGCACACTCTTTCAGGTTCGTTGTTCCATGAATCCGCTGCAAGGCGCGGTCGCGATCGTCTTCAGTCAACTTGCCGCGCTGAATTCCTTTGACAAGGTTGCTATCGATCGCTGCAACTCCGCGCGCCAGCGACTCGCGATCCACGTCGTTCAGCAAGACCCGAAAACCCGCAGTCGCGGCAACCTGGGCAATGCCATGTCCCATTGTGCCCGCGCCGATAACGGCAATGCGCTCAATCGATTTCGAACCGCTTCCTGGGCTGCTCATCTCGCGGAGAACCGGGCTCACACACGGTTCGACTACCCCAATATCCGTAGTTATACTATACGGTCAACCGAAAAGGCTATACTCTCTGCGCCCTTTGCGGTTCTCCGCCTCCTTGGCGTTAAGAAAGGACTTCACGCAGGGAACGCCGAGAACCGCAGAGGAGGCAGAGAGAATCATTATGGATAACGAAACGATCAAAAGAGATGTCGTCATCATCGGATCCGGGCCCGCCGGGCTCACGGCGGCGATTTACACGGCGCGCGCAAGTTTGAAGCCGTTGTTGATCGATGCTCCCGCTGATGCGCACAAACAGACGACGCCGGGCGGTCAGTTGATGATCACGACCGACGTGGAAAACTATCCCGGTTTTTCAGAAGGCATTCAGGGACCGGACCTGATGGCTGAGTTTCGCAAGCAGGCCGAACGCTTCGGAACTGAATTCATGGAAACGTGGATCACTGAAGTCGATCTGTCGGAACGTCCGTTTACGCTCTACACAGAAAATAAGACCATCGTGACGGAGACTCTGATCATCGCTTCGGGTGCTTCAGCGAAGTGGCTGGGCATTCCGGGTGAAGCAAAAGTGCCGAATGGGTTTGGTGGTAACGGAGTTTCAGCGTGCGCGACTTGTGATGGTCCGCTGCCGGCATTTCGAAACAGGACGCTGGTCGTGGTTGGCGGTGGCGATACAGCGATGGAAGAAGCGACGTTTCTGACGCGTTACGCGGCTAAAGTTTACGTTGTTCATCGTCGCGACAAGTTGCGGGCGTCGAAGATCATGCAGGAGAAGGCGTTTCGAAACGAGAAGATCGAGTTTATCTGGAACACGGCGCTCGAAGAGATTCTTGGGACGCAGGAACATGGCGTCACCGGTGTTCGTCTGCGCAATTTGCAAACGGATGAGGTGCGCGATTTTGAATGTTCCGGCGTGTTTATCGCGATCGGACACAAACCGAACACGGAGTTGTTCAAGGGGCAGTTGGAGATGGACGAGATTGGTTATTTGAAGACTTCGGGCCACTCGACTGCGACTAACATTCCCGGCGTTTTTGCGTGCGGCGACGTGCAGGATTCAGTTTACCGGCAAGCGATCACGGCGGCTGGAACTGGTTGCATGTCGGCGATCGACGCGGAACGTTTTCTGGACCACCTGCCGGTTGCGATGCCGACCGGAGACGAGATCACGATCGAAGGCGAACACATCACGCCGGATCACCAGGCGATCATCACACCCGACGGTCACATGATTCTGAATCGAGAATAGACCCACAAAAAGGCACATAAGGCACACAAAGAAGAAATTCATTTCTATGCTTTTGTGCCCTTTTGTGGCTCACAATAAGACTATTGAATCATCTCTCTCGCGGTGGTGTGGCGCGGTCCGGGATTGAGGGCAAGGCTCGCAATAAGCACCGAGACGTTTCAGCCGATCCTCACATTCGTTGCACCGCAACGCCAAACCAAGCTGACGCAGAGATTCGAGCAGCGGTACTAGCAATTGTCCACGATCAGTCAGCGAGTATTCGATGTGCGGTGGATTGCCGCCGAAGTCAGTTCGATCAACTAAACCATCCTTCTCCATATCGCGCAGACGCCCAACCAGCGTTCGACTACTGATCGGAAAAAGACTGTTCAGCAATTCCATCGTTCGCTTTGGCCTACCGAGCAACTCACGCACGACCAGCATCGTCCACTTGTCACCGAGCATCTGCAACGCTCCGGTGATCGGACAGCCATCGAGTTCGCGTCGTTTCATCGCGGCTATGGTCTCAGGTTGATGTTGTAAGTTTTGATCTTGGAATTCAGTGTTGTGGCGTTCATGCCGAGCAAACGCGCGGCGCGCGACTGGTGCCCGCCTGTTTGCTCGAGCGCGCGCCGGATCAGATCGATTTCAAAGCGACGGACTTCTTCGTAGAAATTAATGCCGCGTCCGATGTCGCCGACGGCAGCGTTACTTGCGCCGTCGTGGTGACCAGAAACCACCGACTTCGGATCGCTGATCTCAGTTCGCAAACACTCCTTCGTGATCTCGTCACCCGGCGCAATCACCACCGCTCGCTCGATCGTGTTTTCCAGCTCACGCACGTTCCCAGGCCACGAGTACGCTTCAAGCAACGCCAGCACTTCGGGCGCGAGTTGCTCTGAGACATTGCGCGCGTTCTCTTCGTTGTACTTCTGAATAAAGTGTTGGGCCAACGGCAAGATATCCTCGCGACGATCGCGCAAAGGCGGCAACTCGATCGGTACCACCGCGAGACGATAATAAAGGTCTTCGCGGAAAGTTCCCTGCCTCACCGCTTCTTTGAGATCGATGTTCGTCGCCGCGATGATACGAACGTCAACTCGACGCGGCGCCGTATCGCCAAGCGGCGTGAACTCGCGTTCCTGGATCACGCGTAACAATCGGACCTGTGTTTCGGGCGGGATGTCGCCAATCTCGTCGAGAAAGATCGACCCGCCGTCGGCAACTTCAAACAGTCCCTTCTTCGCCGCGACTGCGCCGGTAAACGCGCCACGAGTGTGACCAAACAACTCCGACTCGAGCAGCTCTGAAGGAATGTTTGAACTGTTGACTGTTACAAAAGGACGGCCGGCGCGCGTGCTCGCCTCGTGAATCGCTTTCGCGATCAACTCCTTACCAGTTCCGCTTTCGCCGGTTATCAAAACAGTCGATCGCGCCGGTGCGACCTGCTCGACGAGGCGAAAGACCTCCTGCATGATGTCGGAGCGGCCGATGATCTCGCCGCGGTCGACGGCTTTGCTCATCGCGCGGCGCAGCGTGCGTCGCTCTTCTTCCTTGCGGCGTCGCTTGATGCCTGCCTGGATAGTCGCAGTAATTTGTTCGTTTTGAAAAGGCTTGCGAATGCAGCCGAAAGCGCCTCGTTCCCAAGCGGCGATGGCGGTGTCGAAAGTTGCGTAAGCAGTGATCATCACGATCACTGCGTCGGAGTCCATCTTCAGAAACTCTTCGAGCGCGCGCAGTCCGCCAATGCCGGGCATCGAAACGTCAAGGAGGACAACATCGTAGGCGCGCCGGCCGTAAGCCTCGAGACCTTCTTCTCCGGTCTTCGCGAGATCCACTCGATAGCCTGCGTCCGTGAGCAACGTCTCGAGCACCTCGCGCATGATCTCTTCGTCGTCAACGACAAGTACTGATCCTTTTCTGGAGTTACGCTTTTCCATCTTCATCATGAAGGCGCTAGTTTAGCAATAGCCACAACAAGGCACAAAAAGCACAAAACAAATAACTGAACAAAGCAGTTTTATTTTTGTGCCTTATGTGCCTTTGGGGGCCTTAATCGCCGGCGGCCTGTAGGCGTGTGCGGACGCGTGCGGTGGGTAAGGTGATGCGGAAGGTTGTTCCGTGTCCCGGAGTGCTGTCGACGCTGATGCGTCCGGCATGTTCCTGGACGATTCCGTACGACACGGCGAGGCCGAGTCCGGTGCCCTGGCCGACGCCTTTGGTGGTGTAGAACGGATCGTAAATTTTCGCGACGTTCTCGGGCGCGATCCCGATGCCGTTATCGGAGATCTCCGCGACAAGCGAGCCATCGTCGGCGGTACCGGTCGAGACGGTGATTCGTCCGCCGCCATCAGGAATCGCGTCGCGCGCGTTGAGAATGAGATTGGTAAAAACCTGCTGCAACTTGCCGGCGTTTGCGTAAGCCTCCGGTGCGTTGCCATCGTAATCACGCACGATCTCGATCTGGCTGCGACGCAGTTGCGGTTCGAGTAATTGCAGGGTGTCGTCGAGCACGCGCGCCACGTCAGTTTCGGCAAACTCGGTCGCGCTGCCGGTGCGTGAAAAGTTGAGCAGGTTGTTGACGATGTTCGTAGCTCGTTCCGCCTGCGTGCGCACCTTTTGCAGCAGCGCATGCTTCGGATCGTTTTCGTTGAGCATGTTCAGCAGCATCTGCGTGTACGACGAGACACCCGTCAAAGGCGTATTGACTTCGTGTGCGACGCCCGCGGCCAGCAAGCCGATAGACGAGAGCTTCTCGCGCTGTTGCAACTGCTCTTCGAGGGTGATGCGCGCCGTGACGTCTTCGAGCACAACGAGCGCGCCCGTTTGTCCCTGGGCGTCCTGCAAAGGCGCCAGGGCGATGTTCAAAACAAGGGCGCGGTTGGCGCGCGT
>Ga0070694_100002377_pt1 | contig 11125 bp, 14 predicted proteins | sample KBSK1251metaG_FD_65470 | JGI IMG/M metagenome (GOLD analysis project Ga0070694, IMG submission 65470) | Corn, switchgrass and miscanthus rhizosphere microbial communities from Kellogg Biological Station, Michigan, USA - KBS K1-25-1 metaG | ecosystem: Host-associated > Plants > Roots >... | reverse complement strand
CGCCTTCGACGCGTGCCGTTCGTTGTGTCAGCGCTACACGTTACCGGCGGTGGCTGAGCACTTTCGCGGTATCCTGAATCAGATCGTTCCCAGATCATCATGCGTCGCCTGATCCAAACGTACGACACGTGTCTCGTCGCCTCGACGGTGCCGCCGGTGACGGTGGAGTATGCACGGCGGCATATCAAGGCGCTGACCGTGACGGATGACGTGATGATCGCGACATGGATCGAAGCCGCCGCGCAGTTCTTCCGCAGCCAGACGGGCCGAGAGATCACGAACGCGACGTACGAGTACTGGCTCGACGAAGTCCCGTCGGATTACGGCGCGGTGCAGCTCGGAGGCTCGCCCTACCGGATCCAGTTGCCGCACCCGCCGCTGCAGGAAGTCGTTAGCGTGATGTACACGAACGAGGACGGTGACTCCGTCTCGTTCGACGATGGCGACGTGCCACCGGTAGCCCTCTACAGCGTGTTAAACCCGCAGGGCACATTTGCGGAGCGTGGCTGGGTCGAGCCGAAGTTCGGACAGGTGTGGCCGACGACACAGGCGCAGTCGGGAGCGCTGCGGATTCAGTACGTGGCCGGCTATGGGTCGACGGTTGAGGACGTGCCGGCGCTGATTACCGGGATCATCTGTTACATGGTGGAGCACTACTCGAAGAACCGCGGGGCGGTGGCGGATCAGTCGCGAGGGTCGTTGTCGAAGGTGCCGCTTGGCGTGCAGTCAGCCCTCGACGAGTTCCGGTATTCCGCGCTGCCGACAAAGCGGCCGAGGACGGACCTATGGCCCTAGATACCGGCTCGCTGGTTCACTGGTTGACCTTGGAACGTCCAGGTGCGACGACACCGGATGGCGATGGCGGCTATACGCAGACGTGGGAGTCGTTGAACCCGTCGCGGGCATGGGCCTCGATCGAAGCGGCGACACAGCGCGCCCTTGAGCGTTTGGTGTCGAATACGGTGACGGTGCAGGCGACACATATTGTGCGCATGCCCTATCACCCTGATCTAGACGAAACGTGCCGGATCTCATGGGTCGATCGCGCACGGCGCACCCATACGGCGAACGTCACGGATGTGACGGACGTCGACCAGATCGGCGAGGAATTAATCGTACTGTGCGTGGAGCCTCCTGTATGAGCACCTTAGTAGAAACTCGTGTCGATGCCATCATGCATGCCATCAACCAGACGATCGAGCGCGAGCGTGCGACGTCGGATCAGGGGTGCTCAGCGCTGGCGAATGCACTTCTGGCTAAGCTGGTCAACTGTCGCAAGGATCCGCGCGTGCGAGCTGACGTGTCAAACCAGATGCGCAGATTGGCGGCGAAGCTCCTGGAACTGGCGGCGGCGCAGGATGATACGGCCGATCGGATCTTGTCTGACATTACAAGCGCTACGAAGCATTGACATGGCGAGCGGATTCACGTGGCAAGGTCTCAACGAACTCCGGGAGGCGCTCGCGAATTTACCGGATCATCTGGCTGTCGAGGCTGCTGCGATTATCGAGGAGACGACCGCGTCGGCTGAGGCTGAAGCCGCGTCTGGATATGCCGGATCGCAGCGTGCGGCCAAGATGGCGAGAAAGCTCCGACATACGGTTGTCAGGGATGGCGTGTCTATCACAGGTGAAGTGCGGAATTCATCCAAGCTCGCGTACATATTCGAGAATGGCACGCAGGCGAGGCACACAGATTTCGGCGTGGATCGCGGGTCGATTCCTCCCGCGCATGTGTTCATCCCAACCATGCAGCGATGGCGGAATCGGATGTACGAACGGCTCAAGGACATGATGGTCCGAGAAGGACTGCTGGTCTCTGGCGATGCCGGATAGTTCCGCGATCGACGCGGCCATTCTGGCCAAACTGGTCAACGACGCCACGCTGGCATCGCTGTTACCGGATGGCGTGTGGATGGATGAGGCGAGTCAAGGATCGACGCGGTTCGTGATCGTGTCGCTTGTTCAGGAGTTCGATCAGGGCGTGTTCGGCGGTCGTGCGATCGAAGACGCCGTGTATCTGGTGAAGGCCGTCGAGAAGAGTGCGAGCGGCGTGAACATCAAAGCGGCGGCGGCGCGGATTGACGTGCTGCTTGAGGACCAGAGTCTGAGTGCCACCGGTTATACCTGGATGTCGACGGTGCGCGAAGAGCGAGTCCGGTTCACGGAAGTCGATGAGATCGATCCGTCGATTCGCTGGCAGCATCGCGGTGGGCGATACAGGATTCAGTTCAGCGTTGGATAACGACATGACGTAGTACGAACTTCCGAATCAGCTAGGAGGCATCCGAATCCGCGTGAGGCTCACGCGGCTGCTGATTCGACAAGAGCCGCCGGGAAGAAGCCGCCCGACTGTTCGCGCCAACGCGCGAGGAGTTGTGGCGGCTTTTTCTTTTGGCGGCTGACCCAAGGGCAACGCGGCGCTGTAAACGAGTGGCAATAGAGGAGAAACGTAGATGGCGATTCTGTCAGGACGAACCGGCGCAGTGAAGTACGACCCCGTGCCGGCGAGCCCGGTATCGGCGACCACGATCATCTCGCTCAACACCTTCAAGCTGTCGCTAAAGACGGACTACGAGGAAGTGTCCTGCTTCGGGGATACGAACAAGGTCTACATCCCCGGCCTGCGCGACATCTCCGGCACGTTCGGCGGGTTCTGGAACTCGGCCGAACTCACGCTGGTTCACGCGTCTGCGGCGACGACGCCAGGCGCACTCCAGCTCTTCCCGAACACGACGGAAACGACGTTCTACTTCGAGGGCACGGCGTACCTCGACATGGACCTCGATTGTTCGTTGGCGGCGCCGAAGGTGACAGGCAACTTCCGCGCGGCCGGTCCATGGAGCACACCGTAACAGGGGCGCGGCGCGTCTCGATCGAAGGGCCGCCGGTCGCACTCAAAGGGCCAGCCTTTCACCGGATCAGTCTCCGTGGTGAGAAGGCTGCGCTCCTGTGGGGGTATCACGAGGCGGCGGTCTTTCGGTCTTGGCGGATCTGGAAAGGTCCGCAGGGTTGGCAGCTCTCAGGGACGCTGGCGCGTGTGGATAACTTCCAGTCGCGTCAGCGGCCGCTCATGTTCTCGGCGGCACGCGAGAAAGGGATGTGGTGTTGGGGCGTAGAGAAAGTCGAGATCCACGGGTCAAGTATTCGGGCGTACCTCGGGGAACCAGAAAACTAAGGGGCGTGTGCAATGGGTCGAAGTCGTGTCGTCACTCCTGACAGGAAGAGACTGTATCTCGTCGACGTCTACAAGCGGGCTCACGAGGATCTCCTCAAACAAACGAAATTCCCGGACACGTCGCTGCCACGGAAAGCTACTCCGGCAGAGATCGCAGCCTCGCTCGCCGACATCGCGCAGGCTGAAGCCGACGGCGAGTGGATTGAGGTCAAGAAGCGCCTCAATGCCGGCGAACAAGACCAGATTTTTATCGACATGGTGAAGAACGGCGAGACCGTGGCCGGCGAGAAGCCGACGCTCGATCTGCGCAAGGTGACGACGAGCGAGGTCATGCAATACCTCCTCAATTGGTCGCTGATCGATCTGGATGGACGACCGCTCGAAGTCTCTGTCGAGTCGCTGAACTCGTGCGATGCGGAGACGAAGGCCGAAGTGCGGGCCGCCGTTCAGTACCACGTCGAGACGATCGAGGCTGAACGGGCGGCACGAAAAAACAACCTGGCTGGAGGGCCGTTGTCGCCAGCGACCTCCGACTTGCCATCCGAATCCACTGGCGACTTAGTTGGGTCCGCGAACTAGATCCGGACGAGAAGCAAGTCCTTATCGAGTTGCTGAACGAGGACGACGAGCGCGCACGACAACAGGCTGAGAACCCAGACATCGATCCGGAGTTGTTCTAGACACAGATGCCTATTACTGGACGCTTCGAGGCTGACTTCACCAAGTTTCTCGATGCCGTGCGATCTGCTGAGGTCGCACTCGTCGACATGGATAAGGGTGCGGCTGGCGTTTCGAAGCGATTGGAAAACTTGACGGTCTCATTCTCGGGTCGTCGGGTGATCCAAGAAGCGACATTGATGTCTGACGCGTTGGAGCGGGCCGGCGGGACGTCGAAGCTAACAGCCTCAGAACTCGAACGTGTCGGAGCGAAAGCCGCCGAGGCCGCCGAGAAGTTGACGCGACTCGGGTACGACGTCCCGCCTGGAATCCAGAAGCTCGCTGACGAGACGGCTCACCTGCGCGAGAAGAACGACGATGCTGGCATCTCTGTCACGAAGCTCGTCGAATCCTACCTGACGGCGCAGGCCATCATCGGCGGCCTGAAGGCGGTCTTCAATGCCCTGACGGGTGAAATCTCGCGCTCGATTACCGCAGCGTCGGAGGCCGAGAAGGCGCACAACCAGCTCGTTGCGGCGCTCAAGGCGCAGGGGACGGCAACGCCGGAAGTAGTCTCTGCCTTCGGCGAGTATGCGTCAGCCCTGCAGCGGTCGACGATTTATCAAGACGACGCAATCGAATCTGCTGAAGCGCTGCTCGTGCTCGTTGGCAACGTCATGCCGCGAGACATGGAGAAGGCCCTGAAGGCGACGACCGATCTCGCATCGGGCCTCGGGAAGGATCTCAACGAAGCGGCACTGCTGGTTGCGAAGGCGGCCGAGGGAAACACGAACGCGCTGAAGCGGTCTGGCATCGTCATCGACGAGACGAAGGCCAAGGCTGAAGGGTTCGGCTATGTCCTTGACGAGATCGAGAAGAAGTTCAGCGGGCAAGCGGCGGCGCTCGCCGGGACCTATGAGGGTCGGCTGAAGCAACTCGGAAATACCTGGAACAACGTCGAGGAGTCGATCGGGCGCGTCATCACGCAGAACGCGACGGTCCTACGGGCCTTCGAGTTGATCAACGGCGTCATCGACCAGCAAACCGGAGAGCTCAAGGACAACGCGACGGCGACGAACCTCGTCTCTGAGGCGGTCATCCTTACCGTTAGGGCTTTCGGGTCGCTGGCAGAGGGTATCGACCTGGTTCAGACCGGCGGCGCCGGTTTCATGATCACGATCCGGAATATGGCCGCGGCGCTCGCGAATCTTGGGATTACGGCGATCAGTATCTCAAGGTATCTAGAACCAGGGGTGTTCAAGCTGGGCGGCGGGCAACAGGCGATCGATGCCTTGAAGAATGCGGTCGCTGAACTCGGCGCGCGGAACGAGTCGACGACGCAGCGGTCGATCGCGTTCGGGAACGCGCTGCAGGGCGTGGTTGCGCGCGCACGCGACTTAGCAGCTGATCTAGAGAAGACCAAAGGGAAAACGGTCGACCTCGCGAAGGGTACAGATACGGCGAAGGACGCCTGGGAACGATCAACAAAATCGATCGACCAGACGAAGGAGAAGACGCTCGAGTTCGCGACGACGATTGGCCTGCTTGACGGCGAATGGAACAAGGCAGCCGATGGCATCACGATCGCTGGCGATCACATCCATACGGTGATCCCGGTCTTCGCCGAACTCGCCCGCGGCCTCGATGGCGTGGGCGACAAGATGGAGCCGCTGAAGGCGAAGGTCCTCAGTTTTGCGACGACGGCGATCCCGTATATGCGGTCCTCGCTCCAAGCGTCCGAGACCGCGTTCGAGAAGTGGTTCGGGACGCTGGAGTCTGGCCTCAGCCAGCTTCCTCGGTTGCTTGAACAGGGCCTTACGGGTGGCGGTGGATTCAGCGGCGCACTCAAGGCGCTCACGGCCAATATTGGTGGCGGGCTTTTTGCGGCTGGTGGGCCTCTCAATTCGCTCGGGAACTCGCTGACGAAGTCGGCCTTCAGTATCTCAACGACATTTGGGAACGCGCTCGGTGCGGCCTTGCCAGGCCTCGGGTCGCTCATCGGCCCGGCCATCCAGGGGATCGCATCGTTGTTCGGCAAGATTTTCGGGAACCCGGAGAAACAGATCAACCCGCTCCGCGAGGCGTTCGTCCAGGCCGCCGGTGGGCTCGACGCGCTGAACATCCACGCTCATGCAGCCGGCGTCACGCTCGACGCCCTGCTCAATGCAAAGAACGCCGAGCAGTACAAGAAGGCCGTCGACGACCTGACGAAGGCGTTTGCCGCGTACGACCAACAGATCGAGAGTCTCAAGGGCGAGATCGCCGGCCTCCAGAAGTCGACCGAGGTTGACTTCAACAAGATGGCCGACATCGCGAAGAAGTATGGGGTCGGTCTAGAGAGCCTTGGTCCGAAGTTCCAGGCCGCGCAGATCGGCGCCTCGGCGAAGGGCATCATCGACGACTTCGACACACTGAACCGAGGCCTTGGGGACGTGGACGAAGCGTTGACGGTCATGCGGAAGCCGATCAATGACATCGTCAATGACTCGCTCAAGTTCAAGACGGCGATCCCTGAGAACTTCCGGCCGTGGGTTGAGCAGCTCCTCAAGACACACCAACTCATCGACGAGAATGGCGACGAGATCAAGGACCTTACAGACATCAAGTTCGGCGCTCCGATCGCGACCGAATTCGAAAAGGTTACGGACAAGATCGGTGAGCTCACAAAGAAACTCGACGATCTGATCAAGGCCCTTGGCAATATCAAGCCCGTCAAGATCGACGTCGGCTACAACTACGAGCCGTTCAATCCGCCGGATACAGGCGGAAAATTTGGCGCAGGTGTCGAGCCGATTCGGGCTGCTGGTGGGTTCGAGGGGAGGGTGACGCAGCCGACGCTCTTCCTCGCCGGAGAATCTGGGCCGGAGAACGTCTCGATCGGGAATAGCGGCGGTGGCGGCGGCACGCCAGCCTGGGCGAGCGAACTCCTTAGCGTCATGCGCGGGCTGCCGCGGATGCTCCGTGATGGTTCGATGGGAGCGGCGGTGTAATGGCCACGAACGTCGCGGCCTCGGCGAACGGCGGGACGGCGTCAGCCTCGTCTGAAGCCGGCGGGTTCGCCGCGACTAAAGCCAATAACGGCGACCGGACCGGCAGTAGCGGGTACTGGCAGGACAACACCGGGTATACCTTCGTCGACGAGTGGCTACAGATCGTTTTTAGCGGCAGCACGGCGATCAATGAGATCGACCTCTTCTGCGTCCAGGACAATTTCGCCTCGCCCTCGGCGCCGTCGCTGTCGATGCTCTGTACGCTCTACGGGCTGAAGGACTTCGAGGTTCAGTACTGGACCGGGACGGCATGGGCCGCTGTGCCTGGTGGGACGATTACCGGAAATACGCACGTCTGGGTCCAGTTGACGTTCGCGGCGATCACGACGACGAAGATCCGCGTCCTCGTGACGACAGCGCAGCTCGGGGACTACAGCCGGATCGTCGAGCTCGAAGCGTGGTCGGCGCCATCGGCCCCTGGCTCGCCCGGCTCGCCCAGCCCGGCCGATACGGCGACTGGCGTGGCGCTGGCGCCGACGCTGACGTGGTCGTCGTCCGGGGCGCTCTACTACGACGTGTATTTCGGGACGGCCGGCTCGCCGCCGCTAGTCAGTTCGAATCAGGTAGCGGCGTCCTATTCGCCGGTTGGGCTCTCGGCCTCGACAACCTATCACTGGAAGATCGTCGCGAAGAACTCCGGCGGGTCGACGACGGGCTCGGTCTGGGCGTTTACGACGGCGTCCGGGACGGCCCCCTCTGGGCTCGTCAAGCCGACGCTCATCATCGAGTCCGAGCTCTCTGGCGCTGATGCTGGCTGGACGGACATGACGCGCGACGTTCGGCAGGCGTTCGGGGTAAGGCTCAGGAAAGGGATGCAGGACGGATCGCCACAAGCCCTTGTCTCGCCGTCCGGAACTGCGTCGTTCGTCCTGAATAACAGCACGACGAATAGTGCGCACCTGCTCGGTTATTACTCGCCCTATCACGCGAACTGTCGAACCGGTTGGCGGAAGGGGATCAGATGTCGGATTCGGTTCCAGAACCCGAACACTGGCGCCTATACGACGCAGTTCGTCGGCTATGTCGATGCGATTGACCCGGTGCCTGGTCTCCGCGGGCCGCGCTATGTGCGCGTGACGCTCACAGACTGGTTTGACGAGCTCGCTCGGTTCGTGATCCCGCCCTCAATCGGAACGCAGATAGAGCAGACGTGGGATCAGATCCTGACGGCGATCATTGCCGAGATGTCGATTCAGCCGACCGCGACATCCTTCGACGTCGGCTCTGAAGTGTTCCCGTATGCACTCGATACGGTCGCGGGCTCGAAGCAGTACGGCCTTGCGGAGGCCGTGAAGTTGGCGCAAAGCGAATACGGGTTCTTCTACGAGAAGGGTGACGGGACGGTCCGGGCCGAGGGGCGGCACTCGCGACTGCTGAATACAACGGTCGTGTGGTCGATTGCCGATAACGATCTGCAGGCGCTGTCGCTGCCGTCGGCTCGGTCTGAAATTATCAATAAAGCATTGGTCACGATTCACCCGCGGATTGTCGATCCACTCCCGACGACGGTCGTCTACGACCAAGAAGGCACGCCGGAGCTTGCACAGGCTCAGACATTGGTCATACGCGGGTCCTATCGCGATCCCGTGACTGGCGATCCGATCGGCGCGATCGAGATTCAGGATCAGGTCTCTGGCGTGGACTACAACGCAAACGAGAACGCCGACGGGACCGGCATTGATTATCACTCGAACATGATCATCACGGTGGATGCCGGACCGAACAACGCCGACTTTAGCGTGTTCAATGGCAATGCGGCGACGGTCTTCCTGACGGTCAATCGCCTTTTGGGGCGCGGACTCTATGATCGCGCGCCACAAACATTACAGGTCTCAGATAGCGTGAGCATCGCGCAGAACGGCGAGCACTCGATCGAGTTCGACATGCCGTATCAAGCGAGTGCGTTCGTTGGGCAAGGGTTGGCGGACTACATCAACATCCGTTACTCGAGCGGCTTCGCGCAGGTGCGGGCAATTCGTGTCGTCGCGAAGAATGCCACGCTCCTGGCGCATGTCCTCGCGCGGGAGATCAGCGACCTCGTCACGATTACCGAAACGGTCACGGGAGCGGCGAGCAACTTTTTCGTCAATGGGTACGAGAAGGTCTTGACGTCTGCTGGTGTGCTGATTGCCGATTACATCCTGGCGCCAGCGTACGACCCGTTTGCGGGGCTGTATTGGGTACTGGGCACAAGCACGCTTGGGACGAACACCTTACCGGCGCGGTTCTGAGAAGGGCGAGATGCAGACCTATACGGGCATCGTGACTGAAGTCGACTATGGCCTCAAGTTCGGGATGATCCGGTTCGGCGATCGGTTCATTCCGTTTTATTACAAGGGCGACAAGGGGCCAGACGAGGGCGCCCAGATCGTTGTCGCGCAACTCCCGCGGGACGGCGACGCGCTTGAGATTGGCCAGCGGGTCGGCAACGGGCGGGCCTTGTGAGTTGGCATTCCCCGATTACGTGGACGGCGTCGGTGGTCACGGTCGCTCAGTTGAACGAGCAGATCCGCGACAACATGACGATCCTGAAGACGTCGATCAACGACGACGGGACGCTCAAAGCGCCAATGCGTCTCGGCGGTGGCAGTGGGACGAGCACAGCGGCTGGATCGACAAACCTGAACACCCTTGCGCTGAGCGGGTTGACGGCTGAGGACCAGCTCGAGTTTCACGTGACTGCCTCGTGTTTGACGGCGGCTGTGGGGCGTCTGGACATTGCGTCGACGACGGACGCGGTCGTGATCGCGCGGCTGACGCTCGGCGGCACGATGGGGTCAGGTGTCAGCGGCACGTGGATCGTCTTGGTCATGCAAGAGCAATCGGCAGCGACGCAGTACAACGCGACGACGGCTGGTGGGACGACAGGTGGCTCGTGCGACGAGACGCGGCAGAACACTGGGATGACGGCATGGACCGGCTCGTGGTCGGTCTGTCTACAGCACGGCGGGATCAGCGGCGGGACGCTACGGTATCGGTGGTCGGTCTATAAGGTCAACGGGCAGTGAGGTAAGAACCGAGACGGGGGCCGCCATCCGTGAAAGGGAACGGCGACCCCCTGACCGCAGCAGGCACGTATGTAGCACGTGCTCCCACGGCTGAAACGGGAGCCTACTAAATCGAGGAGGACTCGTGTGGCCGAAAGGAGGATGGGCGCTGTGCTCCAGATGGTCGATCAGAACCACCGGATGGCCGAAGAAGGCCACCACCGGTTGCGTACCGACTGGCGCGCACTGGAACGGCGTGTGGAGAGCTTAGAAGCGGCGCGTGTGGCAGCGGATGTGCGTTTCACAAAGATTGAGAGTACGCCTGGAGATGTCACGAAGTTGCAGTTTCCAGCACGGTTCGTCGCCGCGCTCTGCGTGATCTGTGTCGGCTACGGTGCGGGCAACTATGCCATTAGCGCGCGGCTGGAAGCGAACATGATGAAGGCGATCGAACAACAGCAGGCCGCCTTTAAGGAACTCAAAAATCGTGTGGAGTTGTCACAGATCGAGATGAACACATTTAAAGAAAACCTTCTGCGCGATCTTGCAGGAGTTCGGAGACAACCATAGGAGAGACAGCATGTCTAACGGATCAGCGAATTGTTTGCTTCAAGTGTGTTGCGATGAGCCGGCCGCGCGGAAGAAGTTCGCCGAGAAGCTGGCGTCAGACAAGAACATCTCGCAGGAGTACGCCGCGCACTGCGCGGATTGGGTCTACGACCATTTCGACCTCGCTGAGAAAGGGACGCTCCAGCCATTCAAGCAGTCGATCGCGAAGTTGGCGCGCGAGAATCCGTAGACGATGGCGACTGACTCCGCGCGTGTGCCCACGTCGTCGAATCCTGAACGATCAGGGTGGTCACTCGAGACGGCCATTGACCATCTCCTGGCCGTCGTCAATGAGCGACATGCGCGCGTCGTCACGTTAATCGAAGGTAATGACAAGCGGTACGAAGAGCGGTTTTCCGCATCACAGAAAGCCTTAGAACTTGGGCTGGCTGGTCAGAAGTCAGAAATCAGCGCGGCACTGGCGGCAGCGGATCGCGCGGTACTCAAGGCGGAGACCGCTACTGAAAAGCGGTTCGAGAGTGTGAACGAGTTCCGTGGGACGCTCGACCAGCAGCAGCGGACACTGATTCCTCGATCGGAAGTGGACGTGTTGATGCGCGGGCTGGAGGAGAAGATTTTCACCTTGGGGAAATCGCTCGATGAAACCAAGGGCGCGATCGCGGCGATGCAGTCGGAGCGAGCGGG
>Ga0070694_100002376_pt1 | contig 11126 bp, 7 predicted proteins | sample KBSK1251metaG_FD_65470 | JGI IMG/M metagenome (GOLD analysis project Ga0070694, IMG submission 65470) | Corn, switchgrass and miscanthus rhizosphere microbial communities from Kellogg Biological Station, Michigan, USA - KBS K1-25-1 metaG | ecosystem: Host-associated > Plants > Roots >... | reverse complement strand
GATCCACCGATTATCAAACGCATACTTCAGGAAGAAAGCAGTAGCGAAGAGAATCACGACTACTGCGGCCCAACCAACCCAACGACGTCCGATCACTGATTCGAGTTGCGCGGCGTTGATCGATGGCGTCGGTGTTGGACGAGGCGGAGGTGGTGGCGTTGGTTCAGGTCGCGGCGGTGGCGTTGGTTCGCGTTTGACTTCGACTGCCGGCGACGTTACGAGCATCGCTTCGATGCGCTCGACACGATTCTCGAGACGCGCGATTCGCCGTCGCGAGGTTACTGAAAATACGATGGCGACAATAGGAAGGACGATTGCAGTCAGGACCACTGCAATCACGAGCAACGCGAGGACCAGTACTATGAGTTGATCCATCAGCGGCGAACAATATCACGATTCTTCGTCTTCTGCGGGTAATTAGTATAGTTTTCGAAACTGCTCCAAGCTCGAACAACGAACTGAGAAATCGGTGTACAATGGCGAGGTATGGAGAGTTTTACCCCGACACAGCGTGAGCTATCGTTTAGCGAAGAAGTTGCCAGTAGTATCAGTCATGGCCTCGGTCTTTTGCTCGCGATTGCGGCGGTGCCGATACTTATATTGGCCGCGACCAAGGCGGGAAGCGGGCACTCGCTCGTCGGGGTGAGCGTGTTTGGCGGAACGATGGTCCTACTCTATCTCGCGTCGACGCTCTATCATTCGCTAACTCACGAAGCCGCGAAGCGACTGTTTCGACTCTTCGATCACGCGGCGATCTTTCTGCTCATCGCGGGAACGTACACGCCGTTTGCGCTGGGCGTGTTGCGTGGTCCGTGGGGATGGTCGTTGCTGGCCGCAATCTGGACGCTCGCTTTCGTAGGCATAACGCTCAAGATCAGAAAACGAACGCGACATTCACAGATCTCGATCGTGCTTTATGTGATCATGGGTTGGCTCGCTGTTGTCGCGGTGAAACCAATCGTGATGTTAATTCCCGTTCCCGGAATTCTTTTGATACTGGCCGGTGGACTCGCGTACACCGGCGGTCTCGCATTCTTTGCGGCGCAACGGATCCGCTACAACCATTTCATCTGGCACCTCTTCGTGATCGCCGGAACGACCTGTCACTTCTTCGCCGTGCTCTGGTACGCCGCATCAGTTAACCGCGGATGACGCGGATTACCTCGATTTGTATTGGAATGTGATTCGCGTTTCTTCCTCCAATATTAATGGCCTCACGAAGCGATAGGATTTACCGCTGCGCGGAACATCAACCGCGACCGGCAATAGCCCTGCCACACGACGTTGCAGGCTGAACACGTTTTGCGACAAGTTGTTCAACTGCGCCGCTTGTGTTTTCTTCGCCATCTCTTCGACACGCCGATTCTCAAGAGCCAGATCTGAATTGTTCGACTGGATCGTTACAGTAGCCTGTACGGTGCCGACATCGAGCGTGGTTCCCATGCGCGCCGGCTTCGAAGCGGACAACTCAAATTCCTGCTGCGATATCGTGAATCCTGGCGCGGAGATGTTCACCTTCACTGGTCCAGGCGGCATGCCTGAAACCACCCAATGTCCATCGCCGCCCGACGACGTCGTCAATGTCGTGCCCGTTTGCGTGTTGGTCACGTTGACTTGAGCACCCGCGATTACAGCGCCTTGTGGATCGACAATGATGCCGCCGATCTGTCCTGGCCCAAGAGAGCTGAGATCGCTTTCAGTCCAATTCTGCGCAACCGAGTCACCGGCATCCACACCGTCCGCCAGGAAGTTATTCGCGGCCGCAGCCGGAAGCAACTCAGCCGCGATCGCATTGCCGCCGAATTGCTTCACCTCGAGACGTTCGGGCAGTGCCACTTCCCACGTCAACAGATTTACCGGGATGTCCAACTTCGGCAGGCCCATGTCGTACGATCCGTTCTTCGCAAAGCGCGCACCTTCATTCAGATAAACAAACGAGACGGTGTAGGGCTTTGAAGTATCCAGTCCCGGACGCGTCAACGGAATACGAGTGATGCCGCTGTCCTCCGCGGGCTTCACGCGCTGGCCGTCAACTTCCGCGGTGAAGAGTTTTGCGCCGGCAGGCAATTCAACTTTCATGTAGCCCTTCGCGTGATTGCGCACTCGCAGCGAGATCTCCGTGAGCGTTCGTCCTTCAACGTTCGCGAGCGTCGTTACAGTCGCGCGTTCAGCGACTGCCGAAAGCACGTCCGCATCCTGAAACTGCTGCCACTCGAGTTGCAACTTCGGTGCTTCATTCGCTTTGCGGTTGTAGCGAAACGCGGCCTGCAATGGAAAGTGAGAAAGCGATCTCGTGATCGCATTCGCTTCGCGCACGTCGATGCGACGAAGTCCGCCTGATTCTTTTGCCTTCAGTTCCATCGCGCCTGCCCCTTCGACCAGCAGTTCACCTGTTTCACGCTGCGCGCCGGGAAACTCGAGTATCGGCGCCTCTATGTTCGTTTCGCGATTCGCACGTTCGAAGGCGATCAGAAACTGGTGAGTGCGACGTGCCGGATCGTGAACTCTGATCGTCAGGATCCCCCCGGTGACGTCATTTGATTCGACCGAGCTTCCGGAAGCAGTCGTGAGCTCGTATCCAGCCGGTACCGGAACCTTGAATTCGGCTGCTTCGCCCTGGATCACCGTGACATCGCAAAGCGTTGTAAGCCTCAGTTCCGAATCGTCAACTGAAACTACTGTTTTGACGTCGGAAAGAAAACGCACTTCACGTTGCGCAACAGGCGCAGCGATCTCGCGCGTGGTCCACCAGATGCGTGTGGGTTTGCCCGGTTCCAACGCGGCGTCGATCAAGGTGTTTCCATTCACCGTATCACGTTTCGTCACCAGGCCAGGTTCAACGTGAACATTGGCGTGACTGCCCGGCAACTCCAAACTCAGCATCGTGCTGCTTGCAAGCGGAACGGGCAGCGTGAACGACGCGCGTCCGGCTTCGATCGTTAAAGGCGCCGCAACGCCAAGCGACACCGCGAACGGACCTGGTCCATTCAAGATCGCAGCGTGACTCGATCCCTCCTGCAATAACGGCAACGGCTGTCCAGCCTGCTTTGCTTCGAGAATAGTGAGACTGCTTGTCAGCGGAGTTTTGATTGCTCCTTTTTCGAGCAGCGCTCCGTCGATGGCAACATAACCAACGAGGGTCTGGTCCTCGACACGAAGTTTGAAAACCGCATGCGACAAGACGAAAGGAAGCGGCACGGCCTCAGGTGTTTTATCTTTTCGCGAGGCGCGCTCGACGAGTCGATCGTATTCGCTGAGCGAAATGGTGACGGTGCCGGCAGTGCCCGGAGCGGGCAATACTGAATCGATTCGTGAGTTGCGTTGTTGGCCTGTGGCTACAACGGCCAGCAATAGGATCAGGATTAATACTTTCATTTGTCGCCTCCCTTTTTCTGGCGTTGAAAATCAATCTCAACTGCCGGTGTTTGGTTCTCGCCGGTCAACTCAGACACCAAAAAGATCGATGGACCAAAGTGCGGAAAGACAACTCGCAGCGGAAGATTGCGTGATGGCTGCGCGCCGCGCTTGGCCCGGATTTTGGCGATGAGTTGTTTCGTCTCGGCCTGATCTGGAGTGATCTCGCCTTCGGCGCGTTGTTGTTCAGTTGCGCCTGGAACAGCTTCGGAACGAAGCGCGGGAGATTCAGGCGGCCTGTAGTCAGCGACGTGGAAGCTTCCGGAAAGTCCCGGCGCCGGAGTCACGCGAAACAACGGCGGATGATGCAGCAACAGATGCGACTTCGAGATCGGGAGATCGACTGCAACGAGTGAAACTCGCGCGCGTCCTTTGTCAGTCCACGACGCGGCGCGATCGATGTAGGAAACTTCGACGACAAAGGCAGGCGCCTCTTCGCCGGAGCGTGTTTTTTCGAGTGGGAGTAAATACGAACCATCTGGCGCGCGTCCCGGTCTGATGGGACGACCTGCCACCGATGCGCTCCAGAGCACGCCGGTGGCAGGCAGGGTGAGTTTCAAAAAGTTTCGCTGGTTATTGCGCACCGCGAAGCGCGACTGCACGAGAATTTTTCCGTCAGCGGCGATCAACGTGTTGTATTCCGCTTCTTCGATGTTTGCAGTGAGCACTGCCTGTGGCGTGTAACGAGCAACATCGAGCGACAGCGTTCGAGTTGATTTCCCGTTGCCGGGTTGAAACCTGAACGCAATCAGCGAAGGTGATTGGCGGTTGGAGATCAGTTGGCCCAACTCGCTTGCTTCGGCATCTTCGAGTCCGTTTGGATCGCGCTGCTTGATCTCACCAGCGCCAAGGACTTCGACGCCCACACCGCCCGTTTCGCGTTCGGCGTTTGGCAGGCGAACGAGTGGAATATTCAACTTGCCGGAACGTGGAATGCGCAACTCACCATTCAGCGTGAAGCGCACACTGCTTTGTACCGGCTCGATGAACAACACCTTCAGTTCATTGCCGGCGACGTCCCAGTCGGCAACCATCGCGCCGGAAACCTGGTTGACCGTTAACTGCTCCGGGAGTTGCACGCGAACCTCATCGGCTACGCCCTGAACCACTTCGACCTGGACTTCAGCGTTGAGCTGTGTTGAGTCTTCACCCAGTCCAACTAGCTGCGTAATCGCGCCGCGCATTCGCAATGGTTGACTCGCGCGCACATCGTCGATTCTTCGTCGCCATGCAAACGTCAACGGCTCGCCGCCTTTACCATTCGCTACCCAACGACTGCCAGTCGCAGCTTCTGAATGTTCGAGTAGAAGTCCGCCAGTGATGCGCACATCGACCCCTTGTCGCGCTAGCTCAACGCTCGCGTGCGAGATCGCGGAATTGCTGACTGGAAGGTGCAGTATGTCAGTGCCGGCAACTGTGGTAACGGGCGCGACGATCTGAAGAGTCAACACGGAACGGCCGGTGTTGGATAACAACAGATCGGCGCGGCCGGGACCTTTGCTCGTCTCATTCATCACGAGATTGACGGGATGACCGTCGAGCTTTGCATCGCGCACGATCAAACCGTCGGGCATCGCAATGCGTACCCAGCCGTTCTTGATTACGTCGACGGTAAGTCGTGCTTCGCCGGTGGCGAGATCGCCGTCGACTTTCAGATCGTAGTCAATACGACTGAGTGTTGCCTCGACAGGCGGCGCAACAGGTTCAGGTTCAGTGGGAGATGCGGCGTGCTTCAACGCAGTGTATTCGCTCACTGGAAGTACAACCCAACCGTCAGTCGCAGTCTGAGCGGAACTGGAAACAGCCGAGCAGATGACGAATAGAGTTGTAGCGAGCAGGAAGCGCGACGCATGTAAACGCAGTCGGTTCATCGGAAATCTCCTTTTGCAGTTTCGTGTGCTCGACGAAGCGGGCACACTTCGAGAAGCTGCGGCAACGGTCACCGCAAAAAACTAGCCCGCGATTTGGTTCGAAGAAGCGAGATCGGGGCGTGATCTCTTGGTAAAGCTGTGCCTAAGATGCAATGAGGTTGCTTAGAGTGGTCTCGGACTCTCTGCGGTCTCCGCGGCACTCTGCGTTAAAAGGCAATCTTGACGCAGAGAGCGCAGAGAACCGCAGAGATCGCAGAGTGGTTATAATCGAACAATGAAACCGACGACGAAACCACGCGTGAAGATTTGTTGTATGGCCAGCGTCGAAGAAGCCAGGATGGCTATCGAGGCGGGCGCATCTGCTGTTGGACTTGTGTCCGCAATGCCGAGCGGTCCGGGACCGATTCCCGAGAGTTTGATAGCTGAGATTGCCGCGACTATTCCGCCGGGAGTGAGTTCGTTTCTACTCACCTGTCTTCAGGATGCAGACGCGATCATCGATCAGCAGCGACGACTCAGAGTCAACACTATTCAGATCTGCGATCGACTGCCGGAAGGGAGTCACGCAAAGTTGCGCGACGCGTTGCCGGGCGTTTCACTCGTTCAAGTTGTACACGTCACCGGACCTGAATCCGTCGACGAAGCGATCGCAGTGGCGCCGCACGTGAACGCAGTGTTGTTGGACTCAGGCAATCAATCGCTTGCGATCAAGGAACTCGGCGGCACTGGCCGAACTCACGATTGGAATCTGAGTCGCAGGATAAGAGAAGCGATCGACGTGCCGATGTTTCTGGCGGGAGGACTGAACCCCGCGAATGTCGCTGCCGCAATTCGCGAGGTTCAGCCGTTTGGAATCGACGTTTGTAGTGGACTAAGAACTAACGATGCGCTAGATCCGCGGAAGTTGACAGAGTTCTTCGCGCGAATCAACACACATTAAAAAGTAAACCTTACTGCTAGCTGCACCTGTCGTGGATCGCCCACGCCCTGTCGCAGGAACCCGTCGAAGTTGAAGAGTCCCGGCGTGCTGAGCGGGTTGATGTTGTTGGTGTTATTGAAAGTATTGAACATCTCAATGATCGGGATTATCGCAAAGCGATCGAACTTGAATGGTCGTTGAATGCGCCAGTCAAACGAGAAATACGAATTGTCCTTGCGCAACGTGTTGCGATTGGTTGCGGTGCGTATAGCCGGCGTGATTGGCTGAGCAGAACGTGCCTGCACACGGAAGTTTCCTTCAAGTCCCCAACCCAGCTCGATGAAAGTGAAGAAATTGAACTTGTGACGGATGTCGCGATCCGAGTAAGCATAGTCGAGACTCAGGTTCAACGGATCGAAGGAGCGATCGGTAAATGGATCGCGTTCGTTCGAATCGTCATCCTTGTCTCTCGCGAGCGCGTAGTTCCACTCAAACTGATATCGCTTGCTAAACCGCTTTCTCATGCCTACGGTGAAGCCGTCGAACACTGACCTGCCGACAGCGCTGGTTACGAATACGTCGCCGAATGCTGGGAACAGTCCCACTCGATTCAGGTTGATGAAGCGCGTTAGATGAACGCCTTTGGAGTGAGTGAAGTCGAAATACAGTGACAGGTCGTTAGCTATCTCCTGCTCGAATTGAACGTTTGCCGTGTAGATCCTCGGGTTAGCATAGTCTTTGCTGAACACGCGAATCGACGCGAATGCGGGAAGGCCACCTAATGGCGGAACGTTCACGATATTGGGCCAGACTGGCAAACCCTGACCGTTGCTGCAACCGAAAGAAGATCCGCACGCGATGCCAAACTGTTGCACGCCATTGTCCGTGATCGAACCAACCTGGGACAGCATGTTTTGCCGGCCGTAGAATACACCGGCGTGCGCTCGCAACACTGATTTGCCCTGACCCGTTAAATCCCATGCAAAGCCGAGGCGCGGCTGAAATTCCTTTTTGGCGCTGTGCAATGTGCCGTCGGATGGAAATCTCGGATCCGATAGCAACGAAGCGTAGACGGTCTGGTTGGGTGGAACGACAGGCTCGGGGAAAATCTGAGCTTCCCAACGCAGGCCATAGTTCAACGTGAAGTTTGGTCTAATCTGCCAACGATCCTGGGCGAACAATCCGAGGTCTTCGTTCTTGATGGTGGATTTGCCCGGCGGCGGAGCACCCGCGATTCCAGTCGGTATGCCGTTCTGCAAATACAGCAGCAGTGGTCCACCTACACTACTTCCCGCGCCGCACGTTTGATTGAATGGAGCGCCCTGCGAGATCCACCCGGTGAAAGCGCCGGCAGCGTTGAAGCACTCGCCGACGGTTGGACCAAAGCCATTTGCCGCGGGCGCCGATGCGTACCGCAAAAACCCCGCGGGGCTGTCGAAGATGTAGCGACCGGTAAAGAAGCCGCGGAAAACCTGGTCGTTAAGAGTGTGCAACCATTCGCCACCGAATTTCAGATTATGATCGCCCGTGATGATCGAGAAGTTGTCCTTGACGTGTGTGCGCCAGAGGAGTTCGTCGACATTCGGTTCGAGAAAGAATGGAAAACCGAAACGGAAGGTTGTGGCAAATCCCATCGCCGTATCGGCCGGAACGTTTGAGTCAACCGCCGATCGCGGACGCAGCTCACGACTATAAGAGAAGTGAGCTTCGTTGAGTTTCGTCGGCGAAACAGTGGTGAACAGATTCGCGCGCAGCACGTTGATCTTCGACGGGCCTTCGATACCGTTCGCGGAGTTTCCGTAAGTGGCGACGTCGAACGTTTGGTTCGTGTTCTTCGAGTAGTCAAAGTTATACGACAGCGAAAGATGGTTTGAACTGGTGAAGTCGAAGTCTACTCTCGAGAAGAATGCCTGGTTATTGATTTTGTGTGAGACAGGCAGGCCTTCTTCCTGACCACGACTAGTCCTGATGAAGCTGAGCAGGGCCAGCCGAGCGCAGTCGTCGTTACCGTTGATCGCGGCTTCATTTGCGAGAATCGTGGGCGCTGCAATGGCGCACGGAGTGTCTCCGATTGGTTCGCTCAGATTAGCGCGATCAAGATTCTCACGAATACCCTCAAAGGCGAGGAAGTAAAAAGCCTTGTCTTTTTTGAATGGACCACCAACCGTCCCGCCGTATTGCTTACGATTGAAGCCGTCGAGCGGTTTGCCGTCGGAAGTGTTTGCAGTCAGGGCTTCGAGACGCTGGAAGTAAAACGCGCTGCCGTGAACGTCGTTCGTGCCTGACTTCGTGATGACGTTGATCACACCGCCGGCGGTCCGTCCAAACTCAGCGCTCGCTCCGGTCGCTACAACCTGAAACTCTTTTACTGCTTCGAGTGTGATGTCGATGGCCGCGCGTTGTCCGCCGAGTTGTTCGCCGAAGAAGCCGTTGTTGTAATCACCGCCGTCAAGCGTGACGTTGTTGAAGATGCCCCGCTGGCCCGCGAAGTTGATCTCGTCACCGTCAGGACCTTGCGTAATGCTGACGTTCGGCGAGAGTGTGAGCAAGTCTTCAAACTTTCTTCCAAGAACTGGTGTTGTGCTCACCGCTATTTCGTTCATCGTGGTGCTGGCTTCAGTCTTCGTTGTGTCAACTGTCGGAGTGGTTGTGACCGTGACTTGTCCTTGTACTCCACCGACGCTTAGTGAGAAGGGAATCGCCAACGTCTGGCCCACGGTCAGTGCAGTTCTTTCGACCACGGCGGTTGCGAAGCCTTGCTTGGAAGCACTGACCGAGTAGTTGCCGGGTTGCAGCAGTGGTGCTGTGAATCGTCCCTCATCGTCAGTGGTCAGCGTGCGCAACGCATTGGTTTCGAGATTCTTAATTTCGATATTCGCACCGGGCACGGCTGCGCCATTCGCGTCGATAACTGTTCCCTGAATCGTGCCGGTGGTCGCCTGACTCTGTGCAAAGATCGTAGGGACGATTAGCAGCGTGAGAATAAAAGCTGCGAAACACTGGATCCGGGGGAACTTTCCGAGTACGGGGGTCTGCATAGTAGTCTCCTATATATAAGGGTTTCGAGCAGTCTCAGATTTAATGTGGGTGTGTTCAAAGTTCTGGACCGGTGTTAAGCAATCTCGTAGGGTTTTGTTGCTTGAACATTGTGTTTGCGATGTCGGACCAGTTGGTCGGACATCTTAGTTAGACCTGAATACAGTGTCAACGAAACTTTCTTTCAACCTGTCGAAAAATGACTGATGGTTACAACGCTTTTGTAACAGATTCATCGCTATGCTGGTGGCGATGAATGTTTTACTGCTTCAGGGTTGGTTCGCGATAATCGCGCGCATCTGGGATTACCTCACAAAACAGTTCACTTTTGGCCGGATTACGGTTTCAGTTTCGAGTGTTATCACCGGGTTCGCGGTAGTACTTGTAACAGTAATTGTTGCACGTTGGACGAGTGCGCTGTTCGAGCGGCGCATTGCCAATCAACGACACATCGAGCCGGGTTTGCGTTACACGATTTGCCGGCTGGTCAAGTACATCGTCGTCGCCATCGGAGTGATGGTGGCGCTCAGACTGGCATTTGGGCTTGACCTCACGTCTATCGCCGTGATCTTTACGGCGCTGTCAGTCGGCATTGGTTTTGGTTTGCAATACATTGCCGCCGATATCGCGTCAGGGTTTATCCTGCTGTTCGAACGGCCGATCAGGATCGGCGATCGCATTACGATTGGTGACGATGAAGGCGACGTGAAGAGTATTAACCTGCGCACCACCGTGGTGACTACAAACGATCAGATCGCGATCATCGTGCCTAACTCGAGACTGGTGAGCCAGCGTGTCATTAACTGGTCTTACGGAGATCCACGTGCGCGCATTGCGATCCCGGTCGGTGTTGCGGACGACTCGGATATACAACTCGTCACCGAGACGCTTATCGAAGCGGCTCGCGGCGTGCCGAATGTTTTGCCTGAGCCGAAACCAACGGTGCAGTTTCTGAAGTTTGGTGATTACTCACTCGATTTTCGTTTACTCGTTTGGACCAACCAGCCACGACGTCACATGCAGCTCCGCAGCGACATCAACTACCGCATTGCGCAACTCTTCCGCGAGCGGTCGATCAGGATTCCTTATCCGACGCAGGAGTTTTTGCTGAAGGGCGTAGCGGGCCGCGAATTTACGCAGATGAACGCGGATTAGATCTTTTTCTGGTCCGCGTTCATTCGCGTAATCCGCGGCTATTCTTGCGTTCGGAAAATGAGTGAGGCATCATTCAGTCACGATGCGCTCGGCTCGCACACTCAATAACAACGTTCGTGTCGCAGGCGGCGATAAGCGGGAAGCAATCCTGCGCGCCGCCACGAGTGTCTTTGCGCATAATGGTTACTTCAACTCTAAAGTCGCCGACATCGCGCGCGAGGCGGGTGTCGCCGACGGCACCGTCTATCTCTACTTCAAAAGCAAAGAAGACATCCTCCACTCGATCTTCGACCGCAGCGTCGAAGAAGCGCTCGGCGCTGCCAGAAAACAGATCGAAAGTGTTTCCGATCCAAAAGAGAAGCTGCGCCAGATCGCTCTGCTACATTTGGAACGGCTTGGCGCCGATCGCGACCTCGCTGTGGTGTTTCAAGTGGAGTTGCGCGGCTCGACGAAGTTCATGGAAGAGTTCTCCGCTGCCGGCTTCGCTGAGTACCTCGCTTTAATTCGTGCGACATTCGAAGAAGGACAACGCACCGGAGTGTTCCGCCACGATCTCAACGCGAACGTCGTCGCGAAGGTTTTGTTTGGAGCGCTCGACGAGATGGCGACAAACTGGATCCTTTCGAAACGACGTTACAAACTCGCGCCGATGGCCGATCAGGTGCTCGACATTTTTCTGAACGGAGTGAAGGCGACGTGAAGCGCGTAGTCGAGTACATGGATGTGCAATC
>Ga0070694_100002371_pt1 | contig 11136 bp, 5 predicted proteins | sample KBSK1251metaG_FD_65470 | JGI IMG/M metagenome (GOLD analysis project Ga0070694, IMG submission 65470) | Corn, switchgrass and miscanthus rhizosphere microbial communities from Kellogg Biological Station, Michigan, USA - KBS K1-25-1 metaG | ecosystem: Host-associated > Plants > Roots >... | reverse complement strand
GCCAACATCGAACGAGGAGATTTGCGCCGCTTTAAAACCTTGCGCTTCAATCCTCAGCGTGTAAGTTCCAGGCCGGACGTTGACGAAGGTAAAGGAGCCATTTTGATTGGGCACGACCTGCGTTTCGATCCCGGTCGCTTGATTGATGAGCTTGATGGTGGCGGCAGGAACGGCCGCGCCTGCCTGGTCGGTGATCGTTCCATTGACCTCACCGGTTGATGTCTGGCCATAGAGTGTGGCCCCCAACACTACGACCAACAGCAGCGAGGCGATTACGGTTCTCAGCGAGTTCATAACCTCTACTCCCTTGCTAGATGTGATGGTTGACTACTTTGCGCCTAATGCATGGAACATTGGCCCAAGCGCCGCAGCGGATTTCGGCGCCAAAGGCTCAAGTCATGATTCCCAGCAAACCAGAAGGGAGAGTGGTTCGATGCCACTCCGACTATCCGTCAAATTTCTATTAGTGAATTTAACATCCAAATTTGAAAACTGTCAAGCTGGATTGTCAAATGGCGGCCAGCCGCTCCCGCTTCCGGCTCCTCGCCCGCGCTCCTTCGAGCGGGCCCATCGGCGCAAGCTCGGCAGTGAACTGCTAGTCGGTCTTGCGCCCAGCGCTGCGGGCCGCAATACGAAAGTTAATCGGATCAATCCTGCGCACTGGCTTTCTTTTGCCTTATCGTAAGACTAATGCCTGACAATCGTCCGAGAAGAAATATTCGTTTGTGATAAAAGGCCTGTTTTAGGCTAGATCAAGCGCGTCCTCTGACCAGATTTCCAGACTACGGCTAAAATTCAGAGATGAATACGTAATTTAGTATCAACGTGGGACAATATATCGGGGGCGAATTTTTTTGTCAAGAAACTTTCCGGCGAGCGACGCGAGCAGCTCGCCGATTATCCCTTGCTCAATTAAACTATGTGCCGCCAAAATGGAGCGCGCCGCCGCGCCGCGCTCGATCAGTGGATGAGGCAGGCTTCAGAAGCGTTATTCGCTAATAGAAAATGTGCTCATGAGAAAACCAACTAAAAAGACCCCGACTTACCACGCCCCGGCTCTCGAAAAAGGGCTCGATATTCTGGAATATCTCGCCACCCAGCGCGCGCCGCTGACGCAGATCGAATTGGCGCGGGCGCTCGGTCGCGGACAGAGCGAGATCTTTCGCATGCTCACTTGCCTGGAAAGACGCGGCTACATCCAAAAGGATCCGGCCTCCGGCACTTACAGCACGACCTTGCGCCTCTTCGAATTGGGCCATACGCACTCGCCCTATGAAAAACTCCTGCGCGCGGCCGGCCAACCCATGCGCGAATATGCCGCGCAGGTTCACGAATCCTGTCATCTGGGCATCATCCACAAAGGCCAATTGCTCCTTCTGGCCCAGGAAGAAAGACAGGAACGAGTCCGGCTCTCGGTCGAAGTCGGCAGTCTCTTCCCGCTGCCGCATGCGGTGTCGGGCCGCTTGATGATGGCCTTTCTGAGCGAAACAGCCTTGCGCGATCTATGGCAATACGATCCTGAAATCCGCGAATTTTCGGAGGCCAAACGAGCGGCCTTCAACAAGCAGCTTCAGCAAATCCGCGCGCGCGGCTTCGAGGAGGCCTACAGCGAGACGATCTATGGGCTGTATGACTTGTCTGTGCTGATCGGCTCAGCTTCATCGCATGTCCAAGCCGCCTTGACGGCCTCCGCCTTAACGCACGATCCGAAAGAGGCCAGAAAACGGCTGCTCGAACCGCTCCGAGCTTGTGCGCAAACCATCGGTCAAGCCGCCGGATTGCTCATCGAGTAACGGGCACAACCTGCATCATTCAACAGTGCGGTTTGGCAACAGAGCGGTCTGGCAAAAGAGCGGTCTTGCTCTCTCCGCCTGCGACTCCACTTCCCTTTCGGACGCGCAGTGACTTAAGAAAAGCTGCTTGCCCGGCGAGACTGTCTTTTCGCGTTTGTATTTTCACAATTGAATGCTATATTCGCTATTGGAAATCAGCAGTCACCTGTAAAAATGATGACCATGCCGGGGAGCAAGCTGTGGCCCTGATCCTTTACTGGGAGCTAATCCATGTCCATAACCATCACGGATCTCATCGCCAGAGATATTCGTTTTCCGACCTCACAAACGCGCGATGGGTCAGATGCCATGAATCCCGACCCGGATTATTCGGCGGCTTACGTCACGCTGCTCACGGATTCACCTCGAGGGTTGGTCGGGCACGGCCTCACTTTTACGATTGGTCGCGGGAACGAGTTGTGTGTCGCGGCCATCAATGCGCTCAAGCCGCTAGTGGTGGGGCGCCGCCTTGAATTATGCCCCGCCGACCTGCGCGCTTTCTGGCAGACCGTGACGGGTGACAGTCAATTGCGCTGGGTCGGCCCGGAGAAAGGCGTCATCCATCTCGCCGCGGCTGCCGTGGTCAATGCGGTCTGGGACTTATATGCCAAAGCAGAGGGCAAACCGCTGTGGAAGCTCTTAGTGGATTTCACGCCGGAACAATTGGTGACCTGCATTCCATTCGAGTACATCACTGATGCGCTCACTCCCACCGAAGCGCTCGACCTGCTCAGACGTCACGAGCTGACGAAGCACGCGCGCGAAGCGGAGATGCGCCGCGATGGCTTTCCGGCTTATACCACTTCGGTGGGCTGGATCGGCTACTCGGATCAGAAAATTCGTCGTCTGATTCGTGAAGCGGTCGCCGCCGGATGGACGCATTTTAAGATGAAGGTGGGGCGCAATCTTGAAGATGATGTGCGCCGCGCCGCGCTCATCCGCGAAGAGATCGGCTGGGAACGCAAGCTCATGATGGATGCCAATCAGGTGTGGGATGTGCCGGAAGCCATCACCTGGATGCAGGAGTTGGCCCAATTTAAACCACACTGGATCGAGGAGCCAACCAGCCCGGACGACGTGCTCGGCCACGCCGCCATCGCCCAAGCCATCGCGCCCATCGGTGTGGCGACCGGTGAACATTGCCACAATCGCGTCATGTTCAAGCAATTCTTGCAGGCTGAGGCCATGCATTTTTGTCAGCTTGATAGCTGCCGACTCGCCGGAGTCAATGAAGTGCTCGCCGTGCTGCTGCTCGCTGCTAAATTCGGCGTGCCGGTGTGCCCGCACGCGGGCGGCGTAGGCTTGTGCGAGTACGTGCAGCATCTTTCGGTTTTCGATTACATCTGCGTGAGCGCCTCGCTTGAAAATCGCACATTGGAATACACCGCTCACCTTCACGAGCATTTCCTGGATCCGGTGGTGATTGATCGTGGCCGCTATCTGCTGCCGACCGCGCCAGGTTATAGCATCGAGATGAAACCCAACTCGCTCGCCCACTATGAATACCCTCACGGAGAAGCCTGGACCGCACTGGCCCGCGAGGCTGAGACACCGGTCACGGCAGATTGACCATCGAACTCAGGCTTCAAAAGCTGAAGAGATGTCCCCTGGCTCCGACCCTGCCGCGTTTTTGGATGAATTTAATGTGACCATTTGAGCGCTTGATGCGACTTCCTTAATTGTGAACGGAGCGCAAACCTGTCGCGCCTGGTGAGAAATTTCAATGGGTGCCGGTTTGGGCTGATGATCAACCCGAAAAGTCGTGAGGTCTTCGATGGTCACTAAAACACTCCTCTTCATTGGTCTGTTTTGTGTCGGCGTTTTGTCTCTCGGTAACAGGAGCATCAATAGTATTCTGGCACAGGAACTGGTTTCGGCGCGTGTGCTCTCGTCCGAAGGCCAAGTCGAAATTCGCAGATCATCAGACAGCCAGCCTCAAATCCAGAAAATCGCCTACAAAGTAAATGATGAATTGAGGACTGGTGACACGATCATCACCGGTCGCAGTGGGCGCTTGGTGCTCGGCCTTTCCGATGGCTCCCAAGCCATGATTGCGCCGCAAACTACCGTCGTCATCAAAGACCTGTCGCAGTCGCCGCGCACACTCTTCAACGTCATTCGCGGCAAGACGCGCATTCACATCGAAAAGCTCGGCGGCCAGCCCAATCCCTACCGCGTCAACACGCCGACGGCGGTCATCGCGGTGCGCGGGACGATGTTTGACGTGCTGGTCGAGGAGAAAGAAACGCAGGTCTTTTTACACGAGGGCGAAGTGGCCGTCACAAACTTAGCCCTTCCGAATCAACCGGTCATCTTGTCCGCCGGGCAGATGACCAAAATTTTGATCGAGCGCCTGCCCAATCTGCCGATTCCCTTCAAAATCGGAAGCAACGATGGGACATTCAAAGCTGGACGCAGCGAAGGGCTATTTCAAAAAATCGGGCGAGCGGTTGGCGGCTCGAATCCCGATGCGGGTCGCGGCGGCCCGCCATCAGGCGGCCCAGCAGGTGGCCCAGCAGGTAACGCGTCACCGAACGGAGGCGCGAAACCGAATGCTGATCCTGGAGGCCCACCACCCAATGGCCCGAAGCCAAACGGCGCGCCTAAAGGTCCTGGCAAAAAGCTCTGAGTATCACCTGATGGCGCGCGAAACGATAAACTTCTGTGACCCTGAGAGCGCAGGGTCAGCAAAATTTTCAACCCAACACCTTGTCTGAAATCAATTCCAGATCCGCCAAAGTGTTAGTCGTGGATGACGAGCGCGGCGCACGCCTGGCGCTTGAAGTTCCGCTTCGTCTGAGCGGCTATGAAGTCGTCTCAGCGTCGGGTGGCCGTGAAGCCATCGCGCTCGGCCAGGGCAAAAGATTTGATGTGGTCCTGACCGACATCTACATGCCCGACATCACCGGGCTCGAAGTGGTGCGTGAGTTTCGCCGATCGTGGCCTGAGACCAAGATCATCGCCATGACGGCCCAAGGCTCACTCGAGATCGCCCTCGAAGCCATCGAAGAAGGCGCCTTTGATTTCATCGCCAAGCCCTTCAACATTGACGAAGTGCTGGCGCTCGTCAACCGCGCCGCGCATCAACCTGAAACCGTGCCATCCGCCAGCCCCGACCCCGACAAGGATTTTTCCGCTTCCGGCTTGATCGGTCATAGCCCGCAGATGGTGCGAGCTTATAAACTGACAGCCCACGCGGCACGCACCAGCGCCACGGTGCTCATCGAAGGCGCATCAGGCACGGGCAAAGAACTCATCGCGCGCGCGATTCATCGCCACAGCCAGCGGGCCAAGCGTCCATTCACCGCCGTCAACTGTAGCGCGCTGACCGAAACGCTGCTCGAATCGGAATTGTTCGGCTATACCAAAGGCAGCTTCACTGGCGCGAACGCTGACCGCCCCGGCTTATTTGAAAGCACGGACGGCGGCACGATTTTTCTCGATGAGTTGGGCACCACGAGCCAATCATTCCAGGCGAGCCTGCTTCGAGTGCTCCAAGAAAAAGAGGTGCGGCGCATCGGCAGCCGCGAATCGCGTCCGGTGGACGTGCGCATCATCGGCGCGACGAACATCAATTTAGAAGAACTGGTCGAGCGCGGCGAGTTTCGCTCCGACCTCTTTTATCGCCTGAGCGTGCTGGTCATCACTTTGCCGCCGTTGCGCGAACGCGGTGCCGAAGACATCGCCTTACTCGCGCATCATTTCCTGAAAAAATACGGCCCTCAGCACGGCGAGCAGATTCACTTCGGCGTGCTTGATTTGCTGACCCGCTACAATTGGCCAGGCAATGTGCGCGAGTTGGAGAACACCATCGAGCATGCCGTCGCGGTTTGCACCAATCACTCGATGACGGTCAACGATCTGCCGCACCGCATCATCGAGCGCGCGGCCCCTGCTTCCGCTCCGATAGTCCGCGCCACCACTTCATTGATCGAAGACCGCCCGACGCTCGCGGAGCTGGATCGCCGCTACATTCAACTCGTCCTGGCCGAAACCGAAGGCAACAAATCGCGCGCCGCTGAAATTCTAGGCATTGACCGCCGCACGATCTATCGCTACCTCGATCCAATTTCCGAGCCGACCGACACCGCATCGGTCGTCGCTGAAACCCGGCTCATCACCAAAGCACCCGCCGATGATCCGCAATAGATCGCAAGCCATCCGCACCGCGCTCGTCATCATGAGCAGCATCCTGCTAGTGGTGATCGTGACTTGGTTTGTGCCCTCGCTCTCGGCGGCATCCTTGAATATGTTCTTTCGCCTGCGCGGCGAACTGCGAGCGCCGGATGACGTGGTGATCGTGGCGATTGACGATCAGAGCCTACAACGCATCGGACAATGGCCGTGGCCACGTTCGATCATGGCAGGCGTACTCGACAAAATCAGCCAGGCCCAGCCCCGCAGTATCGGACTCGACGTGATTTACGCCGAGCCATCGGCTCCTGAAGAAGACCGCCGGTTAGCCGCCGCGATCGCCCGCAACAGCCGTGTCGTTTTGCCCGCACAATTGTATGAAGTGGCGTCGAAAGAAAATGCGGCGAACTTAACCACCGCCTGGCTGCGCCCGTTGCCCGCATTCGCCGACGCAGCGCGCGGCCTAGGGCATGCTCACGTTTCTTTGGGCGTGGATGGCATGGCCCGCAACATTCAACTGAGTAAGTCAGATGATCGGGCGAACAAAATCTGGGCCTTCAGTTTGGAAGTGGTGCGCGTGGCCGAAAACATCCGGGCGGAAGAGGTGGAAGAACTCCCTGGCTTCTTGCGTTTCGGCGCTTATCGTATTCCAGTGCATGACGAAGCGCCGGACTCCGACCTCCCCGGAGTTACGATCATTCGCCAGAACGAAACGACGATCAACTACATCGGCCCCGCTAGATCATTCCGCTCTTACAGCATTGCAGATGTGGTCGGCGGCAAAATCCCGCCATCCGCCTTCACCGATAAAATCGTGCTCGTCGGCGCGGTGAGCCAATCAATGGGTGATACGCGCGTCGCGCCGTTTATGCACTATAGCGCCGAGCACCGCCAGGGCGGACAGGAAATGCCGGGCGTCGAGATTCACGCCAACATGATCAATACCATTCGAGGCCGCCTCTCGCTGCGGTCATTACCAGAATGGATAGCCTTTGTGGCCGCCATCATTGTGATCTTGTTTTCGGCGCTGACCATCAGATGGTTTGATGGTTGGCGTCAGATTACGACTCTGAGTTTGATTCTTCTCTCGATCACGGTTGGCAGCTTCTTTGCCTTCAGCCGCTATCTGATTATTCCGCCGCTGGTGCCGATGCTGACCGGCTTTATCGCCGTGATTCCGCTCTTGCTCAATCGGTCGCTCACCGCGAGCCGTGAATTAGACCTCAAGCTGGCGGCGCTGGTCAGCCACCAAAAAGGTTTTCTCTCCCCCGAGGCGCAAACAGAGGCGGATTTCATTGATCGCCAGCAAGGGCTTGAGTTGCCGCAGAGTCTGGCCTGGAAGCTGCGCGCGGTTGACGACCTCACGACCCAACTTCTGGCGCGCATGAGTTTCATCAACCGCATCCTCTCCAGCATGGGTGAAGGCGTCATGGTCACGGACTTGGATGGGCGGATCGTCTTTGCCAACCGCGAGGCGAGGCAGCTTTTCGACTGCGATCAAGCTGAGATCGCGGGCATGAGTTTGACTGACTTTTTGATCGAGCGGAGCGTGACGGATGAAGCGAAGCTGTGCGCAGCAATCAAAGAGGTCATGGGCAAAGAGGTCATGAGCAAAGAGGTCATCGGCGAGCCGCAAATTCAACTCGCATGTTCGATCCCATCCGCCGAGCCGCGTTACTATTCGGTGCTGCTTTCAGCGCTCGTCACCAACGCCGACGGGACGACAGCCCCTTTCATCGCCACTGAAACTACAACCCTCAATTTACTTCCGCTGGGCCGCGCCATCGGCGTCGTGGCACTGATTTCAGACGTCACCAAGCGCGTCGAATTGGATCGGATGAAGACCGAGACGCTGCAACTCGTCTCGCACGAATTGCGCACGCCGCTGACTTCGATTCAGGGCCTAAGCGATGTCCTGCTCAAGTTCCCGGTGCCGGCTGATGAATCGCGCGAGATGCTAAGCACCATCCACTCCGAAGCGGTGCGGCTGAGCGAAACGATCAACCGTTATCTGGATCTGACGCGGCTTGAATCCGGCGCGCAGCCATTGAATCTGACGCCGGTTGCATGCGAGCAATTGATTGCCGGTTGCATGCGTAATTTGTCTGTCTTCGCCGCCGAACGCCAGATCAAACTCACCGCGCAGGTTAATCCGCAGCTTCCGCCCTTACATGCCGATGCCCAACTTCTGACCCAAGCCGTCGGCAATCTGCTCTCCAATGCGATCAAGTATAGTTCGCCTCAGACTGAGGTAAGCATTGCGGCGGATCTCAATTACACTGCGATCACGATCAGCGTCCAGGATCAGGGCTTCGGGATCCCTGAAGAAGCGCGTGAAAGAATCTTTGAGAAATTCTACCGCCTGGAGCGTGACGAAACTTCAGGCGTCGTGGGCACCGGATTGGGTTTGGCTCTGGTAAAAGAGATTGTCGAACAGCACGGCGGACGAATCACCGTCGAAAGCGCTCCGGCCATTGGCTCTATGTTTACCATCCATTTGCCTCTTCAACCACACATCCTCGCTGTCGCAGGAGGCTAGCTCATCGCGCTCATTGGAAAATGTCTTTGAATCAGAACCGCGCTATTGGATTCTGAAAGCCATCTCCTTCGTCATCGCACTCCCATCGGGGTTAGTGATCGTCACGCCGCGGAACGAGCGAATGGCGAACGCCGAGACTCTCACCGGCACGCGCAGCATGGTGATTGAAACTAACGATGCCGGTTCCGCCGAGACTCCGGCGCCGCTGATCTCGACCTTCGCGCCCGGATTGAAGCCCGAACCTAAAACTGAAATGAAGATCAATTGGCCGGGGCTGACGGAATTAGGCAACAGGCTGTTCAGCGTGAGCGGCGGCGCGGCGAGCACCGTTTGCATCAAGTGGCCCATGCTGCTGTGGTAGTTATTGTCGCCCGCATAAGTCGCAGTGATCACCGACATGCCAAGCGGCGGGACAACAGTCAAGCTAGCCGTCAAGCCGTTGTTGGTCGCGATCAATGGCGCGGAGCCAAGCACCGTCTGGCCGCTGGTAAAGACAATCTCGCCGGTCGGCGCGGTGTCGCGGGGCTGATTCGGAGTCAGCGTGGCCGTCAGGTTGACAGACTTCCCTGGCAATGCTGGATTGAGCGATGAGGTCACGGCGAGCGAAGTCTCAGACCGCGGATCGGGCTGGGCGGTAAAGGGACAGATCGGACAGACGACTCCGCAAGGCACGCCGGTCGGGTAACCATCAAGGAGCCCCCGGAGGTGGCCCATCGCTCTCCGGTCATCCCCCGGCTGTTGAGTGCGGTTGACGACGGCCTCGGTCAAGACCAGCGAGATGCGGCCTGTGGCCCCGGCCCGCTGAAGGTCCAGACCCAATTGGAGGCATTCACTTAAAGTGTCGTCGAGCACGAGCGTGAGCAAGCCGGTGTGCAGGCCTTTGTCGCCCGCGAATAGATTCAACGGCACCAAATCATTGACGGCCAGGTTGCCGGGGCCGGTGGCGAGACGATGGTTGAGATAGAGCCTCGCGTTCGGGTGCAATTCGGTCACTCTCATCCCCCCGGTCTCGACCGTAAAGAGCGCCAGCGTCTGCTCGATGAAACCATTCGGGCGCTGGCGGAAGAGGCGCACCTTGTCGCCGGGCGTGGCGGTGCTCGCGATCTCGAAGCTGATCTCGCGGAAGCTATCCTGACACGAAACGGCCCGGGCGATCATGTTGGGCGTCGAAAGCGACACCCCTTCTGTCGGAGCATTGAGGAAGCCCGTCAGAGGGTCGAAAGTTGTTACACCGAAAGTGCCAGCGTTGACCGGGAAGATCGTCGTGCCCGGATCGGATGTCACGAGCGTCAACGTGAGCGGCGGCGGGAGCAGGAAAAGATCGCCGTTGGGCAGTTCCGGGGTCTTCTGGAAACCGTGCGTGAACAGTGGCACCCTCAATGATGATGCGCCGCAGGATTCCGTGGCTGGGGGGGTGGGCGGGTTGGGACAATCGAGCTTGAAGGTATAAGGCAGTTCTTCGGTTCTGCTGCCGCCGATGATCGCCGAATTATTGATCGTCAGACTCGTGCCGTTAGATATGCCGGGGGCGATCTGGGCTTGGTATTCGATGGAGACGATTTGATTGGGAGCGAGTGTCCCCGACCAGGTGACAGCGGTTTGAGTAACCTGGCACGCGCCGAAAGGAGTGGCACAGGTGCCGGGCAGACCGAGCATCTCCGGGGGTAAAGCGGCAGTGAATTGGACGGTGACGGGAGCGGCGGAATCGTTGAAGACTTCAGCCGTCACACCAACCTTGCCGTCCGGCCCCGGGCACCCCGCGGGGTCGGTCAGTGTGGTATTGCCAATCGGTTGACAAGCGATCGAGAGACCATCCTGTATCACATTCACGACTTGCAAGGCGACGTCAATCGTGGTTTGACGCGCTGGGCCATTATTAGGTGCGGCAATGACGATAAGATTGCCAGTGCCTTCGCCACCATTGGGAGCGACACTGAGCCATGAAGAATCATTGCTGAAAGCCGTCCAGAAACAGGAAGCATCGGTAATGACCGATACCGTTTTTATTCCGCCCGCAGCGTCGAAGTGTATGGTCAACGGGGCCACCGTGTAGAGGCACTTTGCCTTTTGCTTCACGACCACGGGTTTCCCGGCCACGGTGATCAAAGTCTGACGCGCCGGCCCATCATTAGGAAGAGTCTGGACGAAAAAAGGGCCGCCTCTTGGGGCGCCGCTGGGGGTGACAATGACCCAGGGCTCATCGCTCTTTGTCCCCCAGATGCAGAGACCAGTAGGAGGAATAGTGTTCACCACTCCCTGTTTGACCCCACCCTCGGCTTCGAATTCCATCTCCTCTGGCGAGACGTCGAAGGCGCAGTTTTGTGGCCCACCCTTCGACCGACAAACGGAAGTCGTCCCATTAAAGAAAAACTCGCAGTGAGCCGGACATTGATCTTTCTGTTGCCCAGTTGGCTCGATACTCTCGCATGGCTCATCCTCCGCGTTCGCCAGCACGAGCCAAGGCGCGCTCGCCTTGAGATTGGCTCGAAAGTTCATCTTCGGCTCGCCGAGGTCGTGCCAGCGCGTGCATGAGAATGAAGGCGAGAAATCAACAGAGGCCTGGGCGGACGCACTGGCACTGCTGGCCGCAACAGCCAAACCGTTTCCGGTGGCCTGCGTCTGCCATCTGCG
>Ga0070694_100002370_pt1 | contig 11137 bp, 11 predicted proteins | sample KBSK1251metaG_FD_65470 | JGI IMG/M metagenome (GOLD analysis project Ga0070694, IMG submission 65470) | Corn, switchgrass and miscanthus rhizosphere microbial communities from Kellogg Biological Station, Michigan, USA - KBS K1-25-1 metaG | ecosystem: Host-associated > Plants > Roots >... | reverse complement strand
CGAGCTGACCGACAACACGCCGCGGGGAACGCGCTTTGCGGTTGAATTGCCGTGCTGAACCGATTGACGAATTTACGAATTGTCGGATTTACGAAATTATTGGGTGATTCGAATTCGTCAATTCGTCAATTCGTCAATTCGTAAATGCCATCGATCCTGCTCGTAGACGACGAGCCTGGCGTTCGCAGCGCGCTCGGCGGCGTGCTGCGCGACGAGGGCTACGAGGTCGACGCCGTCGACAGCGGGGAGGCCTGCCTCGAGCGTCTCGGCCGCCAGGCGTACGACGTCGTCGTGCTCGACATCTGGCTGCCGGGCATGGACGGCCTCGCCACGTTCGCGCGGATGCGCGAGCGCCAGGTCGAGTCGCAGGTGGTGATGATCTCCGGGCACGGCAACATCGAATCCGCGGTGCGCGCCATCAAGATGGGCGCGTTCGACTTCGTCGAGAAGCCGCTGTCGCTCGAGAAGACGGTGCTCGTCGTGCGCAACGCGCTGCGGCAGCGCCACCTCGAGGCCGAGAACCAGGCGCTGCGCGCGAAGGTCGACGCGCAGCACACGATGGTCGGCGAGAGCTACGGGATGGTGCAGCTTCGCGAGCAGGTGGCGATGGCGGCGCCGACCAACGGGCGCGTGCTGATCTACGGCGAGAACGGCACCGGCAAGGAGCTGGTCGCGCGCAACATCCACCAGATGAGCCGCCGCCGCACGGGCCCGTTCATCGAGGTGAACTGCGCCGCCATTCCCGAGGAGCTGATCGAGAGCGAGCTGTTCGGCCACGTGCGCGGCGCGTTCACGGGCGCGGTCGCCGATCGGCGCGGGAAGTTCGAGCTCGCGCACGGCGGCACGATTTTCCTCGACGAGATCGGCGACATGACGCTGAAGACGCAAGCCAAGGTGCTGCGCGTGCTGCAGGAGCAGGTGATGGAGCCAGTCGGCGGGTCCACGCGCATCCGCGTCGATGCGCGCGTGCTGGCGGCGACCAACAAGGACCTGCCCGCCGAGATTCGCGCCGGGCGCTTCCGGGAAGACCTCTACTTCCGCCTGAACGTCGTGCCGATCTTCGTGCCGGCGCTGCGCGACCGGCAGGAGGACATCCCGCTGCTCGCCGATCACTTCATGGCGATGCTCGCGCGCGAGTACGGCCGGCGGCCGAAGATCTTCGAGCCCGACGCCGTCACCGCGCTGCAGCGCTATCCGTGGCCGGGCAACGTGCGCGAGCTGCGCAACCTCGTCGAACGCCTGATGATCATGGTGCCGGGCGAGCGCATCATGGCGCGCGACCTCGCGTTTCTCGATCAGGGGATGGTCGGCGGCATCGAGGCGTCGACGCCGACGCCCTCGTCCACGATGGCGCCGCTGCACGACGCGCGCGACCGCTTCGAGCGCGATTACATCCTGCGCGCGCTCGCCGCGCAGCAGGGCAACATCTCGCGCACCGCCGAGGCGCTGGGAATCGAACGTAGCAATCTCTATCGCAAGATGCGCGCCTTTGGAATCATGCCGGCGCGCAAGTCTGAAGACGAGGAGACGGTCTAAGCCTCTCGTGATTCGCGCAGACGCGTTTCCAGGACCTGGTTCTTCTTGAAGTCCGCAAGCTGCAGTGTGGTCATGGCGACGTCTACGAGTGCGGCCGCTGGCACGAGACCTACGATTTCGCTCTCCAGCACACTCACGCCGTAGCGTTCCGCCTCGCGCTTGACGGCTTCGAACACGCGCAGGATTGGCGTCTTCTCGTAGTTGGTCAGGTTCATCGAGACCTGCACGATGTTGCGATCGGACAGCGTCACACCCATCGCCTTGACGAAGCGGAAGCCGCCGCTGCTGAAGCGGACGGCCGCCGCGATCTTCTTCGCGACGTCGAGGCGATCGGTGTTCAGGTTGATGTTGTAGGCGATGAGCGGCATCCGCGCCCCGATCACGGACGCGCCGGCGCTTGGGTGCGGCGTGCGCGGGCCGAAGTCCGGCGCCCATCCGTCAGACGACATCTTCGCCGCCAGTCCTTCGAACTCGCCGCGCCGGATGTCTTCCAGGTTCTTGCGCAGCGGGTTCGATGACGCCTCCTCGTAGAGGTACACCGGCACCGCGAATCGCTCCGCAACGCTGCGCCCCGTGTCCTTCGCCAGCGCGACGCATTCCTCCATCGTCACGCCCTCGATGGGGACGAACGGGACCACGTCGACGGCGCCCATTCGCGGGTGTTCCCCAGTGTGCGTGCGGAGATCGATCGCCGCCACGGACGCTTCGAACAGCGCCAGCACCGCCGCCTTCATCGAGGCGGCGTCGCCGGCCATCGTGATCACCGATCGGTTGTGCGACGCGTCGGAGGAGTAGTCCAGCAGGCGCGCGCCAGGGACGCGGCGGACCGAGTCGACGATCCCGGCGACGACGTCGGCGCGGCGGCCTTCGCTGATGTTGGGAACGCACTCGATGATCGCCACGGATCAGATGTTAATCAGGTTGGTGCCGGGTCCGCCTTCGCCTGGACGCAGAGGCTTGGCGGAACCCGGCCCACGTACGTCGGGCGGGTCCCGCGTCGCGGAGGGATCCATCGCCAGGCGGACCCGCCAGAATCGCCGGTAATTCATTGACGGATCGAGGCTTTTACCCGATAATCGCTGCGGCGGAGTTCAAACGTCTATCGATTGATGACGGAGCCACAGCGCACCGATTTCCAGACGCCTCCCGCAGCCGACGCCGAGCGCGCGACGCGCATCGAAGAACTTCTCGTTTCCGGTCTCGACCATTACTTCGCGGAGGATTACGAGCAGGCGATCAACGTCTGGACGCGCGTCATCTTTCTCGATCGCGAACACGATCGCGCCCGCGCGTACATCGATCGCGCGAGGAAAGCCATCGCCGAGCGGCAGCGCCAGTCCGAGGAGCTGCTGCATCGCGGCCTCGAAGCCTACAAGTCCGGAGACGTCGAGAACGCGCGCGACCTGCTGACGCGCGCCGTCCAGCAGGGAGCGCCGAGCGATGAAGCGCTCCTGCTGCTCGAGCGGATGGAGCGCCTCGAAGGCACCGGGTTCGACACCCCGCTCCATCGCCGGGCCGTGCCGGCGCGGCGCGTCGTGGACCACGCGGCGGCTCCGCGCGGCGGCCGTACGTGGCCGTGGGTGCTTGCCGCGCTGGCGCTCGCCGGCGCCGGCGCCGCAGCCTATTTCGGCGGGACGCCCGCGTTGTCGTGGCTCATCGACGTGCCTCCCGCGGCCCGTCCGGCGGCGCCCGCCGCCGCGGAACCGTTGCCGATCGTGCGAACGGCCGATACGCTGCTCGATCGCGCGCGGGCGCTTTACATCGACGGACACCTGCACGACGCGCTGCGGATGCTGGATCGCATCGGCATCTCGGATCCGGTGAGGCCCGAAGCGGACCGCCTTCGAGCCGAGATTCAACGCGCGCTGCTTGCGGCCCTGCCGGGCAGTACATCGACCGCAACCGATTCGGGGACGCGCCAGTGAAGTGTCCGAAATGCGACTACCTGGGCTTTGAAACCGGCGATCGGTGCCGGAACTGCGGATACGACTTCTCGCTGATGGCCGCGGTCGAAGCGCCGTCGCCCGACTATGAAATCCATCCGCCGGCCGTCGACGATGTTCCCGTTCACGTCATCGACGAGATGCTGGACACGCGTGCCGGGCGAACGTCTCGCGACACCCTCGACGAGTCGATCGGAGAAGCCCTCGCATCGGCGCCTCTCCTGACGCCTGCCACGCCCGCGATCGAGGAATTGACGGAGCGGGAATCGGGGCTGCCTCTGTTCACACCTGCTGACCCCGAGGATGACGAGCCGCTGATCAAGCTGCCCGCGGCGCCGCGGCCTCCGCTCGCCGTGCGGAAGACGCCCTCCGACTCCCGCGCGGGGCGTCAGGTGCCAGGCCGGGTCGTGGCGGAACCGCTGCGCCTGCGAGCGGTCCCGCGGTCGCCGTCGCGACCGTCGCCGGCACCCGCGCTTCAGTTCTCCGAGGAGGCTGCGGAACGGCCCGCGCCTCCGGAAGAGAAGCCGCCGGCTCCCGTCGAGCGGGTGTCGTCGTACCTCATCACGGAACAGCCAGGCCGCCCCGGCGCCCGCGCGGTCGCGATGCTGATCGATTACGCCATCCTGCTCGGCATCGACGCCGCCGTGGTCTACTTCACGCTTCGCATGGCGGGCCTCGAGATGAACGACTGGCGGCTGCTGCCGGTGGCGCCGATGTTCACCTTCCTCGGCCTGCTGAAGGTCGCGTACTTCTACGCGTTCACCGCCGTCGGCGGCCAGACGATCGGCAAGATGGCCGCCGGCACCTGCGTCGTGGACGAGAACGGCCGGCCGGTCGACGCCGCGCAGGCCATGCGCCGCACCTCCGCCGGCATCGTGTCGTTCCTGCTGCTCGGGCTCGGGTTCGTGCCGGCGCTGTTCGGCGATCATCGAGCGCTGCACGATCGGCTCGCCGGCACTCGCGTCGTCCGTCTCCGGTCCGTTTGACCGGGTTTCCCGGGATGACGCGCCGCCTCGGTGTTTTCATCGCCACGTGCGCGCACATCGGCTATGCGCCGGTCGCGCCCGGGACGTTCGGTTCGGCGGCCGCGCTCGTCCTCTACTACCTGGTGCGGCGCCAGGGATCGACCACCATCGAGCTCGTGACGATTGGCGTCGTGCTGATCGTCGGCCTGTGGAGCGCGACCGAAGCCGAGCACCACTTCGGAGGCATCGACCCAGGGCCGGTCGTGATCGACGAAGTCATCGGCATGCTGATCACGCTGGCGTTCCACCCGGTCAACGTCCTCGGCGCGCTGACGGGGTTCTTCATCTTCCGCGTGCTCGACGTCGTGAAGCCGTGGCCGGCGCGGCGGCTCGAGCTGCTTCCGGGCGGACTCGGCGTCGTGCTCGACGACGTGATGGCAGGCATCTACGGCAATCTCATGATGTGGGGGCTGGTCCGGCTGCTTCCAACGTGGTTCACATGAGTACAGGTGGCAGGGGGCAGGTGGCAGCAGGCAGTGGGGAGCAGGTCGACGGAGGCCGGTCGGCCCGTTCAATCTCTCGCGCGGCAATCATTGCCGTCGGAAGCGAGATGCTCACGCCCTCGAAGGTGGACACCAACTCGCTGTTCATCACCGAGCAGCTGAACCTGCTCGGCATCCAGGTCGCGTTCAAGAGCATCGTCGGCGACGACCGGGGAGACCTCGAGACCGCCGTGCGCGAGGCGCTCGCGCGCGTCGATCTACTCGTGTGCTGCGGCGGGCTCGGTCCCACCGACGATGACCTCACGCGGCTGGTGGTCGCGGACGTCGTCGAGCGGCCGCTCGTCGAGGACGAATCGATCACGGCGCGTATCCGCGCGCGGTTCCAGGGCCGCGGCCTCGCGATGCCGGAGATCAACCGGCGCCAGGCGATGGTGCCAGCAGGTGCGCGCGTGCTGGCCAACGCGAACGGCACCGCGCCCGGCCTCTGGATCGAGCACGGCGATCGCATCGTGCTGCTGCTGCCGGGACCGCCGCGCGAGCTGAAGCCGATGATGATGAGCGTCGCCGAGACCCTGCTGCGCGAACGCGCGGGCGGGATGTCGCTCGTCCGCCGCATCATCAAGATCACCGGTCGCAGCGAATCGCACACCGAGGAGGCAGTGCAGCCGCTCTACGCGGAATGGTCGCGCGCGCGCGTCCCCATCGCGGCGACGATCCTCGCCTCGCTCGGACAGATCGAGCTGCACCTGTCGGCGTGCTGCGCCGCGCGCGCGGACGCCGAGGCGGCGCTCGATGCGGCGGTCGAGCAGGTGCGGGGCGTGATGGGCATGCACGTCTACAGCACCGACGGGCGAGGGCTCGAGGAAGTGCTCGGCGCGATGCTCGCCGAGCGGAAGCTCACGATCGCGGTGGCCGAGTCGTGCACCGGCGGCCTGATCGCGTCGCGGCTGACCGACGTGCCGGGGAGCTCGCGCTATGTCGAACGCGGCGTCGTCTCCTACAGCAACGCCGCGAAGACGGAGCTGCTCGGCGTGCCGGTGGCGCTGCTCGAGGCGCACGGGGCCGTCAGCGAGCCGGTGGCGACGGCGATGGCGGACGGCATCCGCTCGCGGTCACGCGTGGACATCGCGATCGGCGTGACGGGCATCGCGGGGCCCGACGGCGGCACCCCGGAGAAGCCGGTCGGGATGGTGTGCATTGCCGCGGCGTCCCCGGCGGGGACGCGCGTTCGCACGTTCCGCTTCGTCGGCGGGCGCGAGATGGTGAAGTTCCAGGCGTCGCAGGCGGCGCTCGACATGGTGCGCCGGATGCTGCTGGAACCGTAGGCGGGTCCGCTTGCGCTGGATTCGAGTCGCTGCGCGGGACCCGCCCTACGTACTGGACCGGTGCCACCCTGCCGCGGACCCGGCTACGAAACGCTCTTGTAGACCCGCTCGTCGAAGAGCGCGCCCGAGAACGGGCCGAACGCCTCGCGGAACTTCTTCGTGTGGTCGGCCACCGCATGCGCGTCGAGCGCCTTCTCGTCCTTCCACACCTCGAAGATCGTGAAGTGGTTGTTGCGGTTCGGCTGCACGGTGACGAGGAAGTACGCGTTGCCCGGTTCCTGCCGCGACCGAATGGCGAGGTCGGTCAGCGCGGTCTGTGCGGCATCGCGTGACGGCGGCACCGAGTCGGCGTGCGTCACGACGTAGAGGGCGCCAGATGCGCCGGTGGTCGCCGACGGCGGCCCGATCACGCTGAGCAGGCGCTCATCGACGGGGCTGACTCGCGTCGCCTGCACCACCTCCTCGAGCCTCTTCGTCTCCGCCGCATTCTTGTGCCCCTCGAGCGCCGCGTTGTCGCGCCAGCTCTCGTGCACCGCGAAATGGTTCGGACGGCCGACCTGCTGGAGCACGTCGATGCGAAGCGCGCCGTTCGCCTTCATCGCGGCCTGGCGATAGTCCTTCAGCGCGGACGCGACGCGGCTGGCGTCGGCGGGCGCGACCTCGAGATAGACGACGCGGTAGGTGGCTGGCGCGGCGGGATTGGGAGGAGGCGCGGTCTGGCCGAACGCCGGCGCGATGGGCAGCAGCAACAGGACAACGGTACACAGGGAACGCAGCATCGGACCCCTCCAATTCACCGCGTGCGAGTATACACAGGTGCGACTGTTCGTGGCCGCCGAGATCGGCGAGGCGCTTGCGGCGACTGTTGCGGAGTTGAGCCGCGAGCTTCAGCGGCGGGCGGGCGAGACCGCGCCGCGTGCCAAGGTCACATGGGTGCCCGCCGATCGCCTGCATCTCACGGTTCGCTTCATCGGAGAAGTTGACGAAGCGCGCGCGGCGGCCGTTCAGGAGGCGCTCGAGCCGCCGCTGCGCATCGCGCCGTTCGACCTGACGCTGGCCGGCGCCGGCGCCTTTCCGAAGGGAGGCGCGCCGCGCGTGCTCTGGATCGGTGTCGTATCGGGGCAGGATCAGTTGATCGCGGCCGAGCGGGATATCAGCGCACGCCTCACGCGGCTGGGCGTCCCGGAAGAGGAACGGCCTTACAGTCCTCACCTCACGCTCGCGCGGGTGCGCGAGCCCGCGGGGCTTCGCACCGCTCGGCTGCTCGACGGGATCACCGACCGGAGACTCGGCACCGTTCGCATCGACGCGATTACACTGTTCCAGAGCAAGCTGTCGCCGAAGGGGCCGGCCTACACGTCCCTGCTGCGCATCCCATGCGAATCGTAATCGCCGTGGCGCTCGGGTACCTGTTCGGATCGATCCCGTTCGCGTTCCTGGTGACGCGAGCGCGAGGAATCGATATCCGCAAGGTCGGCAGCGGCAACGTCGGCGCGGCCAACGTGCTGCGCACCGCGGGCGTGATGCCGGCGGTTGCGGTCATGCTGCTCGACATCGCGAAGGGAGCGATGGCCGTGCAGGTCGCGCGCCTGGTCACCGGCGATCTCGCCGTCGTGACGGCGGCGGGCTGCGCGGCAATCGTTGGTCATATCTATCCCGCGTGGCTCGGCTTCCGCGGCGGCAAGGGCGTCGCGGCGTCCGCAGGCGTGTTCGGGATGCTGGCGCCCGTTGCGACCGTGATCGCCGCGACGGTGTTCGTCGGAACGGTTGTGGTTACGCGCTTCATGTCCGCCGGTTCGATCGCCGGCGCGCTGGCGCTGGCGGTGGCCGTCATGGTCGGCAACGTGCCGGCTCCTGTCGTCGCCGGCGCCATGCTCGCGGCCATCCTCATCGTGCACCGCCATCGCGACAACCTGTCACGGCTCGTGGCGGGCACCGAGCGGCGGATTGGGATGCGGTTGTGATTGCAGTGCTCGGCGCGGGCGGCTGGGGCACCGCGCTCGCCGTGCACCTGGTGCGCACCGGTCACGACGCGTGGCTGTGGGGCCGCGACGCCGCGCTCGTCGCGGACCTCCGCGTGCGCCGCGCCAACGCGGTGTACCTGCCGGACATCACGTTCCCGCCGCAGTTGAAAGTCACGGCGGACCTCGAGGAGGCGCTCGGGCACGCGAACGTGATCGTGGTGGCCGTGCCGTCGCACGGCATGCGGGACGTGCTCACGCGCGCCGCGCCGCTCGTGCGCCGCGACGCCATCGTCGTCAGCGCCGCGAAAGGCCTGGAGCGCGATACGCTCTTTCGGCCGTCGGAGATCGTCCAGCAGGAGCTTGGGGCAGCGGTGCGCGTGGGCGTGCTCTCCGGGCCGAGCTTTGCGCCAGAGATGGCGCGCGAGCTGCCGACCGCTGTCTGCATCGCTTCGACGGACACGACGGTCGTCGAGCAGGTGCAGTCCGACTTCCGGGCGCCGTACTTCCGGCTGTACGGGACCAGCGACGTGGTCGGCGTCGAGATCGGAGGCGCGCTGAAAAACGTCATCGCGATCGCAGCCGGCGTGGCCGAGGGTCTCGGCCTCGGGCAGAACGCGCAGGCCGGGCTCATCACCCGCGGCCTCGCGGAGATCGCTCGGCTGGCGTGCGCTGCCGGAGCGAGGCGCGAGACGCTGGCCGGCCTGACGGGCCTGGGCGACCTCGTGCTGACGTGCACGGGCAGGTTGAGCCGGAACCGCCACGTCGGGATCGAGCTGGCGCGCGGCCGCTCGCTGCCGGACGTGCTGGCGAGCATGAAAATGGTCGCCGAGGGCGTGCGCACGACCGACGCTGCGATGGAGCTTGGCGCGCGTCACGGTGTCGAGCTGCCGATCGCGGCCCAGGTAGCCGAGCTGCTGGCCGGGCGCAAGGACGCGCGCACCGCGCTGTACGATCTGATGCTCCGGCCGCAGAAGGCAGAGACTGGTTAGTAGTTGGTAGTTGGTGGTTCTCGGGATTTGGGAATTGGGGTCTGGAATTTGGGATTTTTTGACAAGCTCCGCGACAGCCTGACGCGCACGAAAGAGCAGATCGTCAGCCGCTTCGAAGAGATCGTCCAGCAGGCCGACGCCGGCGAGCAACGCAGCCGGCCGGTCGACGTCGACACCATCGAAGCGCTCGAAGAGCTGCTGATCTCCGCTGACGTCGGTCTCGCCGCCACCGAGCGCATCGTCAACGCCGTCCGCTCGCGCGCGCGTCACGGCGAAAGCCTGCGCGACCTGGTGAAGGAAGAGATTCGCCGCGTCTTCGACGCCGTGGAGCGGCCTGCGCCGGACGGCCACCATCCGCACGTGACGATGATCGTCGGCGTCAACGGTACCGGAAAGACGACGACAGTAGGCAAGCTCGCGAACCTGTTGAAATCGTCCGGGCAGCAGCCGCTGGTCTGCGCGGCGGACACCTTTCGCGCCGCGGCGGTCGAGCAGCTCGAGATCTGGGCGAAGCGGGCGAACGTGGACATCATTCGCGCGAAGGAAGGGTCCGACCCGGCGGCGCTGGTGTTCGACGCCATCCAGTCCGGCAAGGCGAAGGGACGCGATCCGATTCTCGTGGACACCGCGGGCCGCCTGCACACGCGCGTGAACCTGATGAACGAGCTCGACAAGATTCGGCGCGTCGCGTCACGCGCGGCCGAAGGCGCCCCGCACGAGGTGCTGCTCGTGCTCGACGCAACGGTGGGGCAGAACGGCCTCGTGCAGGCGCGCGAGTTCACGAACGTCGCAGGCGTCACAGGTATTGTGCTCACCAAGCTCGATGGCACCGCGAAAGGCGGCGTGGCGGTGGCAATTGCCAACGACCTGAAGCTGCCGATCAGGTACGTCGGCGTCGGCGAGGGGATCGACGACCTGATTCCGTTCTCGGCGCAGGACTACGTCGACGCCTTGTTCCAGGAGAAGTGGTAACGGACTTGTCACGCCGAAGCGACCAGGTCGCGAAGGCGGACCTTCGGTGGATGCGCCGCGCGCTCGAACAGGCGCGCCGCGGCCTCGGCCGCACCACTCCCAATCCCGTCGTCGGCGCCTCCATCGTCACCGATGAAGGCGTGGTCGTCGGCGACGGCGCGCACGAGCGCGCCGGTGAGCCGCACGCCGAGGTTCACGCCCTCAACGAGGCAGGCGCGCGGGCGCGCGGCGCGACGCTCTACTGCACGCTCGAACCGTGTTCGCACACCGGGCGCACCGGGCCCTGCACCGAACGGATCATCGCGGCGGGCATCAGGCGCGTGGTCGCGGCGATGGAAGATCCGTTTCCGCTGGTGCGCGGCCGTGGCTTCGCGGCGCTCCGCGCGCACGGCATCGAGGTGGACGAGGGGGTCGGGCGCGAGGAGGCGGTCCGACTGAACCAGCCGTTTCTCACGGCGGTGCGGGACGGCCGGCCCTTCGTCATCGTCAAGGCGGCAGCGAGCCTCGACGGACGGATCGCGCGGGCGCCGGGGGAGCGGACACCGATCACGTCGGCGGAAGCCAACCGCAGGGTCCAATACCTGCGCGCGCAGGTGGATGCGATAGGCGTCGGGTCCGAGACCGTGCTCGCCGACGACCCGCTGCTGACCGTTCGCGACGTGTATCGCGAGCGCCCGTTGATACGCGTCATTTTCGACCGGCGCCGGCGCACCCCCGCCAGCGCGCGGGTGTTCTCGACGATCAAGGACGGCCCGGTGCTGGTGATCGGATCGCGCGGCGAAGACCTACAATCGGTGCTCCGCCACCTGGCGAGCGAGGGCGTTCAAAGCCTGCTGCTCGAGGGCGGCGCGCAGATCCATGCCGCGGCCTGGGACGCGGGCCTCGTCGATTACGTCCAACTGTTCGTGGCGCCGGTCGCGCTGGGGCCGGCAGGCGTGCC
>Ga0070694_100002369_pt1 | contig 11139 bp, 4 predicted proteins | sample KBSK1251metaG_FD_65470 | JGI IMG/M metagenome (GOLD analysis project Ga0070694, IMG submission 65470) | Corn, switchgrass and miscanthus rhizosphere microbial communities from Kellogg Biological Station, Michigan, USA - KBS K1-25-1 metaG | ecosystem: Host-associated > Plants > Roots >... | reverse complement strand
GCACCCCGGTAGTTTCGCGCGGTGAAGCGAAGGACTGCGGGTTGGCTGGTTATTATTTCGGGGCTTGTGCTGGCGGGGTGCCAAAGCTTTCCGCGCCCGGGCACGATGGGCTCGCGGTTGGGCGACGAAATTGTGGCGGCCGGCCAGTTCATCCACACGGGCACGCCGGTGGTGCTCTGGCTGGACCCGGGCGGTTACGACGCCTATCGGGTGGAGCGCCGATTCAGTCCGTATGACGAAAGCTCGTGGGAAACGTCGAAGGTGGTGGTGAAAGATTTGTCTTCGCCGAACCGTTACGGGCTGCGGCGGAGCGTGCTCAAATCGAACGAGGTGGAGAGGGTGCGCGGGGGCGGCTGGGACCTGGGGTTGTTGCGGGAGAAGGTCGATCAATTCGTTTTGCACTTCGATGTTGCCGGCACCAGTCGGCAATGTTTCAAAGTGCTTCACGATATGCGGGGGTTAAGCGTGCATTTCCTGCTCGATCTCGACGGCACCATTTATCAGACCCTTGATTTGAAGGAGCGCGCCTGGCACGCCACCACTTCCAACGGCCGCTCCATTGGCATCGAGATCGCCAATGTGGGCGCTTATCCCACCAACAATCGCGCCACCCTCGACGAATGGTATCAGCGCGCCGACGATGGCGCTGTGCAGATCAAAATCCCCGAGCGCTTCGGCGATGGCGGGATACGCACGGCCGGGTTTGTCGGGCGTCCGGCGCGGATGGAACCGGTGGCTGGGATGGTGCAGGAGAAAATGCTCGCGCAGTATGATTTTACGCCGGAGCAATACCGAGCGCTCGTCAAGCTCACGGCCGCGCTGTGCCGGACGTTTCCCAATCTCAAGTGCGATTATCCGCGGGACGCCGAAGGCCGTCTCATCCCGCACCGGCTCTCGCCGGAACAGTTGGGCAATTATCAAGGCCTCATCGGCCACTATCATATCCAGGCTGACAAAGTGGACCCTGGGCCCGCGTTTCAATGGGACCGCGTGGTGCAAGGGGCGCGACGCTGGCTGCACCCGGACGTGGGTCTGGAAGAAAGACCGGCCACGCGCCTGATGCATTCCCCGCGGGCCGGCGCGCGTGACTGGGCTCAGGACGCAACGGGCCAGTGAGGGCAGAAAACAGTGCGGCGGTCTGGCGACCGCCGCTACGCAACGACCTTCGCTCTCGCGAACAACGTTCGTTATTGATTAAGGAGTGGGATTCGGATTCGGCGTATTAGTGCTCGTCGATGTTGGATTCATCTTCTTGCCCACCGTGAAGGTGCCACTGCAAACCTGGGCAGCGACGGTGTCAGTTCCGGCCTGGCCAAATTGCATTGTGCCGCGGGCTGACAGACGAGTGACGTTCTGTTCGCCGTCGCGCACGACCTTGTCGGTCACGATGGCACTGCCGATGGCGTCGGTGGTGCCTGGCGCAAACAAGAAGACGTGCCGGACGTGCTGCGAGTCGGCGCTGTCAGCGACCGAGACGGGGAAACCGAACCCGAACACTTCGCCCAGGGTTTGTCCGGTGTTGTCAGCGACGACAATCCTGTCACCGGCGGAATCATAGGCGAGCCTGAGCGTGCGGGTGTCGTTGGTGGGTTGATTAACGCCCACGAAGTCCTGAATGAGACTGGCGTTATTGAATTTGCCGGTGGCGATTCGATCGCCGTTGTTGAACTTGCACGTTCCGCGGATGGTGACCAGGAACAGGTCGGCGGCACTCGCGGCGGCACACTGAAGAAACAGCCCGGCGAGGATCGACGCGTAGAGTTTTGAGGTTTTCATGGAGGGGAGTTTGTTACCTATGTACTTGTTGTCTGGGCAACCGACGCAGGCATTTTTCCCCGAGCTCAAGAGGATTGCTAGTGGGGCAAAACCCTAACGATTCAGTGTGCGTTGACCAATTTGTGAGTGAGTAGGCGAATCGCTTGAGGCTGATTCAGCGCAAAGCGGATGGGAGCGGCCACCGGCTTGCCGAGAGCCCAGGGAACCTGTGGCAGAACTCGGATTCGCGAAGTCGGTCTAAAAGACCGGCGTTCCAGCACCCGCCTCGGGCACGGGATTGGCGAAGTGCGTATCACTGCCTGCCAGCAAGTCGGTGGGATGCGGAGTTCCGGTGTGTCGCTCATCGAAGACGACCTGTCCGTAATCGAGCTTGATGATTCGATCGGCGAGGTGGAAGTAGCGATCGTCGTGCGTAATCGCCACGACCGCTTTACCGCGAGCTTTCAAGTCTGGCAGCAATCGCCGGTAGAAAATCTCCTTGAACTGCGGGTCCTGGTCCGAAGCCCATTCGTCGAAGAGGTAGATGGGCCGATTCTCCAAATAGGCGGCCAATAACGCGAGGCGCTTGCGCTGTCCTTGGGAAAGGTTCGTGCGTGACAGAGTGCCGTGGGCAACTTTGACTTTATTCTCCAGCTTCAGCCTGATGAGGTAATCCGCGGCCTCCTTGTCCAGTTGCGTGGTCGAACGCCCGGCCAGGCGCTCAAAGACGTAGAAGTCGGAAAATACTGTGGAAAACCGCTGCCGAAAAATCGTCGCGATTTGCGTCGGTGATCAATGTCCCATCCAGGCGAATCTCACCGGTCTCCGGCGGATAGAGCCCGACCACGATTTTGGCCAGGGTGGACTTGCCGCTGCCATTGCCGCCCACGATAAAAACGACTTCGCCGGGACGAAACTCCAGGTTCAGGGGTCCCACCACGAAGCGGTTCTCGTCTTTCTCGTCATAATAGCTGTGGCTGACGCCAATCAATTCCAGTTGCTTGAAGTCGTCGACTTCCGCCGACCCGCCGTCGGGAGAGCGCTCGGTCACGTTCGACACGAGGCGCACGTCGAGTTGGTCGATCTTGCGCAAGGCCACATTCGCCCGGCCGAAGAGCGAGAAGCTTCCCAAGACGCCCGCCAGCGGCCCCATCAGATAAAGCGTGGTAATGACATAACCGGACAATGTCTCGGTGCGAAGTGTGCCGAGGGAAGGCAGGAGGAAGAGAATGATGCCGATCAGGGAATAAAACAGCAGATGACTCCAATGCTGGGCCACGATGAAACAATTCTCCGCTCGGATGTTGTGGTTTTGATAACATTGCGTGCTTCGATCGATATCTTGAGAGAGGAAGAGACGCCGCCGGCGCCGGTGCATTTTGAGCTCTTTAATTCCTTCGGTGAGCGCGCGGAAGTGGCCGAACAATTTGTCTTCCTCCTCGCGGGCCTGGCTTAAGGAGCGAAAGGCGCCATGGATGAACAACCGGTAACCTGCCGCTCCCAGGATGACCAGGCCGATCAGCCCACAAAGCACCTGCCATGAAAGGTAGCCGAGGTAAAAGGCGCCGCCCGCCAGCAGGGCGAGATTGACGGCGATGATGGGCAGGCCGAGCAAGGCTTGGGCAACATGATAAACATCGTCGGTCAAGGCCACGAAAAGCCGTCCGATGCCCAGTTCTTCGAGTTGGCGGAGGGGCGCCGCCAGGATGGCCCGAACCAAATCCCGGCGGAGCCGCGCGATGGCACGTTCAGAAAAACGAACGGAAACGAGCTGAGAGAACACGCTGGTCAGCAGCCGCCCCAGGCCAAGGCCGACGAAGGCGATGATCGCCATGCGCGGGGTGTGACCGGTCGTGGTGAGCGCGTGATTCACGCTGGCGATCAAGCCGGCATTGCAGGCGCCGCTCAGCAGGGCCGCCACCACCATCACGGCCATCGTGCCCCGCCACGAATGGAAAACGAACTTCAGCAGCATCATAAAGGTGTTCCCAAAGCTATCCGCCCGTCCTTGGCGGTGGTGACGGCGTCATGGGCCAGAAACGGTTGCAACGCTTTGGCCAGGCAGGCCACGTTTGGCTCCATAAAAATGCTCTCATGCGAGCCGGGCACGTATTGCACGTTGACCCCTCTCCGGGCGAGGGCGCCCCAACCGAAATCGGGTTTATAGGAACAGAGCAGCGGATGGCCGCGCGTTCGGAAGAGCGTCACTTCTCCCGCGTAAGGTTGCGACACGTGCTCGAGGAGCAAGCGCAGATGGCTTTCCCACAGTTTGAGCTCGTGGGGCGGGAATTGATTGATGTCGAAGACCTCTTCCAAGTCAATGACCTCGCCCTGGCGCGCGCCGCTGAGGCGCCGCCCGATGCGGCGACGGAGCACTCGAAGTTTTCGGCCGATCAAATTATGCTGCTGCTCCGAGGTCAATTTGACGAAGTCTTCCCACCAATAATAGAGGTTACGGGCGAATTGGAGTGGGAAGCTGGGCCGCCACCATCGCACCTGCTCGTAGCCGGTGTTGGACGGCGCGCAATCCAGCAGCGCCATCAAGCCAACCGTCTCGCCCGCGGCGTGCAGTTGGCGCGCCATTTCGTAGGCCACGTTGCCGCCAAAGCAGTAACCACCCAGGTAGTACGGCCCGCTTGGCTGAAACGAACGGATCTCGGCCAGATAATCCGCCGCCATCTCCTCCAGCGTTTTGAACTCTTTCTTCCTGTCGGTGGCGCGGGCTTGTATTCCGTAAATTGGCTGTGCCCCATCCAGGTAACGCGCCATATTGGCATAACCCCAGAGAATATCCCCGCCTGCGCCGTGCACCAGGAACAGGGGCGGACGTGTGCCTTCGGGTTGAATCGGGACCAGTCGCCGCGTTGAACCTTCCGTCCGTGCGGAAACAAGCCGGGCCAGCTGGGCAACGGTTGGCGCTTGGAAAATCGTGACGATGGGCAGGGCGACACCCAAAAGTTTTTCGATGCTGGCGAAGAGCCGCACCGCCAAAAGCGAGTGACCGCCCGCGGCAAAAAAGTCGTCGTTGACCCCCACCCGTTCGACCCGGAGCATCTCCTTCCAGAGCGCGCAGAGCTTCCGTTCCAACTCTGTCGTCGGTTCAACGTAAGCCGGCCCGGACCGCGGTCCGACGGAGGCGTGCTTTTCGAGCAGGGCGAGCAAGCGCGACGGCTCCTGTGTTGCTTCCGCGATCCAGGCGCACCGTGAGAATTTCGCCGGGGCCGCCGCGTTGGGTGCCGCCAGGTCCGATGACCTGGCCGGATGTTCGTCTGGGTCCGCGCTGGCTGGGGTGAAGGCCAGGTTGGCGGCAGCGTCGACGGGAAGCCGGTAGAGTTGGCCCTCGGGAGCCTCGGCGGAGGGCCGGGGCTGCGGCGTGCCGAGGGTCTTCAGGAATTCGAGGGCCGGTTGGTTACGCGGAGACGGATGAAACGGGAGCTCGACGTGCTGGGCGCCGTGCTGGCGTGCGAGGTGGCCCAGATGCGCGACCAATCGATGTTCCACGCCGCGGCCCAGCACACGGCAGCTCAGCAAGAAGGTGTCGACCACCAGCGCCGCCGGTGTCCGCTGATAGATCACCACTCCGACCAGGCCGTAATCGCCGAACCGATCTTTGACCGTTGCGGTCAACACTTCCGTCTGTTGTTGTTGTTGCAGCTCGAGGATTTCGCTCTCAGAGCGTCGGCGGGTGGTCAGGTTAAATTGATTGGTCTTTTGGGTGAGCTGGGCCACGCGCGTCAGGTGTTCGGGCGCCAGTGCGGCGATGTGCACCTCCACCCCGAGTCGCTCGATGAAATCCTTCAGGTTGGTCGAGCCGGCTCGCACTTGTTCGCGCTCACGGTTCTGCAAATACTGCAGGGTTCGCTGGCTATCTTCTTTCGTGATCTTCCAACGATCGAAAATCCAGCAGTGCTTGAGAAACGAGGGCGTTCGCTCGACTTCACGCGGCAGCGGCAACGCCAGCGCTTCCGGCGCGTTCGCCTCGACTTCGGCACATTCGACGGGACTGTCGTCCACCAGGACAAATGCATCGAGCCCCAGGCTGAGTTCCTGAGCCAGCGCGCGGAGATTGTCCGATTTGGCATTCCAATTGATCTTCGCCGCCACGAAATCCTCCCGGCGCAGCGGCATCTCCGGGTGCTGCGCGAACACGGCCTCGACATCCTGTTCGTGATTCTTGCTGCACAGACAGAGCAGGGCGCCTTCGGCCCGCCGGGCGCGCATGAATTCCTGGAGCGCCCGATAGGGCGGGTCGAGCCGGATGCCCTGTGGCCCGTCTTCACCACAAATTCCTCCCCAGAGCGTCTGATCACAATCGAGGGCGATGACTTTGGGGCGTGGCCTTTTCCTGGCGTCGAACATGCGGGCGAGCATCGTGCCCAGGGCCGCATAGAAGGCAGGCGTGTAGGGAACGTGCCCCAGTCGATCGCCCTGCGGGTCGGCCAACTCGGCCACGGGATAGAGCTCGAGCAATTCGCGGCTCAGCAGAACATGGCTCGTGCTGACGGCCGCCAGTTCGCGGGCAAGCTCACCTTCGAGGTGCTCAAAAAATGGCGCCGATTCCGGGCGCGCGCCGGGGGTTTTCCACGACGGACAAAAGCAGACGAGGAACCCGGCGCCCCTGGTGGCGGCGGTCTTCAAGGCGGCGCACAGCTCGCGTCCGTGCGCTTCGATTCGTTGCGGATTGAACTCCTCCGGGTCTACGCCAGTCTCAGCACCCGAACGTTGCCAGTCCTCCAATCGGAGCAGCACAACATTCAGTCCATGGCGGTTGCGCGCCATGAGGCTGGAGGGATCGAGCAGTTGCTGGAAGACCTGGTTGTAAGGCGCGAACTGGATTGCGACGGGCAAATCCAACTCCTGCATCCAAAATTGAAGCGATTCCTGGACCGGTTCGGCCGTGAACGTGGCGGCGATGGTCATGAGTTCCTGCTTGGTTTCGGAGTCTTCGGGCTGCGGCGTGGAAAGCTCGGCATCGAGGGCAAATTCTTCGAGCTTCGTTCCCGGGGCCTCGCTCAGCTTCGTCAACACGCTGAGGAACCCAGCCAGCAAACGTTCGATCGTTCGGTCCGCGAAACGGTCCACCGGGTATTCACACGTCAACGACGTGCCTTCCTCCGTCTCTTCCGCGATGAATCGAAGGTCCAGCAAGGCAACCCCGGCCTGTAAGGGCATCCTGGTGCCGTGGAGGTGCGGCGTGTTCAGGATCTTCCTGGGATAATTCTGAAGCAACAATCCCACGTTGTAGATCGGGTTCTCGTGGCGGCGACGCTCCGGGTTGAGGGCTTCGACAATTTTTTCAAACGGACACGCCGCATGGCCGTAGGAAGCCAGCACTGTTGCCTTGGCCCGGCGCACGACCTCGAGCGCCGTTTCCTGCTTCGCCACGGTCAGCCGCAGCGGGAGAAAATTCATGAAGCACCCCAGCAGATGCTCCGTTTCGGGCCGGTCCCGCCCCGCCGCGACGGTGCCGATAACCAGGTCGTCTTGCCGCGTCCAGCGCTGCAGCAGAATGGCGAGGCCGGCGAGCAGCGTCATGAAGAAGGTGCTTCCTTCGCGGCGCTGCAGTTGAGTGAGAGATGCCACCAGAGCTGGTGGTAGCGTCACCGACTGCTCCGCTCCGTGGGCGGTGGGGGCGCTGGGGGCGCGATGGCGCATCGGCAAGGCGATGGCCGGAGGCGCGCCGTCAAGCTGCTCTTTGAAGTAGGCCAGTTCCCTTGTCAGCCTCTCCCCCTGCATCCAGGCGCGCTGCCAGAGGGCGTAATCCGCATATTGGAGCGGAAGCTCGGGGAGCGGCGCGGGGCGTCCCGCCATGCGCGCTTCATACAGGGCGGCGAGTTCCTCGAAGAAGATGCCCAGCGACCAACCGTCCGAGACGATATGATGCATCACCACGAGCAGCACATGCCGTTGCGGGCCGGTGCGCACCAGCGTGCAGCGCAGGAGTGGGGCGTTGGTCAAATCAAACGGCTGGCGCGCCTCGCGCTGAAGCAGCGCTTGAAGACGTTCGGAGTCGTTGGGGCCGGGTTCGGCGGACAGCTCCAGTTCGTGCCACGGGACCGTCACATCCGGCAACGTTTCCTGCACCGGTTCGCCCTGCACGGCAAGGAAGCGGGTGCGCAGAATCTCATGACGCCGGACGATGGCTTGGACACATTCCCGCAAGCGGTCCGGCTGAATGGCGCCCTCGAGGCTGAGCGCGACTGGGACCAGGTAGGCGGCTCCGCCTGGGTTGAGTTGTTCGATGAACCACAGGCGTTGCTGCGAAAATGAGACGGGGGCGCGGCCATCACGCGGTTGGGCTTGCAAGGGCGGGGTTGCGTGATTGGCGTCTGGCTTCGCCGCCTTCAGTCGTTCCGCCAGCGCGGCCGGGGTCGGAGCTTCAAACAGACTGGCCATCGGCAGTTCCACCCCGAAGGAGCGGCGGACGCGCGACATGATTTGCCCCGCTGATAACGAGTGCCCTCCGAGTTCAAAGAAACTGTCGTGCGCGCCCACCTGCTTGAGCCCCAGAACCTCCTGCCAGATGCCGGCGAGCGTGTTCTCCTGCGAGGTCCGTGGCGCCACATAGCCGTTGTGCAACTCCGGACGGCTCGAGTCTGGCGCGGGCAGACGCCTGCGGTCCACTTTGCCATTGGAACTCAGAGGCAGCGCGTCCAGGCGGATAAAAAGCGACGGAACCATGTACTCCGGCAACCGTTGCTTGAGCCAATCGCGCGCTTCGTCGCCGGGCAATTGCCGGCCCGCTTCGGTCACGTAGTAAGCCAAAAGACGTTTCGGGCCGAAGCCATCCTGGTGGGCGGCCACGACGGCTTGCCGAATGGCGGTGTGCTTTTGCAGCGCCGTCTCGACCTCGCCGAGTTCAACGCGAAAACCGCGAATCTTGACCTGGTGATCGATTCGTCCCAGGAATTCAAGGGTTCCATCGGTGCGATACCGTGCCAAATCGCCGGTTTTATAGAGGCGCTTCGAGGAGGTCACTCCCGGCAGGCGCAGATTGCTCGTCACGAAGCGTTCGGCCGTAAGTTCGGGCTTATTGAGATATCCACGAGCCAAGGCGTCGCCGCCGATATACAACTCGCCGGGGACGCCGATTGGGACCGGATGTCCTCGCGCATCGAGCAGATAGATTTGGACATTGTCGAGCGGACGGCCAATCGGCGGCAAAGGAGGCCACTGCGCGGGTGGCCCGCTCAAGGTGAATGCGGTGACGACGTGAGTCTCGGTGGGGCCGTAATGATTGTGCAGGACGCAGTCGGGCAGGCGCGCGAACAGCTCGATGATCTTGGGTGTGATTTGGAGTTGTTCGCCGGCGGTGATGACCTCGCGAAGGTTGGGCCGAACGGCTTCTTGGCTCCGCTCGGCGAACGCTTCGGCCAGATGCTGCAAGGCCACGAACGGCACGAAGAGGCGCGTAATCCGTCTTTGCACTAGAAAAGTCAGCAGGGCGGCAGCGTCCCGCCGCAGTTCTTCCTTCATCAACACCAGCGTGCCCCCCGCACACCAGGTCGTGAACATCTCCTGGAAGGAAACATCAAAGCTGAGCGAGGCGAATTGCAACGTCCTGTCGCCCGCGCGCGCCGGTGAATTCTTGAGCTGCCATGTGAGCAGGTTTACCAACGGCCGATGTGGCATCGCGACGCCTTTGGGCACGCCCGTCGAGCCCGAAGTGTGGATGACGTACGCCAAGTGATTGGCTTCCGCATCTCGGCCCGGCGCGCAGGGCTCGTTCGGGTTCGACGCGTCGGTTGTCTCCGCCGCACCATCCATGCAAATCCAGTCGAGCGCCGCCGGCAGTGCGCCCTTGAGCTGCGCCAGGAGCGAGGACTGCGTGAGCACGAGCGGGACGCCGGCGTTTTCGACCATGACCCGGAGCCGCTCGGCGGGATAAGTGGGGTCGAGGGGCACATAGGCGCCACCCGCCTTGAGGATCGCCAACACGGCCACCGGAACTTCCATCGACCGTTCCAGCGCGATGCCGACCGGAACATCCGGTCCCACCTTGCGGTTTCGCAACGTGACGGCGAGACGCTCGGCGCGGCGCTCCAATTCTTTAAACGTCAGCTGCTGGTCCTGAAACTCGACCGCAATAGCCTCCGGCGTCCGCCTGACTTGGTCCTCCAACAGGTGATGGACACAACGTTCGCGAGGGTAGGGCGCCGACGGGCCGCTTGCTTGTGCCAGCCAGGCCGATTCTTCCGCCGGTGTCAGCAGGGGTAGGTCGGTGAGACGGCATTCCGGAGTCAGCACAATTTCTCGCAACAGCCTCGTCCAGTGTCCGAGCATGCGGCGGATTGTTGCCGGCTCAAACAGGTCGGCGTTGTAACGCAACCAACCGCCGAATTCCGCAACGCCATAGCGGAAAATGAATTCCAGGTCGAACGGCGTCACGCTTGGGTCCAAATCCAATTCCGTCCACAAAATGCCGGCGGCGTCACGCGTGGCGGCGCCCTGCTCCTCCAAAATTAAGGCGGCCTGGAAGAGCGGATGGCGATCCCGGTCGTGTTGCGGCGCCAGCTCTTCCAGCACTCGCGCGAACGGCACGTCGCCGTGGGCGTGCGCTTCACGGAACGTTTCCGCCGCGCGTTGAAGCAATTCGCCGGTGGTTGGCTCGCCGGAGAGATCGGTGCGCAGCACGAGCGCGTTCTCGAAATTGCCGATCACCTTGGCCGTTTCCTTCGTGCGATGGGTGCCGGTCGTGCCAAGCACGATATCCTCGCCACCGGTATAGCGAGCCAACAGCAGTTGCACTGAAGCCAGCAGCGTGGGAAATGGGCTCGCGCTTACGCCGTTCCCTGCCGGCGCGGAGCGAAGAGCATGCGCGAGCGGCGCGTCGAGTTCGATGCGTTCTCGAGCTCCCCGAAAACTTTGTGCGGCCGGGCGGGGGCGATCGCTGGGCAGGTTCAGAATGGCCGGGCTTCCGGCCAATTGATGCTGCCAGAACGCCATCGACGTTTCCTGCGCGTCGCGTTGTGCCGGTTCGCGCTGCCATGCGGCGAAATCAGCATACTCAATGGTCGTTGCGAAAGGCGGCGGCGGCTGCTTCAGGGCCAGCGCTTCGTACAGCGAGCGGAGTTCGTCGTTCAGCAGGCGCTCCGAGGTTTGATCCAGGATGAGCCGGTGCGCCACCAGCACGAATACATGGATACGCTCAGCGACTTGATACAACGTCGCACGCCAAAACGGACCGCCGTCTCGCGGGAATGGCCGCCGGGCGGTTTCCAGCGCCAGACGGACGCCGGCATCTTCCCAGCTCGCGTCCAGCTTGAGGCGCGTGAGGGTTCCAGGCCGCACTGGGGCGGTTAAGGCGACGACTTTCCCCGCATGTTCTGCAAAGGTGCTTCGGAGCTGCGCATGCCGGCGCACGATTTCATCCCAGGCTCGCTC
>Ga0070694_100002368_pt1 | contig 11140 bp, 10 predicted proteins | sample KBSK1251metaG_FD_65470 | JGI IMG/M metagenome (GOLD analysis project Ga0070694, IMG submission 65470) | Corn, switchgrass and miscanthus rhizosphere microbial communities from Kellogg Biological Station, Michigan, USA - KBS K1-25-1 metaG | ecosystem: Host-associated > Plants > Roots >... | reverse complement strand
GATCGGCCAGGGCGGCGGCCATGAGCAGCGCCCGCGGGGCCAGGCGGCTGCTCGCGTGACGATCGGCGGCGCCGAGCGCCATCGCCCGCGCGGCCGCGACGTCGCCCCGGCGGGCCAACGCGTCGGCGACGATCAGTCGCAGATGGTCGCCGATCGGCGTGCGCAGGGCCACCTCACCGAGGTCGGCGACGACCGGCCCCGGATCGCCCTGCTGGTAGCCCGCGATCGCCCGCGCCCACGCCCGCTCGGTCGCCGCCGACGGCATACGCGACACCCGTGAGGGGTCGCTCTCGCCGGCCGCGGCCAGCGCGGGTAGCAGCAGGACCGCCAGTAACGCCACCTGGAGAACGCGCGGCTGGCTCATCACCCGGCGCGTGAAGAGGATGCGCTGGAGCGCGGTGATGTTGGACAGGATGGCCAGCACCCACAGCGCCGGCTCCAGCACGTCGAGGAGGGCGCCGGCGACGAGACAGATCATCCGCTCCGGCCGCTCCATGAAGCCGACGTTACACTCGACCCCGATCGACTCGGCCCGCGCCTTGGTGTAGCTCACCATCACGGAGCCGACCAGGCCCGCCATCGCCACCAGCGCGCCCCGCGCGTTGGGCGTGCGCGCGAAGAGCACGACGATGCCGAGCAGCACGATCAGGTCGGAATACCGGTCGATGACCGAATCGAGGAAGGCGCCGAACGCGGTCACCTGCCCCGACACCCGGGCCAGCGCGCCGTCCAGCAGGTCGCACAGCCCGGCCAGCAGCAGCAGACAGCCGGCCCAGCGCACGTGGCCGGCGATGAAGCCCGCCGCCGCGAAGAAGCTCACGACCAGCCCGATCACGGTCAGGTGGTTGGGGCGCAGGCGTAGCCGGAAGAGGGCGCGCCCCACCGGATCACTCCACTGGCGGACGGTCTCGCGGTGACGGCCCAGCATCAGATGGACTGCGTGAGCGCCTGGTCGAGGGCCTCGCGGATGCGCTCGGTCCCCTCCGGCTCGTCGAGCTTGTGGCCGCTGCGGTCGTGCACGTAGAAGGTGTCGAGCGCCTGGTCGATCTCGGTGGCGATCCGGGCGCTGGCGATATCGAGGCTCTGCGCGGACAGCGTGCGGGTGATCAGGTAGAGCAGGCCGAGGCGGTCCGGGCACTTGACCTCGATGACGGTGTCGGTGTCGGAGAGACGGTTGTCCACGGTGATCTTGGGCCGGCTGACGCCGTCGGTCGTCGCGCGGCCCCGCTGGCGACGCTGCAGCAGCGTCTCCACCGTCTGCTCGCGCACGAGGACCAGGCGCAGCGCGTCGAGCAGACGATTCCACTGCGTGGCGGAGGTGACCGACTCGCCCGCGGGATCATTCACCTGGAAGGTGTCGATGGCGATGCCGTCGGCGCGGGTGGAGATCTGGGCGGAGATGATGTTCACGCCGTGCGCGGCCAGCGTGCCGGCGATCAGCGCGAAGAGCCCCGGCACGTCGCGCGTCACCACCACCAGATCCGACGACCCGAGGTCGGGATGGTGGAACAGCTCGGTCGCGACCGGCGCGCCGTCGAGATGCGCGATGAGTCGCAGGTGGCCGGCCATGCGCTGCACGCTGGCGTTCGTCAGGTAGCGGTCGCCCACCATGGCCACGTGCGCCTTCACGGCCTGCAGCGGCACCTCGTCGCCCACGACGGTGCGCAGCCGCTCCACGAGCTGGATCCGGTTGGGCTTCTCCTCGCGGCCGCCGGTGAGGCGGACCAGCGTGCGCCGATACAGCTCGTGCAGGATCGCGGCCTGCCAGCCGGTGAGCACACCGGGCCCGACCGCGCGCATGTCGGCGAAGGTCAGGAGGTAGAGCATCCGCAGGCGCTGCGGGTCGCCCACGGTCGCCGCGAAGTCGGCGATGGTCCGGGGATCGTCGATGTCGCGCCGCTGGGCGATGTGCGACATCGTCAGGTGGTGGGCGACCAGGAACTCCACCATCGCCCCTTCCTCGGGCGGCAGCCCGATGCGCTGGGTGAGCGCCTGGATCAGCGGGATGCCCTTGGCCACGTGGCCGTGCCCCTTGGCCTTGCCGATGTCGTGCAGCAGCATGCCGAGCATCAACAGTCCGGGCTTCTCCACCTCGTGAAACACGCGGGCGGCGCCCTCGGATTCCGCCGACTGGCCGGGGGCCAGCGCCTCCAGGTGCTCGACGGCCAGCAGCGAGTGCTGATCGGCCGAGAACTTGTGGTAGACGTCGTACTGCACCAGGCAGGTGAGCGCCCCGAACTCCGGCAGATAGCGCCCCAGCAGCCCCAGCTCGTGCATCTCGGACAGCGTCAGGGCGACCCGCCCCCACGACCGGCAGATGTCCAGGAAGACCTCGCGCGCCGCCGGTCCGGCCCGGAATCCGTCGTCGACCGCCTCGAGCGAGTCTTCGATGGCGCGCTCGAGGTCGGGCGCCAGATCGCAACCGAGGCGGTGCAGGTGCCAGAAGACCCTCAGCAGCCGCACGGGGTCGTTCCGCAGTGCGTCGGGGTTGCGGTCGGCCAGGTGGAGCCGGCCGTCGTAGAACACGAGCCCGTCGGCCAGCGCCTGCTGCCGCTGTCGCCGCTCGGCCGAGCCCCGTCGCGAGAGCGTCTCCTGGCAGCGGGCGATCAGCCGGCGACTCATGCGGTGGATCCGGCGCGCGTGCAGGTAGTAGTCGCGCATGAAGCGCTCGACGCCGAGGGTGTCGCCCTCGCTCTCGTAGCCGAGGTTCTTGGCGATGCGCGGCTGCAGGTCGCGGGTCAGCACGTCGTTTTTGTGACCGGAGAAGAAGTGCAGCTCGTTGCGGACGCGCCACAGGAACGTCAGCGCGGCGTCGGCGCCCGCCTGCTCGCGCGGCGAGATGAGCCCCTTGTCGGCCAGCTCGCGCAGCGTGCGCGCGCCGAACTTGGCCGCGCCCAACCACATGGCCGTGTGCATGTCGCGCAGGCCGCCCGCCGACTCCTTCACGTTGGGCTCGCCGATGTAGGGCGAGGCGCCGAACTTCCGGTAGCGCTGCTCGCGCTCGGCCAGCGTCATGGCCAGGAACTCGCCGAAGTCCTGGCGATAGACGTTGTCGCGCAGGATGCGACGGAAGCGCGTGAAGAGCCGGCGGTCGCCCTCGATGAGCCGCGCCTCCTGCATCGACGTCCGGCTCGGGAAGTCGGTGCGGGCCATCGCCACGCAGTCCTCGAGCGAGCGCAGGCTGTGCCCGATCTGCAGCCCGAGGTCCCACAGCGTGTAGAGCAGCTCCTGCATCACCCGCTGCACGAACGGCGACAGCACGCCGTCGTAGACGACCATGAGATCGATGTCCGAGGAGGGGTGGAGCTCGCCGCGGCCATAGCCGCCCAGCGCGACCACGACGAGCGCCGTGGGCGCCAGTCCGGCCCCCTTGGCGTCGGCGACGATCAGCTTGGTGAGGGACTGCACCAGGCGGTCGACCATCCTGGCGTGCGAGCGGACGGATTCCTCGCCCGACGCGCCCTCGACGTGCATGGCCTTCAGGGACTCGAGCCCCTCGGCGAGGACGGCGCGGAAGAACTCGAGCCGGAGGCGTCGCCGATCCTCGGCTCGGTCGGCTCTCGCCTCGGCGCGCCGGGCCCGGCGATACAGCTCGCGCGACATGATCCGCAAAGCCTAACAGTCGGGAATCATTAGTGTCAAATGACCGGGCCGCCCGCGCTTGATCCGCCCCGGACCCCGGCTTAAAGTCAGGGGTCGGTTCCGGCGACATCGATCGCCGAGGAAGGAGCTCCCAGCCTGAGACGTCTCTGGCGACCCGTCCTGGACGGAATCACGCCCTACGATGCCGGCAAGCCCCTGGAGGCCCTCCTGAGTGAGCTCGGCCTCACCGAGCTGGTGCGCCTGTCGGCCAACGAGAGCCCGCTGGGGCCGTCGCCTCGGGTCGTGGAGGCGATCTGCCGCGAGGCCGAGCGCGTGCACCTCTATCCCGACGGGGGCAGCTCCGCCCTGCGCGAGGCGCTGGGGCGCCAGCTCGGCATCGCGCCTGCGCAGATCGTGGTCGGCAACGGCGCCGACGAGCTGATCGGCATGATCGCCCTCGCCGCCTTCGATCGCGACGACGAGGTCGTGGTGCCCATGCCCTCGTTCGAGCCGTACGCGACATCGGTGGCGCTGGCCGGCGCCCAGCTGCGCGAGAGCCCGATGGCCGGCTACGAGACGGACCTCGACGACGTGCTCCGCCGCGTGACCGCGCGCACCAAGGCGGTGATCCTGTGCTCGCCCCACAACCCGGCCACCACGATCATCCGGCGCGGGCCGCTCGTCCGCCTGCTGGAGGCGCTCGGTGACGATCCCCCGCTCGTGGTCCTCGACGAGGCCTATCGCGACTTCTGCGACGATCCCGAGTATCCCGACGGCGTCGCGCTGCTCGCGCGCTTTCCCCGCCTGCTGGTGCTGCGCACCTTCTCGAAGATCGCCGCCCTGGCCGGCCTGCGCGTCGGCTACGCGGTGGGCGCGCTCGAGTCCATCGACCGGCTGAACCGCGTGCGGGCGCCGTTCAACGTCAACCGGCTCGGGCAGGTGGCCGCCCTGGCGGCGCTGCACGACCCCGAGCACCGGGAGCGGACGCGGCGGCTGGTGCTGGAGGAGCGCGCGTTCCTCTCGCGCGAGCTGGCCCGGCGCGGATTCACCTTCCCGCCCTCGCAGGCGAACTTCTTCCTCGTCAAGGTCGCCGGCGCCACGGCCGTGCGCGAGCGCCTCCTGCGGGCGGGTCTCGTCGTGCGTGATGGCGTCGCCGTCGGCTTCCCCGATCACCTGCGCATCTCCATCGGCACGCGCCCCGCCAACGAGCGGCTCCTGCGCGCACTCGACGGCGCCTGAGGAGCCCGCGTGCCGAAGGACATCGCCCCCGTGCACCATGCCGATCGCCGCACCGATGTCGTCATGCCGTACGCGCCGGGCATCGTCGTGCGGCGCGGCAGCCTCGTGTTCCTGTCCGGCGTGACGGCCGCCGCCGTCTATCACAGCCACCCGCACCGCGACGAGGAGTTCGACCTGCCGACGACGATGCGCGAGCAGGCGGTGCTCACGATGGAGAATCTGAAGAAGACACTGGAGGCGGCCGGCTGCACCATGGCGGATCTGGTGTCGGCCACGCGCTTCCTCACCGACGTCGGCGAGCAGGACGAGCTCAATCGCGTGTGGGCCGAGTACCTGGGCGGTCACCTGCCGACCACGACCACGGTGGAGGTCTCCCGGCTGGCCACGCACCCGCGCTGCAAGATCGAGATCAGTGCGATTGCCGTGGCGGACGACACGCCGCGGTGAGGCGCGCCTGAGATGAGCCGCCTGGCCTTCGTGGGCCTCGGCGCCATGGGCAGTCGCCTGACGCGGCGTCTGCTGGCCGCCGGCCATCAGGTGACCGGCTGGAACCGCACGCCCGGCAAGGCGCGTGATCTCGTCGCCGCGGGGCTGACGCTGGCGAAGTCGCCCCGAGCTGCCGCCGAGGGCGCCGAGGCCCTCTTCACGATGGTCACCGACGACGGCGCGCTGCGGGCGGTCGCGCTCGGCCCCGAGGGCGTCATCGCCGGCCTGGGAGCCGGCGCCGTGCTGGTGGAGATGAGCACGGTGAGTCCGGTCGTCGTGCGCGAGCTCGAGGCACCGGTCAGCGTCCGCGGTGCCTCGCTGCTCGACGTTCCCGTCTCGGGCAGCACCATCACCGTGGAGCAGGGCCAGGCCTCGTTCATCGTCGGCGGCGACGCCGCGGCCATGGAGCGCGTACGACCCTGGCTGCTGGCGATGGGCACGGCGGTGACACATGTGGGACCGCTCGGCCTGGCCAAGACGATGAAGGTCGCGACCAATCTCGGCCTCGCCGTGCAGATGCTGGCCTTCAGCGAGGCCGTGCTGCTGGCGGAGAAGGCCGGCATCGCGCGCGAGCGGGCCGTCGAGGCGCTGCTCAAGTCGGTGATCGCCTCACCGATGGTGAAGTATCGCGGTCCGTTCGTGCTCGGCCAGATGCCCACCGACGCCTGGTTCAAGGTCCCCATGATCCAAAAGGACCTGCAGCTCGCGCTCGACCAGGGCCGCGCCTCCGGCGTGCCGCTGCCGCTGACGTCGGTCGCCCAGGAATGGATGACGGCGGCGCGAGGCCTCGGCCTCGGCGACTACGACTTCGCGATCGTCTTCGACGTCCTCGCTCGCCTCAGCGGTGCGGCGCCCAGCACGAAGCCCGCCGACGATCCGACGCGACGCTGAGCGCCATCGCGCTCGCCGCGGCGGCCCTCACGACGCCAGCGGCCGCAGGGGCGCGTCGTGGGGGGAGGGGCGGTGGCTCACCACGCGGGCGAAGTTTCGTTGCGCCTGCCGCCGGATGGACCAGCCCGCCGGGGGGAAGTACCGCCCCTTGCCGAGCTGCGACACCCGGGGCAGCGGAGCTCCCTCGATGATCTCCTCGAGGACCTCGACGAAGCCGGTCGACGCCTCGCGCTGCAGCCGTCGCAGGTAGCCGGCGAGCGAGCGGTCGTTCCGCACCGGGACGGGCCGACGAACGATGACGTCACCGCCGTCCACCCGCTCGTTGACCACGTGGATGGAGTAGCCCACGCTCTCGGGCTGGCCCACAGCCAGCGCCCATAGCATGCAGTCCGATCCGCGAAAATCCGGGACGAGGCCGAGATGGCGGTTGAGCGCGGCTTGACGAGCGAGCCCGAAGACACTGGGCCTCAAGACCGGGGCCCCTGCGAGCAGCACGTAGTCCGGCCCGAACGCTCGGATGAAGTCGACGACCTGGTCCGTGTGGGGATCCCGGCAGTCCAGGTGCGGGTGGTGGAACCGGACGTGCTCGATGAAGGCCGTATCCACTTCGGGGAACGCGGTGCATCGTGGCGCACGCCGGCGTTGCGGGGCGCCCATCAGGTCTGCCGCACGGGCGAGCAGCAGGTCGGCGAGATAGAGGGTCCCGCGGTTGCGTCGAAGCCGGGCCAGGACGCTGAGCTGGCTGACCAGGGGCCGGGCCACGATATTCACCACCGCGAAGCGCTGGGTCCGTGACTCGAGGAAGGCCGCGAGGAAGTACGCCTCGGGAAGATCGGCGGTGGTGATGATCACGAAAGCGGGCACGGACCCTAGAACAGCAACGCACCTGCCATGACTCGGGCCGCGCTCGAAATCCCACCCAGAGTTCAGTTCTTCGAGGCGTGGTAGCAGGTTGCCACGTCGTCACGTACCGGGCCGACGTCCTCGTGCTGCATTGAAGTTCCCGAAGTTGGTAACGCGAGGACGAGGCGAGCGGCCCGGCTGGTCGGCCAACCAGTGGCGATGATCCGCCGGCCGGTCGGCCAGATGCTGATGGCGGCCGACCGGGCCAGCTAAAAGTGTTAGCGATCCCCGAAGAACGCGCGAGGCGTGCCCAGGGTGAAGTGGACGTCGTCGACGCCGGCGCCCGGCTCGCCGGGCAGCCAGGACGTGAAGAAGCACTGCCTTGGCGAGCACCACGCGGGGCGTATCGATGCGGTACTGCAGCCCTCCGTCGACGTCAGTGGGATTCCGAAGGGCTGGTCCTGATCTCGTACTGCTCGACGAATCGCTCGTCGCGCTGGTCGATCATGTCGCCGTTGACCGGATCGTCGAGGAAGAACGTTGAACAGGGTGAGCCGGTCGTAGCTGAGCGAGGTGTTGAGCGCCGTGATGCCGATCGAGCTGATCGATCCCGCAACGGAGTCTCACCCAACCGCACCGCCGCGTCCGGTCGAGCCGACACGCCGGCGCCGGTGGCGGTCTGGGTGGAGATCCCGGTGGAGTTTCGGCTGAAGAGCGAGTTCTAGAGCAGACTCAGCGCTTCTGGCCTCGGGCGACCGCGAGCTGGCGCTCGACGTCCTCGAGCCGGCGGGCCAGGGCGTCGCGCTCGGCGCTCACAGCGATGAGCTGCTGCTCGCGCACGGCGTGGCGCTGCTCGTTCTGCGCGACCTTGGTCTGCAGCTCGGCCTCACGCAGGTAGAGCTGCCGGAGCTCGCGCTCGAGGCTGGCCACGCGACGCTTGGCCGGCAGATAGCCGCCGAACAGCGTGTAGGCGAGGAGCGCGGCCAGCAGCAGGCTGCCGGCGACGAGGACCCAGGGCAGTCGGGCGCGCGGGACGTCGGACACGCCGTGAATTCTACGGGGGCACTCGCGAGCAGGCAACTGCCTCACCGTGGGATTTGTTATCATTTCGCTCGTGGAGCTCCGGCGATTCTTCGATCGCGCGGTCCAGGCGAGCTTCCGCGATCTGGCCATGCGTGACGACCCGGCGGCCGGTTACCTGGCCGACCTCCTCACCCGGTTCGCGCGCACGGAGAACCTGTTTCCAACCGGCGTGACGATGCCGCGACTGGAGAGCGTCGTGGATCTGTTGCTGGAGGCGCAGGCCGCCTGGGACGATGACGCCGCGCATTTTGGACCCGAGCGGGAGATCTCGATCCGACGACACATCGGCGACTACACGTTGTTCATGACCGGGGTGTTCCGCGAGCGCGTGCAGCGCCTGGCCTCGACCGATTACTACGTGAGCCAGGGGCAGCGCGCCTACCGCTTCGTGTCCGAGCACGGTCGAGCGACCTCGCGGCCCCGCGAGCGCGACACCGCGCCGCTCTACGCCCGCCTGGCCGAGCGCTTCGAGCACTACGCGTGGGCGCTGGACTACGCCCGGCGCGTCCACTTCCACGACGCCCCCGCGCATCCCTTCTTCCGCCTCGGCTGGCAATAGACCGGAGGATTCTCGTGGACGCTGACGCCGAAGCCTGTCGCCGCGCCCTCGACGCCGCGATCGCCGATCCCGGCCGGCTCGACCCCGCCCCGCTGACCGCGCTCGCCGCCGGCGCCCCCGACGCCGTCGACGACATCCTGCACGCCTTCGCCGACGCCCACGGCGCCGTCGCGCTGCCGGTCCTCGACGCACTGACGTCGGAGCGCGTCGATCGCCGGGTCCGCCGTGCCGCGCGGTTGGCGCTCTACCGCCTCGCCCAGCGTGGGGTGCAGCCGCCGCCCAAGCCGGCACCGAAGCCCGTCGTGGAGCGCCGGCCCGAGCGGGCGGTGCGCGCGTGGCTCAGCGGCGTGGACGGCAGTGGCTCGCGCGCGGTATGGCTGCTCTTCGAGGGCGCCTTCGGCGGGCAGGCGCTGTGCTCGCTGATCGTCAACGACGAGGCCGGCGTGATGGACGCGGCCGGCGGCGAGATCACCAAGAAGCGGCTGGAGACCGAGCTGGCCGGGCTGCGCGCCTCCCAGAAGCTGCCCTGGGTCGAGGTGGAGCCGGGCCTGGCGCTGGCGGTGGTCGGCCAAGCCGTCGCGGTGCACCGCGCACGGGAGACGTCGCCGCCCGCGGCGTTCGCACGCTGGGAGCGACTGTTCACGCCGAGCGAGCCGCCACCGCTTCCCCCGCTCGTCGCGGACCCGGCGCTCGCGGAGCAGGCCCCCACCCTGCTGGAGCTCCCGGAGCTGGCCGGGTGGTTCCTCGACCCCGAGACCGTGCAGGCCGACGCGCTCGACCTGCTGCAGGCGCGGGAGAGCAAGCTGGTCGTGAGCGATCAGATCAAGGCCGAGCGCGAGGAGGCGATCGTCTCGGGTGTCGTCGAGCGCGAGCTCGGCCTCGAGGCGCGCCGCCGGTGGGCACGCCGGCTCGTCGACATGGCGTTCATCTTCCGCGCCACCGATCGTCCCGACCAGGCCGCGCTGGCCGAGGCGGCCGCCGCCGCGCTCGCCGACGAGACGCGCGAGGCCCGCCACCAGCCGTTCGTGCGGACACTCGTCCAGCGCGGCATCGAGATCGCCGCCGAGGTGGCGCTGGGCCGGGTCTCCGCCTCCGACGTGAGCCGCAAGCCCGGCGCTTCTTGATCACCGACGTTCCCGGCATCCGCGTCGGCCACGCCACCGACGCGGTCGCGCTCACCGGCGTGACCGTCGTGCTGTGCGACACGCCCGCGGTGGCCGGCGTCGAGCTGCGTGGCTGGGCCAACGACGTCATCGGGCTCGACTATCTCGACCCGCGCCACCTCGTCGGCACCGTGAACGGCGTCGTCCTCGGCGGCGGCAGCCGCTTCGGCGGCGAGTCGATCTGGGGCGTGCTGCGCTGGCTCGAGCAGCAGGGTCGCGGGTACGCGGCCGGTCCCTCCGTGGTGCCGCACGTGCCCGGCGCGTTCCTCTTCGATCTCAACGTGGGCGACGGCCGCGTGCGGCCCACGCGCGAGATGGGGTTCGAGGCGGCCGGTCGCGCCGCGGGCGGGCCCGTGGCCGAGGGCAGCGTGGGCGCCGGCACCGGGGCCAGCGTCGGAAAGGTCTTCGGCCGTCCGCGGGCGATGCGCGGAGGCATCGGCTCGGCCAGCGTCCGCCTGGACGACGTGGTCGTCGGCGCCCTGGTGGCCGTGAACGCGCTGGGCGACGTGCGCGACCCGGAGACCGGCGCGCTCATCGCCGGCGCCCGCGACGCGCCCGACGGCCGCCGACTGGTGGACGGCGCCCAGGCGCTGCTCGCGGCCGGCGCGCCCGGCCGGTTCGCGGCCCCGGCACACACGACCATCGGCGTGATCGCCACCAACGCGCGCCTGGACCGGCCGGCGGCCTCCAAGGTCGCCTCGCTCGGGATGCTCGGCTTCGCCCGCGCCCTGTCACCGCCGCACACCGCCTTCGACGGCGACACGCTGTTCGCGCTGTCGGTCGGCCGGACGGCCGTGGACATCACGCGGCTGGGACTCGCCGCGGGCGAGGCCGTGGCCCGGGCGATCGTGCGCGGAGTCCGCGCCGCGACGTCGCTGCCCGATCTTCCGGCGGCGCGCGACCTCTAGAGAACTAAAGAGGCACCGTCCATGAACGCCGAAGAGCTCAAGAACCTCGGGCCACTGAACCGCTTCCTCGATCGCGAGTTCCAGACCGTCCGCTACGAGCTCACGGTGACGATCTACGCCGACGACACCTTCGGCTACGACGAGGACACGGTGCTGAAGATGCCCGGACGCCCGGACGTCTTCCACCACCGCGACAAGAACCTGCTGCGGAGGGTCGGCCAGGCCTGAGCCGGCGCCCGGCTCAGCCGATCGCGACCGGGAACGACGACACCACGCGGAACCGCGCCCGGCGCGCGCGCACCGGCGGTGCGGCCGCCCGCAACCGCGCGAAGCGTTCGACCAGCCGGCCGATCGCCACCGCCCCTTCCATCCGGGCCAGCCACATC
>Ga0070694_100002367_pt1 | contig 11140 bp, 10 predicted proteins | sample KBSK1251metaG_FD_65470 | JGI IMG/M metagenome (GOLD analysis project Ga0070694, IMG submission 65470) | Corn, switchgrass and miscanthus rhizosphere microbial communities from Kellogg Biological Station, Michigan, USA - KBS K1-25-1 metaG | ecosystem: Host-associated > Plants > Roots >... | reverse complement strand
CAACGATCTCATCGACGGTCGCGCCGTACATGTTCGCGATGTACGAAAGTGAGTCGCCGGGCTCAACCGTGTGCGACTGCGCCATGACCGACCCAATGATAAGCAGCGGCAGCAGAAGGCCCGTGGCCGCAGATAGAATGAGTCGCAATAGCCAGAACAACTTATATTCCCTTACCCAGATATCGACGGGGCTAAGCGATGATTGGTTACACCGTAGTCAGCAACAGATGCCGTTATGTGCTGCTGCGTGAAGGATTACTGGTGCCGCGCTATTTGGGGAGTTCGTACTGCATCACGGCGTCACCGACAGGCGCAACGCTCGACACGGTTAGTGGTAGTGCTATGTCAACTTGATCGACAAGACAGATCGCATCCTCGCCCAGCCTGCAGTAATACACCTGACCCACGGCAGAGACGATCGCCTGCCCCGCGCTGGCCGTTACCGGCACGCTAACTTCGACAGACATATCGTTTGTGGAGAACGTGACGTCAGTTTTACCAGGCGAAAAAGCAGTGCCGTCGGACGTCGAGAGCGTCAGTTGCGATGGCGCGAGATTGTTCAGGTGGTAGCCCTCCGGCGCCTTCAGTTTCAGCCGCAGCGTCGTCGTCGAGGGATTTACAGTCTGCGGCTCCAACGACGTCTTCAGCGTGCGTCCTTGCAAGCCCGTCGCAGCGACAGCGAGGTTTGTAAGTTGGAGCGTGGAAACGTCGCCACTCGCGAGATCGAGGACGCGTATCGCGTTGTTGTTGGTGTCCGCGATGTAGAGTTTCCCCTTCGCAGCCGAGATGCCGCCCGGCTCATCGAACGTCGCACTCGTCCCTGCCCCGTCAGCGTCTCCCGGAGTGGACGTCCCGGCGACTGTCGTCACGAAGCCGCTGGTCGGGTCGACGGCGCGAATCTTGTGGTTGTACGTATCGGCGACGTATAGCGTTCCGTTCACATAGGTGATGCCCTGTGGATGCTGGAGTTGTGCGCCGCTCCTGCCGTCGGGCGAACCATCCCGGTCGCCGAAGTCGAAAAGCCCCGTGCCCACGAGCGTTGTCAGCTTCTGGGCGCCGAGATCATATTTCCTCACGGCGCTGGACTCCGGGTCGACCCAGAAGAGGTTTCTCCCGCCGTTGCTCGTGATCTGGTTGGGCTGGGCGAGCGAGGGCTGAACAGGCGGTACGCCATCAGAGACACCCTCCAGCCCACTCCCAAGGAAGTGCTGGATGGTGCCGGCTTTTGTGTCGTAACCGGAGATCGTGTGCGAGCCGGCCATCGTCACGAACAGCTTGTCGCCAATCAGCTGCAACCCCCACGGCGACGCGAGCGCGACCTCTGTCCCGGGCTGCGGAGCGGTGGACACTGACTGCGCCCGCTCGCCGGTGCCCGCGATCGTCTTCACCTCACCCGTCGCGAGATCGACGCCGCGCAGCGCGTGGTTGCGCGTGTCGGCCACGTACAACGTGCCACCGTCTTCTGATAGCGCGAGCCCCTGAGGCTGGTTGAATTGGGCAACGTCGCTTCGGCCGTCCTTCAGGCCTTCCTTGCCGCTGCCAATCGCTTTCTGGAGCGCGCCGTCCAACCCGGAGACTAGAATGCGATTGTTGCCCGAGTCTGCGACAAAGAGACGGCCGCCCGTTTCATCGGCGAGAACGGTTCCGGGGAACGTGAGGAAATCAGAAGCAATCGGGGCGGCCTCAAGGTCCAGTGGCAGGGGCGTACGAACGACCTCTCCCTTAGCGTCGAACTCGTCGATGAGCTGTTTGACCGCGGGCTGGACGGCGTCATACACGCCCTCGCCTTCGTGCACGCCAACGATCTGACCCGCCGGGTCGATGACGACGATCGTCGGCCAGGCACTGGCCCCATAGCTCGTCCAAATCGTGAAGTCGGGATCGTTTACAACGGGATGGCCCAGCTGGAGCCGGATCGTCGCTTCACGGACACTATCGTCGGCGTGTTCGCGGTCGTACTTGCCAGAGTGCACACCGATCACCGCGACGGCGTTCCCGAACTCGGCCTCGAGGCGATGCAGATCCGGCACGATGTGCTGGCAGTTGATACAGCCGAGCGTCCAGAAGTCCAGGACGACGACCTTGCCGCGAAGCTCCGCAATCGTCAGCGGGTGAGTGACGTTGAACCACGTGTGCCCGGCCGGAAATTCCGGCGCAGCAAGATCCCCTGCCGTACCCGAAGGGGCGATCAACTGGTCGCTAGTGCCACCGCTCCCTCCGCCTCCGCAGGCAACAACCAACGCGAGCGCGCACAGGGGGAAAAGAAGGCGAAGGAACAGGCTCGTGCGAAAGGTCACTTATCCATGGTACGGCTCGCAGCCGCGAACGGATCAGGCGATAGCGGCCGGGCGGGCTCCCACACGCGACGAATACCTTACGGGGTACTCCACCGGCCCGCGAAAGAACGGAGTCGGCCGCCAGGCGATGTGGTCGGGATCAACGGGAGTGAGCGAGGCGAAGCGGTCCAGCACGGCGTTGAGCGCGATCTCCGCCTCAAGGCGCGCCAGGTTAGCGCCGAGACAGTAATGCACGCCCTTCCCGAACGCCAGGTGGTCACGGCTCGCCCTTTCGAGCCTGATGTCGGCTGGACACTCGTATTTCTCTGGGTCACGGTTGGCGGCTGCGTACATCACACACAGCGGGTCGCCCTGCTTTATCGCGACGCCGGAGATTTCGACATCGCGAGTCGCCTTGCGGTAGAAGCCCTGGATCGGCGCCTCCCATCGCAGCGCTTCCTCGATCAGCCTCGCGACGAGAGAGCGGTCAGACGCGACCGTCTCGAACAACGCCGGATCGAGTGCGAGGGCGCGGATCGCGTGCGCGATAAGGTTCGTCGTCGTCTCATTGCCGGCGACGAGCAGCAGCACGAGGAACGCCTGGATCTCAACCGGCGTCAGCTTTTCTCCGTCCACCTCTGCCTCTAGGATGCGCGTGAACAGATCGTCCTGTGGTTCCGTGCGGCGTTTGTCGATCTCCTGCATGAAGTAGATCGTCAGGTTCATCATCGCCATCTGGAACTCGAGGTCAGCCTCTCCGCCGCGCTCCGACTCCGGGATGCCGATCCGCTGCGCCAGCCCATCCGACCACGTCTTGAACTCGGCGTACTTTTGCGAATCAACGCCGATGACTTCGGCGATCATTCGCACCGGCAGGGGGAACGCCAGGTCACCGACGACGTTGAAGACGTCCGGGCCGACGCTCTCCAGCTGCTCATTCGTGATGCGCTGGATACGGGGCGCCCAGTCGCGGTCGAGAGACTTCGGGGTGAACGCTTTCGCGGCGATCGCGCGCAGCTTCTTGTGGCGCGGCTCGTCGATGTTGATCATCGAGGGGAACCCAACGACGTTCTCGGCCTGCGGATCGAACACGCTATTAGTTGAAGAGAACGTCTGGTGGTCTTCGAGGACCGCGAGCGCCTCCTTGTATCCCGTGACGACCCAGGCGCGCATCTCCTCGTTCCATAGGACAGGGGACTGCGAGCGCCATTCATCAAAATACGGGTACGGGCACTCTTTGACTTGCGCCGACCACGGATGCGGCATGGCTGGACCTCCTCGAAGGGATGATGGTCGCCGCTCGTTCGGCGACGAGAAGCAGTTTAGCAAGCGCTAAGTTAATTATCAAACCTTTGACAGGGGTGCGCCCGCGTTCATAACCTCACCGCAGCATGGCCGACCCATTACACCTGGAGTTCGAGCCCGATCCAGCAACGTCCGACGAAGCGTTCGTGAAGGATGCTCTTGGCCGGTGGAACATCCTTGTCACGGGTTTTGCGGACTATTCGCCCGCCTACTTCTTCCTGCGCGACGGCGCGAAACGTATCCGCGGAGCGCTGCTTGCCTACGTCTGGGCGAAGTGGCTGCACGTTGATGTCTTCTGGCTGGAGGAGGACATCCGTCGACAGGGTTGGGGTACGAAAATGCTGGAGGCCGCCCACAAGGTCGGCCGTGAGAACGGCGCGGATGCCGCCTGGCTCGACACCTTCAGCTGGCAAGCTCGCCCCTTCTACGAGCGTTTCGGCTACGAGGCCGTTTTCGAAGTGCCGGACTTCCCGCCCGGCCACTCGCGAATCTTCATGGTGAAGCGCCCGCTGTAGGCTCACTCACGGCGGCGTTACTATGGACGACATGACGCCGCCAACGCGCATCATCCTCACCGGCTTCTCCGGCACCGGAAAGTCCGCGGTCGGCCCACTCGTCGCGAAGCAGCTCGGCTGGGCTTTCGTCGATACCGACGACATCGTCGAGAAGCACGTCGGCAAGCGAATCCTCCAGATCTTCGCAGACGATGGCGAGCAAGCCTTCCGAGACTTCGAGTCAGACGCGCTGCGGGAAGCCTGTTCCCGCGAGACGACCGTCATCTCAACCGGCGGCGGCGCCGTGCTGCGGGCCGACAACCGGCGATTGCTGGCGGAGTCCGGATTCATCGTCTGCCTGGAAGCCTGGCCGGAGACGATATACCAACGCCTGACCGACCGTGCGGATACCCAGCCGCTCGACCGCCCGCTCCTGGCCGGCGATGATCCGCTCGGCCGCATTCGTGAGCTGGAGTACAGTCGCGCCCACCTCTACGCCCTCTGCGACTGGTCGGTGCACACTGACGGCCTATCAATCGATCAAGTCGTAGACGAGGTCGTCCGTGCATACCACGAACACGGCGAGCAGTCGCTAGCCGCGCCCGGTCGCGTTGATGCGATCGCCACGACACAAGCGACGGTGCCGGCCGGAACGCTGCACATTGTGCCGGAAGAGGGTGCCTGCATCGTCCGCACCTCCAGCCGTGAGTACCCGGTGTTCACGGGCTGGGGCACCCTCGGCGAGCTGGGCAAACGGCTGCGCGAAGCAAATCTCACGAGATTCGCCTACGTCATCAGCGACGAGACCGTCTGGCACCACCTCGGCGACGAGGTCGAGAAGTCGTTGCGATCTGCTGAGATCGACTTCGATGTGTTCACCGTCCCGCCCGGCGAGGCGAGCAAGTCGCTGGAACACGCCTCCGACATATACGACTGGCTGATCGAGCACCGGGCGGAGCGCGGCCACGCCGTCGTCGCCGTCGGCGGAGGCGTCGTCACTGATCTCGGCGGCTACGTCGCGGCGACATTTGCTCGCGGCCTGCCGCTCGTCCACGTGCCGACGAGCATGCTCGGGATGGTCGACGCAGCGATCGGTGGCAAGGTCGCCGTCAACCACCCAAACGCCAAGAACATGATCGGCATGTTCCACCAGCCGCGCTTCGTGCTCGAGGACGTCGCCACGCTGCGCACGCTGCCGGTGCGTGAGATCAAGTCGGGCCTGGCCGAAGCGATCAAGCACGGCCTCATCGAAGACGCATCCTACCTCGACTTCCTTGAGCAGAACGCGGACGCCATCCTCAAACTCGACCGCAACGCGACCGTCGAAGCGGTACGCCGCAGCGTCGCCATCAAGGCAGCCGTCGTCGGCGAAGACGAATTCGAGACGACGGGCCGGCGCAGCACACTGAACTACGGCCACACGCTCGCCCACGCCATCGAATCGACGACCGGCTACGCGCGCTTCCGCCACGGCGAGGCTGACGGCATCGGGATGATGGCCGCCGCCTCGATGGCCGTGCGCATGGGCCTCCTCTCCCCCGAAGTAATGGAGCGCCAGCGCCGCATCCTGGATCGCTACGGCTTGCCTACTCACGCCGACGGCCTCGACCGCGACCGTCTCCTTGTCGCCGTGGCGCTCGATAAGAAAGTGCAGGGCAAGAAGATGCGCTGGGTCCTGCTAGAAGACATAGGCCGCACCGTTATCCGTGACGACGTCCCGCCTGAAATCGTGGACGCCGCGCTGGATGATGTGCTGCACTAGCGCCGATGTCTGACGACATCGCCGCCATCCGCGTCGTCGTGCGCGGCCGCGTACAGGGCGTCGGCTTCCGCGACTACGTCGAAACGCGAGCGCACACCGTGCGACTCACCGGCCGCGTCCGCAACTTGTCGGACGGACGCTCCGTCGAAATCGTCGCGGAAGGCCCACGCGCATCGCTGGATCAACTGATCGCCTATCTGCGCGAAGGCCCACGCATGTCACGCGTCGACGGCGTGGACGTGGAGTGGCGCGAACCGACGGGCGAGTATCGCGACTTCGGGACGGCCTTCTAGTCCGACTGCCCGCGCTTGTAAACGTCCGGATCGGCGATCTCCATGAACCATTCCGGATGTGCCATCTCCCGGAACCCGAACTGCCGGTAGAGCCCGTGCGCATCCCGTGTAGCCAGCGACCAGCGGCGCAACCCCTGCAGCTCCGGATGCGACATGATCGCCCGCATCAGTAGCTTGCCAAGCCCCTTGCCGCGCTCCCTGTCATCTACAAACACGTCGGCTATATAGGCGTACGTCGCGCGGTCCGTGATCACCCGACCAAAGCCGCACTGCGAGTCGCTGGCGTCGTACACGCCAAGGGTGAGCGAGTTTTCTATCCCGCGCTCGACCACCTCCCGCGGGATGCCGGGCGACCAGTAGCTTTGAGTGAGGAACGCGTGGACGTATTCGAGGTCGATGCGCGTCGAGTCGTCGCTGACGGTGTAGTCGCCCGACGTAAGCTCGTAGGTCAAGCTTCGCCGCGCGGGCCGATCGTCTGCTGGTAAGCCTCGAAGTTGCGCTTCGTCTCGTCCAGCGAGTCGCCGCCAAACTTCTCGAGCATCGCTCGCGCTAGCACGATCGCCACCATCGCCTCTCCGATCACGCCGGCGGCCGGGACGGTGCATACGTCGGAGCGCTCGTAGTGCGCCTGGATCGGCTCGCCCGTGTGCAGGTCGACCGACGGCAGCGGGCGAGAAAGAGTGGAAATCGGCTTGAGCGCGCCGCGCACAATCACCGGCTCACCGTTCGTCATCCCGCCTTCGAGGCCGCCCGCGCGGTTTGTCTCCCGGCGCCACGGCCGACCGTCCCACTTGTCGGGCGGCAAGATAACGTCGTGCGCCTCGGTGCCCGGCCCTTCGGCGACCGTAAACCCGCCGCCGATCTCGACACCTTTCGTCGCCTGGATGCTCATCACCGCCTGCGCCAGTTGCCCATCCAGCTTCCGGTCCCACTGGATGTGCGAACCGAGGCCGATCGGCACGCCGGTCGCCCACATCTCGAACGTCCCACCCAGCGTATCGCCCGCCTCCTTCGCGGCGTCGATCGCGGCGATCATCCGCGCACCCGCGTCCGGGTCAGCTGATCGCACCGCGTCTTCGTCGACCGCGGCCCAGTTCGGCTCCCCGTTCGTCTTTGAGTGCACGTCACCGATCGACGTCGTGTGAGAGCGCACGGCGACGCCGAACTCTTCAAGGAAGCGACGGCACACAGCTCCGACGGCAACTCGCGCCGCCGTCTCACGCGCGGAAGCGCGTTCGAGGACGTTGCGCACATCGTCGAAGCCGTACTTCATCGTGCCGGCGAGGTCGGCGTGGCCGGGGCGCAAACGTGTGACCTTTTTCGGGTCGCCATCGTACTCACCGACTTTCATCACGTCCTGCCAGTCCTCCCACACGCGGTTCGCGATCAGCATGCCGATCGGACTTCCGAGCGTTCGTCCATGCCGGACGCCGGCGAGGATCTGCGCGCGGTCGACTTCGAGCTGCTGCCGTCGCGAGCGGCCGTACCCGCCCTGGCGCCGGTGCATGTCCGCGGCGATGTAGTCTTCGCTAATCTCGAGCCCGGCGGGAATACCCTCGAGGATCGTGACGAGCGCCTGCCCGTGCGATTCACCGGACGTTAGAAACCGCAGCTCGCTCACGAATGCGCCTCCGCGATCGTCGTCGGTTCAGCCACTTCTTCTTCCGGGACTTCCGGCGGCGTGAACGGCTCGATAGGCAGTGGCCGCCCAGTCTCGCTCAACCGGTATCGCGTCTCGAACGAGTCGACGATCTGCTCCGGCGTCCACTCCTCCCAGTTCACGTCGCGCACCTGGTCGTGCGTGGCGATCGTGGAGAGCACGCACTGGCGGTTGGTGACACCGGCGTCGTCACGGTAATCGGTGTATACGTCGATCTGGATCGTCTCCGGGCGGTAGTGTATTACCTCGTACATCAGCATCTCGGCGGCCTTGGCTGTGATCGCGATCCCCTCCTGCAGCGGGTTGCGCATCTCGATCCACTGGCCGTCCTGCATCTTGTACTCACTCGCGGCCACCGTATTCACACCAACATATTCCGGGGCGACGACCGCGAGCTGCATGCTTTGAATCCCGCGCCATACCTCCGGCGGGATCTCCTTCGGACGACGGCTGGAAGACCAGTGCTTGAGCGAGTCTTCGATGATGTCGCGGATCACCTTCAGGTCGCCTTTGTCGGCGGCTGTGCGCCAAGCCAGCGCCGCCCGTGTGCCCTGGATGATGATGTACGCGAAGATGAGAAACAGTATGAAGATCGCGAGCATCGCATACGGCAGCATCAGGCGTCCTCCACCAGCGTCTTGCGCGCCGCATCAAACATGATGTCCACCGGCGCATCCTGGCCCGTCCATATCTTGAACGACGCCGCACCCTGGTAGATCAGCATCGGCAGCCCGCCCAGCACGCGCGCCCCGCGATCGACAGCCTCATGCAGCAGGCGGGTTTCGAGGGGTCGGTAGATAAGGTCGAACACGAGCATCTCCGGACGGATTAGGCCGGCAGGCACAGGCGTCTCTTCCTCCGCTGCTCCGGCCATGCCCACCGAAGTGCAGTTTACCAACAGCTGCACTCGGGGAGCCACCTTCGCCCAGCTTTCCGCCGTCGTGTCGCTTGCTTCGAGCCTCGTATTGCCTGCATGCGTGGCGAGATCAGCGACCAGCCGCTCCGCCCGCTGCGGCGAGCGATTGAGCACCACAACCGACTCTGCAGCCGCCTCGATCAGCGCGACCGTCACCGCCCGCGCCGAACCGCCGGCGCCCGCGATCACAACATGAGACCCACGCGCGTCGAACGAAGCGTCTTCCTTCAGCGCACGGAGAAACCCTTCGACGTCCGTGTTGTAGCCGTACAACTTCCCCTCGCGGTTGACGATTGTGTTCACCGCCCCGACGCGTCGCACCAGCGGGTCGAGCTCGTCCAGCATCGCCATCGCCGTTTCCTTGTGCGGGATCGTCACGTTCGCGCCGAGGACGGACGGCGCCCGCAACCCACTCACCCTCGTCGCGAGCCCGTCCGGCGGAGTCGGCCAGCGTTCGTACTTGATCCCTAGGTTCAACGCGTCGATCGCGGCCTGCTGAAAGACCGGCGAGGTCGATTCCTTATGCGGATCGGTGATGACGCCGAGGTACTGCACTATGCGCTAATCATACGGGCGCTGGCGGTCGAGGTACGCCTGCAGCACGATCGACGCGGCGACGGCGTCGCGTCCCGGGCTGCTCGCCTTCGCCCGCGAGACACCCTTCTTCTTCGTGCGCGGCGAAGCGTGATCCGCCTGGCGCGTAGTCAGCCTCTCGTCTTGAAACCTTATCGGAATCGAGATGCGCCGCTCCAGCGCGGTGGCGACCTCGCGGATGCGGTGCGCCTGCGGCCCTTCCGCCCCGGTCAGGGAAAGCGGAAGCCCGAACACGAGCTCCTCCGCCCGCTGCTCCCGGACGATGAGCTCAAGATCGTCTAGCGGATCGCCCTTAACAACGATGGTTGTTACCGGGATCGCCATTCGTGTGCTCGTGTCCCCCGCAGCAACGCCGATGCGTCGCTCCCCGAAGTCGATCCCGACGATGCGCATCAGCCGCGCAGCATCTCGCGCACAGCGTCCGGCACAATCGCCAGCGCTTCGTCCAGCTTCGAAATGTCTTTGCCGCCGCCCTGCGCCATATCCGGCCGGCCGCCCGCATTCCCGCCCGCCACCATCGCTACGCGCTTCAGCAGATTCCCGGCGTGCAGTCCACGCTCGACCAGCTCCTTCGGCACGATTGCAACGAACATCGGCTTGTCATCCACGACGGATCCGAGCACGGCCGCGACCTCCGGCATCGACTTGCGCACCGAGTCGCCGGTGAAACGAAGCGCGTCAGCGCTCGGAGCATCAACTCGCGCCGCCAGCACGTTCACGCCGTCGACTTCCTGCACCTGCGTTGAGAGGTCCGCCGATTTGCCGCCACCCGTCGCCAGCGACCGTTCGAGCTTCTCAATCTTCTTCCGTTGCGCATCGTTTGCTTCGAGCAGCGACTCCACCTTCTGCATCAGCGAATCGCGCGGCGCCCCCACCCTGCGCGCGATCTCCGCGATCGTGCGTTCCTGCTCCCTGATGTGCCGCTCAGCCCCCGCACCCGTTAGCGCCTCGATCCGCCGCATCCCCGACCCGATCGACGACTCGCCCGTAATGATGATCGCGCCGATCTCGCCCGTGTGCTCACAGTGCGTCCCGCCGCAGAGCTCAGCGGAGAACCGGGGGATCACCGTGTTCACCTCGACGACGCGTACGCGGTCGCCGTACTTGTCGCCGAAGAACGCGAGCACACCCTCCGACATCGCCTCATCGAACGACGTCTCACGCGAGTGCACAGGGACATCCTGCCGCACCTTCTCGTTGACCAGCGACTCCACCGCCGCAAGCTGCTCCGGCGTCACCGCCTCCGTATGCGTGAAGTCGAACCTCAAATGGTCCGGCGCCACCAGCGAACCCGCCTGCCTCACGTGCGGTCCGATCACCTCACGCAGCGCCGCATGCAACAAGTGCGTGGCCGTATGATTCCGCTTCGTGTGGGAACGATGCACCGAATCGACGCGTGCAGTCACCTGATCGCCGATAGCGATGCGCCCTTCCACAACACGTCCACGGTGCACGATCAGCTTCCCGGCCACTCGCTGCGTATCCAGCACCTCGACGCGCCCACCGTTCACGACTATCTCGCCACGGTCACCCACCTGCCCACCGCCTTCCGGGTAAAACGGAGTCGCGTCGAGCAGAACCTCAACATTTTCGCCAGCGCTTACTTGATCCGCCGTCGCGCCGCCGGCAAGCAGCGCCACAACGCGAGCCCTCGTCTCCAACTCCTCGTATCCAGTAAACCGCGTCGCCTCATCGCTCAGCGATGCGTACAACGTCTCCGCCGCCACATGCGCCGAGCCTACGGCCGACGCCCGCGCTCGCTCCCGCTGCTGCGCCATCTCCGCCTCGAAGCCCTCGATGTCAACGGTGAAGCCGTTCTGATCCGCGATGTCGCGAGTCA
>Ga0070694_100002364_pt1 | contig 11145 bp, 9 predicted proteins | sample KBSK1251metaG_FD_65470 | JGI IMG/M metagenome (GOLD analysis project Ga0070694, IMG submission 65470) | Corn, switchgrass and miscanthus rhizosphere microbial communities from Kellogg Biological Station, Michigan, USA - KBS K1-25-1 metaG | ecosystem: Host-associated > Plants > Roots >... | reverse complement strand
GGCCGCTGCCTCGCCGGCGCCATCGACCGCGAGACCCTCACCCGCATGAGCGCCCGCATGTCGCTCTACGTCATGAACATCCGCCACTACCCGCTGGTCGCCGCAAGGAAGGCCTGACCGCCCTCGGGGCGGCAACCGAGGCGCTGCGACTGAACCCCGGCCAGGCCAGGGATCCGATGGGCGCGACTGGACGCCGATTACGGAATTGTCAGACCGGGGCCCGTCGCTCCCGCCACTTGCGCTTTCTTCCGTGACTCCGCACATTGATCAAGCGGGGGCAGCACACCGAGGAACACCTGAGACTGTGACGACATCCCCTTCCGAGAGCCGGACAATGCAGAAACCTCGACTCGGACGCATGGTCGTCTGGGCAGGCACGGTGGTGGCGGCCGCTCTGATCGGGTTGCTGGCTCAGACGGAGATCCTTCTCGTCACGAGTGAGGACAACGGCGAGTTTCCGGTGTCATCGTATGACTTGCGGGAGGATGACTTTCGGCACCCGCGGCTTCAGCTCCTGAGAGGCAGGGAGAAACTGGATGCGGTGGTCTCCACGGCGAAGACCCAGTTCGAGAAAATAGTCCTGCTGAGAGGCTGGGCCCACAGTCAGTGGACAATGGGCGCGAGCTTCCACTACCCTCCCTGGGACGCGGTCGAAATCCTCGACCTTGCCAGAAAGCATGACAACAAGGGCTTCTGCGCGCAGTATGCGATCGTGTTCCTCCAGGCATGTCAATCCATGGGAATCCACGCGCGGTATGTCGATCTGCCGGGACACTTCGTCGTCGCGGTCTGGTCGGACGAGTTCAATCGCTGGGTCGTGATGGACCCCACCAACGACCTTCATTTTGAGAGGAATGGCGTCCCGATGCGGGGTCGCGACCTCTACCAGGCCTCATGGACCGGGGACCATGGCGGGATTCTCAAGGTCGATTCCGAAGGTCGCCGCGAGACCGTGAGGCGGGACGACCTCTGGAGCTACCGCCTGTACTCGATCGGACTGCTGGCCAATCAGCTCTCGGAGCCCGTCGAGGTGCAGTGCAACGGCGTCCGGAGGAAGCTCGTCCTTGCGCGCGACTACAGGACCTACCCGAAGATCGGAAGGGACCGGCTGGAGATCACCACCGAATTCCTTGCGTGGAAGAGCACGGATGCAGAAGTGTCGTTTCCGCACCGCGTGGAGACCAGCGATCAGGACGAGTTCCGCTATGCGCTCAATCAAACGATCATATTCCTGGCCAACGAACGGTTGACGAACAGGATCCTGAAGGTAGCCCTGCTGAGCAACAACAGTCCGACATTCCAGAGATTTCTGATCCGCTCCGAGGAGAGCGCCGACTGGGTGCCGGTCCGCGCGACGACGATCAAGTGGCTTCTCCATCCGGGGATGAACGAGCTGCGCGCGCGCATCGAGACTCGCGACGGTTGGGAAGCGAACGTCAGCTCCATGCGGATGTTTTACAAGCCACCCTTGCTTGACGGCCTTCCTTCATTTCGCGGCAACGTCCTCAGATTCATCTGGCACAGGGCGGTCTAGAATCCTGCCGGCATGGGATGGGGGAACCAGCTCTCGAACAGGGCGTTGGCGAACCTGAGCTGCGAATGCCGCCACCCGGTTGACTTTTCCTCATTTGCAGGGTATTCCATAAGCCGATCCTTATACTGAAGTCGGGCCCTCCCCTGTGGCTGACGGGGGCGTCCATGGTCCAGCCGCCGCCCGGGTGGTGCCGCGACCGTTGCGTGAAAGGAGGACTGCCCATGCCCCTGAGATCACGTGAGAGCGGGCGCTGTCGCCGGACGTATCGCGCGGTGCTCCTGCTGATCGCCGCCTCCGCGATCGTGATGGCGGCGCCCGGACAAGCGTCGGCCCAGACCGCGACCGACACGATGCCGGTCCTTTACCGCCTCGACAAGGGGAGCGACTACCAGCAGGGCTGCTTCGCCCCCTGCCTGTGCCCGGTCCTGTTCCAGGAGCGGGTGAAAGGAACTTTCGTCCTGACTCCGTCGGGAGTCGATCCGCTGTTCAGGACATACACCGTGACCGGGATCAACTGGATGGTCACGCTCGGCGGGACCGACACTTTCGTGACCGGGTCGGGCACGTACCGGATCGGCGGCGAGTTCGCGCTGCAGCAGGAGCTCACGCTCGACCTGAAGGTCGGAGACAACAAGGTGGAGCGCTTCACGAGCGGCCTGGTCACCGGCCCCGCCCCGTTCCCGGCGATCGCGATCACCATCGCCATCAACAATCAGACCTGCTTCGACACCGTCTTCCGGGTCCAGGCGTCCCCCGTTCCCAGGGACCAGCTCATACCCTACCGGCTGGGGGAGAGGAGCACGTTCCAGCGCGGGTGCTTCGGCATGTGCGACTGTGCCGTCGGTCCGCAGCTGACGGTCAAGGGGAACTTCGCCCTTGTGGGTCTCGCGGCCGAGGCGCCCTGGAATCAGTTCGCGGTGGTCGATGTCCGCTGGCTCGTGCAGAGGACTCCCCTTGCCGCGTCGGTCGCCGGAATGCCGATCCAGGGGGCGGGGTTCTACACGTTCGGCGGGGATGGGGCGCCGCAACAGCGGCTGGAGCTGCTCCTCTCGGTGGGACGGGAGGAGCCGGCGCGCTTCGACAGCGGCTGGATCGCGGGCGGCGACCGCTTCCCGCGCATCGACGCCCTGCTGTCGCAGAACGGGGTCCGATGCTTCGACACGCTGATCGACGTCCATGCCGAGCCGCGCCCGACGCTGGTCAGGCGCCCTCCGTTCACGGACGGCGTCGTGCCGTAGCGGCGGGACGGCGAGAGGGACAGCCGGCTCCGGGCGGGCCTAGGCCTCGTACTTGAACGAGACCTTGAGCTTGGCGCGGTACGCCTCGACCTTGCCGTTCTTCATCTGCATGTCGAGGGTGACCACTTCCGCGACCCTGAGATCCCGGAGGGTCTGCGAGGCCCGCTTCACGGCGGCGGACGCCGCCTTTTCCCAGGAATCGGTGCTCGTACCGACCAGCTCGATGATCTTGTAGACGCTCTCGGCCATGCGGTCCTCCTGTGGGCCGCCGGCTCCCGGCGGTCCGGTTTCGTCGTAGGGTCGTCACGATATCACGAGCCTCCTGCGGCGCGCGCGTCCCGGTATTCACCCGAGCCGCGGCCGGTGATTCCCCCTCCCCCAATCAGGTGATGTCCTGAATGCATCCCGGCCACCACAGGTGTACATGTCGCGGGTCGGTTCAACCCATTCCTGTGGAGGGTGGAAGCATGGGCCCACGATGCAGCGACCTTGCCGTTCGAAGTCTCTCATTCATTCTTGTGGCGATCGTCTCGCTGGCGGTCGGACCCGCGGCGACGGTGCGGGCGGCGGAGCCTGCCGGCGGCACCATCAGCGGCAGCAACGACGAAGCGACCTGGACCGGCACCTTCTACGCCCCCAATCCGGCCGCCTGCGCGACGGGCAGCGATCCGCTGTGCGATCACTTCCGTCTGACCATCGACGGAGGGTCGATCCGGCGCGTCCTGATCGCCATCTCGCCCGAGGCGGGGTTCGAGGCGGACGACTACGACCTGTTCGTGTACGACGACCAGGGGGTCCTGCTCGCCAGCCAGGCGGACGGCGACGGCAACGAATCGGTCGTGATCGAGAACACCGCCTCGTCCTTCTACGAGGTCCGGGTGCAGCCGTTCGTCATCACCCCCGGCTCGACCTACAGGGGCGTGGCCATGAAGACGCGCGAGCAGGCCGTGGACGCCGACGGGGCCGATTGCCTCGAGGCGATCCCTTCGGACATCGGCCTACCCGGAGTGACCGACGCCGGGCAGACCATCGAGCTCTCGGTCATGCTGCTTCTGGACGGCACCGACGCGGTCTCGGCCGGGCAGCTGATGGCGCGCGCCGCCGAGTCGTACGCGCCGCTCGGCATCAACCTGGTCCTGAAGAAAACCAGGACCGTCTCCTTCACCTCCTCGGTGTCGGAGGATCTCATCGCGGCGGCCAAGGCCACCGTCGGCGGCGTGCCCCCGCGGGGGATCGACCTGGTCGGCGTCTTTACGACCAAGGAGATGCAGGCCATCGCCGGCGGGGCGACCGTCGTCGGGCAGGCCGACTGCATCGGCGGCGTCCGATTCGACGAGCATTCGTTCTTCGTGGTCAGCGACATCCGGTCGATCGAGGACCCGCAGAGCGGGACGACCGGGACCTTGAACTCTCTCGGACTCAACCCCAACGTCGATGCGACGGCCGAAGTCATGGCGCACGAGATGGGGCACCTGATGGGGGCGCACCACCACTACGCCAATTGCGTGGAGGGGAACCTGTCCAGCGCCGGCCCCGACGATCTGTCCCCCTGCACGCTGATGTTCAACGCGGTCAACTTCTCGTCGCTGAACTTCGGGGTCCTGAGCGGGGCGGTCGTCCGCGGGCACGCGGTCTCTTACGCGGCCCCCTGACCCGAGGGCCCGGCTTCCTTCGCTGACCCATGGTGGTGCGGAGCCTGTTGATCCTGTAACGTAATATACAGTAAACAAGCAACTTACGCGATTTCGTCGAGCCGGCCCCGGGACACACCCCCGGGGCCGGCACCGCCCTGCAACAACCTCCGCACCACCATGGGGTTGCACCGGAGCGCGCCGGGTTCGATATTGCACGGCGGATACCCATGTGGAGGGGGTGTGACTGCCGAGCAGATATGCCGGGCTCTTGAGAACATGATGAACGAGGGGGCCGGCTTCGAGAAGGTGCTGGCCGCGGCCGTCGATCACCTGCACCAGTCCAATCCGCGGTTCCACTGGACCGGGATCTACGAGCTCTATCCCGACAACGTCCTGAGGCTCGGGCCGTTCATCGGCGCCCCCACCGACCATGTCTTCATCGCCGTGGGGCGCGGGATCTGCGGCACGGCCGTGGCGGAGAAGCGCAACATCGTCGTCCCGGACGTCTCGAAGGCCCCCGACTACCTCGCCTGCTCGACGGCGACACGATCGGAGCTGGTGATCCTGATCCGCAAAGGGGACCGGATCTTCGCGCAGATCGACATCGACAGCCATGATCTGGACGCCTTCGACACCGCGACCGTCGCCGAGGTCGAGCAGGTGGCGGACTACCTGGCCGGCGCCTACGCGCGTACGGTGGGCCCATAAGGTGAGGTCCTCGTCCAGAAACGCCCGCAAGGCCGAGGTCGCCGACACTCCCGATCTCACGCACGAGCGGAAGGTCGCCGAAGGCGAGAGGCGGCTGCGCTCGCTCGACGAGAGGCTGAGGGTCCTCGAGCGGGAGCGGCAGAAGCTCTCCGCGCTCCTGCACCACACGGACGCGGGGTTCGTATCGTTCGACGGGTCGCTCCAGGTCGTGTGGTCCAACCAGGTCTTCACCCGGCGGTTCGGCGGCGCGAGCGGGGCGGGGTCGATCCTCGGCAGGAGCTGCAACGGGATCCTGTGCGCCCGCCCGCAGCCGTGCGAGGAATGCCCCGCGGCGAAGGCCCTGTCCTCGGGCAGCGTGGCCCACCACGAGATGCGGCTGGAGACGGGCGGCGAGGCGCGGGATATCTACGTCACGGCGATGCCGATCCGATCGCTGGCCGGGGTGGTGGACGAGACGATCGTCATGCTGCAGGACGTGTCGGATCTGAAGGTCCTGCGCCAGAGCGAGGCCCGGAAGGGGGCGATCCTCGACACGGCCCTGGACGCCATCCTCACCATCGATCACCTTGGGATGATCACCGAGTTCAACCACGCCGCGGAGAAAATGTTCGGCTATTCGCGGGCCGAGGCGATGGGGCGCGAGATGGCCGAGCTCATCATTCCGGAAAACCTGCGCGACGAGCACCGTGCCGGGCTGGGGCAAAGCGTCGCCACGGGCGAGAGCCTGATCGAGAACCGCCGCCTCGAGATGACCGCCATGCGGCGGGACGGGACCGAGTTCCCCGTGGAGATCATCATCACCCGGATCCCGCTGCCCGGGTCCCCGGTGTTCACCTGCTACGTGCGCGACCTGAGCGAGCGCCGGAAGGCCGAGGAGGCCCTGCGCAAGAGCGAGGAGCAGCTCCGCCAGTCCCAGAAGATGGAGGCGGTCGGACTCCTGGCCGGCGGCATCGCGCACGACTTCAACAATCTCCTGACCGTCATCGGCGGCCGCTGCGATCTCCTGCGCGTGCGCCCGCCCCTGGACGAGTCGATCCAGAAGGAGATCGAGGTCATCCGGAACGCGTCGACCCGCGCCTCGGCGCTCACGCACCAGCTCCTGGCCTTCAGCCGGAGGCAGGTGCTGGCGCCGAAGGTCCTGGACCTCAACGCGGTCATCAGCAATCTCCTGCCGATGCTGCAGCGCCTCATCGGCGAGGACATCAATCTCGGCACGAAGCTCCAGGCGGACATCGGACGCGTCAAGGCCGATCCGGGGCAGATCGATCAGGTGGTCATGAACCTCGCCGTCAACGCCAGGGACGCCATGGCGCAGGGCGGGAAGCTCCTCATCGAGACCCGGAATACCGACGTCGACGAGGTCTACGCCCGCCAGCACGTGCCGACGCAGCCGGGGCGCTACGTCCTGCTGGTGGTGAGCGACAACGGGACGGGGATGGACCGCGACACGCAGGCCCGGATCTTCGAGCCGTTCTTCACCACCAAGGAACAGGGGAAGGGGACGGGGCTCGGCCTGGCGACCGTGTACGGGATCGTGAAACAGAGCGGCGGCTACATCTGGGTCTACAGCGAGGTGGGGCACGGCACGACGTTCAAGATCTACCTTCCGCGCGTGGACGAGGCCCTCGCGATCGAGAGGCCGGCGAAGGTTCCTGCCGCGGGGGCGGGCGTGTCGGAGACGATCCTGCTGGTGGAGGACGAGGAGATCGTGAGGTCCCTGGCGCGGGAGATCCTCGAGTCCCAGGGCTACCGGGTCCTCGAGGCCTCGGGAGGCCGCGAGGCGCTTCAGATCTGCGAGCGGTTCGAGGGGGAGATCCAGATGGTGCTCACCGACGTCGTCATGCCCGAGATGAGCGGCCGCGTGCTGGCCGGGCACCTGGCGACCGTCCGCCCGAAGGCGAAGGTCCTCTACATGTCGGGGTACATGGGGGACGCCATCGCCCGGCACGGCATGCTGGAGGCGGGCGTGGCCTATCTGCAGAAGCCGTTCACGATCGAGTCCCTCACCCAGAAGGTCCGGGAAGTCCTCGATCGGCCCGCCGCCTGAGCCCTCAGAAGCGGCGGATGTACCCGGCCAGGATCACGTAGTCCGCGAACGCGGCGTCCCCCTGGCCGCCGCTCGCGAGGTCCGGGACGTTCCGGACGCGGTCGCGGTGGATCGCCCAGGGAACCGACAGCGAGACGGTGTAGGTGCCCTTGGTGTAGCTGAAGCCGGGCTCGATGGACGTGGCGTAGCCCGGCCGGCGGAACCCGTCGCTCTTGCCGATCACGTCGTGCGTCGGGATCCCCTCCATGCGCCCGCCCAGGCTCAGGCCGACGTGCTGCGTGGGGAACCAGGTGACTCCCCCGCGGTAGAGATACTGGTCCGCGACCGACATGATCTCCTCCCCGGCGCCGCTTCGGTAGGTCGCGACACCGTTCGTGCTCTCCGGATTGAGCAGGTACGTCCCGGTCGCGTAGAGCGCCCCCTTGTTCGCGCCGAAGCGGAGGAATCCCTGCAGGTCCAGGATCAGGCCGAAGCCGCCGTCGCCGGGCTGGATCGACTGGTCCACGGTGCGGACGACGTTCTCGGTCTCGAAGGTGCCCGGCACGGTCGGAGTCGTGTCGCGAATCGTCCGGGTGTCCTGGACGTTGTCGGCCCCCGTCGGCAGCTTGATGCCGAATCCCAGCGCCAGGTTGTAGTTCGTCTGCCTGGCCGGATCGAACATCCAGCGCCGCGGCATCACCGTGATGTCCCCCATGCCCCGGGCCTGCGTCTCGCTGCGCATGACGACCGGGTCGTTGCCGAACTCGTTGGGGGGCAGGAACGGGTCCCGGATCGCATTCGATCGGACCGCCATCAGGTACGGGACGGCGACCGTCAGGCTCCAGCGCGGGGTGTAGGTCCTGGTGACCGCCAGCTCGAGCTGGTGGATCCAGTTGATGACCTGGCTCCCCTCGGCCTTGCGCTCCGTGTCCTCATGGCTGCCGGTGAAATGCCGGTCGGATTTCTGGTAGCGCCACGAGAAGGCCACCGACCAGCTGTCCGGTTTGGCGAAGGCCGCTTCCGCGCCGAGCACGGGCGCGTTCATTCTCGCGGCGACTCAACCCTGGGCGTAGGCCGGTCGGGAGCCGAGCGCGATCCCCGCCAGGACCAGCCCGGCGGCGAAGGCCGTGCGGATGAACGATTGCAGGATGCGCATGGGCCGGGAGGACTGCAAACGGCGTTCCACCCACCGAACGAGGAAAATGGCCGGATTCCAGCCCTTGTCCGGGGAGGCGATTCATAGCCCGTACGGGACCCTCGCCGGGAAGCATAGAAGCTACGAGGATCATGGGGAACGTGTCGAGCGCCAAGACGCTGCAATCGGGATCTCGATTACAATGCGGGGAAATTCCCGTACTCCCAGACCACGGGGCTTCGATGATACCAATCACGATCCGGTGGACGGCGGTCGTCGCGATGGTGGCCCTCGTTCAGGCCGGCCCTGGGCCTGCCGCGGGGGTCGACCCGCCCGCGGCGACTCCGGAGAAGGCGGTGGCCCGGCCCTCGGCGGCCCAGGGCGCCTGGCTGCGCATCGAGACGTCGCGCTTCATTGTGTTCGGAGAGGTGCCCCGGGCGCGGCTCCTCGCGATCGCCGGCCGCCTGGAGGCGTTCCGCGGCGCGCTCGAGCGGCTGCATCCGGGCAGCCGGACCTCGCCGCGCGAGACGTTCGTGTATGTCTTCCAGAGCCCGGACCGTGGCCGGCCGTTCACGCCGGCCTCCGCGGACGGCGGCCATGCTCTCGGCATCTCCCAGGCCTACGACGTCGGGAACTTCGTGACCGTTGCGGCGCCCAGGGACGATCCGCCGCTCGACCCTCTCCTCCACGCCTACGCGCACCAGTTTCTCGACGACAACTTTCCCCGGTTTCCCCTGGCGGTCACCGAGGGACTCGCCGAGTTCGACACCGGGTTCGCGGCAACGGCCGAAGGGACGCTGATCGGCCTGGCGAACGCCGATCACGTCCAATTCCTGAGGGACCACGGGGCCTTGCCGCTGGAGCAGCTGTTTTCCCTCGACGCGCGGTCTCCTCTCGTCGTTTCGGAGAACGGCCGGCGCGCGTTCGTCGCCGGGTCCTGGGCGACGATGCACTATCTCGTGTCGGGGAGCGGGGAGAAGCGCACCAGGCTGCCGGCGTTCCTGGCGGCGCTGGAGGACGGAAGGTCCCCGGCCGACGCCTCGCGCCAGGCGTTCGGAGTGCCTCTGGACCGCCTGCAGCAGGAGGTGTCGGAGTACGTGAAGGGGAGCCGTTTTCTGCCGATCAGGGTCAAGCCCGACACGGGCGCCGCGTCCACGCCGGACGAGGATCCGTATCGCGAGCGCGCGCTGAAGCGGGACGAGGCGCTGGCCGCGCTCGGAGACCTGATCGGGCACGTGATGCCCGAGCGCGCCGCCGATGCCGAGAGGTATTTGCACGAAGCCCTTGCGTCCAACCCGAACCAGGCGCGGGCCCATGCGGGACTGGGATACCTGAAGTACTCCCGCAACCAGTTTGCCGAGGCGATCCCCCACTTCGAGAACGCGCTGGCCGTCGAGCCGGACGCCATGTCGTGCTACCTGCTCGCCCGGTCTCTCCTGAAGACCAACTCCCTTGCGGCGGCCGTCGGCGCGGCGCCGGGCGGGGCGGACACGCCGCCCTGGCTGAAACGCGCGCGCGACCTGCTCGCCCGCGCCATCGCGCTGCGGCCGTGGTTCGCCGCGCCCTACGTGGCGCTCGGAGCGACCCAGATCATGCCCGACGGAGACACCCAGGCCGGCATCGCGGTGCTCAACCAGGCGCGGGCGATGCTCCCGGCCCGCACGGACATCGCGTCGAATCTCGTCTACCTGCTGCTCCGGCAGGGAGACTTCATCGGCGCGCAGAAGCTCGTGGACGAGGCCCTCGTCCATGGCGGGGACGAAGCGGCACTCAAGGCCGCGCGCGAGGCGATCCGGACGTTCGACGATCATCTCGCCGCGAAGCAGTCGCTGCGGCAGGAGCGTTCGCCCGGGAAGAAGGCCGCCGATCGGGCCTTCAAGCAGGCCTTCGTGGTGGACCAGGCCCGGAAGGTACGCGAGGAGCTGGCACACACGCAGGATCCGGAGACGCGCGCGCGACTCGAGACCGAGCTCAAGCGGCTGGAGGACTCGATCGAAGCGGTCGACGGGAACGAGGCGGCCGAGATCTACAACGAGGCGGTCGACAGGGCGAACCAGCGCGACTACGCGAAGGCGATCGAGCTCCTGGCGAACCTCCTGCCGCGGGTCAGGGACCCGGCGCTGAAGAAGCAGGTCGAGGACCTGCTCGAGCGCTTCCGGAAGGACGCGGCGCGGCTGCAGCAGCCGGTTCGCTGAGGCGCCGCCTTCAGGGGATCCAGGACCAGACCTTCACGCGGACCCAGCGGATCAGGGGGCGGAAGATCACGTCCCAGAGCGGCCGGTCGCCCGCGGCGATCTTGGCGTAGCCGGTCATGTCGGACTTGAGGCGGCCGTCGGGGTTCGGGACCTCGGTCACGACGCGCAGGACCCGCATCGAGGCGCCGGGGATCTGCAGGGCCGCGACGCCGGCGGAATCCTCCTGGACGATGGCGGTGGTCGAGGTCCGCGAGGCGGGCGACGCCACGGGGGAGATGCTGACGACCCGCCCCTCGATCGGGGTGTCGTGCCAGGTCCAGGAAATCAGGCGGACCGGGGCCCCGGGCAGCACCTCGCCGACCTCCTCCTCGCTCACCTCGACCTCGGCCCGCACGGTGCGGGAGTCCTCGATCTCCATGACCAGGTCGCGCTGGCCGGGCTTCAGGTACATGCCGGAGACCTGCCCGACGTCCGGCGTGACGACGCGGCCGGCGATCGGGCTCGACAGGGTGGTGCTCTCGAGGTCCGCCAGGTAGTCGTCCGCCAGGGCCTGCAGCGCCTTCTGATCCTCGAGCAGCGCGTGCACCTGCTCCTGGCGCGACGGGCTGAGGATCAGGTCGAGATCGGCCAGTGCTTCCTGAAGCCGCGAGGCGTCCATGTCGCGCTGGTGCAGGG
>Ga0070694_100002362_pt1 | contig 11150 bp, 9 predicted proteins | sample KBSK1251metaG_FD_65470 | JGI IMG/M metagenome (GOLD analysis project Ga0070694, IMG submission 65470) | Corn, switchgrass and miscanthus rhizosphere microbial communities from Kellogg Biological Station, Michigan, USA - KBS K1-25-1 metaG | ecosystem: Host-associated > Plants > Roots >... | reverse complement strand
GGATGCGTGCGAGCGGCAGGAACACCTCGGGGTCGAGGATCTCGGCGAAGGTCCGCCGCCGCTGCTGCGCGGTGACGTCGGCCAGGAGCCCCTGCTCGGCCAGCTGAGCCAGGAACTGCTCGAAGTCCTTCGAGCGCAGCGGCGCCCCGAACTTCTCCTCGTAAAGCAGGTAGATGTCGTCGAGGGGGGTCCGGCCGTCCAGCTTCTGGCACAGGAAGGCCCCCACCTCGCCGCACTCGAAGACCAGGAGGGTCTTCGGGTCGCGGACGAAGTGCTGCGCGGGCATCTCCCCCCTGGCCGGCCAGGAGAAATGCTCCACGTCGCCGCGCAGGCGCGGCAGCCCCTCCGCGAATTCTCCGCTCCGGTCGTCCATCAGACTTCGACCCTCGCCAGGCGTTCCTTGGCGGCCTCGAGGCCGGGCTCGACCTCGAGCGCCTTGCGATACGCCGCGGCGGCCCGCTCCGCGTCGTTCAGCGCCCGGAACGCGTCCCCCAGGTCGAGGTGCGCCGCCGCCTGGCGCGCGTTGATCCGGATCGCCGCCTGGTACTCGGCGATGGCGCGCGTGTAATCCGCCTGCTGCGCATGGACGTTCCCCAGGCGGCGGTGGGCCTCGGCGTACAGACGGTTGTGCCGGATCGCCTCCTCGAAGGCGGCGATCGCCTCCGCCGGGCGATCGTGCGCCAGGTGCAGGTTGCCGATCTTGAGATGGACGCCGGCGCGGTTCGGCTTGAGCCGCAGGGCCTCCTGGTAGGCCAGAAGCGCCTCGGCGTGGCGTCCCTGCTCGGCCTGCAGATCGCCGATCCGAAGATGGGCCACGACCATGGTGGGGCGGATGGCGAGCGCCGCCTGGAATTCGGCGATCGCCTCGTCGTAGCGCTTGCCCGAGGCCAGAAGGTCTCCGAGCTGCACGTGGGCCGTCGCGAGCTGCGGGTTGGTCTCGAGCGCCCCCTCGTAGGCCTGGAAGGCCTCGGCGTCCTGGCCCATGGCCAGGTGGGTCCGGCCGAGGCGGAACGAGGCGAGGAGGAAATCGGGCTTCAGGCGGAGCGTCTCCTTGAACGCCTCCGCCGCCTCGACGTGGCGCTTCTGGGCGAGGTAGACGTTCCCCAGGGTGAAGTGCACGAACGGGCGGTCGGGGTCCTTCCTTAGGACCAGCAGGAACTCCTCCACCGCCTCGTCCAGCCGCTTCAGCTGCAAATGGATTAGGCCGAGACAGTAGTGGGCCTCGGCCAGGTCGGGATTGTGCTCCAGGGCGAGGGCGTAGCACTCGGCGGCGCGGTCCCCCTGCCTCTGCCGCAGGTAGACGTTCCCCAGGCCGAAGTGCGCCATGGCCGAGTCGGGCTTCTCCGCGATGGCCGCCTCGAACTCCTGCACCGCCTCGGCGTACTTCTTCTGGCGCAGGTAGAGGTTGCCGATGACGATGCGAGTCTCGGGCCCCTTCCCCATGGGGCGCAGCCGGGGTATCTGCGGCTCGCCGGGGTCGTTCGTGTCGTTGGAATCGGGTCGCATCGTCCTCGGAAAGCCTCTACGGGATCGGGTGTTCGGAGAAGAACTTCAGCATCACGTCGTTCGAGATGTCCTTGGTCGTCTTGCCGATGTACCAGGTCATGACCGGCTTGCCGCCCGGCCAGGAATGGCCGCCCCCCTCGATCTTGCAGAGGCCCACGGCGGTGCCGTCGGCGCAGTGGTCGTACACCTCGCAGGAGACCTCCCCCTTGCTGTAGAGCGGGCGGTGCTCCTGCGTGCAGCGGTCGATCTTCAGCCAGGTCTGCACGAACTCATCCACCGAGGGGAAGGCGTGCGTGGCGCCGGCCCCCTTGAAGTCGCCGCCCCCCTTGTAGGGCACGAACTTGTCTCCCGTGCCGTGGTAGATCAGGACGGAGACCGGGCGCTTCGGCGTACAGGACGAGTCCATCATCGCCCCCGAGATCGGGGCGATGGCGGCGATCTTGTCCGACAGGTCGCACGCCAGGTTGTTGGCGAACATCCCGCCGTTCGAGATCCCCGCGGCGTACACCCGCTTCGGGTCGACGCAGTTCATCCCGACCAGCTCGTCGATCAGGGCGGACATGAACTCGAGGTCCGGCGATTTCTTCTCCATCGCCAGCCCGCAGCATTCCGAGGCGTTCCAGGTCCCGCCGATGAGGCCGCGCATGCCGGAGGGGTAGGCGGCGATGAACCCGTTCGCGTCGGCGGACGGGTCCATCATGGAGAAGCCCTTGACGTTCGGGCCGGAGCCGGCGCCGCCGTGCAGCGTGATCACCAGCGGCAGCGGCTTCCCGGGGGGAGACTTCGGCACGTGCAGCACGTACTCGCGCTTCTTCCCCTGCACCATGATGGTGCGGTTGGAGTCGCCCTCCTTGAGGGCGCAGGCGCCGCGGCCGGCCGGGGCGTCCCCGCGGGCGGCGGAGGGGCGATCGGAGGGGGGCGACGCCTCGTCGGTCGCGGACGGCACGGCATGGGCGCAGTGAGCGGACAGGCAGAGCGCCATGGCGACCAGAGGGCCTGTCATCCTGGGCTGAAATCTCATGCGCCTCTCCTCTTCAAGTCGTGGAGCGCCGCGAACGGGACGGCGCGATCACGGGGTTGAGCAGCCACGTGTCTTCGGGCAAGGCGACAAGATACAGGATAAAGTCGGCGACGCGCTCCGCCGACAGCATGTCCTTCGGCCGGAAGATGGGACCATTCTGCGCCAGGATCGGTGTATCGACCACCTCGGGGAGGACCGCCTGCACGCGGATGCCGTACGGCCGGACCTCCTCCGCCAGGCTCTCGGACAGCCCGATGACCCCGAACTTGGATGCGCAGTAGGCCGCGTCGCAGGCGACCCCCTTGCGGCCCGACATGGAGGAGAGCGTGATGATGTTGCCGCGCCGCTGCTTCTGCATGACCGGCAGGACGGCGCGGACGGTCAGGAACATGCCTGTGAGGTTCGTCTCGATCACCCGGTCCCACGCGTCGGCCGGGGTGTCGGCGAGCGTCTGCGGCTTGCCGGGGACGCCGCGCAGGATGCCGGCGCTCGCCACCAGGATGTCGATGCGTCCGAAGCGCTCGAGGGCCTCGTCCCGCATGGCGTCCACCTGGTCCTCGCGCCTCACGTCCACGGCGCGGCCGAAGACCGCCGCGCCCGGATGCCTCTCCGACAGGGCGCGGACGGTCTCCGCGGTGCGCTCGGGGCTGACGTCGGCCACCAGGACCGAGGCCCCCTCGCGCACCAGGAGGGCGGCGACCGCGAGCCCGATGCCGCTGGCGCCGCCCGTGACGATGGCCGCCTGTCCGCCGAGACGCCCGCTCACGAGACCGGCTCCTCGCCGCGCCCGATGGAGGCCCCCGGACCGGGGGCCCGGAAGGCCGGACGGCGGTGGCTGCGCAGCGGGACGATGACCGGGTTGTGCAGCACCGTGTCGCGCGGCAGCGTGACGGTGTACAGGATGAGCTCGGTGACGCGCTCCACCGGCATGGTCTTCTCGGGGGGGGGCACCGGCAGGTTCTGGTCCCACATCGCCGTCCCTGCCGGCCCGGGGCAGATGGTGGTGACGCGGATGCCGGAGCGCCGCACCTCCTCGGACAGCGACTCGCTCAGGCCGATGATGCCGAACTTCGAGGCGCAGTAGGCGGCGTCGTAGGCGAAGCCGCGCAGCCCCGAGGTGGACGAGACATTGATGATGTCGCCGCTCTTCTGGCGCAGCATCGTCGGCAGGACCGCGCGGTTCGACAGGAAGGTGCCCCGCAGGTTGGTGCGCAGGATCGCGTTCCAGTCGGCCGGCGAGAGCTCGGTCGCCGTCTTCGGGCCCTTGCCGCTCCGCAGGATCCCCGCGGAGGCGAGCAGGATGTCGATGCGGCCGAAGCGCTCGAGGGCGCGGTCGGCCATGCGCGCCATGTCCTCCTCGCTGCCGACGTCGAGGACCAGCGACAGGTGCCCCGCGCCGGACGCCGTGCCGGTCTTCTCCGCCTCCGCGATCGTCTCCTCCAGTCGGGCGGCGCTGCGCCCGACGGCGACCACCGAGGCGCCGGCGCGCGCGAAGGCGATCGCGGCCGAACGGCCGATGCCGCTGCTGCCGCCGGTGACCACGGCGACCATCCCGTCGAGCGGCTTCGCGGCGGGCGGCGCGGGCGCTTCAGGCGGGGTCATGCGATCCTCCGGGAACGGCCGGCAGGCCGTTCCGCACCGCGACGATCTCGAGCCACTGCCGCGGCACCGTCTGCCTCCCGGTGGATTCCAGGACCGGCGCGACCGATCGGGCCAGCGCCTCGCTCGCCAGGGGGACGGGGTATCCGTTCAGGAGGGCGGCGGCGCATCCCTCGTAGGCGCCGATCGCCTCGAACGAGCTGCGCGTCATGACCGCGGTGCGCCGGTTCACGCTCCTGACCGCGAACCCGCGGCCGGTCACGGCGGCGGCGTACTCGTCGGCGGAAGGCCAGCGGCGCGAGAAGGTGGCGTCCCCCCGCCCGCGGGCGCGCGTCAGCCCCGGCCGCCCCTGGCTCCGCTCCTCCGCGTCCCGGCGCAGGACGAACTTGAGCGCCTCCTTCACCCATTCCTCGTAGAAGCGCTCGGTCCCGGGAAGGAACGTCCCGGCGTAGAACGAGGTGTTGAAGGCGAACAGCCCGCCCGGCCTCAGGACCCGGTGGATCTCGTCGAGGAGCGGCGCCTGCTCCTTGAAATAGTGGATGGCGTTTCCCATCAGGACCACGTCGGCGTCCGCCGACGGGACCGGCAGGCGGTCGGCCGACGCGTTGACCAGCCTCACCCGCCCCGCATGCCGGGACGCGGAGGCGGGCTCGAGCAGGCGGCGGCGCGCATGGGCCAGGGACGCCCTGGACAGGTCCACTCCGAGCACGCGGTCGTCGCCGCCGAGCTCCTCGAGCAGCAGCTCGGTCATCGTCCCGGTGCCGCATGCCAGGTCGAGGAGGCGCAGCCCCCCGGCGCGCGCCAGGGCGGACAGGCCGAGGCTCCGGATGAACTCCCGGTTCAGGTCGACGTACGACGGCTCCCGCGAGAACGGATCGTACGACGTGTCGATCCCCCCCGGGCCCGCGGCGGTCTGGTCCATCATGTCTTCAGCGCCCATCCGACCACGTAGTGTCGCATCCAGAACAGGGTCAGGCCGAGGGCGGCCATGCCCCGGTTGTAGCCCTTGCGATCGATCGTTCCGGAGTCGAACCGCCGCTTGAGGAAGAGCGTGTAATGGCGCACGTACGGCACCAGCACCCGGTCGGTCGCGTCCTCCACCTCGACCTGCCGGAACCCGACGCGGCGGAACAGGGACCGGTACTCGGGAATCCCGCGGACGAAGTTCGCGCCGCGGCGCGCCGGCGACCGGCTCTCCAGCCACCATTCGACCAGGATGTCCGAGAAGACCAGCCGCCCGCCGGGCCGGAGCACGCGGTACGCCTCGTAGAGGAACTTCTCGCGCGTGTTGAAGTCCGAGCAGGCCTCGACGCAGATGGCATTGTCGATCGATTCGTCGGGGAAGGCGAGGCGCGTCGCGTCCATCGCCAGGAAGGCGCAGCCCGGGGCGTTGGCGCGGCCGGTGGCGAGCTGCTTCGTCGAGATGTTGATGGCCGTCACCGCTTCCGGCGGGTATTCCGTCAGCAGCCGGCGCGTCGTCGCCCCCTTCCCGCAGCCGACGTCCAGGATGCCGCCGGTCTTGTCGGGGATGAACGACAGGAGCCTGTCGACCATCTGCTCGCACGCCCCCTTGAGCGAGCCGGTCGCCGGGAACCAGTAGCCGAGGTTGTGGAAGTCGCTCCCCTCGTACAGGGCGTGCGCCAGGTCCCCGTACATGGAGCGGTCGTACCGCTCGTTGATGATCCGATCGAAGCGCGCGCCCGGCATGGAGGAGGCTCTCCGTCCTACTTCGCCCGGCGCAGGGCCTTGGCGGCCTCGAGATAGAGGAGCGCGCGCGCCGCGTGCTTGCGCGCGCCGCGCCGGTCCCCTTCGCGGGTGAGCATCTGGGCCCAGGCCTCTTCCAGCCGGGCCATGCGGCGCAGGCGCATGGCGCGCTCGGTGCCGGCCAGGCGGGCATGATCGACGAGGGTGCGGAGGCCGTCGGGCTTCCCGGGAGAGGCGCCCAGCCACTCGGCCCCGGGAGGGGCGGTCTCCTCGGCGCCGGTCGTCTCGCCGTCGTCCTCCCGCGGCACCGCCGGCTTGGGGGCGGCCGCCAGGACGTAGTAGCGCGTGCTCAGGGCGCTGACCAGCCGGCGGGTCATGAACTGGTTGTACATCTTGCGATCGATCCGCCCTTCCTCGAAGAGCCCGCACAGGTAGCGGGTGATCGAACGGCTCGATCGGACCCAGCTCTCCTCGGTGACGTCCACGATCTCCGGTGCGTCGAAGCCGGCGCGGACCAGGACCTCCGCGTACGCCTGCGGATCCTTCACGTGGTTCTGCGGATGGAGCATCCGGCTGACCGAGTCGGCCCAGCGCTCGCACAGGATGTCGGCCAGGATCAGCCGGCCCCCCGGCTTGAGGACGCGCCAGGCCTCCTGCAGGAACCGGCTGCGCGGCTGGAAATGGAACGCCGCCTCGACGCAGATCACCGTGTCGAACGACCCGGACGGGAAGTCGAGGCGCGTCGCGTCCATCTGCCGGAAGGTGCAGCCCGGGGTGTGCCGGCGCGCCGTCTCGAGGTTCTTCTCGGCGAAATCCACGGCCGTGATCCGCTCGGGGGCGTAGTGGCGCAGCAGATGGCGCGTCGTGGCGCCGACGCCGCAGGCCACGTCGAGGATGGTGCCCGACTTGTCGGGGACCATGGCCAGGAGCTTCTCCATGAGGTTCTCGCAGGCCTCGCGCGCCCCCTTCGTGTCGGTCTCCCAGTAGCCGTAGTTCGCGAAGAAGCTCCCCTCGAAGTACTCCCCCTGGGGCCCCAGGAGCGAGTCCTCCGACATCCACTGCTCGTAGTGCGATCGGATCCCGGTGCCGCGTTCAGTCACCCTCGTCTCCGGCGCCGCGCGCGTCGTCCGGCGACACGTGCAGGCGCGATCCGTCCGGCATCCCCTTGCGCAGGAGGAGCGCGGTGACCGTCTTGTGCCACAGCGTGCGCGCGTCGGCGCGCAGGGCCAGGTCGCGATGCGCGCGCGCCTCGACGCGGGCGACGCCCGCGGCCTTCCGGTCGGCCGGGCCGCCGGCGGGCGCCTCGGGCCCGGCCGCCACCGCGGGCCCGTTCAGGTCGGACGGGTGGGCCCCGATCGGCGCCGTCCCGGCCGCGTCCGGGCCCTCCACGGCCTCCGGGACCGGCGCATCCTTCGCGCCCTCGCCGGCCGCGCCCTTGTCCCAGCGCGCCATCGCCTCGTGCGCCTCCGCCTCCTTGTCGAGCAGGAGCGCCAGCTCGCGGTGCAGCTGGCTCTGCCGCTTGGTCACCGAGGCCAGGAGCCAGTGCGCCTTCGCCGATCGCCGCACCCGGCCCCGCGTCTCGACCGCCTTCTTCTCGTCACGCTTCATGAACTCCTCCAGCCAGGAGGGCCTGTAGGCCTCCCGTTCGAATGCCTTCAGCTGTCCCGTCGTCCCCGCGGCGGCCGAGGGCTCGCCGTCCCGCCCCCGCCCCTTCGCGCCCATGGGCTTGCGCGCGCCGGCGAGCACGTAGTAGCGCAGGCTCAGGAGGAGCGCCAGCCGGTTCGCCAGGACGGGGCTGAACCCGGCGGCGTCGATCTCGCCGTCCTGGAACTTCCCCAGCGCGTAGCGGATGAAGTGCTCGTTGCAGCGGATGAAGCTCTCCTCGGTGGCGTCCACCACGCAGGCGTCCTCGAACCCGGCCGCCTCGAGCACGTCGCGGTACGCCCCCGGGCCCGCGACGAAGTTCTTCGGGTGGAGGACGGGGCTCTTCTCCATGGCGGCCTGGGTGAACAGCATGTCCGACAGGACGAGGCGCCCGCCCGGCTTCAGGACGCGCAGCGCCTCGCGCAGGAAGCGCGCCCGCGTCCGGAAGTGGAACGCCGCCTCGACGCAGAGGATGTTGTCGAAGCTCTCGTCCTCGAAATCGAGCTGGGTCGCGTCCATCACCAGGAACTCGGAGCCGGGCGCCGTCTGGAAGCAGGTGGCGATCTGCTTGTCCGAGATGTTGATGCCCGTCACGTTCTCCGGCCCGAACAGCCGTCCCAGGTACCGGGAGGTGGCCCCCAGCCCGCAGGCGACGTCGAGGATCCGGCCGGCGCGCCCGGGCAGGAAGCCGAGCAGCCGCTCCATCAGGTTGTCGCACGCCTCCTTCTGGCTCGGCGTGTCCTCCTCCCAGTAGCCGTAGTTCGAGTAGTGGCTGAAGCTGTAGTACTCGCCGGAGCGCAGGAGCGGGTGCTCGTACATGGCGCGGTCGTAGTGCACGTTGACCGCCCCGCCCGAGATGGTGTGGACCGGCCGGTCCTCCTCCGGCTCGACGTCGGGGCGCCCCATCCAGACCTCGCACCCGCCGCGCGGGTTGTCGGCGTAGGTCCAGCCGGTGGCGGTCTGCACCGCGACCTGGGGCCCGAACGGATTGGCGGTGCCGACGTACAGGCCGGTCTCGCGGCCGTGCAGCGTGCGCACGCCGTAGTTGTACGGATTGCCGAACCCGTCTCGGCTGACCTCGAACCAGTGCACCCCGTCGGGGGTGCGCCACAGATCGAAGCCGGCCTCGCGGTCGACGATCCGCTGGGCCCCCAGCAGGCGCAGGCGGGGATGCACTCCCTTGGGCACGCGGTTCGGATCGATCCACCAGACGAAGATGCTCGAGTCGTACGTGCCGACGTACAGGCAGCCGTCGTACTCCGCCATGCACCAGATGTAGCCGTTGAACGGGTTGTCGAACCCCGGGCCCAGACCGCTGAGCGGCTTGAGATCGATCCCGTCGGACTTCCGCTCCTGCCCCATGACCAGCTCGTGGCGGTCGTCGGGGAAGACGCGGATCAGCTCACCCGCCGCGGGGCCGGTCTCGAACTCGCGGTCGTAGCCGCCGCGCCTGATCCCGGTGCCGATGTAGAGCGCGTCCTTGAAGGCGCACATCGACATGACCGCCTGGTTCAGCTTGCCGCGCCCCGCCCCTCCGGAGAGCACCTTCTTCCAGCGGTAGGGCGGGTTTCCGGAGGCGTCGGTCTTCCAGACCTGGATGCCGGTGTAGGGGTTGCTCACCCCCGCGTAGAGGTGCCCGTCGAACACCGCCATCTCGAACACGCCGGCGCTGGTCGGGTCACCGAACCCCGGCTCGGAGGCGGCGTGCCATTCCTTCTTCCGCGGGTCCCTGCACTCGAGGACGACCGACGACACGGCGCTGGCCCACATCCGGCCGCTGCCGGCCGGGGCGGCGAACAGCCTCCCCTTGAAGCCGACCAGGGCGCGGTACGAGCTGATGCGGCGATCGCCGATGCCGGGATCGGTCACCGACTCGAAGCGCTCGCCGTCCGTCGATCTCAGGATGAGGGCGCCCGGGGCCTTGGACGACGACATGGTGCTGACGTACAGCGCCTCGACGTCGTCCGCTTCGGTCCTGCAGACCACCATGCTGCGGTAGCCGAAGTCCCGCCACACCTTGTACCGGCCGTCCTGCGAGTCGATGCGGGGGGACTCGAACACCTGCTCGAACGGCCCGCCGAGAGGGGAGGAGCGCCAGATCTGGCAGTTCTGCTCCAGCCCGGTCGCGTCCAGTCCGCGGGGGACCGGGACCGGCCACAGGTGGAAGGCGTCGGTCGACTGGTCGGGCGCGATGCTGACGAGCTGGAAGATGTTCCGCGTCGTGCCGACGTACAGCCGCCCGCGGAACCAGTTCATGCAGTGGGCATAGCTGTTGCGCGCGTCGCCGAACCCCGCCCCCGCCAGCTGCCGGAAATTGCCGCGGCGCAGGCCGGTGGGGCTGCCCTCCTTCAGCGGGGGGATTTTCTTGTCGAGGCGAGGCGAGGGTTCGATCATGCGGCCTTCCGGATCAGGACTTCTCGTCGCGCTCGCGGCGTCGCGCCGCGCGCAGGGTCTCGCGCCAGGCGCCCAGGAACTCGCGGACCTGCTCCCGGCGCCTGAGGATCACCGGGTCGAACGGGTCCCGGCGGGCGGCCGCCCCCCCGGAAGCCATCCTGGAGCCGACCAGGCGCCGCAGCCGGCGCACGTCCTCCTCGACGGGATCGTCCTCGTCGACGTCGTCCAGCACGCGCAGGAGACGCTGCAGGCGTCCGTCGCGCCCGCGGGCCGCGGCCCCTTCCCCGCGCGCCGGCGCCGCGGATCGAGCGGCCCCCGGGCGCCGGGCGACCGCCGCAGGCCGGGACCGGCCCGCGCTCCTGCCGGCCCCCGGGTTGATCAGCTCCTCCAGCCGCTTCAGGTCGTCGTCGGGCCCGCCCGTCCCGGGGACGACCGCCCCGGCATCGTCCGTCTCGAGCAGGGACTCCATGCCGTCCAGATCCATGTCGAGCCCGTCCAGGGGATCCTCGCGTTCCGCGTTCATCTCGTCCAGCTCCTCCATGATGGGGCCCAGGTCCTCGAGGTCCGAGGCCTCGCCCCCTTCCAAATCGTCCGTGCCCAGGTCCTCGAGGTCGTCCAGCCCCGTGTCGGGAAGCTCGCCGTCCAGGAGGCGCTGGAGGTGCAGCATCAGCTGGAGGTTCTTCATGGCCGCGCCTCCGCCATGGAGACCGGGGCGTCCTGCGACACGCGCCCGAGAAACGCCTGGAGGTGGGTCACGAACACCAGGGGCTTCAGGAGCGGGAAGAAGTGCCCCGCGGCCGGGACGATCACCGTCTCGGACGAGGGGAGCGACTGCGCCAGCGAGTGGCAGGTCTTGAGCCAGCGCGAGCGCTCGCCGAACATCAGGAGAACCGGCCGGTCGAGCCCGCGGATCTCCTCCAGCGTCGGGCCGCCGGACTGCATCTCCTTCCAGGCCTCCGTCGTGCGCAGGAGCCGGAGCCACTGGTTGGCGGTGCGCCGGGCCCCGTTCCAGCGGCCGAACGGCACGAAGAAATCCCCCGCGTGCTTCGTCTGGCGGGCCTTCTCGAGGCCCGGCTCCGCCAGCTCCTCCAGGAGGCCCAGCGTCGCCTTCGGCGTTTCGGCCGGAATCCTGATCCCGATCGACTCGAGCTGCCCGCGCCACGCCTTCCAGTACGTCCCGTCCTGGCCCGAGTCGATGTCCTGCAGCGCGTTGACCGTCACGTCCGCGAGCGTCAGCGATCGCACGCGCCCGGGAAGCCGCGCGGCGAACTCGAGACAGACC
>Ga0070694_100002360_pt1 | contig 11152 bp, 4 predicted proteins | sample KBSK1251metaG_FD_65470 | JGI IMG/M metagenome (GOLD analysis project Ga0070694, IMG submission 65470) | Corn, switchgrass and miscanthus rhizosphere microbial communities from Kellogg Biological Station, Michigan, USA - KBS K1-25-1 metaG | ecosystem: Host-associated > Plants > Roots >... | reverse complement strand
CCGATCCTGCGCGTGCGCCGCGACGTCGCCGGCAAACTGATCGAGCTCGCGGACGCCGGCGGCAAAGAGGGCCGCGCCGAGTCTTGGATGCGCATCGAGATCGATCAGTGCCTCGACGAAAATCGCCTGCAAGCGCTCGCGCGCGGGCTTGAGACCGTGCTGGCCGACGTGCGCGCCGCGATCGAGGATTGGAAGCCGATGCTGGCGCGCACCAAGGCGATCTTGGGCGAGCTTTCCGATCAGCCGCCGGGGCTATCGGCCTACGAGATCGACGAAGCCAAGGATTTCCTGAGATGGCTCGTCGACAACAACTTCACGTTCCTCGGCTACCGCGAATATGTGCTAAGCGGATCCGGCGATGACGCACGCTTCAAGGTGGCGCCGAGATCGGGCCTCGGCATCTTGCGCGACGAGCAGGCGATGGCATTCGACGCGCTCGCCGAGAACGCGGCCCTGCCGCCGGACGTGCGCGCGTTCCTGACCGAGCCGCTGCTGCTCCAAGTGCACAAGGCCGACCGGCGCTCGACCGTGCATCGCCCGGTGCACCTCGACGCCATCAGCATCAAATCGTTCGACAAGGCCGGCGAGGTCTCGGGCGAGCGGATCTTCGTTGGCCTCTTCACCTCGATGGTTTACGTGCGCTCGCCGCGCAACATTCCGCTGTTGAAGGCGAAGATCGAGCGCGTGTTGGCGCGCTCCGATCTGCCGCCGGGCAGCCACGACGCCAAGGCGCTCGAGCACGTGCTGCTCACCTATCCGCGCGACGAGCTGTTCCAGATCGCCGACGACGATCTCTTCCGCATTTCGACCGGAATCTTGGAGCTGCAGGATCGTCAGCGCGTGGCGCTTTTCCTGCGTTTCGATCCCTTCCAGCGCTTCGTCTCCGCCCTCGTCTACGTGCCGCGCGACCGCCACTCGACCGAGCTGCGCCAGAAGTTCCAGGCCATCCTCGAGCGCGAACTGAAGGGCCAGGTCGTCGCCTATTACACGACGATGGCCGATGACGTGCCGACGGCGCGCGTCCACTTCATCGTCAAGACCAAGCCCGGCGCCACTCCCGATATCGAAGAGGCGGCGCTCGAGGCTAAGGTCGTCGAAGCCGCGCGCACCTGGGACGAGCGGCTGCGCGATGCGCTCGCCGACGCTCATGGCGAGGCGGCGGCCCTCGCGCTGCTCGAGCGCTACGGAAAGGCGTTTCCGGTCGGCTACACGGCCGATGTAGCGCCGGCCGATGCCGTTTTCGACATCGCGCGCATCGAGGCGGCGCAGGCCGGCGGCAAGCTGCAAATGAGCCTCCATCGCTCCGCCGGCGGCGGCACCGATCTGCGTTTCCGGCTCTACAATCGCAGCGTCCGCATCGGTCTCTCCGACGTCCTGCCGATGCTCGAGGCGATGGGCTTGAAGGTCATCGAAGAGGAGCAATACGTCGTGCAGCCGGCGGGCGGTGAGCCGGTGTGGATCCACGATTTCGGACTGATGCCGCGGCAGCCGTTGGCCGCCAAGGCCGAGGAACTCGCGCTGCGCTTCCATGACGCGTTCGCGCAAGTGTGGTACGGCGCCGCCGAAAGCGATGGTTTCAACGCGCTCGTGCTCTCCGCCGGGCTCGGCTGGCGCGAGATCAGCGTGCTCCGCGCCTACGCCAAGTACCTCCGCCAAACCGGCGCGCCGTTCGGCCAGCGGCTCATCGAAGAGGCGCTGGCGAAGAACGGCGCCATCGCCAAGCTCTTGGCGCAGCTCTTCCTCGTCCGCGCCGGTGCCGCCAACGGCAACGAAACCGCGCTCGCGGCCGAGATCATGACCGCGCTCGAGGCGGTCACCAATCTCGATGAAGACCGCATCATCCGCCGCTACGTCAATCTCATCCGCTCGATGCTGCGCACCAATTTCCGCCAGCGCCTCGCCGACGGCAGCTTGAAACCGGCGCTCGCATTCAAGTTCGACAGCAGGAAGCTCGACGAGCTGCCGGCGCCGCGGCCGCTGTTCGAGATCTGGGTCTACTCCCCGCGCGTCGAGGGCATCCACTTGCGCTTCGGCCATGTCGCGCGCGGCGGCATCCGCTGGTCCGACCGGCGCGACGATTTCCGCACCGAGATCCTCTCGCTGGCGAAGACGCAGACGGTCAAGAACGCGGTCATCGTCCCGGTCGGCGCCAAGGGCGGCTTCGTCGTGAAGCAGCCGCCGGCCGGCGCCGGGCGCGAGGCGCTCCAGGCCGAGGGCGTCGCCTGCTATCAGATCTTCATCCGCTCGCTGCTCGATATCACCGACAACATCAAGGGCGACGCGATCGTGCCGCCCAAGGACGTGACGCGCCACGACGGCGACGATGCCTATCTCGTCGTCGCGGCCGACAAGGGCACCGCCACGTTCTCCGACATCGCCAACGCGATCTCGGCCGAATACGGGCATTGGCTCGGCGACGCGTTCGCCTCGGGCGGCTCGGCCGGCTACGACCACAAGAAGATGGGCATCACGGCCAAGGGCGTCTGGGTTTCGGTCATGCGCCATTTCCGCGAAATGGGTATCGACACGCAGAGCCAGGATTTCACCGCCGTCGGCGTCGGCGACATGTCGGGCGACGTGTTCGGCAACGGCATGCTGCTCTCGCCGCACATCCGGCTCGTCGCGGCGTTCGACCACCGCCACATCTTCATCGATCCCGAGCCCGACGCGGCCAAGAGCTTCGCCGAGCGCAAGCGCATGTTCGATCTGCCGCGCTCTTCCTGGGCCGATTACGACAAGAGCCTCATCTCGAAGGGCGGCGGCGTGTTCGAGCGCGGCGCCAAGTCGATCCCGATTTCGCCCGAGATGAAGCGCCGCTTCGGTTTGGACAAAGATTCGCTCTCGCCGGTCAATTTCATCCGCGCGCTGCTGACCTCGACGTGCGATCTCCTCTACTTCGGCGGCATCGGCACTTACGTGAAGGCGGCCGACGAGCGCCATGCCGAGGTCGGCGACCGCGCCAACGACGCGCTGCGCGTCGACGGGCGCGAGATCCGCGCCATGGTGATCGGCGAGGGCGCCAATCTCGGCATGACCCAGCGCGGCCGCGTCGAATACGCGAGGATGGGCGCCGGCGGCAAGGGCGGGCGGCTCAACACCGACGCCATCGACAATTCGGCCGGCGTCGATTGCTCCGATCACGAGGTCAACATCAAGATCCTGCTCTCGAAGCCGATGGCCGAGGGCGCGCTCGCGCTGGCCGCGCGCGACGAGTTGCTGGTCTCGATGACCGACGAGGTGGGGCGCCTCGTGCTGCGCGACAATTATTTCCAGACCGCGTGCCTCTCGGTTTCCAGCCTGATCGCGCCGGCCGTGCTCGATCGCCAGTGGCGCTTCATGAAGGCGCTCGAGAAGATCGGCAAGCTCGATCGCGCGGTGGAATTCCTGCCCGACGACGAAACGCTGGCCGAGCGCCAGTCCGCGGGCGAAGGGCTGACGCGGCCCGAAATGGCCGTGCTGCTCGCCTACGCCAAGATCGCGCTCTACGAAGCGCTCTTGAATTCCGACCTGCCCGACGATCCGTATCTGGCCGTCGATCTCTTGCGCTATTTCCCGAAGATCTTGCAGGAGCGCTATCGCGATGCCGCGCTCGCGCATCGTCTGCGCCGCGAGATCGTCGCGACGCACACGACAAACAGCATCATCAACCGCGCGGGCATCACGCTGATCCACGAGGTCGAGGGCGAAACCGGCGCCGCGGCGGCGGACATCGCGCGCGGCTACATCCTGGGCCGCGACGCGTTCGATCTCCGCGCGATCTGGAAGGGCATCGAGGCGCATGACGGCAAGGTGCCGGCCGAGCGCCAGTTGAAGGCGCAGCTCGAAGTCGGGCGCTTCGCCAAGCGCGCGACCAAGTGGTTCCTGCAAAACGCCGAGCGCCCGATCGCGATGGCGCGCGAGATCGAGCGCTACCGGGCGCCGCTCGCGACACTCGCCGGCACGCTGCCGTCGCTGTTACCGGCCGACGCCGCTGCGGCATTTGCCGGCGACGTCGAGGCGCAAACCAAGGCCGGCTTCGGCAAAGAGATCGCCACGCGCTTGGCTTTGCTTCCACGCCTGCTCGGCCTGGCCGAGATCGTGCGCCTCGCCAACGCGCTCGGCCGCGACGCGGCGTCGGTTGCAGGGGTCTATTTCCCGACCGGCGCGCGCTTCGGCCTCGATTGGCTGCGCGAGGCCGCAGCGAACCTCCGCGGCGCCACGGTGCAGTATTGGGACAAGATGGCCCTGGCCGCGATCGTCGACGATATCTACGGGCATCAGTTCGCGCTGACGCGCGCGATTCTCACCGCCGGCGAAGGCGCGCCCGCCGAGCGCATCGAAGCGTGGGGGAAACAGCGCGGCGCGCCCGTCGCACAAACCGCGAAGCTCATCGACGATCTCCGCATGGCCGGGACGACCGATCTTGCGATGCTCGCGGTGGCGAACCGCCAACTGCGCGCTTTGGTCGGTGCCTGACCGGCGGGCGGCGTCTTTCGGCAACGAGAAGCCGGTGTATTTGCCCGGCTTGGCGCGCTAAGAGAGCGCGAGCGCGGCCGGAACCGCGCCGCCCGAGAGGATCCATGAGCGCCGAGGCCGCCGTCGCGCCGCAAACCGTCGAACCGTCCGGCGTGGCCGCACCCGGCGTACGCGGGCGCGCGGTCTTCGCTTGGTGCCTCTACGATTGGGCCAACTCGCCCTACATCACGCTCGTCACCACCTTCGTCTTCTCGACCTATTTCACGCAGGCCGTGGCGCCGACGCCCGAGAAGGGCGCGGCCTGGTGGGGCTGGACGATGGGCGCATCGGCGATCGTCATCGCGGTGCTGAGCCCGGTCCTGGGGGCGATCGCCGATCGCGGCGGGCGGCGGAAGCCCTGGCTCTTGGCGCTGAGCCTCATCATCGCGGCCGCGTCCTTCGTGTTGTGGTGGGCGAAGCCGGGCGGCGGATCGGTGGCGATCTCGCTGATCTGCGTCGCCATCTCGATCGTCGCGTTCGAGATCAGCATGTCGTTCTACAACGCGATGCTGCCCGGCCTCGTGAACCCTTCGCATCTCGGGCGCGTCTCGGGCTGGGGCTGGGGCCTGGGTTACGTCGGCGGCCTCGCCTGTCTCGTGCTCGCGCTCTTCGTCTTCATCCAGCCGGAACAGGCGCCGTTCGGCCTCGACAAGAAAACCTTCGAGCACGTGCGCACGGTGGGGCCGCTGGTTGCGATCTGGCTCGTGCTGTTCAGCGTGCCGCTGTTCCTGCTGGCGCCCGACGCCGGCGGCGAGCGCGTGCCGACGGGGCGCGCGATCCGCGAAGGGCTGAAGCAGCTCGCAGACACCGCGCGCGAAGTGCGCCAATACAGGGAGATCGTGCGCTTCCTCGTAGCGCGGCTTTTGTTCATGGAAGGGATCAACACGCTCTTCACGTTCGGCGGCATCTTCGCCGCCGCGGTGTTCGGCATGAAGGCGAACGAGATCATCATGTTCGGCATCCTGCTCAACATCACCGCCGCGGCGGGCGCTTTCGGCTTTGCCTGGATGGACGATCTCGTAGGCTCCAAGCCCACGATTCTCTTGGGCGTGTTCGCCATCGCCGCGCTTGGCCTGCCGCTGCTGCTGATCAAAAGCCCGCTCTGGTTCTGGATCCTGGGCGGCGCGATCGGGCTGTTCTTCGGGCCGGTGCAGGCGGCCGCGCGCACGCTGATGGCGCGCATGGCGCCGCCCGACAAGGAGACCGAAATGTTCGGCCTCCTCACGCTCTCGGGAAAGGCGATCTCGTTCCTCGGCCCGATCACGGTCGCAACCGTCATCGATATCACCGGCGACCAGCGCCTCGGCATGGCGACCGTCCTGCCCTACATCATCGTCGGCGGCGTCATCATGCTGACGGTGAAAGCCCCGCGCCAGAAGCGCGGCTGACCCGGCGCCGCATGGCCGAACGCTTCGATCTCGCCATCGCCGGCGCCGGATTTGCGGGCCTCGCGGCGGCGCGCCGCGCGGCCGAGCGCGGGCTGAAAGTCGTCGTCCTCGAGCGCAAGACCGAGCCCGGACGGCCGGTGCACACGACCGGCATCCTGGTCAAGGAGGCCTTCGACCTCTTGAGCGCGCAATTCGGCCCCATCCCGCGCGCGCTTTGGCGCGCGGTTCCCGGCATTCGCCTCTATTCGCCGTCGCTGAAGCGCACCGATCTCTTCTCGCCGGGCTACGAATTCTATGCCACCGCTACGCCGTCGCTGCTGCGCTGGCTGGCCGGCGAGGCCGAGCGCGCCGGGGCGGAAATCCGCTATTCGGCCCCGTTGCAAGCGGGCGAACAGTCGCGCGAAGCGGTGCGCCTCGCGGCTGGCGCCGCTGCGATCGAAGCCGCCTGGCTGCTCGGCGCCGACGGCGCCAAGTCGGCCGTAGCGGAGATCTTCGAACTCGGGCGCAACCGGCGCTTCCTCGTCGGCCTCGAGGCGGAATTCACCGGCGTCGGCGGCGTCGACGAGCGCGTGCTGCACACCGTTCTCGATCGCAAGCTCGCGCCCGGTTACATCGGCTGGGTCGTGCCGGGCTGCGGCGTCACGCAAGTCGGCATCGCGGCCAAGCGCGCCGACCGGCCTGAATTCGAGGCGTTCTTGGAGCGCATGAAGCGGCTGTTCGATTTCGCCGGCGCCGAGATCGTGGCGCGGCGGAGCGGCGCCATCCCGGTCGGCGGCGTGGTGCGTCCGGCGGCCAAGGGCCGCGTGATCCTGATCGGCGACGCGGCCGGGATGGTTTCGCCGCTCACGGCCGGCGGCATCTTCACGGCGCTCGATTTCGGCGCCCGCGCCGCCGAAGCGGTGGCCGATCATCTCGCGGGCACGGCGCCCGATCCGGCGCTCGCGCTACCGCGCCAATATCCGAAATTCCGCGCCAAGCGCTTGCTGCGCCGCGCACTCGATTTCGGGCCGCCCAATTGGCTCGTGAACCTCATGCTCGGCACCGCGCCGATGCAAGCGCTGGCGCGCCTCGTCTATTTCCACAGCAAGGGTCTCGGCTCGAAGGCTGCTTGGAAAGATCTTGCAAAGCGCCAGAACACGTAAGAGCGCGGTCTCGACGCGCGCTACTTCGCCTTCAAGATATCGCGGATTTCCGCGAGCAGTTTCTGGTCCTCGGTCGGCGCCGGGGGTGCCGCGGGCTTGGCCTCTTCCTTCTTGCGCAGCTGGTTGAAGCCCTTCACGACCATGAAGATACAGAATGCCACGATTAGAAAATCGATGACGGTGTTGATGAATGTACCGATCTTGATCATCACCGCGGTCTTGGGGTCGCCGCCAGTGGCTTGCTTCAACGTGATCGCGATGTTCGAGAAATCGACGCTGCCGAGAATGTACCCTATGGGCGGCATCAGCACGTCGCCGACGAAGGACGACACGATCTTGCCGAACGCCGCGCCGATGATGACGCCGACCGCGAGATCGACGACGCTGCCGCGGTTGACGAAGTCGCGGAATTCCTTGGCGATGGACATGGGGCGGCCCTCCTCAGATTTGCCAGCGAAGCGCGGTAATGTACCAGATCGTCCAGATTTGTCGTCCCCGCTATCGCCGGGGTGACTACGTTTGATGCAGGACACAGCCGCCAAATCGCGCCCTCGCGCGATTTGGCCGTAAGCGCCGCCCGTGCGGCGTGTCAGTGCCGGAAGTGGCGCTGGCCGGTGAACACCATGGCAAGGCCTTTGTCGTCGGCGGCCTTGATCACCTCGTCGTCGCGCACCGAGCCGCCGGGCTGGATCACGGCGGTGGCGCCGGCCTCGGCCGCGGCGAGTAGGCCGTCGGCGAACGGGAAGAACGCATCGGAAGCGACGACCGAGCCCACGACCGGGTTGGCGCTTTTGCCCGCGGCCTTGGCCGCCTCGGCGGCTTTCCCCACCGCGATGCGCGCCGAATCGACCCGGCTCATCTGCCCGGCGCCGATGCCGACCGTGGCGCGGTCCTTCACATAGACGATGGCGTTCGACTTCACGTGCTTGCACACGGTGAACGCGAACATGAGATCGGCGATCTCGCCCTTGGTCGGCATGCGCCTGGTTACGACCTTCAATTCGCCCTCGAACACCGAGCGGTCGCGGCTCTGCACGAGATATCCGCCCGAGAGCGAGCGGATCACCCAGCCCTCGTCCTTGGGATCAGGCAGGCGGCCGGTGAGGAGCAGGCGGAGATTTTTCTTCTTCGCCAGAATTGCCTTGGCCTCGGCGTCGGCGTCGGGCGCGATGATCACCTCGGAGAAGATCTTGGCGATCTTCGCGGCGGCGGCGCCGTCGAGCGTGCGGTTCAGCGCGATGATGCCGCCGAAGGCGCTGACCGGATCGCAGGCGAGCGCCTTGTCCCACGCATCGGCGCAAGAATCGGCCGTGGCGACGCCGCACGGGTTCGCGTGCTTCACGATTACGATCGCCGGCCGGTCGAACTCGGCGACGAGCTCATAGGCCGCGTCCGCGTCGTTGAGATTGTTGTACGAAAGCTCCTTGCCCTGCACCTGCCGGGCCGTGGCGATGCCGGGCCGGTTGCTGCCGTCGGTGTAAAAGGCCGCGCGCTGGTGCGGGTTCTCGCCGTAGCGCAGCGCCTGGCGGCGCACGCCGGCCAGGACGAGCCGCGGCGGAAATTCCTCGCCGTTGACGCGCGCGAACCATTGCGAGATCGCGGCGTCGTAAGCGCCGGTGCGCGCATAGGCCGAGGCGGCGAATCGCTTTCTCAAATCCGCGCCGACCGCGCCGTTGTTGGCCTTCATCTCGTCCATCAGCGCCGCGTAGTCGGCCGGGTCGGTGGCGACGGCGACGAAATCGTGGTTCTTGGCGGCGGCGCGCATGAGCGCCGGACCGCCGATGTCGATGTTCTCGATGCACTCCTCGAAGCCGGCACCTTTGGCCGCCGTCGCCTCGAACGGATAGAGATTGATCACCACGAGATCGATCGGCTTGATGCCGTGCGTCTGCATCGCCTCGACATGCCCGGGCGCATCGCGCCGCGCCAGGATGCCCCCATGGATCTTGGGCTGCAGCGTCTTGACCCGCCCGTCCATCATCTCGGGAAAGCCGGTGTAGTCGGAAACTTCGGTTACCGTCACGCCGGCATCACGCAGCGCCTTGGCCGAGCCGCCGGTCGAAAGAATCTCGACCCCGCGCGCGGCGAGGAATTTCCCGAGCTCCGGGAGCCCGGTTTTGTCGGAGACGGAAACGAGGGCGCGGCGGATAGGGGTGAAAGTGGTCATATGTCGGCGTCGCCTCAACTTTCCCTATTCTTGTCGTCCCCGCGAAAGCGGTGACCCAAGCCGCGTCTCCGCCGAGGGATGTCGACAGAAAATCGTCTCGCGGCGACATGGGTTCCCGCTTTCGCGGGAACGACAAGCAAACGAAGAGGGCTTTAGCCGCGACCGCGACCGGTGATCAAGCGCGCAAAGTGCAGCGCTTACCGCCCGGCGGCGCTCTCATCCGCCGCGCCGTTCGGCGTCGGCCGGTATTCCGGCACGAGGTGCTTCAGCAGCGCGAGCGACTCCGGCGTCGCACCGGCGCGGGCGTGGCGCTCCAGATCGTCGAACGCGCGCGCAAGCAGCTTCAGGTCCGAGGTACGCGGGCTTGCCAGCAGGATCGCCTTGGCGCCGGTCGGCACCAGGTCTTCCTGCGCGTGCAGCAGCTCTTCGCGGAGCTTTTCGCCGGGCCTCAGCCCCGTGAACGCGATCTTGATGTCGCGCTCAGGCGTCTTGCCCGCGAGGCGGATCATCTGGCGCGCGAGCTCCACGATCTTCACCGGCTGGCCCATGTCGAGCACGAACACCTTGCCGCTGAAGCGGCGGTCGCCGGCGCCGACGGCCGAGGCCATGAGCACGAGCTCCACCGCCTCGCGCACGGTCATGAAATAGCGGTCGACCTCGGGGTGCGTGACGGTGAGCGGGCCGCCCTCGGCGAGTTGCTTCTGGAAGAGCGGCACGACCGAGCCGGTCGAGCCCAGCACATTGCCGAAGCGCACGACGACGAAATGGGTGCCGGCGCTCGGCTTCTTGGCCTCGGCGAGATCGAGCGCCTGGCAATATTGCTCGGCCAGGCGTTTCGAGGCGCCCATCACGCTGGTGGGGTTCACGGCCTTGTCGGTCGAGATCACGACCATCGAGGCGACGCCGTGCTTGACGCAGGCATCGGCCACGATGCGCGTGCCGATCGCGTTGGTCAGCACGCCTTCGTCCGGATGCGCCTCCACCATCGGCACGTGCTTCAGCGCCGCGGCGTGGAACACGATCTCCGGCCGCTCGGCGCCCATCAGCGCGCCGACGCGGCGCGCGTCGCGCACATCTGCCAGGAGCGCGGCGCGCGGCAAGGCGGCGTGGCGGCGCGAAAGCTCGAGGTCGATCTCGTAGAGCTGGTATTCGGAGGCATCGAGCAGGGCGAGGCGCGCGGGGCCGAAATCCGAGATCTGGCGCACCAGCTCGCTGCCGATCGAGCCGCCGGCGCCGGTGACGAGCACGCGCTTCCCGGCGCAAAGCGCCTGCATCGCCGGGCGGTCGAGCACGGCCTGCGCACGGCCCAGCAAGTCCTCGATCGCGATCGGCCGAAGCTCGATGTTGCTGTCGCTCGGGCCCTCGCGGAAATCGGTGGCCCGCGGCACGCGGGCGACCGTCATGCCGAGCGCGTCGGCGCGCTCGAAGAGCTCGCGCAGCTTCTCGCCGTCGAGGTCGGGAATGGTGACGATCAGGCGTCGCGGCCGGCGGCCGCGGCGATCCAGCTTGGCCACCACCTCGGCCATCTGCTCCTCGGTGCCGAGAACGTCGACGCCGTGGATGCGGCGCCCGACGCGCGTACCCTTGCGCGCGATGAGGCCCACCGCTTCGTAAGGCGTCGTCGGCTGCCGGGTCAACGCGCGGAGAAACAGCTCGGCCTCGTCGCCGGCGCCGTGGAGCAGAACGGGGATGCTGCGCCCGCGGTCGCGCTTCAGCACGTAATCGAGGCGGCGGTCGCGCAGGATGCGATAGGCGACGCGCGGCCCCGTCAACAGCGCCACCAGCACCAGCCAGTTGATCACGAGCTGCGAGCGCGGCAGGTCCTCGAGCCGCGTCAGCAGGAACTGGAGCGGCACGAAGATCAAGATCGCGATCGCCGTCGCCTTCACGATCGCGATCACGTCGTTGAGCGACGCGTAGCGCCAGATGCCGCGATAGAGGCCCATCGCGGCGAAGACCGC
>Ga0070694_100002359_pt1 | contig 11157 bp, 7 predicted proteins | sample KBSK1251metaG_FD_65470 | JGI IMG/M metagenome (GOLD analysis project Ga0070694, IMG submission 65470) | Corn, switchgrass and miscanthus rhizosphere microbial communities from Kellogg Biological Station, Michigan, USA - KBS K1-25-1 metaG | ecosystem: Host-associated > Plants > Roots >... | reverse complement strand
CTTTAGATCGGTTGAACGGGCCGCCTGAAGGCGGAACTCCAAACAATCCAAAGCACCGTCGCCGCTTCGCTCTGCCGGCGCACTCCCAACATTCACTTGATGACTTCTTTTATCAGCTCAGGCAAATCAGCAAATGGATCTTCCGAGACTTCATATGCCGCTTGAAGCCGGGCCCGCGCTTGTTCACCCCGGCCGGAGTCCCTGCACCAGACTGTGCCGATCAAATCGCCAGCCGTGACTTCGTCACCGATCCTGACCTGGGCCAGGAAGCCCACCGTTGGATCGATCTTGTCTTCGACTCGAACGCGACCACCTCCGGCTTCGGCGATGGCGTGACCTATTTCCTGGGTATCGACCCTGGTAATAAAACCGGAGCGCGGGGATTCTACCTTAAACGAGGTCTCTGTCAACGGAAGAATGCGACGGGGGTCGTCACACACGTGCGGGTCGCCACCCTGGGCCTCCACGTTTTTGCGGAAACACTCCAAAGCCTCGCCGGACTCGTGTATTTTTCGGACCCGTTCGCGGGCTGCGGCAACCGTCGACTCGAGGTCTGAAAGCACCACCATCCGCGCCGCCAACTCGATCGAGAGATCGAGGACCGGTCGCGCGCCGTCGGTTACTTCGCCGCGCAACAACTGAACACACTCAAGCACTTCAACTGAATTGCCCACAGCCTCTCCCAGCGGCTGATTCATATCCGTGAGCAGGGCCTGCGATCGAACTCCCAGCGAGTTTCCGGTTTTTACCAGCGCTCGCGCCAGGGCGCGGGCCCGATCCGGCTCGCGCATGAACGCTCCCGAACCGGTTTTTACGTCAATGACCATCGCGCCCAGGCCCGCCGCGCCTTTCTTCGAAATGATCGAAGCAACAATCAAAGGAATTGCTTCGACCGTGGCGGTGGCGTCGCGCAAGGCATAGAGCTTTTTGTCGGCCGGCGCAATCTCGGCAGTTTGCCCGTTCATGGCGAAACCGGATTGATCGAGCACGGCGCGAAATTCACTGAGTGATAAATCGACCCGGTATCCCGGGATCGATTCGAGTTTGTCCAGGGTCCCGCCGGTGTGGCCCAGGCCCCGGCCTGAAATCATGGGCACACAAATGCCCGCCGCGGCTGCGAAGGGCGCAATCAAAAGCGAAGTTTTATCGCCGACGCCACCCGTCGAGTGTTTGTCAGCTTTCGGTTTGTCGATATCCGAGAAATCAAGGATCTCGCCGGAGTGCAACATCGCATTGGTAAGATCTGCCTGCTCGACGTCAGTCATCCCCTGAAGGAAGATTGCCATCAACAAAGCCGTGCTTTGATAATCGGCAACTTCGCCGTTGGTGACGCCGCGGACAAAGAATTCGATTTCGTCGCGCGAGAGTTCGCCGCCGTCACGCTTCTTTCGGATGATGTCCTGTGGTCTCAAAAAGTTATAGTGTTCTATCGGAAAGTTCGGCGTTAAGCCCCGTAGGGGGCAAAATATTTATAGGTTTCGAGTCATCCGAAGAATTCAGTTTGATGTCCGACAAGCTTTAGCTTGTCGACGCTTCGGCTTTCGATGCTTCGGCGACAAACTGAAGTTTGTCGGACATTTTATTCCAACCTGCGTTAGGACCTTCAATGGCTGCTATAAACATTTCGCTCTGATAGGAGCGAAATCTACGCCTGGCAATTTCGCCTTATGACTGGGAAGTCGCCATTCGTTGCAACAGCACGACCGCCTGGGCCATGACGGCCTCACCTTTACCAACAGCGCCCAGGCCTTCCGCAGTTTTTGCTTTCACGCTGACTGACGAAACATCGGCATTCATCGTCTTCGCCAGGCGCTCGCGCATTGCGGCCAGCTGGTCGCGAAGTTTCGGCTTTTCAATCATAACCGTGGCATCCGCGTTAACCACTTCGAAGCCACGTTCTTTAGCCAGCCAGACCACGCGAGCTAACAACTCGAGGCTATTGGCGTCTTTCCATTGCTGATCGCTATCGGGGAAATGAGTGCCGATGTCTCCTTCGCACAACGCGCCCAGGATCGCGTCGATCAGCGCGTGCGTCAAAGCATCGCCGTCAGAGTGACCCTGGCTGCCGCGATCAAATTCGATTCGAACGCCGCCGAGAATTAACGGCCTTCCGGCGACCAATCGATGTGTGTCGTTTCCGATCCCAATGCGAAACATAAATGGTCAGCTGTCGTCAGTCGTTTTCCTGGCTCTGCCACTCTGATGCGCGGCAAGTCTGCGACTTGCCGGAAGGTCCTTTCTGAATCTCGCGGTCTCTGACCGCATGAAAAGGGTCGGAGACCCTCAGCATGGCGGAGTCCGTTTTCGGCAAGTCAGAGACTTGCCGCGCATCGGCGTGGCGAAGCCATCGCAGAGACAGCGTTACTAGCCATTAGTACGCGCTACTGACTTCAAAAAGGCCTCCGCAAACGCCAAGTCCTCTGCCTTCGTAATCTTAATATTCACGGAGTTGCCTTCGATCGTCGTGACGTTGATGCCCAATCTTTCCACCAAAAAACTGTCATCAGTCACTTCAATGCCTGCCGCCTCAAGCCTCTCCAGTTCTTCATAGGCTTGCTTCAGAACCTCCATGCGAAAGCACTGCGGCGTTAACGCCCGCCGCAGGTTAACACGCGGCAATGTATTTACGACGCAATCGCTCCTCACGTCCTTGATAGTGTCCGAAACCCGCGCGACCAGAATGGCGGCGCCGCTCTCGCTCGCGGCCTTCACCACGCTATCAATCTCTGCGGGCGTCACCAGCGGCCGCACGCCGTCGTGCACCGCCACCACCTCAGCTCCCTCAATCGTGGCCAATCCCTGTTTCACGGATTGCGCGCGAGTGACGCCGCCGGCGACAATTCTCGTGACCTTCTGTAAAGCAAACTTTGCTATCAGAGATTGAAAGCCCGCCGTTTCTTCGGCGGGTAAAACAACGACGACGTTTCCGATCTCTCGGCAACGCTCGAATTGCCTGAGCGTGTGAATAATTATTGGGGAACCGTTGACTTCGAGGAATTGTTTGGGCCGGTCTCCACCAAACCGAAGGCCCTTGCCGCCGGCGACAACGATCGCGACGTTCATACGGCTAGCTTTCGGTGTCAGAGATGCGGGTCATCGCCGGGGCGGTCTTCACTTCACGCAACGGGCGGCGAGAGCGCTCGCCGTTTCCGCCATTTTCGGCTTCGTCACAGATCCGGCCGAAGATCATTTTGCCCGCAGTCGTTTGCAGGACGCTGGTGACCGCAATATCCGCGTTCTTGCCAATCAAACGCCGCGCGTTGTCCACCACGACCATCGTGCCATCATCAAGATAGGCGACGCCCTGGTTGTATTCCTTGCCTTCCTTGAGAATGAAAACGCGCATCGCTTCGCCGGGCAGCACCACCGGTTTGAGCGCGTTGGCAAGTTCGTTGATGTTGAGTACGTTCACGCCGCGCAACTGGGCTACTTTATTCAGATTGAAATCGTTCGTCACGATCACCGCGTCACTCTGTTTCCCGAGTTCGATCAGTTTCAGATCGACTTCGCGCACCGATGGAAAATCAGTCTCAACAATTTGAATGTCGAGCGAAGCGTTGTTCTGCAAACGATTGAGCATATCCAGGCCCCTCCGTCCGCGTTGCCGTTTCGATGAATCGGGAGAATCGGCAACCTGCTGCAGCTCGCGCAAAATAAACTGCGGAATGATCAGCGTGCCGGTCAGAAAGCCGGTCTCGGCTACGTCCGCGATCCGACCGTCGATGATCACGGACGTGTCCAGAATCTTGAGGTCCCGCCGCGCGGCCTTGTCGGTGAAGATCCCGCCCAGCGCCGACAACTCGAGATAGTCGCCTTTTGCAGCGCCCACCATCAAGCCGACGTAGGACATGAAGAGGACTAGAGAAAGTGTCAGAAAGATCTTCGTCTCGTTGCCTAATCCCTGCTGCATTATTATCAGCAAACCAATCAGGAAGGCGCCCATAATCCCCAAAATCGATCCGGCCGCCGCGCCAATCAGGGTCTTCAGCGACGAGCGCCTGATGCGCATTTCAAAAAAGATGATGGCGATCGCAACCAGACCGGCAGCGCCAGCAGAGAACAGACCATGGCCGGGAATAGGGTGAAGCTGATACCCTACGGCCAGCAAAATAGCTGTAAAGATAACTCTTATGAGAATGACATCAAACCGCATAATGCCGGGCATTCTAGCACCTTTGACCCAACACGTCACCGAATTAGTTTTACTCTGCTACTTTCGCTAAAGGCGTTAGCCTGCCGACTTTAGCCAGGCATTTTTCGGTCGCTGGCAAGCTAACAGCTGGCCTTTTGGAGTGTGCTTAATCATGGAGTCAGTACCGGGAGCGATAGCGACCGGGCGACCGCATCAGCAATCCCGACTATGGCTATCGGCTTGCCCCGGTCGCTATCGCTCCCGGTACTGACCTCAAGATAACACTACGCCATTGCCTTGAAATGTTATGAGCTTTGTCGAATATCGCCTATGATGGTCAACCATCATTCACCGAAGAAGGAACTAATAAGACATGAGTGAACGCAAGTATCGTCAGAGTGGTTACATGGAAAACGATCGGTCGCGCGAGGAGCGACCGAAACAGCAGCAGCAACCTAAGCCGCCGCGCGACCGGGAAGGTCCGCGTTCGCCTCGGATGATGGCCTTTGGTCAGAAGGTGAAGTGCGCGGCCTGCGGCGCCACGGTTCAGGCCAACGTGAGTGTCGAGACCACTTGTCCCAAGTGTAATGCAGACCTTCACACTTGCCGCCTCTGCACTTATTTCGATCCGGGCGCACGCTTCGAATGCCGGAAACCGATTACCGCGAGAATTGTGAACAAGTCCGCGCGAAACAATTGCGAATTGTTCGCTGCGCGCACGGTCGTCGAGCGCGAGACGGGATCAGGGAAACCCACTGACGCCCGACAGGCCTTCAAGAATTTGTTTAAGAAGTGAGGACTGCCGGAACCGATAGTTCTCACCGAGGCACAATCCATCCTGCGACTCGGCGTTCGTTCCCAACTCTTGAGGCCCGGTACTTTTGAGGCAAAGATATTTACTAGGCGCTCGGTCGCCCGACCCTCACAATCGCCGGAACGTTCAGGTCTTTCACCTTTGATTGATTGAACGGCACATCCGTCTTTGTGCGCCCGACGCGCACGCGGTGCCGTATTTCATTGCGGCGCGCGATTAGGCGAAGGATTGTTGACTGGAGTCACCGTGGGAATGGGGCTCACCGCCGGCGGCGGTTCGACTGGCGGGGTAGTTTCGTTGACGCATTTAACGGAAAAACGAGCCGTTTGTGGTGTGGTTCCCTTTGGGTCAAGGACTTCGATCGTCTGAAACCCGCGATAACTTTTCTCGATCCGCCAGTACCAATTTATGTCCTGTGTATTCGGCTCATCGAAAGCCAATTCTCGGAACCATGCGCGCCCGTCGCTGGCTATGAATTTATAGGTTACCTTGCCGCTACCACTAAGGGCGATAACTCTCGCCAGGAAGCTGATGGTCACTGGACATGGTCCGTACCATGCAGGCGGTATTGCGACGATTGTTGGCTGATCAATCCGGAAACCGCCGGAGTCAGTGGCAAACCAGACTCGCGCTGTGGCATCCTCCCCGGCAGACAAGACGTACTTGCCGTCCTTTGAGTAGACCACATAGTTGACTTGAGCGATATGGCCCCGAAACTCAACCATGCTTAGCCCCGTTTTAGCTGACCAGATCCGGACAACGCCGTCTTTGCTTCCGGTCACTACCTGCTGCGACGAAGGACTGAGCGACGAACTTAGGACTTTGTCGGTATGACCAACCAACGCAAGGGACTTAGACGTTTCAATAGTCCAGAGGCGCGCGGTCGTGTCGTCACTCGCTGTTAAAAGTCTCTTTCCATCATTGCTGAAAGCCACGCTGTTAACGCTTTGCGCATGCCCCATCAATACGCGGATAGCCTGACCCGTTGAAAGGTCCCAGACACGAACGGTGGCGTCAGCGCCGGTGCTGGCGATGAATTGTTCGTCAGGGCTAAAGGCTACGCTATTAACCTTGCCGACATGCCCGACGAGTACTATCGGGTGATCCCAGTCAACAGTCTGCCAAACGCGAACTGTGGCGTCGTCAAATGCGGCTGCCAAACGCTTCCCGCTTGGACTGAAAACGAGTTGCCTGATCGGCGCACCGTTCGCGGGCACCAGCCTCACAACTGCGAACCTATTTGCATCCCAAATTATGACTGCTCCCGCGGTGGTCGCACCCGCGATCAGGTCGCCATCCTTGCTAAAAGATACGCCGGTAATATGATTGGGTTGTGGTGCTCGCAACGACACAACATCTTGCGACGCAACTGTCCAGAGTAAGACTCGACCGTCCACGCTGGCTGTTACGATCCGATCACCGGCTGGATTGATTGCCGCACAAATCAACGGACTGTCGCCGTTCCTAAACTCTCTTATCGGATTTCTTGTCTCAAGATTCCACAGAATGGCTGACCCGTCAGCGCTGGCGGTCAAAACACCGCCATTCGGTGTAAACGCCGCACTGGTCACTCGAGCGCCGTGTCCGCGGAGCACCGCTTGCGAATAAGGCACTTGCTCGTCCAACCCTCTGATAGCAAGCAACTCCCGTTCGTAATTCGCCTTTTCCTTTTGCAGCAGTCGCGCCTGCTCATTTGCCAGTCTTCGCTCCTTGCGCGCTTTTCCCCAGGCGTAAAGCAGAAACAAGATGATGAAAACCACACAGAGGCCGCCCATCACTAAGAGATAGTTGCGTTTAGCTTTACGCCGTCGCTTCTCGGCTCGAATATCGCCAATCCACTCTCGAATCGGATTGGCCAACGTATCACTGGTCAATTCATACCGCAGGTTGTGACGCGACTGATCTGGTGGGGGTTGAACCTCGCTCAGAATTCTGAATTTGCGGCCACAGAGTTTGTTGAGGAGGACCTCGGTTTCCTCTGGCGAGCGGCCAGTTTGATTAGCGAGACCATCGGCAGTCTCGGCTAGTTTGGCGCCGGAAGTTGTCACCATGAAACGAAACAAATCTGCCGCCAATGATGTTTCTTCCGGCGAAAGTTGTTCGAGAGTTCTTTCGAGATTCGACTGAATGATTTGCTTAGCCGTGTCCGGGTTCCTTACCAGATCAAAGCCGAGCGTCGGGACAGGATCGTCCTTAATTTTTTCCCATAAGTTTCGCAGGACGATCTGTAAATTTGAGGCCTGGATTCGTCGCTGTTTGTCTTCCAATTGTTTATTTGCAAAGGAGGCGCCGGAGGGCAGATGATTTGTTTCATCGAGATTCTGAAGCTGATTAAGCAATTCCGGCACAAAAGCTTCTTCATCAATTTCCACCTTCGGTCGATCGAAGCCCGGTTCCCCACGATGTTCTGCAAGCAGTTCGTTGTACCTTTCAATCGGTTTCGTAATTGCCGCTTTGGCCGACTCTCGGTCGAGGTGATTGACGCGAATGGCAGTCTCAAAGAGGTTGCTGATCCGTCCCTTGAAGCGATCGAGCCGCGCCAGCCAATCCTCTCTAATCGAAATCAGGAAGCTCGCGTGCACGTCGCGACTTGAAACCGCCAGACAGAATTCGTCGTCAAACTTTGATGAGTTTTCATCCTCAATCGGACGATAGACAAAGTACCGCTCGAATTGATCGAGAATGATCAGCAGCTCAACGTCGCGAAGGGCCGCGATCTCCTTGAGCATTTTCGCTAAGCCTAAGCCCCGCAGTTCCTGGTTCTTTTCGTCAGTAAAGACTTTCGGGAGAGACTGCTGCAAAGCGGTCAGAATTGCCTGTTGCAGGGACTGGAGTGGCTCGGCAATCCAATCGGTAAAGATGAGGGCCACGACGGGAGTGTCATACTCATCTGCATCCGGGAAACCGCCGGCCAGGTTGATGCGCGCGTTTGGCGGCACGCCGGCTCTTGCAATATCAACCGGCGCTGCTTCTTTGTTGAGGCTCTTGAGATGATTAAGAACGCCGGCCCCGAGCAAGGAACTTTTCCCAACACCGGTGGGGCCGTACAGTAAAGTCAATTTGCGGGTCCGGAGGTTGGCGGTGACTACGCGCGTCTCCTTTTCCCGTCCGAAAAAAATTTCCGCATCCCTCTCCGCGAATGGTCGGAGGCCCGTATACGGCGAAGAAGGCAACTGCACTTCAATCATATTTGTGCTCTTTGAAGCATCTGATCGAGCTGCTCATTCAGCATCTTGATGAATTCATCCAACGGGAGCCTGATGAGTCGCACCTGGTGCTTCTCCCAGTAAAAGTGGTCCCATTCTTCGAGTCGATCCATGATCGCCCAAGTCTGTTCTTTGAAGTAGCTGCGGACTTTGAGACCTCGCAGAAAAACGCGCAAATTCCAGTCGCTCAGGCTGTACCCGAGGTAGAGAAATCGCCGACGCTTCATCTTCTCCAAGATCGTCGAGGGAATGTGCTCGGGATTGAAGAGAGCAGCATAATCAATGTAGTCATCTTCGCTGATGACAAACGTGCTGCGATCCCGCATAAGATCGGCCGTGCCGTGGATTTTCAGAATTATCGTGTGATCAATTTCCTCTTCGAATTCGTCAGGTTTATGAATAATCTTTGATGTTCTCGAGCCGTAAGGAGTGTGCCTGAACTTGCCGGCTTGAGTTTCGCTCTGCACAGAATACGCGAACACATCGTAAGGTTCCTTCGCCGCGTCAAAAGCGTTCTCCAACGTGTTGTCGTAATTAGTAGTAACAATTATTTGGGGTGGCAATATTCGCTCACTACGCTTAAATCTATTGCGCAAACCAGCGAAGAACGTATGTACACTCGTTGGTTGATATTGGCTGCTGAAGATACTGTGAAGCTGATCGTACAACCGATCTTTGCCCCCGTCGTCGGCCGCCGCCGCATACCACGAAACTCGTAAGAGCTTCGTGTCGGTCCACGGATATTTGAATTTCTCGGCGATGGCCGCGGACAATTCGCCCGCGTCCGGCAGGAATCGACCACCCTGTTCAAATGTGGCAGTCTTGGGACGATCGGCGAGGTTTACCCCCGATCCCAGAAAGGGCATCAAGTGTCCTTCGCTCATCAACTCCAGCATGCGCTTACAAGTCGCTCTGAGATCGCTTAACTGTTGCTCCGGTGTCAACGGCATCAGTCGAAGTCCTCAAGTTTTAGTGTCAATCGGTTCGATTGCCCAAGTGGGAAGCGGCAACAAGTTAGTGCGGAAAGAGTATTTGGGGTCTGCCTCTACCCTTAGAATTTACGTGAGCAACTGCGGACATCAAGTTGGGTTAGAACCTTGCGGCTACCATCAACTTAATCATCCTTGCAAGAAAACGGACGCACGATATTGCAGAAATCCACGCCTGTCAATACCAAATTGTTTGTACCAAATTGTTTGTACCAAATTGTTTGGTAAATCCACGCGCCCGTTGCGATTTAAGTCGAAACCTAACTTCGGCCCAGAGACAGGTTCCATGCACGCGTCAGGTGACGCCTGGTTTTTTGTCGTGAATCTGACCAACCTTTAAGGCTTCACCACGATCGCCGGAATGTTCTGGTCCTTCACCAGTTGATTGAAAGCCGGCACGTCGGTCTTCATGATCTGCCCGAGCCTTTGCAGTTGCGCATCAATCAGCCCGACCAACTCGTTATAGACAGCCACCGACTGGTCGTTCGGTGGTGTCTCTGATCTCGAAACCACGCCCAGCAGCGCCGCCAGTTTATTGTTCAGGCGGATCGGAAAGTTCAGAGGATCCTGGCTGCTCTGGTTCTTTGTCTGATACAACGCCTCTTCGACTTCAGTCAGCTTTTTGATCAAGCCATTGCCGGCGTCCGCGATCGGCTTTGACTGCGATCCAACTCGCTTGATCAGGTCATCAACCTGCTTTTTCACATCGCGAATCTGGATGATCACGTTGTGCGTCTCCGTCAGCTTGTCGCGAATCTTGAGCGAGAGATCCAGTTGCTTCGCATAATCCGCGGCCGACGTGGTCAGGCGCGGATCGGCTCGCACCTCAAATGTCTGAGTCAGCGTCTGACCATCGACGGTCAGCCTCACCAGATAACTGCCCGGCGAAACCCGCGGACCCTGAGTTTGACCGGACCAAAGAATCATTCCTGGAAAACGAGTCGCTTCTGAATAGCGCATGTCCCAAACGAAACGATTTAGGCCCACGTCAGTCGTCGCGCGCGCGGGCGCACCGCCACCAAATCCGCCTTCTTCGCCGCCGCTCGCCGCTCCTTGATCCGCGGCCGGCTGGCCTGGTCCGCCCCCAGGTCGCGGCAGACGCGTCGTGAACTTATTGATTGGCTTGCCGCCCTCGGTGAGAAACTCGACCACCAAATCAGTTGTTGGTTTTGCTTTCAGCGAGTAGTAAACGACGACACCGTTTGCCGGATTCTTTCCAATAGTCGCCGTCGCTGGCAAATTGAAGCCGCCGCCACCGGCCATGCGGTAGCCTTCCTTCGGCTTGAAAAGATGAGTGTCGCTCGCGACTTTGAAACCTCCGGCATCCATTATCTGGTGCAGCGCCGGGAGATCGTCAAAGATCCAGAAGGATCTGCCCTGGGTGGCGGCCACTAACTCTGCTTCACGTTTATGAATTGCCAGATCGGTGATCGGAGTGAGCGGTAGATTGAATTGCATCGACTGCCAGTTCGCACCGTCATCGAACGAAATGTACATCCCCGTCTCAGTGCCCGCATAAAGCAGACCCTTCTTATTTGGATCTTCGCGAATCACCCGTGTAAAAGCGCCGTCAGGAATTCCGTTCGTAATCTTCTTCCACGTCTTGCCGAAATCACTCGTCTTGTAAAGATAAGGTTTGAAATCGTCGTACTTGTACATCGTCGCGGCGACATAAGCGGTGCCGGCGTCGAAGGGCGAGGCGTCGAGCGAATTAATCTGAATCCATTCGGGCATGATGTCTTTCGGCGGCGTCACGTTAGCCCAGTTCTTGCCGCCATCGCGAGTGACGTAGACCAGCCCGTCATCGGCGCCGGTCCAAATGGTTCCGGCCTGCACCGGCGATTCCATCACGGTAAAGATCGTGTCGTAGTACTCGATGCTGGTGTTGTCTTTGGTAATCGGGCCGCCTGACGCGCCTTGCTTCGACTTGTCGTTGCGGGTGAGGTCGGGACTGATGACTTCCCAGCTCTGTCCTTCATTGGTCGATTTGAAAAGCACCTGCGCCGCGGCATACAG
>Ga0070694_100002358_pt1 | contig 11159 bp, 6 predicted proteins | sample KBSK1251metaG_FD_65470 | JGI IMG/M metagenome (GOLD analysis project Ga0070694, IMG submission 65470) | Corn, switchgrass and miscanthus rhizosphere microbial communities from Kellogg Biological Station, Michigan, USA - KBS K1-25-1 metaG | ecosystem: Host-associated > Plants > Roots >... | reverse complement strand
GACTCTTCAAAGCGACCCATGAACGTCAGATACGACCCATATCGTTGATGGGCCGAGACAAGATTCGGATCCAACTTGATCGCTTTTCTAAACTCCGCCTCGGCGCCGATCCAGTCGTGATCGTAATAAACTTTCACCAAACCCAGCGATGAATGCGCTTCGGCGAGATTGTCGTCGATCTCAGCAGCCCTGAAAGCAGCCTCTTTCGCTTTCGGCATCACCTCGCGCGGCGGAAAGTGAACGTTCGACAAACGGAAATAAGCGTCTGCTAACCCGCAATACGCGAGCGCATAATAGGAGTCGATCTGAATCGCTTCCTGGAAAACCTCGATGGCTTTCAGCACCCATTCCTTGCTGTATTTGTTCCAGAAAAAGCGGCCTCTGAGATACAGATTGTAGGCCTCGATATTCTCGGTTGGGTGCCTGGCGAGACTGATGTGATCGCTCGAGGTCAGTTTAAACTTCAAACTCTCCGTGATAGCTCTCGCAATCTCTTCCTGGATCGCAAGAATGTCTGATGGACTGCGATTGTATTGCTCGCCCCAAAGCTGCGATCCATCTGCGACTTTCACCAGCTCGCTGCGAATGATCAGCTTATCGCCGAGTCGCGTGACGCGGATCATCATCACCGCCCTGACACTCAGCAAACGGCCAACTTCCTGAGGATCGATCTGTTTATCTTTGAAACGAAAAACCGTACTGCGCGCGAGCACACGCAAATTCGGAATCCGCGAGAGCAAGTCAATAATGCTTTCCGTGATCCCGTCCGAAAGGTACTCGACGTTGGAATCCTTCTCCGGACTACCCATCGGTAGAACGGCGAGCGAATCGATCGGCGCCTCTTCAAATTCTGCCGGAATGCTTAGGTGACGGATCTCTGCCGGTACAATCGGATCCGTACATATCTCAATCACCTCTGCGACGAAGCGATAGCCACGCCGGGGTACAGTTTCAATGAACTGAGGCTTATGCCGGTTCTCACCGAGGGTCTTGCGCAGGATCGACATACTGACCGTGATGTTGTTCTCTTCAACAATCGTATCCGGCCAGACTTCCCTCATCAGGTCGTCCTTCGCGATCAGTTGGCCGCGGCTTTGGATGAGATATCGCAGCAGATCGAGAATCTTGGGTTTGAGCGAGACTGGCTGGCCGTTAAACAGAAGCCGCTGTTGTGCCTCCTCAAGGCGAAAGCCGCTGAACTCGTAAATCTTTGCGCTAATCTCTTTTGACATAAAGCTCCGCCCCGGCCGAATCGGGAGGGTCCTGTTATGTGTTGAGCTCTTGCGTGCTCAATGAAACTAAGGGCCTTAGGGAAAGACTCTACCCAAGTTCGACTCTGGGATTAGCCAAACATTCAGTCAGCATCAACAGATGGACTCAAGCGGTCACGTTTTGGGGTCCAGTTGTAGTGATAATACGAAGAAGCTTTTGCGGAAAGCAATAGTTTTTGGGAAACCCGGTAGTCCTAATTCAGCTCTGTATATCTCGGCGTTCCTCTGCGCCTCTGCGGTTACTGCGTTTTACGTACATATTTCCCGCAGAGACGCAGAGGAATGCAGAGATACGAGAGAACTCACCCCTGCTGTTTCGGCCCGTTATTGGAAGGGTTTTGGCCAAGAACATTGCGGCAGAACTCAATCCATTCAGGAGTAACGTCGTTGAAAATAATATTCTCATCGATGAAGATGCCGTCGGTAACGGTGAAATCGGTGTGCAAGTAAACATAATCTGCATCGCCCAACTGTCGTGGCATCTCCACCGACTCACCGTTAACCTCTTTCCTTATTCTCCGCGCGTTCTCTGCTTTTTCGCTCCAGCCGGCAAACTGACGAAGCCGGGATAAAGGGTAAGCTCTACAGTACTTTCCAAGGGTTGTCATCGGTCCTCTCCCCAGTTACAAATTTGCGAACCGCGCGCTCGCGCCTAGTCGCCGTAGATAATTCCGTCGCCGTAGATAATTCCATCGCCGTAGATGATCCCGTCGCCGAACACGGTGCCGTCGCCGTAGATGATCCCGTCGCCGTAGATAATTCCGTCACCGTAGATGATCCCGTCGCCGTAGATGATCCCGTCGGCCACCACTGAATCAGAGATGCTCACACCGCCCGCACTCAGAACACCGCTGCCTCTCAGGACGCCGTCGCCGACGAACTGACTGCCGCTGATCACCGAGCCGTTCCCGAGCAGTTCACTCGTAGAGAGCTGAATGCCGCTGGTGAACAGGATGCCGTCATAGGTTTCGGGCGTGGTGATGGTGCGGCCGCCTCTCAATAAGGAGTCTGAGAGAATGCTGCCCACTACCGTCACGCAGGAAGTCGAGATATCAACCGCATCGGACATCAAGGTGTCGTCTGAAATCGTGACGCCGTCGGCGACAAAGCCGTTGCTGGTCCAAAGCGTGGTTCCATCTGAAAGCTGTTGCGACCCCGCATAGAGGGTGCCTTTGTTTATGATTAACCCGTCAGAGATCAGGAAACCGTCGCCGAGGAGCGCGCCGGTCGCGTACGGTCCATGAAAACGAGAGATCAAACCGCTTCCCGAAACGGTGTTGAATTTACGGACCACCGTGGTGCTCCAATTGAAACTGCTGCTCGAAAACGAGGAAGACGCAGTGACTGAAGTCGTCAGAAGCGACAGGCCGACGTTGACCGGTGACGCAAGGTCCGTGCGAACTGCGATCACTAATCTCATCGCACCTTCGATATTCAACTGGCCGGAGCCCTGGTCCAGGATTCCCGAACCACTCAACGTCTGAGCCGTGTACTCCATGAACGCCCTTGCCATGTTTGGCGTCAGCTTTGGATTGAGCTGGAACAGAAGAGCGGCCGCGCCCGCAACGACGGGACTGGAGACGGAGGTTCCGCTCATCCTCATCACTTTCATCGTCGCGCTGGTCCCGCTGGTCGATTCGTTCAGGGTCGGATTCTCGGTGACTAATACATTGCTCGGCGATTGCGCGAACACCAGCTTGTTACCGGGAGCTACCATGTCGGGCTTCAAAATATTGTCGTGATGGACCATGCCGTCGACGTCTACCCAATGGCCGCGCGTTGGACCACGCGAGCTGTAGGTCGCGACTCCGTCATCGCTGCGACCGTCAGTCTGAAACGTATTGGAAGCGCCGATGGTAAAAGCGGAGGGCTCGATACCGGGCGAGTGAATGGAGCCGTAGATTTTTTCGCCGTTTTCATCTTTTCCTTCGTTGCCGGCGGCCACGACTACCAGAATGCCCGAATTCACCAAACCGCGGACGGCACGGCACAAGGAGTCGTATTTATAAGACTCGACTGCTCGCGTGCCGATACTCAGGTTGACAATGCGGATGTTGTGCGTGCGCGCGTTTGTTGCTACCCAGTTGAGTCCTGCCAGGACGGTTTCGACCGTTCCGGAACCTTCACTGTCGAGTACGCGAACGTTCAGCAACGAAGCACCCGGCGCCATTCCCGTGTATCCAGATCCGGCGGCTGCGCCACCGGCGGCTGCCGCTGCGACAAAGGTGCCGTGTCCGAATGGATCGTCCGTGCGGTTCTCACCGGTAAAATCGACGCTCGCGAGAATGCGATGGCCGCCCCCACTTGCTTGAAATTGCGCGTGATTAACGTCGATGCCGGAATCCAAAATGGCAATTCCAACTCCTGCGCCGTCGATCGAGCCACGGCCCGCCGCACTCGCTGCGGCTTGTCCGGCCACTGCTCCGGTCGTCGTTGCGGCATGTCCAAAACCGACCACGGACGCATTCGCGGATACGTGATCGACTTCAGGGAAAGAGGCCAGTTCAGGAATCAACCCGAAAGGCAGACTGACCGAGAAACTTTGCAGGGCTTTCATCTCTCTGCGAAGGCGGACGCCGTTGCGATTCATGAAACCGTTGAGTCCGCCGCTCGCTGGTCCATTCAATGTGACGACCACTGTTACAGATTCGTTCGCTTGTTTGTTGCTCTTGAGCAGCGGAGAAATTTTGTTCGATTGTGAGTCAGTGTCGTTGTTCAGACGCTGTGCGTTTGCGACCCCTACCAGAATCAAAAAGATGAGGCTGATCCGCAACAAGCTGGCAATCTGAGGTATCAGAGAAAAGACTCGAGATGCTGTGTTAGCGTTGGCGATCATTGTCGGAAACTCCTTCTTCAAACGTTGCTTGCTGTGGCCAAGGGGCTCAGAACGGGGCGGAGTATAGAGGTGGGCAAAACCAGCAGTCTTTAGCCAGTTACTAATTGTTTGCTAACTATTTCCTAAGAGAGTTGGACCACCTGTGTCGTGTTGTGAGACAACGACTTACGGCGTTTTTATGAAGGCCGAATTTGGTGAATGATCTCTGTGCAACCTCTGCGTTATCTGTGTCTCTGTGGTTAAGAATTCGTGGGAAGAGTCACCACAGAGACACAGAGAACACAGAGGTTGCACAGAGAAGAAATTCAAATTAAGATTTGCGCCCAGTACTCTCAGCCTGAATTCCTCGAGTGTACGGGTCAACCGGCACGAACCATTTTTTCGGGAGTCTCGCTCTCCTGACGAAAACGTCCACTATGAACAACAGCTCAACATGGTTCGATATACCTCCGGACTCTGAACCCCCGACCGATCAGATCATCGGGCTCAGAATTGACGACCGTTATCTCGTCGAAAAGAAGTTGGGCCACGGCGGTGTAGGCGCTGTTTATCTCGCACGGGACCATAAGCTTCATGACAAGCCTGTGGTGATCAAGGTCCTGCTCGAAAAGTCTGCGCACGATAACTGGGTGGTCCAGAAGTTCCTACAGGAGAAAGAGGCGCTGGCGCGGGTGGACCATCCCGGCGTGGTAGGTATTCTCGACACCGGTGAACTGCCGAACGGTAGACCATATATCGTGATGCAGTTTGTTGACGGTGTATCGCTGCGTGACGCGATTAAGGAAACGCCAGAGGGAATGGGCCTGGAGCGGGTCGCGTCGATCGTGAGGCAAACGGGCTCTGCTTTGAATGCGGTCCATCAGAAGAAGATTTACCATCGCGATCTGAAGCCCGAGAACATCATGCTGCAATCTCTCGGACGCGGCACCGAGCAAGTAAAGATCGTTGACTTCGGCATAGCCAAAATCAAAGAATCAGTTATTGCACCTAGTACCGTCACGGGCGCCGCTACCGCAGGGACGATCGTTTACATGTCACCCGAGCAACTTCACGCCATGAAGGTGACGGCGGCCAGCGACATTTATTCATTTGGCGTCATTGCGTACGAGATGGTTACCGGCAGGCGTCCTTTCAATCCGCAGACAATCGCTCAGCTCTCTGACATGCAACGACAAGGCGTTCGAGTCAAACCTGCTGACTTGTGCCCGCGTTTACCTGCCGAAGCTGAAAAGATAATCCTCAAGTCAGTATCGTTCGATCCAAAAGATCGTTATGAAAACGCGGCGGAATTCGGGGAGGCGCTGGCGCACGCGCTACTTGGAGAAGAAGAAACGCTCAAGCACGGACCACCCGCGAAAGAGTTGGCACCCACAGTCGTTTCAAAACGTCACGAGTCACTTGCCGAAACCGTGCGAGAGGCAGTTCGGCCTGAACCAGTCCAGCCGCCGGAAGTGGTTCAGCGATCCAAAGCGTGGCCCAGGTATGCGATAGTTCTCGCGGTCGTTATCGTGTTCCTCGTCGGTGGAGCTATAGCCGCACTGTTTTTTGCGTCGTCAGGAGGGAGTACTGATAGAGTTGTTCAACCCAATCAACCGCCTTCACGCTCACTTACGTATTCACTGACTGTACAGAAAATGCGCGATGGCAAACCTTATCAGGAGCCGTTTCAGTCATCGGGTCAGGAAATTTTTGAGAACGGCTACAAGTTTCGACTCAACGTCTCCAGTCCTCAATCAGGTTATCTGTACGTGTTCAATGAAAGTGGCGAGGACAAAAGTTTTAACATCATCTATCCAACACCTGCAACAAAACAGGGAGCACCCAGGCTGGATGCGAACTCAAACTTGCAAACAAACTGGAATACATTCGCGGGTGAGGCTGGTACGGAACGCTTTTGGCTGATCTGGTCCGCGTCTCCCGTACCGCCGCTGGAAGCCGCGAAGGATGCCGCCTTCAAAGATCCGGAAGGCGCAATCAAGGATGCGGCAACTACAGACAATCTGAAACAGTTCTTGTCCAAACATTCGGAGCCGCACCCGGACACCGTTAAAGATACGGCGCTCAGGCAAACAACCGTCAGCAGAGGAGGCGATGTCCTGGTCAAGCTCGTCGAACTCGAACATCGCTGAAGAACCCCGATGATTTCTCGTTTTGTCTCATACACGATCCTCATGGTGTTTCTAACTACGGGAGGCTGGTTACATGCCGAAGCGTTGACCCAATCCACGCCCCGAAAGATCGTCTCGGACGACTTCACGAAAAACCGGCAGCAGCCTGCAACTCAAACACCGAAATCCAAACAACCCAAGCGCACATACCGGCTCGCGTCTGCGTCGCCAGCCACAAAGCAAGCGACGATCAGCAAAAGCACGGTTGCGCAGTTAGGAATAACTATCTGGAGATTGCGGCCAACAAATGCGAACGACACGGGTGCGAGGATGTTGGTGAAAGAAAAAACCAAAACCTCAGAATTCGTGCCCGAGCGAGTTGAAGCCGGAACGACCTTCCGCGAAGGCGATCAAGTGCGGCTGACGATTGAGTCGGCACAAACTGGTTATCTTTACGTCATAGATCGGGAACTATTGGTAGATGGCTCCACTGGACCAGCGATGTTGATTTATCCGTGGACAGGAATGCAAGGTGGCAATAATCAGGTTAACCCGGGAAAGCTAATTGACATTCCCGCGCAGGAAGACGATCCGAGCTACTTTACCGCGCGACGCAGTAGCGCGACTCACGCAGGTGAAATCCTAACAGTGATTGTCACCAGTTCCCCGCTTGATCTGCCTATTTCTGACAAGCCTCTACAGATCTCGAATGCGGACGTGGCGAAGTGGGAAAAGCTTTGGGGCGGACAAACTGAGCGCTTCGAGATGGAAGGCGGCGCAGGCGAACCCTGGACCGCCACGGAACAACAAGCCGCCACCCAGACAGGCGGTCGTCAATTGACTCGCGAAGATCCCGCACCGCAAACCATTTATCGCATCTTCGTCTCTGACACTAAGGCATTGCTGGTAAACGTTCGTCTTCAATATGGCAGGTAGTGGAAGTAGACCAAAAATTAGTTGTTTTTTTCAGCCGTCTGCACTAACTTACGAGCGAACTAATCCTTCGCGTAGGACCAGGTAATCTCACTGAACTCCATCGGTCAGCAGGCCTACGCGCCATTCCTTTACTCCGGTTGGCATTGACCGAGCGCCAACCAATTACCTTACCGAGGAGATCGTCAATGATAGTTCTGCGCAACTCCCACATAGCACGTCTTGTTGCTGTGTCGTTACTTGTTTCACTCGCTCTGCCAATCACAGTTGCGGCTCGTACCTCGCAACCCTCGCGTTATCAGGAGAAGGACAAGAAAGATAAGAAGGACGAGAAGAAAGAGGATCAGAAGAAGGACGAAAAACCAAAACTCACGAAGGAAGAGAAAGAGTATCAGAAGATCAAGAAGTTCAGTCTGGATCTCTATCTGAAGGATGCTGACTTTCGCGACGCGTGTGAAGACGCTTATCTCAAAAAGCAGCGCGAGCATTCGGAATATGCCTACTACATCAATACCCGAAATCCCGCGTTCCAACAGGTCACGCGCGATGGCGACAAGCTGACGGTCGAATACACGCTCTACGACAACCCTCTGGCCCAGGATTATGTGAATCGCGTAGGGCAGTCGCTCGTCCCTGCTGGTTCAAGCCGGCTCTATACCTTCCGAATCATGCTCAATCCGATTCCCGAGTCGCGTGCTCTGTCCACGGGCACCGTATACATCTCGTCTGGATTAATGTCGATTATCGACAACGAAGCCCAACTAAGTTACGTGCTGGGCCATGAGATTGCACACATCGAAAAGGAACATTGGAAAGAAGACGTGTTTGTGGCCCAGGGAATTGAGCCGTACAACGAGAAGCAGGCTAAAAAACGCGCGCTCATCGGGGCGATCGTGACGGTTGCAGCAGGCGCAGTTGTCGGAGCTGCCGGCGGCTCTGCCAGCACTGTGGCTAACACCATGTTTCTCGCTTACACAATTGCACCAACGGTGACGAAGCTTTGGGTGCCCAATGCAATCACTTCGTGGGACCGGTTACAGGAAGATGAGGCGGACCAGTTAGGTCTGAAGTACATGCTGGACCGCAGTTACGACGTTCGTGAAGTGCCAAAGTTTTACGCAAACCTCCGCAGCACTTCGTCGCTCGATCCTCGTGTGAGACTCGGGTTCATCGCCGACAAAGATCGCCTGAACGAGCGAGAGGAGCAGGTGAAGTCACTCATCGGCAACAGCAGTGCGATCCAAAAGACGCTCTACGTCGGATCTACAAATCTCGCTCCTGGAAAGATGCTGGATCCATCACAGAATGCAGCACAACGCGCAGACGCCGCGCAAAAGAGTATTGAAGGTGCGATGGCTTCGGATATTAAAGCCAAACTCGATGCCGGCGAGTTGATAGGCAACAGCGCTGAGTTCGAAGCAGTGATGGCAGGGATCACACGAGACAACGGAGTCAGAGCTTATCACTTCGACATGTTCAAGATGGCTCGAGAAAATCTCGAAGAATCGCTTCGCATACGTTCAAACGATCCCTACGCGCACTATTACTATGGCAAGATACTTAAGCTAACCGCCCGTACCTCGCAGGACAAGTTGAGGGCGTTGGGAGAATTTGCGCAGGCCATACAGTTGGACCGGCGGAAGGTAATTGCCGAACCCTACCTTTACCGGGCTCTGTCGATGATTGACTCTAAAGACCCAGGTCAAATGCAGGAGATCGTCACAGCGCTGAAAGACTACGTAGCGATTTATCAACGAGAGCATAGCGGTGGACTGCCTCCAAATATGGAAGTGATATACGACTACATGCAGGAGGCGGGAGAAAACTCCTGGACCGCTACGCCGGCTGTGAACGTTTCGACGAAAGGTATCGATCCGATTGGCGCAAAGATGGAGGCTGCATCAAGACCAGCAGCGCCACCACCAACCGAGAATCAAACAACGGGTTCGCAACCGGCGCAGCCACAGAAGCCGGCACCAAAACGGCGACCTTAATGACTGACCACAAGGAGGCAAAAAAAGCGCAAGCGCTGTTCGCATTGTTGCTGACAGCGTTGCTCGTTACGACTCTTGTTCTGGCGCGGTGGAGTGAAGCCACCGCGCCTCAACAAACTCCGTCGCGGGCTCCTTTTGCACTCGAGTTACCAGACATTGGTGGTGCGCCGATCACTGCTGTAGAAGCGCGAATTCCAACCACCAATTTGCGCAGCTTGAAGTTAACAATTCGTAATCCATTTGCCGACTCGATCAATTACGGGCAGATCTACACTGCGATAAACGGCGAAGCAGCCAACACCGTCTGCGGCAACATTAGATCGAGCAGCGACGGCAAAGTGATTAATTGCGATCTGGAGAGTAAGCCACGCTTTGCTTTTCAACCTGGTAAGAATGTAGTCGAGATTAGTGCCACGGATCGAAATAACAATTCCTATTACGCTTCCTATGTATTGATTGCGGGTGGCTCACAGCCTTCCTCGGTCGGGCCTGCGAAGTCGCAGCCCGTCAAGGTCAGGTTTTCAGGCAGGAAATTCGCGGCGATCATCGGAGTGTCGCAATACCAGTTCAATGACGCCGGATTGAACAACCTGCGCTATGCAGACGCTGATGCACGCGCAGTACGGGATTTCCTGCTTAAACCTGAGGGTGGAAGCTTCAAGCCTGCGGACATCGTTTACATGGAGAATAACTCCGCGACGACTGAGGCGGTACGCGATGCGCTGATGCGTTTATTGCGCAGGGCGGCTCCAAGTGATCTGGTGTTTATCTACATCGCCTCGCATGGCTCACCCGATCCGTTTGATCCGCGAAAGCTTTACTTCCTCATGAACGATACGAAAGTGGCGAACATGCCGAAGACAGGACTAGGAATGTTTGAGCTTCAGGAAGTGCTGGACCACGTGGTGCGAGCAGACCGAGTCGTGGTGTTCATTGACGCCTGCCATAGCGCCGGCGTGGCGGGCCCACGAATCGTCACCGGACGGCAATTGGAGAGAGTAGAAAACAACGTCTTCAATCTTTATGCTTCGAAGCTTTATCGCGAGAGTGGTAGAGCGGTTTTGACTTCATCCGATGTAAATGAGGTCTCGGAAGAAGGACCACATTGGGGCGGCGGCCACGGAGTGTTTACGTGGGCGCTGCTCGAAGCTTTGAGCGGGGCTGCCGATACGAACGGCGATCGGGTGGTCACGGCCGGCGAAGCATTTAGTTACGTGAATCGCACTGTACGCCGCGAGACTAACTCCCGTCAGAATCCGCGCGCGCTTTCAGGCATGAACGAGGATTTCCCACTCGCTGTGACGAATTAGTTATGACAAACCTGCCAAGATTCGTCTTCATATTGAGTTTGATGCTTGCGAACGTGGTTCGAATTGAGGCCAATCAAACTCCGACGCGGTCAGATATCTCAGGCGGGGCTGCCTTAATTTTCAACCGCCCCGAGAATCCCACGCCTCGAGATCGCGCAGAGGCAACGGCGAAGACACAGCGATCTGCGAGGGACGAAACGAGTGACAAAGTCGAGGACGCAATTGCTTTAGGCAATGCTGCGCGTGATAGGCAACCACCCGATTTCGAATCGGCTGAAAAGGCATACCGGTTGGCATGGAAGCTGAATCCGCGAGATCCAAGACCCTACGTTGGTTTGGGAAATTTGTACTGGGATCAGCGACGCTATGCGGAAGCCGCGAAGGCGTATCGAGATGCGCTGCGTTTTATGGATCTTTCCAAGAAAAGAGCGCTGTGGGCTGCGATACTCGGTGGGATCGCTGCGGGCATCTCTGACGCAGAAATCCGCTACTTCCGTTCCGTTGCCCAAACGCGGATCTATCTCGCTGCGTCATTGCTGCAAGAGCGAGACCCGTTGGGTGCTGAAAAAGAGTTGCGACTCGCCGCAGTGATTCATTCTGATAACGCCGAATGGAACGGGTTGTATGGTTGCGCGCTGTCAGCTCAAAACCGCTACACCGAAGCTGCGGAAGCATTTGAGAGGGCAGTGAAACTTGAACCGAGCAAC
>Ga0070694_100002357_pt1 | contig 11160 bp, 8 predicted proteins | sample KBSK1251metaG_FD_65470 | JGI IMG/M metagenome (GOLD analysis project Ga0070694, IMG submission 65470) | Corn, switchgrass and miscanthus rhizosphere microbial communities from Kellogg Biological Station, Michigan, USA - KBS K1-25-1 metaG | ecosystem: Host-associated > Plants > Roots >... | reverse complement strand
GGGAAGAATCGTCGCCATGCTCGTGCCCTCTGGGATGGATCGGAGGGGGTCGGACCTCGCCGGGACGGGAGGAGTCTAGGCGACGGGCGCGACCATGTCAAAGCGCGGCGGCCCGCCCGCCCCTTGTCTGGGCCGGCGGCGGGCAGTACAATTCCGGCCACGTCGCCGGCGCCGCCGACATCTCGGCACACTCATTGGAGGCTCGACATGACCCACGGTCGCTCCTGGCTGGCTCTCGCCCTGGCTCTCCTGACCGTTGCGCTGGCCCCCGCGGCGCCGGCCGCCGCGCAGACCCGCTTCGTGTTCGCGAACGAAAGCCCCTACGACACGCTGGACCCGCACGCCGCCTTCGACGTCGGGCGGGTGGCGGTGCGCCTGAACCTCTACGACGGGCTCTACCGCTGGCTCGACAACCCGCCGAAGCTCGAGCCCTGGCTGGCCGAGAGCTACACCGTCTCCCCGGACGGGCTCACCTACACCTTCAAGCTGCGCCACGGGGCCAAGTTCCACGACGGCACCGAGATCACCGCGGAGGACGTGCGCTACAGCGCCGAGCGCATCCTCGCCATGAAGAAGGGCGCCGCCTCCCTCATCGCCACCATGATCGCTCCCGGCGCCACCAAGGCCCTCGACCGCTACACCGTCCAGTTCACGCTCGCCAAGCCCGCGGCGATCTTCCTGGCGGTGGTGCCCGAGATCCACGTGGTCAACGCGGCCCTCGTCAAGAAGAACGAGAAGGACGGGGACTGGGGCGCGGCGTGGCTCACCAACAACGAGGCCGGCTCCGGCTCCTACGTGCTCGACCGCTACGATCCCGCGATCGGGTTCACCGCCAAGCGCTTCGCCTCACACTTCATGCCGTGGGGCCCCAAGCCCATCGACGAGATCGACTTCCGCTTCGTGAAGGAGGACAACACCCGCGTGCTGGGCATGATCAAGGGTGACTACCAGGGCACCGGCGGCTACCTGCCCAACGACCAGGTGAAGCGGCTGCGCGAGGCCCCGAACGTCAAGATCGTCGAGCAGGAGTCGATGCGGATCATGATGTTCCAGATCAACAACCAGCGCGCGCCGCTCACCGACGTGCACGTGCGCCGCGCCATCAGCTACGCCTTCGACTACGACGGCTTCAACAAGGAGATCCTCGGCGGCACCGTGGAGCGCAACCCGGTGCCGATCCCGAACAACATGTGGGGCGTGCCGCGCGACGTGAAGGGCTACAGCTACAGCCTCGACAAGGCGAAGCGGGAGCTCGGGCTCGCCCAGGCCAAGGTCGACCGGCCGCTCACGGTGGGGTACCTCCAGGGCTTCAGCCAGACCGAGCAGGCGGCCACCGTCATGGCCAACGGCCTGCGCAAGCTCGGGCTCGAGACCAAGCTCACGAGCGAGGTGTGGCCCGCGATGGTCGAGCGGATGAAGAAGCCGGAGACCTCGCCGGACCTCGTCGTCTACTGGATCAGCACCTACTATGCCGACCCCAACAACTGGATCGGCGAGATGTTCAGCTCCAACCAGTGGGGCACGTTCAAGGCCTCGAGCTTCTACAAGAACCCGAAGGTGGACGACCTGCTGGAGACCGCGCTCAAGTCCACCGACCGCAAGGTGCGCGAGAAGGCCTACCAGGACGCGGCCCGCATCGTGGTGAGCGACGCCGCGGGGGTCTGGATCTACAACACCAAGTACTTCGGCCCCTGGGCCAAGAACATCGAGGGCATCCGCTTCAGCCCCATCGGCAACGGGCAGGAGATCCGCTGGCTGCACTACAAGTGACCCGGAGGGGGGCTCCGGTGACCCGGAGGGGGGCTCCGCCCCCCTTCCGGCGGTCGACCCGCTGAGTAGATCGGCTCTGTCGTGAGACTCCTGGCGCTCGCGCTGCATAGGCTCCTGTGGTTCGTGCCGACGCTGCTGGGGTTGCTGGTGGTCACGTTCGTGATCTCGCGGGTGGTGCCGGCCGATCCGGTGGCGCTGGTGGCGGGCGAGACCGCGACTCCGGCGCAGGTCGAGGCCCTGCGGCGCCAGCTCGGCTACGACCGCCCGCTGCCCGTGCAGTTCGTCGACTACCTCGCCCGGCTCGCGCGCGGGGACATGGGGGAGAGCCTCTTCACCCGACGCCCGATCCTCGACGACCTGACCCACCGGCTGCCGGCCACCATCGAGCTGACCGTGGTGGCCATGCTCGCCTCGGTCCTGGTCGGCATCCCGCTCGGCGTCCTCTCCGCGCTCTGGCGCAACTCCCTGCTCGACCACGCCCTCCGCGTCCTCACCGTGTCCGGCCTCGCCATCGCCGGCTTCTGGCTCGGCATCATGCTCCAGCTGCTCTTCTCGATGCGCCTCGGCTGGACGCCGCTCAACGGCCGGCTGCCCGGCTTCCCTCCGCGCGGCATCACCGGGCTCTACCTGGTGGACGCCGCGCTCACGTGGGACTGGAGCACCTTCGTCACCGCGCTCGCGCACTTGGCATTGCCCGCGGCGACGCTCGCGTTCCCGGCGCTGGCCACCCTGGTGCGGTTCACGCGCGCCGGCGTGCTCGACGTCATGCAGTCGAACTTCGTCCTCTACGAGCGGGCGATGGGGCTGCCGCGGCCGCTCATCGTGTGGAAGTACATCCTCCGGTCCGCGCTCACCTCGACGGTGACCCAGATCGGCCTGCTGTTCGGCATCCTGCTCGCGGGGGCGGTGGTGACCGAGGCGGTCTTCGACTGGCCGGGCATCGGCACCTACGCGGTCAGCTCCATCGTGCGCTCGGACTACAACGCGGTGATGGGCTTCACGGTCTGGGCGGGGGTGATCTTCATCGTGGTGAACCTGCTCGTCGACCTCGCCCTCACCCTCGTCGACCCACGGGAGCGCGTCTCGTGACCTTATCGAAGGGGGCCTCGACGGCCCCCTCCGAGCCTCCCCCAGAGGTGGGTTGCGCCGGCAAAGCCGGCGCTCGGAAGAGGCAGTCGTGAGCACGGCGTGGTTCGTGGTGACGCGGCTCGGGCGGGACCGGTCCGCGCTGATCGGGCTCGTGCTCATCGCGCTGCTGGTCCTGGCCGCACTCCTGGCGCCGCTGCTCGCGACGCACCCGGACGACGTCTTCGAGCTGCACCCCTCCGAGCGCCTCCGGGCGCCGAGCGGCGCGCACTGGCTCGGCACCGACCGGATGGGCGCGGACGTCTACAGCCGGCTCCTCTTCGGGGCGCGGATCACCATCCTCATCGGGCTCATCGCGGTCGGCGCCTCGCTGGTCATCGGGGTCCCGATCGGCCTCCTGGCCGGCTACCACCACGGCTGGGCGAGCGACCTGCTCATGCGGGTCTCCGACATCTTCCTCGCGGTGCCCCAGGTGGTGCTCGCCATCGCCATCGCCCAGACCCTGGGCCCATCGCTGCCCAACGTCATCCTCGCGCTCTCGGTCACCTACTGGCCCTGGTTCGCCCGCGTCGTCTACGCCGAGACGCGGGCGCTCCAGAAGGAAGTGTTCGTCGAGAGCACCGCCGCCCTCGGGGCCTCGCCGTGGCGGCTCACCGTGCTGCACGTCCTGCCGAACATCGCCTCGCCGATCATCGTCCGGGCCTCGATCGGCATGGGCTTCACCATCCTGACCGCGGCCGCGCTCGGCTTCCTCGGGCTCGGGCCTCCGCCGCCCACCCCGGAGTGGGGCCGGACGATCGCGGAATCCCGCGAATTCCTGCCGGATGCATGGTGGTACGCGGCCGCGCCCGGCCTGGCCATCTTCCTCACCGTCATGGGGTTCAACCTGCTCGGCGACGGCCTGCGCGACGTGCTCGACCCGCGGCTGCGCCGGAGCCCCGCGCGCGATGGCTGAGCTGCTCGCGGTCCGCGGGCTGCGCGTGGACTTCGCCACCGACCGGGGGCCCGCCCAGGTGCTCGACGCGATCAACCTCGACATCGCGGCCGGCGAGGTGGTGGGGCTCGTCGGTGAGAGCGGGTGCGGCAAGACCACGCTCGCCCGCGCGATCCTCGGCATCCTGCCCGAGGGGGCCGCCCGGATCCGCGGCGGCGAGGTGCGCTTCCGCGGAACCGATCTACTGACCCAGGACCCCGCGATCGTGAACGAGCGCGTCCGCGGACGGGCGATCACGTTCATCCCCCAGGATCCGTTCAGCTCGTTCAGCCCCCTGTTCCCCGTCGGCACCCAGATCATGGACCTGATGAAGTGGAAGTCCCCCCGCGCGCGCGAGCAGGCCCGGCCGGCGGCCCTCTTCGGACGCTACCCGCGCGGCCGGCATCGCGCCGACCACGAGGCGGTGCTGGAGGCCCTGCGCGCGGTGCAGATCCCCGAGCCGGCGCGCGCCATGCGCCGGCTGCCCCACGAGTTCTCCGGCGGCCAGCGCCAGCGCCTCATGATCGCGATGGCCCTGCTGCCCCAGCCCGATCTGATCATCGCGGACGAGCCGACCACCGCGCTGGACGTGACGATCCAGGCCCAGATCCTCCGGCTGCTGCGCGCGCTCGTGAAGGAGCGCGGGGTCTCCGTGCTCTTCACCACCCACGATCTCGGGACCGCCCACGAGCTCTGCGATCGCGTGGTCGTCATGTACGCCGGCCAGGAGATGGAGGCGGCGCCGACCGACGCCTTCTTCGGACGCCCGGCGCATCCCTACACGCGCCGCCTGCTGGAGAGCGTGCCGGGGCCGGACGGCCTGATCCGCGACATCCCGGGCGAGGTGCCGAGCCTGGTGACGCCCCCGGGGGGGTGCCGGTTCCACCCGCGCTGCGACCACGCGACCGCGGAGTGCCGCGTGGAGCGCCCGGCCCCGCGCGAGCTCGCGGAGGGCCACCGCGTCCGCTGTCACCACCCGGTCGACGCCCCCGCGGGAGCCGGCGCGTGAGCGCGCCCGCGGCCCCGCTGCTGGAGCTGGTCGACCTCGCCCGCCACTTCACGGTGCGCAGCCCCTTCGGCCGCCGCGTCGGCTGGCTGCGGGCCGTCGACGGCGTCTCGCTCCAGGTGCGCCCGGGGGAGACGCTCGGCCTCGTCGGCGAGAGCGGCTGCGGCAAGTCGACGCTGGGCAAGACGGTGATGGGCATCTACCCGCCGACCGCGGGCGAGATCCGGTTCGCCGGCCGCGAGATCGGGCGCCTGCCCCGCCGCGCGCGACGCACGGTGGCCCGGGATCTCCAGTACGTCTACCAGGACCCGGGTGCCTCGCTCGACCCCCGATGGAAGATCGGGCCCTTGCTGCACGAGCCGCTCCGGATCCACACCGCGCTGACCCGGGCCGAGCGGGACCGCGAGGTGCGCGCGATCCTGGCCGCGGTCGGCCTCCCGGACGCCCACCTCGACCTCTACCCGCACGAGCTCTCCGGCGGCCAGCAGCGCCGCGTGGGGCTCGCGCGCATCCTCACCCTGCGGCCCCGCCTGGTGATCCTGGACGAGCCGACCTCCGGGCTCGACGTCTCGGTCCAGGCCAGCGTGCTCAAGCTGTTCCGCAGCCTCCAGGAGACGTTCGCGCTCACCTACGTGTTCATCTCGCACGATCTCTCGGTCGTCCGCGCGATGTGCGCGGGCATCGCGGTGATGTATCTGGGCAAGATCGTCGAATGCGGCCCCACCGCGCGCGTGTTCGAGGCGCCGCGGCACCCCTACACGCAATCGCTGCTGGCCGCGGTGCCGCGCATCGGCGGCCGCCGCGTCACCTGGGACTTCGCGCTCGAGGGCGAGCCGCCGAACCCGCGCGACATCCCGAGCGGCTGCCGCTTCCGGACCCGATGCCCGCTGGCCCAGGCCCGGTGCGCGGCGGAGGAGCCGCCGCTCCGCCCGCTCGACGGGCGTACCGTCGCCTGCCACTTCGCCTGACCGTCATCTTCACCGGACGTCATTTCACCTGACGCAGTTTCACCTGGCACCGCGGGCGGGGTATCGTCTCAGGGATGGCTCGACTCAAGGGCACCCGGCGCTCCCGCCTTCCGGACCGGGCGTTCGCCTACGTGGACGCCCGCGGCCGCCGGCGTCTGCCGATCCACGACCGAGCCCACGTGCGGAACGCCCTCGCCCGGTTCAACCAGGTCACCTTCGAGAACGACGCGGCCCGGGAGGGCGCCCGCACGCGGCTGCTGAACGCGGCGAAGAAGTACCGCATCGTGCCGGTCGGCTTCATCACCGGCCAGCTGCGGACCGAGCGGCGCCACGCGACGGCCGGGCGCCTCGTCATCGAGCTCGGGCGCAACCCCGCCCCCGGCGAGCTCGAGCAGCGGCTGCGGGCCGTCCTGCGGGACCCGACCCTCGCCGTCCTGCACTGGTCCGACGCCTCCGGCGCCTACCTCGACGGCGCGGGCCGGCCGGCCCGGCTTCCCGCGGAAGGAGACCGGCGAGGCGTGACCTATCTCGAGCGGCGGGGGCGGCCGATGACCGCCCTCGTCCACGACCCGACGATCCTCGACGATCCCGCTCTCGCGGAGACCGTCCTGGACGCGGTCCGGTTCGTGGTCGAGAAGGATCGCCAGCGCGGTGAGATCCCGGCCACCGCCACCGACGCGGCGGCGCTGCCCACCGGGTTCGTCACGCTCCTCATGAGCGACATCGAGGGCTCCACGATCCTGCTGCGGAAGCTGGGCGACCGCTACGGCACCCTCCTGAACGAGGTGCGCGGCATCCTGAGAACCGCGGTGGTGCGGACGGGCGGGCGCGAGATCGACGCCCGCGCCGACGAGCTCTTCGCGGTGTTCGAGCGCGCCGCCGCCGCGGTCGAGGCCGCGGTGGCCATCCAGCGCGAGCTCGGCAAGCGCACCTGGGCCGAGCACACGGAGGTACGGGTCCGGGTCGGGATCCACAGCGGCCGCCCGACGCTGACGGACGTCGGGTACATCGGCCTCGCCGTGCACACCACCGCGCGGATCTGCGCGGCGGCCCACGGCGGGCAGATCATCGTCTCCGCCGCCACCCGCGCGTCGATCGGGACTTCCGCCCCGGCCGGCGTCCGGTTTCGAACCCTCGGCCGCCATCGCCTCGCCGGCCTGCCCGATGCCGAGACGCTCTTCCAGGTCCAGGCGCCCGGGCTGCGCGCGGGCTTTCCGCGACCCCGGATCCGGCGGGGCGCGAGCCCCCGCCGCCAGCCCGACGACCGTCGCGCCGGACGCGGGAGCCGGAGCCGGCCGGCCGGCGCCCAGCTCGAGCTGCCCCAGCCGCCCGCCTGACCGCCCCTCCCCCTCTCCCCCTGGGGAGAGGGCCGGGGCCCCGCCGAACCTCGCCCCTGTGGTAACGTTGGCGCCCTCGGGAGGAGCGCGCGTGCAGATCGGCGTGGACATCGGCGGCACCTTCACGGACATCGTGGCCCTGGACCGCGGCGGCCGACTCTCGCTCACCAAGGTGCCGAGCACGCCCAAGGACCTGCTGGACGGCATCGCGGCCGCCACCGTCCGCGTCCTCGCGCTCGCCGGCGCCGCGCCCGGCGACGTCGAGCGGTTCATCCACGGCACCACCGTGGCCACCAACGCGATTCTGGAGCAGAAGGGCGCCACCACCGCCATCCTGACCACCGAGGGCTTCGAGGACGTGCTCGAGATGGGGCGGATGAAGCGCTCGCGCATGTACGACCTCGACATGAACCCGGAGGTGCCGACCTTCCTCGCCCCGCGGCGGCGCCGGCTCGGCATCCGCGAGCGGCTCGACGCGAAGGGGCGCGTGCTGGTTCCGCTCCACGAGGCCGACGTGCGCCAGGCGGTGGAGGCCCTGCGCGCGCAGGGGGTGTCGGCCATCGCGGTCTGCTACCTCTTCTCGTTCGTGAATGGAGCGCACGAGCGGCGGACGCGCGACATCATCGCGGAGCTCGCGCCCGACCTGAGCGTCTCCCTCTCGTCCGAGGTGGACCCGACTTTCAGAGAATACGAACGATCCTGCGTGACCGCCTTCGACGCCTACCTGGGTCCGGTGGTGAAGCGCTACTTGGCGGGGCTCGCCGACACCCTGCGCGGCCTCGGGGTGCCCGGCGTGCCGCTGATCATGCGCTCGCGCGGGGGCATCGTGTCGGCCGCCCTGGCCGCGCAGCAGCCCGTCACGCTCTTCCTCTCGGGCCCGGCGGGCGGCGTGATCGGCGCCGCGTTCGCGGCCGAGCGCTCCGGGGTGCGCGACTTCGTCTCGCTCGACATGGGCGGCACCAGCAACGACGTGGCCCTGGTGCGGGACGGCCGGCCGCTGCTCGTCGGCGAGGGCGCGATCGGACCCTTCCCGGTGCGCACCCCGATGGTGGACGTCAACACCATCGGCGCCGGCGGCGGCAGCATCGCGTGGATCGACGCCGCCGGGGGCCTGCGGGTGGGGCCGCGCAGCGCGGGCGCCGAGCCGGGGCCCGCCTGCTATGGGCGCGGCGGGGACGAGGCCACCGTGACCGACGCCAGCGTCGTCCTCGGCTATCTCAATCCCGCGCGCTTCGCGGGCGGGGCCCTGACCCTCGACGTGGCCGCCGCCGAGCGCGCGGTGGCCGTCCTCGGCCGCCGGCTGGGCCTCGACCCGGTCGCCGCGGCGGCGGGCATCCATCGCGTCGTCAACGCCCGCATGGCGGACCAGATCCGCCTGGTGACGATCAAGCGCGGCTACGACCCGCGTCGGTTCGCCCTGGTGGTCCTGGGCGGCGCCGGCCCCGTGCACGGCGCGGCCCTCGCCGAGGAGATGGGCATGGCGGAGGTGGTCGTCCCGGAGGCGCCCGGCGTCCTCGCCGCCTTCGGCCTGCTGGCCGCGGCCATCGAGCACCACCACGCGCGCACGCTGCAGGCGCGCACCGACGCGGCCGACCTCGGCGCGGTCAATGCCTGCCTCGGCGAGCTCGACGCCGCGGGCCGCGCGCGCATGGACGAGGAGGGCGTGCCCGCAGGGGCGGTGCGCGTGGCCTACGCGGCCGACATGCGGTACGTGGGCCAGGCCTACGAGCTGGAGGTGCCGATCCCGGCGCCGGTCACCGCCGACGGCGTACCCGCCATCGTCGCCGCGTTCCACGCCGTGCACGAGCGCGTCTACGGCTACGCCCGCGCGCAGCAGCATGTCGAGTTCGTCAACTTCCGGGCCGTCCACACCTTCCCCCTGCCGCGGCCCACGGTGACCCCGGCCGCCCGCGCGAGCGGGACCCTGGCCGAGGCGCAGGTCGGGGAGCGCGGCGCGTACTTCGGTGGGTTCGTGCCGACCGCAATCTACGAGCGCGCCCGGCTGCCGCTGGGCGCCCGTCTCGCCGGACCGGCCATCGTGGAGCAGAGCGACACCACCACCGTGATTCCCCCCGGCGTCACCGCGCTCGTCGACCCGGTCGGCAACCTGCGGCTCCGGAGAGACCCCCCGTCCGGAGGACACCTGTGACCCCCATCGACCCCATCCTCCTGGAAGTCCTGCGCAACCGGCTCGACGCCATCGCCGACGAGATGGAGCTGACCCTGCTGAAGAGCGCGGCCTCCCCGATCGTGAAAGAGGGCCTCGACGCGTCGGCCGCGCTCTTCAACACCCGCGGCGAGACCATCGCCCAGGCGGCCGCGATCCCGATCCACCTGGGCGCGCTGCAGTTCGCGGCGCAGCGCATCGTCTCCGCCTTCCCCCCGGCGGCCATGCATGAGGGTGACGCGTTTCTCCTGAACGACCCGTACGACGGCGGCACCCACCTGCCCGACATCACCCTCGCGGTGCCGGTCTTCGCCGACGGCCGGGCCGTCGCGCTCGCCTGCACGATGTGCCACCACCAGGACGTGGGCGGCCGCACCCCGGGCAGCGTGCCGACCGACGCCACCGAGCTCTACCAGGAGGGCGTCATCATCCCGCCCACCCAGCTCTTCCGCGAAGGCGTGCTGGACGAGAACCTCTTCCGCCTGCTCACCCGCAACGTGCGCCTGCCCGAGGTGTTCACCGGCGACCTGATGGCCCAGGTGGCGGCGGGGCGGCTCGGCGGCGTGCGGCTGCGCGAGCTGATCGCCGCCCACGGCGCCGACACGGTGGTGGCCTACATCGAGGAGCTGCTCGCGCGGGCCGAGCGCCTCACCCGCGCCCAGATCGAGGCCATCCCCGACGGGGACTACGCCTTCGAGGACTGGCTCGACGACGACGGCGTCGACATCGGCCGGCCGGTCAAGATCGCGGTCACGCTGCGCGTGCACGGCTCGGCCATGACCTTCGACTTCACCGGCAGCGACCCCCAGGTGCGCGGCCCCTTCAACTCGGTGCCGGCCTCGACCATGTCGGCGGTCTACTACGCGGTCCGCGCGATCTCCGACGCCTCGATCCCGAACAACGGGGGCTGCTTCCGCGCGGTGGACGCGATCCTGCCGGAGGGCACCATCGTGAACCCGCGCCCGCCCGCGCCGGTGAGCTGCCGCACCGCCACCATCAAGCGCATCGCCGACACCATCCTGGGCGCCCTGGTGGGCGCGCGGCCCGGCAGGATGCCGGCCGCCAACTCCGGCACCCTGCTCGTGATGGCCTTCGGGGGCCGCGATCCCGAGACCGGCCGGCCGTTCGTGGCGAGCGAGCTCGCCGCCGGCGGCATGGGCGCCCGTCCCGACAAGGACGGCATCGACGTCATCGAGACCGACGTGTCCAACTGCATGAACATCCCGGTGGAGTCGGTCGAGATGAACTTCCCCCTGCGCATCCCCCGGGCGCGCCTCTGGCAGGGCTCGGGCGGCGCGGGGCGCTTCCGCGGCGGCCTCGGGCTCGAGAAGGTCTACGAGGCCACCACCACCGACGTGACGGTCTCCCACCGCGGCGAGCGCTTCGCCTCGTCGCCCTGGGGCCTCGAGGGCGGCGCGCCGGGCGCCCGGGCCCACGCCTTCATCCTTCGAGCAGACGGCACGCGCGAGGACCTGCCCTCGAAGAAGATGATCGTGCTCCACCCGGGCGACCAGCTCTGGGAGTACATCGCCGGCGGCGCCGGCTACGGGGATCCGCACGACCGGGAGCCGGCCGCGGTGCTGGCCGACATGCTCGACGGGAAGATCCCGAGCCCCGCGGAGTACGGGGTCGTGCTCACGCCGGACGGGGCGGCGGTGGACGAGGTGAAGACGAAGGAGCAGCGAGAGGCCCTGACCGGCCGCCGCGCGGTCCGGTCCGACGCGCCGGGCGAATGCGGAGCGGGCGGTCAGGCGCTCCCGCTGGCGTAGAGCCAGCGCGCGACGAGCGCCTCGGTATCGCCGCCGAACACCTCGCGCGATCCCTCCGAGAGCACCGTGCCGGTCCGCATCACG
>Ga0070694_100002356_pt1 | contig 11162 bp, 11 predicted proteins | sample KBSK1251metaG_FD_65470 | JGI IMG/M metagenome (GOLD analysis project Ga0070694, IMG submission 65470) | Corn, switchgrass and miscanthus rhizosphere microbial communities from Kellogg Biological Station, Michigan, USA - KBS K1-25-1 metaG | ecosystem: Host-associated > Plants > Roots >... | reverse complement strand
TCGGCATCCACACGGTGATACGTCTCGATCACGTGCAGCGCGTCGCTGTGAGGGCGGCCCGCGTTGTCGAGCCACGATCGGTCGTCGTAGCCGTTCGAATCCGCGACGAACGTGTAGTCATCCACCCACCGGCCGACCGAATATCCCCAGAAGCGTGCTTCGGGTGGAGGCGAGTCCTTGATGTCCCACGCCGGCACCTCGGGATTGCGCGGGAGCGCCCGGCCGTCGGTCCAGATGGCGCGCCACTTCTTGTTGAACTGATAGAGGATCACGACCTGCGTCGCGGTCTGGAGGATCTGCTCCGTGTGCGCGTTGTGCAGGACGATGCGCGGAAAGCCCTGCGGGTCGCAGCCCGGCATCGGATCGTTGGTGAGCGCCGATGGCACCTGCGTGATGCCGAACGTCGGCTTGTTGTCCGAGAACGCCTTGCGGCCTTCCGGCGTGAACGGCAGCTCGTGCTCGGGCTTGCCATCCGACGGCATCGCCTTCGCGCCGTCGGCCTGGATGCCTTCGGCGCCGCCCTTCGCGAATTCCCAGATGCCGGAAATGTCGCGGCGCGGCGCCGGCCCCGACTTCTTTGCTGCGAAGTCCACGTCGTACACGGCGCCGGGTGCGCGACGGAAACCCTGCTGGCCGCGCATCACGGGCGAAAGGAGCACAACGATCGCGAGAGCGGCGATGGCGGTGGGCCGGTTGAAGCCAGTGGGCCGGCTGAAGCCGGCCCCTACGACCGTCCTCATGGCCCGCACGACCCTCGTCATGGCCGCGCTCCTCCGCCTCCCTCTCCAGCGGGAATGGCGGGCGCGCCTGCCACGAGCGTCTTGCCGTCGGGGAGCCGGACCTGCAGGATGCGTCCGAGCGGCTGGCCGTTCTTCACCGGTTCGAGCGTCACCGTCACCTGATCGCCGCCCGTGAACGACTGCTTCGCCCAGCCGAACGGAATCATGTTCGGCGGCGCCTGCGTTTCCGCGACCCAGTGCACCACCTGGCCGCTCTCATCCTTCACGTCGAACCGGAGCAGGCAATGCGGGTTCGCCCAGAACCACTCCGTCACCGTCCCTGTCAGCGTGAGCCGCTTTCCGAGATCGAAGACGGCGGTGGCGTGGTGCGCCGCCAGCGAGATCGAAAGAAGGGCCACACCGGACGCGACCGCAACCAGCATTCTTCTCATGTGATCACCTCCGGATCGGGATGTTCACCTTCTGATTCAGGAAACGCTCGCGGAACCGGAGCTCGTCCGATATCGTGTAGATGTTTTCCGTCATCGATCCGTCGGGCGCCGGCCGGAAGATCAGGTGCGCCGTCCACGGTTTCGTGAACGCGCCCGGATCCTCGAACGTGATGTCGAACGCGAGGTTCTCGCCCGCGCGGTGGATGCGCTCGACGAGGTGAAGATCCTGCGTGTGCGGCAGGCCCCGCGCGTCGAGCCACGTGGAATCCTTGTAGCCGACGGAATCGACCACCAGCGTGTCGCCGTCCCACTTGCCTACCGCGTTGCCGTACCACGTGAGCGCGGGATCGGGCTCCTGCGGCGCATTCAAGGCAATCTGCCGCCAGTTCTGGTTGTATTCCCAGAGTTGGTACACGTAGTCGTCGGTCTGAATCATCTTGAAGCGCATCGGGTGCAACGAGATGCGCGGGTAGCCGTTCGGATCCGCGTACTTCAGCGACGGATCGGTCGTGTTGGCGAAGTCCTGGTTCTCGCCCTGCGCCGGCCGCTCGGCCTTCAACTTGTCGGCGGCCCACGGCGTGAGCGGAATGTCCTTGATCTCCGGCAGTCCCCCGACTTCCCGGTCGCGGAGCGGGCGCACCCACGAGCCAGAGAGATTCGGATGCGCCGGCGCCGCGGGTGCTGCCGCAGGCTTGGAACACGCGGCCGCCGCCATCAGCACGGCGGCCGTCGAAAGCGTGATGAGATGGCGGATCACGCGTGCAGCTCCTTACCGTCCGCCGTGACCATCTTGATGACGACGCCGATCTTCGCGCCGCGCAATCCCGGATGGAACGTGACGGTCACGACATCGCCCGCCTTCACCGTGCGGCTCGTCCACCCTCTATTCCTGATGTTCGGCGGGGAGCCGAGCTCGAGCAGCAGCTCCGTCGTCGTGCCGCCACTCGGTGAAATCCCGAGCTCGACGTGCGGGTTGGTCCACACGTATTCGGTCACCGTCGCCTTGATCGTCGTCTCCTTGCCCATGTCATAGATCGATGCCGCTCCATGATGCGCGAGCGCGGAGGCGGAGACGAGACAGGCGACGACGGCGCCGGAAACGATGCGGAACAGGCTGCGACGCATGGATTACCTCCTACCGCGTTCCCCTGGACGCCCCTTCGAGGTTGAACGCGATCAACAGGTTCTTGTACGGCACGACGCGGCCGTGCACGGGGGCGATCCGATCCGGATTGAGCTTGAGCTCGTTGATCTTCTGGACGAGCTGCGCGGCGTACTCGGGACCGCGCTCCGGCGTCCGGATCTCGTCACCCGCGGGCGGGTTGTAGGCGTCGCCGTACATCAGGATCCGCTCTTTCGGGAGATACGCGATCAACTGTCCCGAGTGATGCTGATGGCCCGCCAGGTAGTACAGCTCCACCGTCCGGGTCCGGTCGCTCAGCACCTTCTTGTCGCCGACCGTTTCGATCATCGGCTTGTTGGAGGTCGGCGCCGTGTCCTCGACGGTCCGCGGCCTCGCCCACGCCTTCTCGTAGAAGTCCTTGTTGCTCTCGTGGGTGACGACCGTGATGCCCTCAGCGACGTATTCGCGCAGGCCGCCGGCGTGATCATAGTGGGCGTGCGTGTTGACGACCTGGGTGATCGGCTTGTTCGGCACCGTCTTGCGGACCAGGTCGTTCGCCGCCTTGGAGCGCGCATCGCTCGTCGGACCTTCGAGCATCACGATGTGATCCGCGAACTCGACCGCGAGGCTGCGTGTCCCCGCGCCGTTCACCGACCAGAGGCCGTCGCCGACCTTCTCGATCGTCACCATCGGGGCGGCAGGCGGCGCCGGCGCCGAGGCCACGTTCGGCGGGACGGGCAGCGAGACCGCGGCGTTCGGCTGCACGTCGCTCACCATGATGTCGAGCGTCGGGAAGCCGTCCTGCTTCTCGACGATGTGCTTCGGGAACTGGATGTCGCCGAACTGCGCGTAGTCCGAGTACGTGAGCTCGACCGGCACGTCGCCCACCACCGAGTTCGTCGTCAGGTATTCGACGCGGTCGACGAGGTTCTGATCGTTGAGCGTCACCTTGACGTCGCGCCCTTCGGCCTTGAACGTGAAGGCCTTTCCTTCGCCGGCGACCCCGGCCGCCATGGCGGCCTTGACGACGCCGTGCGGCGTCAGCCAGATCCCGCGCAGGCGCTCCGTCTCGGCGCCGCGATTCGGCGCGGGCTGCGGGCCGCCCTCGCTCCACGCGTCCTTCCCGCTGACGACCTGGACGGTTCGCTGATCGGTCGCGAACGGCTGGGCGCCTCCGCCCTTGGGCGGGTGCTCGCCTTGCGCGCGCAGCATCTCGAGCCGCATCGCCGGTGCCTGATAGTCGACGGCCGCCTGGTAGGTCTTCACGTCGAAACGGGGCCACGGTCCGCCGGGGGTGTAGGCCTGCCCGAAGGCGTAGTTGGTTCCGCTTCCGGAGAACTGGATGGAGTTCAGGTTCGTCGCGCCCATCGCGTCTGCGGCGGCGGCGACGCCAGTCTTCTGGCTGCAGCCGGCGAGCGCAACCGCCAACGCAAGACCGGCCACCAGGGCTGTCATGCTTCGCATAGTGACTCCTTGATTTGTGAGGCGCGGCGATATTACACCCCGGTAGGCCGACTTGCCATCGGCCGGCGTTCGAGGGCGCCTGCCCGCCAGTCGCCCCGCGCGAGCGCCTGCGGGTTGTCGTGGCGGAATGAGCTGAAGACGAGACCCGCAACACCCTGAATGGCGCGGAGATCCTGTTCCACCTCGTGGCATCGCGGAGACCACTGGCGCGCGACGAACAGCTGCGTCGCGCTCCCCTGAACGACTGGCGCGTAGGTGAGCCGGAGGTGATCCGCAAGCGCCGGAACACCGTCCCCGTCGAGGTAGTTCTGCGTGTAGCCGGTGCCGCGATGCATCGGCCACAACCGATGCCACATCGACGGACACTGCGACGAGTTCTGATCGACGACGAGGTGGTCGACCAGGCCGCGGCCAATCCAGTCGCGCCACTGCAGCGTCGCGTTGCCGAGCGGCGGGCCAAGCACGTCGCCGCGCGCGATGCCCGCGCCGATGCGCCGGTCCGCCAGCCCCCGGCGTTCGAGCGTCTCGCGCAGCTCCACCAGCAGCGTCGTGAGGTACTCGCCAAGCAGGTCGCGCCAGGCGTGCCGATCGAAGTCGTCGCGCAGGATATCGGCGCCGTACCGCGCCCGGAAATCGGCGCGCACGGGTTCGTTGAAGCCGAACTGATCGCCGTGATCGGCAGGCCGTGACTGCGAGCGGAGGCAGACGAACAGCCCGTCGAAGTGCGTCGGCGCGAGCAGCGCGATCCAGCGTTCGATGAACGCGCGTCGCGCCTCCGGATAGGCGAGCGAGACGACGCCTGGCTGCCGGGTGAGCCCGGCGCGATCGGCGGCAAGCCACTCGGGATGCGTGCGCGTCAGCTCGCTCTGCCACGCGACGTGCTGGCCATGCATCGCGTTGTGGTGGCTGTGCGCGCGCTCGCGCGCCGGAGCCAGCGGCCAGCCCTCGTCAAACAGGCTGACGTACATCCACGCCTCGAGGCCCGCATCGTGGGCGAGCGCCGGCACCTGCGCGACATCGTCCCACGCGATCGATTGCGAGGCGGTGAGCGACGGGTGGCGGTAGCCGCGGGCGGCGTGGAAGCGTCCGGGAATCCGCGTTCGGAGCACGCGCCAGTGCAGCGCGCCGGCGCCTAACTCGTCACGCCAGGCGCGGACGCGCCGCGCGACCTTCTCCGGCGTGTCGAGACGGCCGTCCGCCTCGCCGAAGACCAGATGGTCCGACCACGAGACACTGACAGTGTTCAAGACCGCACGCCATTGTAGGCGAGGGTCAGTACGTCAGGGATGCGACCCGCAGCGCCGCCTGCAGGTCGCGGCCGGCGCCGAGCTCGATGAGGCCGCGGTCGATCAGCTGACGCACCCGGTCGTTCCTGCGGAAGTCGGTGAGAAGGCTGCGCCGGCTGCTGGTGTACGCCTGGTCCATCACGTAGGTGAGCACTGTGTCCATCACGATCCCTTCTTCCGTGTTGGTCTCCCGGAACCGCCGCCTGAAGTCGGCAAGAACGGGCGCGAACGACGGGTCGTCCCAGCGTTCGGGACCAGGCTCGAGGCGCGTGAACGCGTCGAGCACCGCGGCATAGGCCGCGTCCGCCGGCCGGCGCCAGAACGCGACGTCGTCACCGAAGTCGGCGACGAAACGGGGAAGGTAGATCGTGGTTCGAGCCGGAACGCGATCGACGAGCGCCGGATTGAAGCGGCGCACCTCGTCGGCGGACAGACCGGTGCGCGAGGTGATTTCGGCGAGCGGGATCGCTCGCGGCGTGCGCATCGCGTAGATCGACTCCTGCGGCATCGACGCGATCAGGTTCCGCACGTTGAACGAGTTGCCGAACACCATCTCCGCGTAGAGGTACGAGCGTGGACCGTAGGTTCGATACACGTCCTCGTACTTCCGGCCCGGCAGCGCGCGCAGATCGCGAGCCAGCCGCGAGCCCACGAGGTACCGGGTCCGCACGTCGCCGGCGCCCAGGTATTCGCCGTTGATCAGCGCGCGTCCGACGTTGGTGCCGCCGGCGTTGTGTTCCGACAGCGCGGGGATGAACGACCCGTACTTGGTCGCGAGCACCGACAGGTACGCCGCGCAGTACGGCGCCTGCGTCGTCTGGTTGCGCCCTTCGATCGGCATCGGCGAGAAGTCGTTCAGCCGCTTCCAGTTCTTCTGCAGCCACTGACAGAAGCCGACCGCGTTCGCCTGCGAGCGCCTGGTCGCGTTCATGCCCGACTCGAAGATGACTTGCGCGAGGCCGATGTCCGCGGGGACGCCGAAGCGCTCGTAGATGGCGCCCCATTCCGCGAGGAACGGGCCGTAGCGGCGCGCGTTGATGCGCAGCGCGTCGCCGCGCGTGGCGTTGTGCATTACCGGGCCGGCGGCACGCTCGAGGAGCACGGCCACCTGTTCCCGGCGATCGCCGACGCGGCGGGCGAGACGCTGACCCTCGAGGATCGACGCCAGCGCGGGATCGCTCCAGACCGCGGAGCGTGTCCAGTCACCCTTCGCGGGAAACGTCGCGAGCAGGCGGCCGTCGGCCGCGCTGCCGAAGGCGATCGAGCCGTCGTGCAGCGTGAAGACGTGCTGCCAGAACGGGTAACCCGGCCGGAACGTCTGCATCGCCGCGAAGTCGGCGCGGCGCCGTTCATCGACCGGGCTGACCGGTGGAGGCGCCGGGCGGGGCGCCGTGACCGTCGCCGGCTCGCTGCTCGCGCGCCCGGGAACGAGCTTCCACGCGGCGACCGGGATTCCGGCTGCCAGCGCGACGACGAGCACAAGGAGGTTCATTCTGGGCATTGAGCTTTGGGCATTGAGCATTGGGCATTGCGACGCGCGGAAAGCGCGTCGCTTTACGACATCGGCCGTCCGAAGACCTGCACGTAGTACGGCCGGCCGGCGGCGTCGGTCGCGTAGCCGGCGCCCATCTCCGAGAAGTCGGCGTTGAGGATGTTCGTCCGGTGCCCGCGCGAATGCATCCAGCTCCGGACGACGTCAGCGGCGTCCGACTGGCCGAGCGCGACGTTCTCGCCGTAGGTCCGCCAGCGATAGTCCGCGGCCGCGAGGCGATCCTTCGCGGACGGATACGCCGCGCGCGGGAGGACGTGCGCCAGCTTGCGCGCGTGCGCCATCTGTTCCGCCTGGATCTGGGCGGCGCGCATCAAGCGGGGGTTCGTGCGCAGCGTCCCGCGATGCTGACGCGCCCGTTCGACGTTCGTCAGGTCGATGACGTCGGCGGCCACGCTCGATGCGGCCGCCGCACGCGCAGGCGGACGGGCCATCGACGGCGCGGAGCTCGAGCAGAGCGCGAGTGCGCAGAGCGCGGCCGCCGCCGGAAAGCGTTTCCGCCGAAAAGGCATGCGGCTGAGGGGGGCAAGTCACGTGCCTGCGGCAGTTGCGCGCAGTTCCGGCCGCTCCCGCAACGGTTTCGGGACCGCTGTCACATGGCGAGTACGGCGGGGGCTGACGACTTTGAGCGCCGAATCCGGAATTTGCGAGGGGCGCCCGTTCCCGCTCACGACCGAGGTCCCGGCTATAATCCGCGCGGATTCAGCCGATTGCGACGCTCACGACGAGGGTGATGGATATGAGATCGCAGCCAACCGCCGGACTGCGTGTCGCGCTGCTCGCGATCGCGTTCGTGTGGTCGTCGGCATTGATATCGGCGCATCACTCGTTTGCCGCCCAGTACGACGCCACCAAGCCCATCGAGATGCGCGGCACGGTCACCAAGGTCGAGTGGACCAACCCGCACGCGCGCGTCTACATCGACGTGAAGGACGACAAGGGACAGACCGCCAACTGGAACTTCGAGATGGCCAGTCCCAACATTCTCGTGCGCAACGGCTGGAAGCAGAACACCGTCCGCGTGGGCGACCAGATCACCGTCAAAGGATACCTGGCCCGGAAAGGCGAGCGGATGGCGATTGCCGGCGCCGTGGCCGACGCCAGCGGCAAACCGCTCTTCGCCTCAGATCCGACCGACATCGGACGCTGAAGGAGGCTCGTCGTGCGACATCGCGCCGCCCGGCTCGTGCTGTTCATCATGTTCGCGCTGGTTGCGCCGGCGAGCGCGCAAATCCGCGTGCCCGACACGCCGCCGCCGCAGACGCGCGCCGGCGGGAGCATCACCGCGAAGCCTCCCACCGGCCCGGTGCCGCACAAGCCGAACGGCCAGCCCGATCTGACCGGCGTCTGGCTGCGCCGCGCGGGCGTGGCCAACATCACGCAGCTGCTGCCGCAAGGCGAGAAGATGCCGTTCCTGCCGGAGACGCTGCGGCGCATGAGCACGCTGAAATCGCAGGACGATCCACAGCTGCGGTGCCTTCCCCTGGCGACGCCGCGCTCGTCGCCGTATCCGTTCCGCTTCGTGGAGACGCCCACGCACATCTTCATCCTGACGGAATCGGTTCACGCGTTCCGCCAGGTCTTCATGGACGGCCGGACGCATCCGCCCGCCGACGAGCTCCAGCTGACGTGGCAGGGCCACTCGATTGGCCGCTGGGAGGGCAACACGCTCGTCGTCGACTCCGTCGGGTTCAACGACCTCACCTGGTTCGACAACTACGGCCACGTGCACAGCGACAAGATGCACCTCGTCGAACGCTTCACCCGCACCGATCTCGGCCATCTTGCGGTGGCGATGACCGTCGATGATCCGGGCGCGTACTCGCGGCCGTTCACGTTGCGTTACACAGCGGAGCTGATGCCGAACGCCGATCTGATGGAGTACATCTGCGACAACGAGCAGGACGCGGCCAACATCGACGCGCCCGCCGACGCGGCCGTGGACGCGGCGAAGCTGCTCGGCCGGTAGTCAGCAATCCGCATGAAACGGGCGTGACGGTCAGGGCAGAAGCCAGCCTTGACCGTGCGTCCGTCTCTTCCCGCGCGACGTCAGAATCCTGTTGCCGCGAACCAGGAGCCCGTCGGACTCGTGACGAACACGATAGGGGCAATGCACGGCGTTGGCAGGCTGACGACGTCTTCAATCTCGGAGTCGCCTTCCACTGACGCCGGGAACGTGTTGGTCGAGCGGTTGACCGTGGCCGCGACGAGCGCCCCTGCAGCGTCGGTCGCCGGTGTGAGACAGCTCACGATGGCTTTGAATGCCGTAATCGGATTGGTGCCGGCCCTTGCACCCTCCGCGAGCACGAGCCCGCGCACGACCACCTTGATGCGGCCGTCGGTCCGAAGATCTCCCTTCGCTTCACTCAGGGTCCAGGGAATGCCGCCGCCAGGCACTCCTCGAATGGCGTTGGCTGCTCCTGTAAACGGCCGCACGACGCCTGTCATCGTGTCGAAGGAAAGGATTTTGTCGTCGGCCAGCCCCGTTGCGGGCGCCGCCAACAGCAGGCATGCCGTGAGCGAGATTCTCGTCCAGGTCGTCATAGCGTTTCCCTCCGCGCAAATGCGTCGGGTGCGGCGCAGCATATTGCGGACCAGAGGGGCGGCCGCCGCGATGGCGAGATTCAACGGACAGTTCGCGAAAAACTGTTGCGGCCGAGGCGGATGCGATTACTTCGCGCGAAAACGAATTCCAGCGACAGTAATCACGTTCACCGATGGTATCGACGAGATCGATCCGTGCATCACGCCGAGAGCGCCGCGGTCAACGGCGCGAGGGTGGGCGCGTTCTCGAGCGACTTGACCATCTCGACGATCGAGTCGGCTTTTCTCGCCGGCCACTTCGCGAATTCGGCGTTCGTCCTGAACTTGTCGGCGACCTCGTCGTAGGTCATCGGGTTCCTGGGGCTTCCCTTCGCCGGCTCGGTGCGCGTGGACAGGAGACGGCCATCCTTCATGTGAATCCTGATGATCGCCGGCTCTTCCAGCACCGCCTGGAACGCACCGCTTCCGCCGAGCCTGTCGGCTTCCGGATCCGCGTAGTACTTCACGCGGCCGATCATGTCCTGGACTTCCGTCCGCTTGACTGACGCGTCGGTGAACTGGCCGAGGCCGGCCTTCCCGTCCACCAGCAGGATGGCGACGGCGAACTCCATGCTGAACTTCGCCTCGAGGCCTGTCGTCGGCCGGTGTCGGAAGAGCGTGTTGACGTTGCTCTGATTCCCTCCGACGTCGACGCCGTCGACGTCGGCTGCCTTGATCGCGTGCTGCGCGATCAGGCGAAGCGTGGCATCCATCACCGGCTGCTGGATGGTGCCGCACGGGAAGCGCTTGATGAGATCGCCCGGCGAGGCGAACATCCAGGGGCGCCCGAGGCGATTGACGATGGCGGCGGGATTGAAGCCGCCGCCGGCCGCCTGGTAGAAACCGAGGGGGGTCTCGAGCACATCGTCGGCGGCCGTGAAGCCGAGCGCCGCGAGATCGGCGGCAACCGATCCGTTCTCGGCCGCGTGTCCGGCGTGAAAGGCCTTCGTCATCGAGCCGAAATTGCGGCGGATGCCGCCGGCTTCCGATGCCGCGATCCCGAGTGCGAATGCGGTCTGTTCGACGGTGAGGCCGCGCAGCTTCGCGCAGGCCGCGGCGCTGCCGAACGAGCCCATGGTGCCGGTCGTATGAAACCCTTCCCGGTCGTGGCGGGGGAGGATGGCATCGCCAATCTTGCTGGCGGCCTCGACGCCGACATGAAAGGCGAGCATCAGGTCCTTGCCGCTGCGCCGCCGCTCCTCGCAGAGGGCGAACGCCGGCGGCAGCACCGGCGCGGCGACGTGCAGCGCCGAGCCCGTGTCGTCGTAATCGTCCGCGTGAATCGACACGCCGTTGGCGAATGCCGCGAAGCGCGGCGGCGCCTTCATGGCGGTGCCGACGACGGTTGCCGACTTCCCTGTCACCCCGAGCGTGCCGATGTATTGCCGCACGACCGGCGCGACGACCGATGCCGAGCCTGCCAGCGCGAGGCCGAATCCATCGAGCAGCGTCTTCTTGCCGAGTGCGATGACCTCGGCCGGGATGTCTTCATATTTCGTGTTGACGATGAATTCGGCGACATGTCGCGTCAGGCCCGGTGCCTGGGCCAGTTCCTCGCCGCCGGCCGCCGCCTCGCCGGGCTGGCGCAGTGTCCATCCGGCGAGTGCGAGCGGCGTCTTGAAGAAATCGCGGCGAATCATCGCGACTCAGAAGTCGTACTTGATTCCGAACTGCAGGATCCTGGGTGCGGATCCTGTCGCCAGCGTCGTGATGCGGCCGAACTGCCCCGAGTTGAAGTTCGCCACGGGATCACCCCAGTTGAAGTGATTCAGGACGTTGAACGATTCGACGCGCAGCTCGACGCGCCGGGCTCCCAGCAGAATCAGCCGTGAAATCCCGAGGTCGACGTTCCAGTACGCCGGCCCGACGAGCGCATTGCGCGTCAGGGTGCCGAGCGTGCCGGCCACCGGCCGCGCGAACGCCGCGCGATTGAACCAGGTCGTGATCGTCCGCGGGTGTGCGTAGAAGTCGTCGCTGACTTTGTCC
>Ga0070694_100002355_pt1 | contig 11162 bp, 7 predicted proteins | sample KBSK1251metaG_FD_65470 | JGI IMG/M metagenome (GOLD analysis project Ga0070694, IMG submission 65470) | Corn, switchgrass and miscanthus rhizosphere microbial communities from Kellogg Biological Station, Michigan, USA - KBS K1-25-1 metaG | ecosystem: Host-associated > Plants > Roots >... | reverse complement strand
AGCGAGCGATAGCGACCTGGTCATCTGACGTGTTTAAAATGGCTATACCTCACCGGCACTAAGCTGCGCGCATCGATGCGTGCCGGCGGGTCAATGTCAATGGTTTTTCTGTGTTTTTGTAGCGCTTTGTGGCCGGTAGTTCTTATCCCTTGCTATAATCCTCTTACCCCTGCGAGCCCCCCAGTCTCTTCTTTACAGGTATAACAATTTTCGGTAGACATGGGCACAAAACGTTCTGAGGAAAAGTCTCCCACCGTCTCAACTAACCACTTCAGAAACCTGGCGAGTCCGGAAATAGCACCGTACTGGCTCTCGGCGCTGATCGAGTCGGCTGATGACGCGATCATCAGCAAGACGCTTGATGGCATCATCACGAGTTGGAACAAAGGCGCGCAACGCATCTTCGGTTACACCGCCGACGAAGTAATCGGCAAACCAGTCACGATCCTGATCCCCGCGGATCACGAAAATGAAGAACCGGCAATCCTCGCTCAACTGCGTGCCGGCAAACGAATCGAGCACTACGAAACTATTCGTGTAACAAAGGATGGCCGGCTGCTTGATATCTCACTCACCGTCTCACCAATCAAAGGTCCGAACGGCGAGATCGTTGGTGCGTCAAAAATCGCGCGTGACATCACCGACCAGAAACAAGCACGCCGCGCACTCGACGAAGCTTCTCAACGCTTGAAACTCGCACTCGACGCGGCGCGGCTCGGCGATTGGAGTTGGGATGCGCGAACGGACGTGACCACGATGTCGGAAACAGGCGCCTATATCTTTGGAATTCCTCCCGGTACACACATGAGCTGGGAAGAACTGCGCAACCTCCTGCACCCGGATGATCGTGAACCCACAAAGAAAATAGTCGAAGAAGCCCTGGCCAACCGTACTGACTACGACATCGAATATCGCGTGATCCGCAGTGACAACTCGGAAGTTTGGGTCTTGTCAAAAGGGCGCGGTATCTATGCCGAAAACGGAACCGTGACCGGAATGCTGGGTTTTATTCAGGACATCTCAACTCGCAAAGCGAATGAACAAACTTTGCGCCAACAGGCTGAAGCGTTACGCACGCTCAACGAAACAGCCCAAAAGGCACGCTCCGAGGCAGAACAGGCGGCCGCAGCCAATGAACGTCTGTACCGGCAAGCGGAAGAGTCGAGTCGCTTGAAGGAAGAGTTTCTGGCGACTATTTCGCATGAATTGCGAACTCCATTGAGCGCTATTCTCGGTTGGACCAGGATGCTGCGCATGGGCCAGTTGTCGGTGGAGAACTCCGCCAAGGCCCTCGACACGATCGAACGCAATGCCCGCGCTCAAGCACAACTCGTCGACGACCTGCTCGACGTTTCGCGCATCATCACGGGCAAGCTTCGCATGGACGTGCGGCCTTCCGATCCGAATTCATTCATCGACGCCGCGGTCGAAGCGGTTAGGCCCGCTGCGGACGCAAAGAGCGTTCGCATTCAGAAGGTAATCGATACCGGACCGATCTCGATTCCCGGCGATCCGGTGCGACTCCAGCAAGTGGTCTGGAATTTATTGTCGAATGCGATCAAGTTCACTCCGCGTGGTGGCCGTGTGCAGATCTATTCACAACGAGTGAATTCGCATCTTGAGATAGTTGTTAGCGATAGTGGTCAGGGTATTTCACCTGAATTTCTGCCGCACGTGTTCGATCGTTTCCGGCAAGCGGATCAAAAGACCAGCCGGCAGCACGGCGGTATGGGACTCGGACTCGCGATCGTTCGCCACCTCGTCGAAATGCATGGTGGAACTGTTCGCGCGGCCAGTGAAGGCGAAGGTAAGGGCGCGACGTTCACCGTGATGTTACCAATCACGCCCGTCTATCAAGTCGATGCCACAGGCAGCCGCGTACATCCGGCGGCGAGAGATCTGTTGCCGGCCAATGACATAACCGATCGTCTCGATGGTCTGAGCATCCTTGTCGTCGATGACGAGCCTGATACACGTGAACTATTGAAGCAGGGACTCGAGTACTGCGGCGCTAAAGTCAGAGTTGCCGGTTCCGCCACGGAAGCTCTCGACGAATTGAAGACGTCATTGCCGGACATCCTGATCAGCGACATCGGCATGCCGGGAGCGGATGGCTACGATTTGATACGAGAGGTTCGTAAGCTGCCGGTGGCAAGAGGCGGAAAGATCGCAGCGATCTCTTTGACTGCTTACACGAGGATCGAAGATCGACTTCAGGCACTGCGCGCCGGATACGACATGCACGTGCCCAAGCCGGTTGAGTTAGCGGAGCTGGTTGCAGTCGCGGCGAGCGTCGCCCGCCGCAAAGGTTAACCGAACTCGACTTTCTTGTTCTCGCCAAACTCCGGTTGTTTGCCGGTCACGAATGACGAGACAAAACTCAGGGCATATCCAATCGTGCTCGAAGGGCTATCCCAGTACTCGGCTTTCTCGAGACTGACCTTCAGCAACGCGACCTCGGGATCGTCCTTACCTTCAGGAAACCACATCTTGAACTCAGGCTTCCATAACTCATCGATCTTTGCGCGATCGCGAACGAGTTGCGCAGTACCGCTGACCGATATGTAACGCTGGTTATCAGGATCGGCGAAGCTCACATTCACCTTCGGAAGCTTCTCGATCTCAGTCACTTTGTGTGACGAAGCATTGGTAAAGAACCAGATATCGCCGTCGTGATCGACTTCGCCATTCGACGACATCGGCCGGCTGTGCAAGTCTCCGCTTTCGTCGACCGTTGTTAACATACAGAAGTCGATGTCTTTGATCATTTCTCTAATCTTTTGTAAGTCGTGTTCTCGATTCATATCATGAGTCTGGCGTGACAACTTCACGGATCGATGTCGTTGCGAACTCGAAACTTCAACAAGTATTGCTTCTCTCCGCTACGGCTTTGCCGCTCGCGGATGTGAGGCAGGGCTCGGAGCGGGCCGTCAGCACCCAGTTTGGATCTGACTCTCCATTACGACGCCGAACTGATCGCGCAGGATGCGGTCGTACTCTTCGCGACTGCTCAGTGGTTGTTCGTGACGTTCAACGCCGGAAGTCATAATGAGTTTCATGCCGCTGAGAGTGATCCGTCCATCCTCGGTCACGCGAGAGCAGATGAGGTTTTGAGTGAAATGCGACTCGGGTGAAGTTTCATGAAAACGACACATCTCTTCGTAATCGGTGAAGCCATATGGCTGCAGGGTAAAACGATACTGCGGCTCCGAGTCGCGCATCATGATGAGATGATCACCATCTTCAACAATGCGAAACGAGCGCGCACCTTGAACCTGCTCGCCGCGCTCATCAAGTAACAGCGGTTCCACAAACGAGTCGCCAAACCCAACATCGACCAGCCAACGATCGGCGAGTGTGACCATCAGCGCCATGTGATCGAAGTTCGGTCCAAAACCTCCGTGCGCGTGCGCCACTCCCGCGCCGAGCATCGCCACTTCAAATCCCAGCGCGCGCAATAGCCCCGCAAACATGCCATTGCACTCGTAACAAAAGCCGCCGCGCTTCTTCTCGACGATCTTGGTAAACAACGCGTCTCCATTGAGAACGATCGGCTCGCCGGAGTGAATGCTCAGGTTCTCGAAAGGAACGCTCATCAAGTGGGCAACGTGGAGCGCGCGCAGAGTCTCCGGCGACGGTGTTAACGGGCCGTTGTAGTTGATTCGTTTGAGATACGCGTCGATGTTCATTATCTCGGGCCGCGCACTCATTACATCACGCCGCTCCAACGAAGACAACACATGCTTTGACATTCTAGGCATGTGATTCTATGATGCCTGCCGATTCTAGGTATCGCACATTCGAAGGAGATCCACGTGGCAAAAGACAAGGCCGGCCTGTTACAGGGAACGCTCGATATGCTGATTCTCAAAGCACTCTCACTCGGAGAGTTGCACGGGTATGGAATTATTCAACGCATTCGACAGCTTTCAGATGAGATGCTCAACGTCGAGCAGGGTTCGTTGTATCCGGCGCTCTATCGTATCGAGCAGAAGGGTTGGGTCTCGTCGCGCTGGGACGTACATGAAACCGGACGCGAGGCGAAGTTTTACAAGCTGACGCGAGCCGGGCGAAAGCAACTCGAGACGCAGGAAGCGAGTTGGGATCGACTCGTGCTCGCGATCGCGAAGGTTAGGCAAGCAACCTAAGCGTTTTTAGCCACAAAAAAGGCACATCAGACACAAAGGAAGTAGTCATGAAGTGGTTCAGAATTCTTCGTGATCGCGTGCGGGCCTTGCGGCAGCGCGAGACCGTTATCAACGACATCGATCGTGAAATGCGCTCGCATCTCGAGTTGCAGGTCGAGGCGAACATCAGAGCGGGAATGTCGCCTGCGGAAGCGCGCGAACGTGCGACGCGCAGCTTTGGAAACGTGAACCGCGCTGTCGATGCTGCTTACGACGTCAAAGGTGGCGGACTGTTTGAAACACTCGCACAGGACGTTCGCTACGGCGCGCGCATGCTCGCCAAGCATAAGGCGTTCACTTCGATCGCGGTGATCACGCTCGCGCTCGGCATCGGCGCCAACACCGCTATCTTCTCAGTCGTTAACGAAGTCGTGCTGCGGCCGCTTCCCTATCGCGACGCCGAACGCATCGTGATGTTGTGGGAAGTAAGTCCCGCAGGACGGCACCAGAATTCCACTTCACGAGGAAACTTTCGCCAGTGGCGCCAACAGAGTACGAGCTACCAGCAGATCGCTGCGTTTGCAGATCAACGTTCCAATCTCACCGGCGCCGGCGAACCCGAAGAATTGTCGGTGCAAATAGCGACGCCTGAACTTTTCAAAGTGCTCGGCGTCGATCCGATTCTCGGTCGCACATTCCTGCCCGATGATGCGGAAGAAGGCAAGCCGGCAGTTGCTGTGCTCAGCTATGGATTGTGGCAGCGTCACTTTGGCGGCCAACCGAGTGTGGTGGGCCAGGGCATCACCCTCAACGACAAGAAGTACACAGTGATCGGCGTAATGCCGCGCAATTTTCGGTTTCACATCCAACAACGTTCCGGCACCGGCAGGCCCGCGGAACTATGGATCATACTTCCGATGCCGACTGGACCAGGCGCCAACGAACGCGGTCGTTTTCTCTCCACTGTTGCACGTCTGAAGGATGGAGTGACGGTGGAGCATGCGGCTACCGAGTTACGCACAATCCATGCGCGATTGTCAGACGAGACACCGGAGTTTAATAAAAACTGGGCCGCCGAGGTGCTGCCCTTGCGTGAACAGTTCTTCGGAAACGTCAGGCGCCCTTTGTGGTTGATGCTGGGCGCGGTCGGTTTCGTGTTACTGATCGCGTGTGCGAACGTCGCTAACCTGCTGCTCTCACTCGCAACGTCGCGCGAAAAAGAGATTGCCGTTCGTGCGGCGCTTGGCGCGCGTCGCACACGAATAGTCAGGCAATTATTGACCGAGAGTCTTTTGCTGGCGCTACTCGGCAGCGTTTTGGGATTGGCTTTCGCGTGGATTGGTATTAAGGCGCTGATCATGATCAGTCCCAAAGATCTCGTGAGCCTGCAAAGCGTCGGTATGAACGTGACCGTGTTGTTGTGGACGCTCGGCGTGTCTGTGTTGACTGGAATCATTTTTGGACTCGCGCCCGCGTTACATGTTTCGCGACTAAATCTGAACGACTCGCTGAAAGAAGGCGGCGAGTCGGAATCGGCCCAGGCGAGTGGAAGTCGTCGTTTGCGAAGCGTCCTCGTCGTTTCCGAAATCGCACTCGCAGTCGTGTTGCTCGCCAGTGCAGGATTGCTGATCAAGAGTTTCATCCGTCTGCAACAGGTCGATCGTGGTTTCGACACTGACAACGTGTTAACCATGGTCATCCCGGTTTCGGTCGCACGTTATAGTGAAGACGCTCAGTTCGTAAATTTCTTCGTTCAGGTACTCGAGCGTGTCCGTCACATCCCGACTGTTCGTTCAGCGGGTATAGTCAACTACCTGCCGTTCTATGGAGGTTTGGGTTCGTCGACGGGATTCAAAATCCTCGGCCGGCCAGAGCCGCCACCGGGACAAGGTCCAACCTGTGACGTGCGCGTTGCTGATTCGGGATATTTCCAGGCGATGGGTATTCCACTCTTGCGCGGGCGCTACTTTTCGGACAGCGAGCAGAGAGAACAGCGGCACGTGATCCTGATCAATGAAGCACTCGCGGGCGCGTACTTCGGCGAAGAAGATCCGATGGGCCAACGACTCGACGTCCTTATGTTTGACACGCCCCAACCCGCGGAGATCGTCGGCGTTGTCGGCAACGTCAGATACGACAGTTTGATTGATGAGTCACCACCGGCAGTCTATTTCCCACATCCCGATCTGACTTACTCGTTCATGACGCTCGTAGTCCGGACTGACGGCGATCCGTCTGCGATTGCTCCGGCAGTGCTACGTGAGATTCGTTCACTCGAACCGAATCAACCCGTTTCGAACGTGCGCACGATGAACCAGGTCATGTCGGAATGGGTCGCTCGTTCACGTTTCAACACGCTGCTGTTGGGACTCTTTGCAGGACTCGCGACGCTGCTTTCAGCCGTGGGAATATTCGGCGTCATGAACTATTCCGTCACTCTAAGAACACGCGAGATCGGGCTGCGACTCGCAGTCGGCGCACAACCGCGACAGGTGTTGCTGCTGATACTGAAGCAAGGTTTCTGGTTGACGATAGTCGGCGTGATCCTGGGATTGGGAGCCGCGTTCGCGTTGACGCGTTTGTTGTCAGGACTGTTGTTTGGAGTTGCGGCAGTTGATCTAACGACGTTTGCGACAATCTCGTTGTTGCTCGTGTTCGTGTCGCTACTGGCGTGTTACCTACCGGCTCGCCGCGCGATGCGAATCGATCCATTGAGTGCATTGCGATACGAGTAGCGCTTTTCTCAACAGCGCCAATCCGCAGCGTACCAACAGCGCCAAAGGCGCGAAATATAATAGCCAGGGGCAAGCGCGAAGCGCGTCGCCCCTGGTAAGGTGCATCAAAAAAAGCGACCGAGGCCTGAAAGGCCGAAATAGTATTCCGCCCTTCCAGGGCTGGGCCGCAATTTTTATTTCGGTACCAGGGGCGACGTCCCGACAAAGTCGGGACTTGCCCCTGGCTATTATATTTCGCGCCTTCGGCGCTGTGCCCCTGGTTATATTTCGTACCTTCGGCGCTGTGCCCCTGCTATTATATTTCGCGCCTTCGCCGCTCTTCCGCTGGCTCGGCTTCCGCTTTGACGCGTTGATCTTATATTCCGCGCCTGGGGCGCTGTTTGTGTTAGTCTGTGGCCCCGATGGCGACGCTGGAACATACTGGCGAGTGGGGTCGCAGTGCGGGGTCGAAGCTTGGCTGGATGATTGCAGGGCGATTGGCTACTGCACTCCTGCTGAGCGTCGTCGGAACGTTTTGGACCAGGACCGGCGATCCATCGCAATCGATCAATAAGAGCCTTGGTCTCTTAACGATCGTCGCGTGCCTCACGATTCTCTACGCACTCATCTTTCGACTTTCCAAAAAAATTCTCTCGCAGGCCAGATTTCAACTCGCAGTCGATATTCTGCTCGTCACCTGGCTGGTCTGGAATTCCAGCGTCATACAGTCGCCCTACGTCGCGCTTTATATCGTCATCATTGCCGTCTCGAGTCTGTTTCTCGACCCGCGTGAAGCGGTGATCACGTCCGTTGGTTGCGCGGCGGCATTCACGGTCTGCTCACTTCAGATCACAGGCATTGCAGGACAGATAGATACAACCAGACTGGTCGGCGGTTCGATATCGCAAACAGTTCAGTGGGTCGGACTATTTGACGTTGCCTTTCTCGTGGTGGGCCTGCTCTCGGCGCGACTCGCGGAGCGACAGTCACGTTCCGACGTTCGCTTGCTCGCAGCCACGCAGTCATTAGCCAACTTGCGCGCCCTCCACGAACGAATCGTGGCGTCCATTCGCTCCGGACTCGTGACCACCGACCTCGACGGACGCATCTTCACTTTCAACGTTGCGGCCCAGGAGATCACTCGATATCAGGAAGAATCGATTCGCGGCCAGGATGCGTCGATCCTCTTCGGTGATTTGAAGGACCACATCGCCGAGACGTTGCGCGCGCTGGAAAAGGGCCACAATAGTCCGCGCTTTGAAACGAACTGCTTGACCTCCGAAGGCATGCGCCTGCGGCTTGGTTACAGCATCTCGCCGCTCTCCTCTGAAGCCGGCGAAACTACCGGCATGGTGATCACGTTTCAAGATCTCACTCAAGTGCGCAGTCTGGAAGAAACTTCGCGCCGGCAGGATCGACTCGCTGCGATCGGACGTATGGCGGCGTCGATCGCTCACGAGATTCGCAACCCACTCGCCGCGATGCGCGGATCGATCCAGATGCTTCGTTCGGAGACGGACAGCGACTCATCACAAGCCGAACTGATGGAGATCATCCTGCGGGAGTCTGATCGACTGAACCGCATCATCACTGATTTTCTCAGTTACGCTCGGCCGCGCTCGTTGACGCAGGCTCGAGTTGACGTCGGCGATCTGTTGCACCAAACCTTCGCGCTCATGCGGCATAGTCCTGAGATAAGCGCGAACCAAAGCATCGTGGAAGAGTTGCCGGGCGAACCGCTCTTCGCGGAAGCGGATGAAGGTCAGTTAAAACAGGTGTTCTGGAACCTTGCGCGCAACGCGTTGCAGGCAATGCCACAGGGCGGAACGCTGCGCGCGACGCTCGAAAACAATTCCAATAACCGGCTCCGCATCTCATTCACGGACTCGGGGCGCGGCATGTCGCCCGATCAAGTCGAGCACTTGTTCGAGCCTTTCTCATCCACGACCGGCGGCACCGGGCTGGGTCTGTCAATTGTTTATCAAATCATTCGCGATCATGGTGGTACAATCAACGTCCGCAGTCGCGTGGGACAGGGGACCACGATTACCGTTGAACTTCCAGTGGCGACACAGCATGAATAGATCATTGGAAATGAACTTATGTCCAACCTTCTGATTGTTGATGACGAACTCGGAATGCGGCAGTTTCTGACGCACTTGTTTCAGCGCGAAGGTCACGTCGTGCGCGTCGCTGAGAGTGGTCAGGTCGCATTGGAACAACTGCAACAACAAGCGCCTGACCTGATCATCTCCGACATCAGAATGCCCGACATGAGTGGCGTTGAACTGTTGCGCGCCGCGCGTGAGTTACTTCCCGATGTCGAAGTGATCATGATGACTGCGTTTGCGAATGTCGACACAGCACGCGAGGCATTTCTCCTCGGTGCCTACGACTTCGTACAAAAGCCGTTCGACAACGATCTGCTCAAGGAAACAGTCACTCGCGCACTCGAAAAGATCACACTCGTCAAAGAAAAGGAAGCCCTGCTCGAAGAGAACAAGGCCCTCATTCACGGCCAGCGCACGCGCGGCAAGCTTGGCAACATTATCGGGCGCAGTCAGCGCATGCTCGCGCTTTACCAGATGATTGAAACTGTCGCGCAGGTCCAGTCAACAGTTCTCGTCACGGGCGAATCGGGTACTGGAAAGGAACTGGTCGCGCGCGCGATCCACGATCTCAGCCCGCGCGCTGAGAAGCCCTTTGTCTCGGTAAACTGCGGCGCTTTTACTGAAACGCTGCTCGAATCAGAGTTGTTTGGTTACGTCAAAGGCTCATTTACCGGCGCGAATGCAAATCGCAAGGGACTGTTTGAAGCAGCAAACAGCGGCACGATCTTTTTGGATGAGATCGGCGAGATGTCGCCGGCAATGCAGGTCAAGCTGTTGCGCGTGTTGCAGGAACGCAAGGTCAGACCAGTCGGCGCCACTGAAGAGACGATGGTCGATACGCGCGTGATTGCAGCCACGAATCGCGATCTCGCGAGCATGGTCCCGGCCGGCACGTTTCGGGAGGATCTCTACTATCGAATCTCCGTGATTCCGATCGAACTTCCACCGCTGCGCGAGCGCGCTGAAGATATCTCTGAACTCGCGAACCACTTCGTTGAAAAGTTCTGTGCGCCGACCGGACGAAAGCTAACGATCAGCGAGCATGCGATGAAATTACTCGAGCGCTACTCGTGGCCCGGAAACGTGCGTGAGCTCGAGCACACGATCGAAAGAGCAGTCGCGCTCGAACACACCGGATCGATCGAACCGGAACGTCTGCCTGAGAAGATCACAAACTACAATCCGTTTCGTGTTGCGGAAGCAATGGAGTTTCCGGAAGAAGGTATCAATCTCACGGCCCACCTGGACCAACTCGAAAAGACTTACGTGCTCGAAGCACTGCGACGGACCTCCGGCAACCAGACGATGGCTGCCGAATTGTTGCGTTTATCAGTGCGTTCACTGCGACATCTACTCGACAAACATGGCGCGCGTGGTCTAACTGCACAGATGCGCGATGAGCGCCGCAGTCCCGACTCAACCCCACGCCGCCGCGCTACCGATCCCGCCCCTCGCCGCCGCGAAGAAGACAACGAGTTCGCTGCCGGCGCCGGGGATGGAAGTTAAGACAAAAAGCCCCATTTCTGCGGCCTCTGCGGCCCTCTGCGTTCTCTGCGTTCAGAAGTGTTTTTAACGCAGAGGGCCGCAGAGAAACGCAGAGAATGTCACCCTGCCGGAAAGCGTCATTCCCTCCGTGCCACAAATTGTCAGGCCCCTTACCGGATATGGTCCACCTTGCAAAATTTTAATTAAAAAAGATCGAAATTTCTTCTTTTTGGTCCAAATCCGCCTTGGCATGAAGGTTGTTTAGCAGACCACCGACACATCGCGCTCTGCGCGGCTCACAAACGAACGAAAGCCGGTGGCGCGAGAATTTGAAACCCCTAATATCTTTTAAGGAGCACCAAATCAGCATGATTACCAAACGCCAAGAAGGCTTTTCGTTGATCGAACTTCTCATCGTCGTTGCGATTATCGGTATTATCGCCGCGATCGCGATCCCCAACTTACTCGCTTCACGCCGTGCCGCTAACGAAGGTTCGGCTCAGTCCTCACTTCGCACCATCCACAGCTCACAGGCCACCTACCAGGCCACGGCCGGCAACGGCGCGTATGCCAGCAGCATGGGCGCGCTCGGCACCCAAAACCTCATTGACAACGTGCTTTCAGCAGCCGTTGATTCCACTCACGCCAAGAGCGGTTACTACTTCAACATCATTGACCAGTCCGGAACAGGCGGCACGGCACAGTTTGGCGCCTATGCTTTCCCG